>ENA-UOUZ01000375-UOUZ01000375.1-mixed-culture-metagenome-genome-assembly--contig:-NODE-375-length-31158-cov-105.796740_pt1 | contig 31158 bp, 29 predicted proteins | sample MGYA00238154_ERZ761575 | MGnify/ENA primary metagenome ERZ761575 (study PRJEB28896, sample SAMN07631632) | mixed culture metagenome | isolation source: Freshwater growth medium | place: USA...
CACTAATTCCCCACAGGGAATTCCCCACAGTGGTTACTGACTAAACCTGACTAAAAACGTACAAAGTGCTCCCGTATAGGAAACACATAGGGAACCCTAGGGAGTATTGAACATACACATGCCCCGTGACAAGACCGTGTCCGCAGGGGGACTACAGGTCCTGCCCGGGGTCGCATACGGTGGGGCTCGGCCGCGCGCGTCTCGTCAACGGCTGACGAAACTCGGTTTCGTCAATGACGAAACTCGCGCGGCGGCCTAGCCCACCGTCATCAGGAGGTATTCATGCTAATCAAGAACTATGAACAACGACTCTGACCTCCATAACGCTTGACGCGCCCTGCACCCTCCTCCACGCGCCATCCCCATCGACCATCGACCAGCGACAGCGCCCATGCGTGATGCGACGCGATCTAGCGACGCGATAGTGCCATGCCTATAGAAGCAAGTGACCCAAGATGGATGTGGAGATTTGTGTCCGTGACTTGTGTGCACCATGATCCGCAAGGCGTTCGCCTTCGAGCTTGGTCGGGTCGTCAAACACGACAGATGTGAGATGATCGTCCCGGTTCGCGTTCTCCCTTGACCCTGCGCGTGTCTCTGTTTACTCCCCGTCCCGTCCCGTGTGCCGTGACCGCGTGTGTAATAAGTGTGTAAAAAGTGCTATTCGCGCGATTCACGTGACCATGTCGGCATGTGAAACTCGAATGAGTCGAATACATTCAGTCATTAGTCGTGTAGCCAAGGCCGACGCGCTGACGACACGCCGAACATAATCCGTCATCCGGACTCTCGAACTCTGTGGAGCGTGACTGTCGTCAGCGCGTCGGCGTGTCGTCCGGTGCCGACGTCTTCCCGCGGTCCTTGGTCGCGGACGCGTGACAACGCGGTCACCGCGTCTGTCGTCTGACCGGTCTCGAGAGTGCAGAGCGTCCCGTCCGGCAGTCGAGAGAGCAGAGACGCCGCGCCGGGCGAGCGGGCGTCGACAGGCCGGGTTCCCGGGTACGACTTCAAGCTTGTGTGTATCCGATCAGATTTTGCTCCTGACAAGAGCTTCATTGTAAACGAACAGCATGCGCGTGGATGGGGAACACAGTGCCGAGACGTAGGAAAGACAACTGAGTCGCCCCGGGCCGGGGACACAGAGGGACGCGCTAAGGGGAGGCTCTGGCGAGAGATGCGATGTAGTGCGTGACTTTTCCTCTTAGTACAGGTACACCCCGAAGGCGGCCGCGACGCAAAAGAGCGAGTCCTGCGGGCGCGAAAAAGCTCATCGGTCAGCGGTGCGCCGGCGGCTCCTGGGCAGGCGGATGCATGCGGCGGGCGAGCAGAGGCTGCGCGCGCAGCGCGGGAGCGGCAGCCTCTCACATTGCGGTATGACTCATCGGCGTAGTTGTCCGTGTCCGCGTCCCAAAAGCAGCGGCAGCCCATGCGCACGCCCTCACCTCGCATCTCGCCAATGACCACCTGCACCACGATTTTGTACCGTGGCAGCTCGAGCTGCGTCTTTATGCTCTGTTTGATGCCATCGGCGAGCTCCCGTGTCCATTGCGCAGTCAGCTCCGGGCTGTAACTGCGCGCGAGAGAGCGAGGCGCTCGTCGCGAGGGCTCAGCCGAGCGGGCAGGGTGACCAAGAAAGGTGGGGCACGGAAGAGCGCCCCGCGCTCATGCATAGGCGTGCGCGGCCGCGGCCGAGGCCAGAACCCTCCCAGATGAAGCGGCGGGCAACGCGCACGTTTTGTCAGCCAGGAATTCGTTGAGGTAGCTACCAATGATCTTTTTGACCTCGGAAGGAGGGAACTTCTCCTTGAACGTTGGCCGCACGCTGTAGAGCGGGGCGGACATTTGCGTGAGGAGCTGGCGCGGGCGGGATGCCACAACGTCGGAAAGCACAGGCGCAAGAAAGTTGAGCGCCTCAATGGGCGCTTTGTGCTCTCCCGAACTTCTCGCATTGACGTCAACGGCAGGATGACGTCAACGGCAGGAAGGGGGACGGGCGTTTCCGTTTTGAGAAGTTCGCTTCGATTTCCCCCATCGGCCACAGTCATCGGCCTTGCGTCGGCCGCGGAATTCCAATGGGTTCCATGCTCAGCTCCGCGTTCATCCCTCCGGGCTCGCTCCTCGGCTGCGAGGAGCTGCCGCCCGCGTTCGAGGGCGGCGAGCCAAAAGTCGAGTGCCTGCCGCCTTCGCTTGAGGCCGACTGGTTCTGGGGCATGGTGCAGGTGCTCACGCTGCTCCTCATGTATGGGTACATCCTCATGTACGCGTCCAACATGCTGAGCGAGGGCTCGGAGCTCCTGCTCCTTGTCCCGTCCCTCGCTGGCGTCGTCGGCTCCGTCGTCCTCCCAATCCTGGGCGCCGTGCCTGACGGCGCGATCATGCTCTTCTCGGGCCTCGGGCCTGGAGCTCAGGAGCAGCTTCAAGTGGGCGTGGGCACGCTCGCGGGCTCGACAATCATGCTGCTGACCATCCCGTGGGGTCTGTGCATCCTCGGAGGTAGCGTAGGCATCGCTGATGGCGTGGCGAGCTACACCGTCAAGAAGCCCAAGCACGGCTCGCTCACAGCAGAGGAGGTCAGGGCGCAGCGGATGAAGGGCGACGTGTTCGGTGTGATGCCGAGCAAGACGATAGCGCTCAACGCGCGCATCATGCTCCTCACCTCCCTCATCTACCTCATCATCCAGGGGCCCGCCTTCGCCTACTCGCGCTCCGCGCCCACGAATGCGAACGCGACCGAAGAGCTCAACGAGGAAGTCGCCGCCGTCGAGCACGGCTGGGCCCTGTACGGGCTGCTCGTGGCCATCGCGGGTTTCGTCACGTACTTGGTGATCATGGTGGGCCAGTCCGACGACGACGTCAAGCAGCAGAAGGTCGAAGAGGCCATGAAGAAGGAGCTGAGCGCAGGCAGGCGCACAACGATCCTCGGACTAGTCCAGCCGCTGGTCGCGATGCATGCGAACTCGTCGGCGACCGACACAAAGGCGGTGTCGCTGCTCGAGATGGCGCCCGAACGCAAGAAGATCGAGGCGCTGCTCACGCCGTACTTTGACAAGTACGACACCGACGGCACCGGTACGATGGACGGAGCTGAGGGCGAGTCGCCCCGGCTTAGCTGATGGCGGAGGCTCATCAGCTGATGGCGGAGGCTCATCAGCTGAGGGCGAGTCGCCGGCTTGTGTCTCTGAGTGGCTCTCTGAGTGCCTCCCTCATCAGGTGCGATTGACGAGGCTGAGCTCAAGTATCTCCTGAAAGACCTTGGCGCGCGGGACATTGGCAAGAAGGAGGCGGCCATGTGGATGAAACGGCTCGACAGGAACGAGGACGGCCAGCTCGGCCGCGATGAGCTGCTCGATGCAGTGCTCACCTTCATCAAGGAACAGCATGCCGCCGTCGCGCGCGAAAAGTCAATCGCCAATCTCGGCGTGACTCTCGGGGGCGAGCAGGGAGGTGTCTTGGGCATTCCTAATTTGGGCATCGCGGAGTTCTTCACGGGCGTCACCAGCAACGCGAAGCAGATTCTCGAGTTCACAGCCACGGCATGGGATGGGGGGTTCTCTCCTACGAAGAAGCCCCGGCCGGCGCCCGACGAGGTGGTAGCCGAGCCTGAGCCTGAGCCCGAGGAGGAGGGCGAGGACGATGAGGACCTCGAAGTGCCGGAGGACCTTGTGCACCTGTCGCCGGACCAGCAGCAGGTCGCTATCCTCAAGCGCGCCTTTTCGATGATGGGGATGGGCACTGCGCTGGTGCGTGCATCTGATCGCCCATCTGAGTGCCATCTGAGTGCCTCCGAGTGCCATCTGAGTGCCCATCTGGAGTGCCATCTGAGTGCCTCCGAGTGCCTCATATGGTCGCCTATGGCCTCCGAGTGTGCAGGTGCTCATCTTCTCCGACCCGATGGTCGAGGTCATGTCGAACGTGGGCGAGCGCGTCTCAGTGCCCCCCTTTTACATCTCCTTCGTGCTCGCGCCCCTCGCCTCCAATGCTTCCGAGCTCATCGCCTCCGTCACGTACGCGCTCAGTACGACGCGATCGCTCGTCGGACTGCCCAACTCATCCGCTCTGCTTGCCTCCCTCATCAGGTACGCTCGCAAGAAGACGCAAAAGACGATTACTGTGGCGCTCGCTGCCCTCGAGGGAGCTGCCTGCATGAACAACACCTTCTGCCTCGCGATCTTCATGTGTCTCGTCTACTTCAAGAACCTCGCGTGGAAGTTCAGCGCCGAGACGCTCGCTATCCTTCTCGTTGAGCTGCTCGTCGGTATGGTCGCGATGCAGAAGGTAATGACTACAACCACCGCCTACATGGTGTTGGCTCTCTTCCCCCTCTCCATCGTCTTCATCGCCACACTCAAGAGCCTGGGCTTTGACTGAGGGAGCCTGTGGGGAAACACATCCCTCCTCTTGGGAGCCTGTGGGGAAACACATCCCTCCTCTCCGGGAGCCTGTGGGCTTGGCATCCTTGTCATGGATTGAGTTTACGTCGGCTGGCCGCCTTCCTCTCCACTCTCTTGAGAGACGTTACGAAAGCCTGATCTATTCGGTACATTCGCATGCACTCTCGTGAGCCGTTATACGAGAACCTGGCCTTCGCATTCCTCTGCGCAGCACCGCCGCCGACCAGGTTACGGTCACGTTTATCGTTTTTTTGACTTTGAAAGTCAAAGTGTCACAGATTGCGGAGTTGTGTCTGCCTACACGATACCCAGACTGAGGAGAGAGCACAACGCCAGTACCGACCGGAGGGGTATCACGACCCGCGAGCTTCCTGCCATTCGATTCATCCGCATGCAATGCGGAAAATGTGCCAGACGCTGCGCCCAAATTGTGTCCACGCAATTGCGAATTGGGGGTTTTGCATGGACGAGAGCGGATTGGACCCGTCCGAACTGGTCGTCAGCCGTCTCGCTCTGAACAAGAGGGCTTGCAAGTCAGCTTGGCCTGCGCAGCCTCCGAGCAGCCAAAAGGAGGCGGAGGAGCGGCTGCGCAAGGTCGAGCAGACTCGCAAGCAAGCCGAAGAGCGTACCCGGCAGACGATTGCAGTCAAGCGTGCACTCGAGCATCGCTTTCAGAAGCGCGAGTACGAGAGGGCACGCATCACAGAGTTGCAGTCTGCCCTCTGGGATCCGACGGCATCTCGTGCGAGTCGAGCACAGAGCAGCCCGATGAACGAGGCCCTGCCGCCATCTCGCTCGCCAGCCTCGAGGGCAGGGACGTTCGTCATGGGCATGGTGGTGGGCATTTGGCAAGGAATCGCGGGCTCGACGTCGAACGACTTTCGGAGCAATGCTCCCGGGCTGAGCGCCAAGCTCGAGGCCGGGCTCGCTGACGTTGAGGCGGCGGCCCGGAAGGCCGACAAGGCGCGTGCGGACGCAGCGGCCCTCGAGCGTGCCAACGAGGAGGCGGGATTCGCCAAGCGCGAGGCCGCCTATCGCTTGTCGATGAGCGAGGTGAGCCTCAAACGCGAGGCGGAAGAGCGCGAGGCGCGCGAGCGCGCCAAGGCGCAGATGGAGCACACGAATGCTTTGCGAGCTAGCCAGGCGTCGGCGATGGCGGCGGCGCGTCAGAAACGCAAGCAGCAAGCAGAGGAGAGACTCGCATCCGAGTCGAAGCAACGAGAGGACGAGGCGCGTCGGGCGAGCTCGGAGAGGCACCAGCTGCGCCAGCGGAGGCTCGCGATGGACGCCTCTCGGGCCAAGCAGGCTGAGGTCGAGCTCGCCGCGGAGATGATCGAGCGATGATTGCCTGCCCTCTGATTGCATGCTGAGTGCGACTGATTGCTTGCCTCATCAGGTCGAGTTCGCCGAGGAGCGCAAGCAGCGGCAGCTTGCCGCGGACGAGCGCAATGCACAAGCTCAGCAGCTCGCCGAGGAGGACCTCGAGGCGGAGCGCCGACGCGCAGAGTGGCGCACGTCGCACGCCGAGTCGAAGCGCGCGGCGCTACGGGCGACGGCGCGGGCCAAGGCGGAGGCGCACGCGCGGGGAGAGGCCGAGGCGCGCGAACGCTTCATAGCCCAGGAGGCGGGGCGCCGTGCCGGGCACTCGCAAGCGGCCGAGGGCGAAAAGCGCGCGGCCCGGCAGCATGCCTTGGCACTCCAGGCCGACTGGCGACGCGCTGAGGCGGCCCGTACGCAGCAGGCAAGGCAGCAGGCCGCAAGGGTCGCCAAGGAGGTGGCCAACACCAAGGAGCTTGCGGCGAAGGCTCTCGCGCAGAGGGTGGTGGCCGAACAGCACACGGCCGAGCTGGCCGCGCAGCAGCGTGAAGACTTTGAGCGCAACGAACAGAACGAGCGCGAGTGGAATGAGAAGGAGCACGCTCGCCGCGTGAAGCAAGAACGCGAGGAGGCGCTCGCTTTCGTAATTCGGCAAGAGCGGGAGAGGGAGGCGCGGCAGGTCGCGGCGGTGCGTGAGAAGGAGGAACTAGTGGCTCAGGTCGCAGAGAGGCATCGTCGCGAGGCGGCGGACAAGGCACGGAACGCCACCCTGCTGCTGCAGGAGCAGGAGCGCATCCTCAAAAGTACGGAGGAGATCGAGCGCCGGCACGCGGCCAGCCTCGCGAAGGCCGAGCGTGAGAAACGTGAGAGCTACCTCCGCTCGATCGCCCAGCGCAAGCTCGAGGACGCGAGGGAGGAGGAAGAAAACCGGCAGCTTCGCCAAAGCCAGAAGGCCGAGTGGGCGGCACAGGAGGTGGCGCGCGTAGCGGCGGAGGCGGCGGCGGCCGCGGCCACGCGCACCCAGCGCAAACTGTTTGGGGGTACGTCCTGATTGCGACTGATTGCGACTGATTGCGACTGATTGCGACTGATTGCGACTGATTGGATTGGCTTCCCTGTCACAGAGCGATCACGACGGATGAAGGAGAAACAAAACCTTCTCCGACTTACCGGCCGCATTGCTCTCGAGGAGGCCGCCGCTGCCGCCGCTCAGAGCCGGGCCGATGAGGCGCAGAGGCAATGTGAAGAGGCGGTGGCGCGCGAGCGGCGCGCGTCAGCAGAGCTCAGCAGTCTAGCGGCCGGGCTGAGGTAGGGCTGAAGGGCTACTCTATTGTAGGGCTGAGGGGCTGCTCTAGGGCTACTCTTGGGCTGCTCATGACCGCGCGGTCGGACCGGACCGGGACGGAACACACACGAACACACAAAGATCGGCGCGGCTCGGCGGGACGAGGTAAGGTAGTGGGAGAAAAGCAACTGAGCAAGCGACGGGGCCGAAAGGGGCGTCGGCGATCGCCTTCCAGAGGCACAGTCAATCACAGGCGACAGAGCCCCACAGATGTGACTATGTTAACTGCATGGTTAACTGAACGATAATCCGATTATGATAGTGATAAAATAATACAAGCCCCGCCCGCCGTTTCCTGATTAAGGCGAACTTCAGTTCGCTAGCATGTTCGCCAGGGACCGCTTACCATGCACATAGAACGACATAGCCTCCGAAGGATATAGAAAAATTTGTCTTCTGTCTCACCGGACCGGACCTTTGACGAGCTCTTCCGCACTCAACCCATCTTTTACAGCCCACGCGAGAGGGTTGTGTGCGCGGAACTCTTGGCGCTCGATTTGACGAATCTTGACGTCCTGGGTGGGGCCGCGGTATGCATGGACGAGGTACGAGTGCGCGTACCCCTCCGAGCCGTTGAGCGCGTCGACCTGCCTTGTTAGGAACTCCTTGGACACCAACCTTCCCTCGACCAGCACCGGCCAGTGAAGGTCATGCTCCATCTCACCTCGCCTCCCATAGGTCCACAGCGGCCAGTTGGCGCCCTTGAGGCGCGCGCGCTGGTCGAGCAACTGCTCGGGCGTCACCTTTGCGGCGCGCGGCAGCCCCGCAAACAGCCGCGCTTCATAGTGCTCGCGCGTGGCCAAATGCGGCCGATCGGCCCACCGAGTTGTTCGGTGCAGCAGAGGCGTATAAGGGTGCACGGTGCACGGCCTCAACCACGAATGCATTCGGTGCGTGCGCGGGTCGGTGCAGTCCCGGTGGCATGTGAACTTGACATACTCCACCGTCGGGTCGGTCAGCAGACGAGAAAAGAGTGTTTCGCGTTCGATCGGGCCGCCACTGAGCACCGTGTCGTCCTGGATGGCGAATAGGAGGCGCGTCGGCGGCGTGACGTGCTCGAGCACGCAGCGCATGCCATTGGCCTGGTGAAGCCATGTTTCTGCGATCAGCACCGACACCGTCCGATTGAGCGCGAGCAGCACGCGTGCCATCTTGGACGCGTAGCGCTCCGTCATCGTGTTCGTAACTCCTGGCTTGCCACCCAAGCCGTCAAAAAAGAGCACAACGTGCACGCCGTCGAGCTGCAGCGGGCCTTTTCGGATCGATCGCACTGTGTCCAGCAGCATCCGCATGTTGGCCTCACCATCATCGCGAGGCCGCGCCGAGCTGCTGACGATCGCCGTTACGTCCGACGAGTAGGGATCCGGCGTCGGGCGTGGCTCCCAGAGCGCCGGAGAAGCTCGCTGCAGGAGCCACGCGTCCGATGTCTCGGCAGCGCACGCTGAGGATGCCGGTGCGCCGCAGCACACGTGCTTGCCCTCGGGCAGTGATGGCGCCTTGAGACGCACCATTGACAACAGGGGTCCATCCATTGGCTTGTTTTGATGCCCCACACGACGCAAAAAATTCAAAAAATTCATTTTACTATGTTTCGATGTGCCAAAATGCATGCACGTTGTCCCTCAACGTCAGAAATTCGTCTCCTAATACTCTCCTAATACTCTCCTAATCTGTTGGTAGAAAAGTTGACTTTTGTCTCAGACTTGACCGTACCTCTAACGAGGCGGGTAACCTTCGGGCGGCTAGAAATCCCCCCCTACGTGGAGTCCCCACAAGTATAATGGCCTATACGGCCCGGGGTTCATCTGCATGATGACACCCCGACCCCCCTCTCGACACATCGAACCCCCCTTTTCCGAAGGGGAAGTCGGGAGGAAGGGACGAAGGGACGAAGGGAGGTAGAACCTATCTCGGGGAGGATTTGCCGATGCGTGTCACCCGCCGCCCCTGTGGGTGGGGGGCGTCGGCCGTGGGCCGTCGCGCCGCTGGGACGATTTTCGGGTGCGAGTGACCGCTGACGTTATAAGCTCTATTCAAATGGTCAATATCGAGAATGTGCGTGAATTTGTCCCAATTTTGTTCGCCGCACGTTCGCTTTCCCAACCAGTGAATTCCGAAATCACCAAAATCCACGAAGCAGTCCTGTACTAATCGAAGAATACATGAACAAAATCTTTATTCTCAGAATACACGCTGCGCGTGCGCGCGCAGATTTGGCTGAGATCTCTTAAGTTTGCGAGATTCGAGCGGAGTTGCGCTTGGTCCCCTTTTTGGAAACACTCTCAACGAAAAAATCTCGCGTTGCGCGTTCCTATAGAGGATTACATAGAGGATCCCTTCATCACAATCCTCCGAGTGCGGGGCTTTTACCGTAGGAGGCGGTCAAGAATGATGAAAGAGATCTTGCCCTTCCCCGTCCAGTCGCGCGTGACGAGCAAGCTCGATGCCGAGTTCACTCGCAAGTTCCTCGAGTCCACAAAGCTCGAGCTCGAAATGCGTGTGGCGGACCGAAGCGACCCTTCTTGGGAGAAGCGCATCCGCAACGAGTGGCCAATCGCCAGAGTCAAGAGGATCATGAAGTTTACGATAATGGGGAGACCACGAATGATCTCCGCCGATGCAGTTTATCTCATGGCGTATGCCACGAGAGTTTTCCTGCGCCTCATCACGGCGCGTGCGGCACAGTACATGATTGCCGAAAAGCGCACCACGCTCTTGGTGAGAGACATTATTGCTGCTGTGAAGGGCTCGTCCAGTTGCGACTTCTTGCTCGACATCGTCGACGACTGGGAGCAGACACACATGTCCACGATGCCTACTTCCAAGCTGGGACGTACGGCTAAGAAGGCTCAGGCCGCTCTTTCCAACCAGGGACTTAAAGTCGCTCCTTCCGCGCAGGGACTTAAGCCCGATCCTTCCGCGCAAGCACTTCAGGCCGCTCCTTCCGCTTTGCTGCCGCGCCCGCCGCCAGGATCGGGAGCGGCGTACCAGGAACGCGATGCCTATCGTCCCCAGCCCCTGTGGCCCATGCCGGGGACGGGATGCGAAACACCACAGATGGGAAGCTTCGATCTCGGTGCCGAGCTTCGCCAGTGGGGCACTGATCTTCTGAGCGACCGCTTCACTCAAGAATCGGTAGATACTGGCATCGCGTTAGAGTGGGAAGCAGCGCAGCTAGCGCTCGAGCTAGACAGCTTTGAGCTCGACGGCAAGCTTCCCCACTGGGCGCACGTGCTGGATGTGCGTGCCTGATCGGATGCCGTGAGAACGAAGGCGGGAACGGTTGCCGCCGCGCTGTGCATGACGTTCGTCGCGTCCCGGCGTATATGCAGCGTCGGGTGTGTATACGCAGGTAGGTGCGCATACGCACCCGACGCCGCGTTTACGCATATGTGCTTGTACGCGGCGGTGGGTGCGTATACGCAGCGGGTGCGTTTCCGCACCTGGGTGCGTATACGCAGGTGGGTGCGTTTACGCGAGCCCTGGGTGCGTATACGCAGCGGGTGTGTATACGCACCCCCTCGCGTATACACAGGTTTCTGCGTATGCACCCCCGACCGCGTAAACGCAGGAATCGATGAACCGTAATGGTGCTTGGTGGTGCGTAGTATGATGGTGCGAGTGGTGCTGTTGACGTCGTGTCGGTGTTGGACTGTGTGTGTCGTGACGAAGAGTGGTGGAGAATAAGCAGAGAATACATGAGAGAATAAGGTCTCACAAAGTGGGGACGAGACCCCTCTGCCCTCTCGTGAAAAGAGTATGAAAAGAGCATGGAAAAGAGACCCTGGGCGCTGGGGGACCTGTCACCGTGACGGGCTGAGGCTCCGGTGGGCGGCGTGTGCGTGAGGGCTGGAGCCTGACGGGGCGGGGCGGGACGCGGCACGCGGGGACGACGCGGGCCGCCCGGTCCGCCGGAGCCGCTCTCGCGTCCTGCGAACAAGAGAAACGCCGCATAAAAGTGAACGCTTGTAACACAGAAAACTGTCAGAGCTCGCCGATCCGAAGCGAAGCAGGCGATCTGATGAGCGATGACCCTGAGCAGCATCCTCCACAATGGCGCAATGCCATCACCAACGCCGCACACACAGTGGCCTTGCCGTGCATGCGGTCGGCACTCTCTCCTCCGAGAAGTTGGCGAGCTTCAGCTTGCCTGATTCGGCCAGCAGCTCGCGCACGCCCATCTGCAGATTCCATCTGGACGTGCCAGATGGGCGTGCCATGAGCAGGGAGCTTCCTGATTAGGCCACGAGGAGCTTCCTAATTAGGCCATGAGAGGGAGCTGGACGCTCAAGCACACGTGCAGCTCACTGCAGCACTGTTGGACAGCGCTCGGGACGGCGCGGCGCCTCCTCTGTCTCTCGTCACCTCCTGCTCGGCCGATTCGGTGGGCAGCTGCGCCGCGGCGGCCTCGACGGTGTCGGCGTACGCGAGCAGGTTTCGGCGCATCGCCGGGTACGGCTCGAACCCGGCTGCTTGGGCGAGCGTACGCACGCAGCGGACGAGGGCGTGGGCGTCCTGTTGGCACAGGAGCGGCGGAGTGCTCTCCCCGCGCACCTCGGCATCGTGCTTGCGGTCGCCCGCAGCTGCGTACCGCACGAAACGCTCAAACATGGCCTCGCCGTCCGTCTCGTCGGACATGATCACCTTGGGTCTCGCCTGCGCCTCATGCTGCTGAGGGTCATAATCGGCCCAAGAGCCACTGCCCAGCCCAAAATCACCGAGCTTGCCCGCGTACCCGGTGAGCACCGCCTGGCTGGCCGGGTCGAGATAGCACGCCTTGGTCACCTTAGCAGCGAGGGAGAACTCTGTATGGGTGCGTCGGCGCTCGCCAAGCGCGCCGCCGATTCCGAAGGCCACGTACCCAAGCTGAACGCCCTCGAGGAGCATGGGGAAGGCTTCGATGTCACTCGCCATGCGCCGCTGCTCTGCGAAGATGGCCGAGAAGCGTTCGAGCTGCCCGCTGTCCTGGCGCGCCATCGCGACCTCGCCGAGCAGCCCGCACTCGGCCAGGAGGTATTTGAAGGTCGCCGATCCGAAAGCGTCCGTGAGGACCGCCTTGTTGCCCGTGCACGCCCAGAAGAGTACGGTCCAGAGTACGGACGAGAGAGGGAATCGCCCGTCGAGCTCCGGATGCATCGCGATCATCGCCATCGGCCCCTCGTGCGCGGAGGTGCCGATCAGGTTCTGGGGCACGCCGCGCCCGCCGAGCACTCGTCCAGCGAGCAGCGACGAGGTCGTGCGCGCGACTCCCCACACCTCCGCTAAGTAGAGGTGCTGGAGCAAGTGGAATTCGGGGTGCGGCGCGCGGCGCGACGAGAAGAACGCGACGATCGCGTGCTTGGGCGCGAGCACGTGAGTCTGCACCTGGTGCGCGGCAAGGGCGAAGTTGACCAGCGCCTCGTTGCACCACGCGACGCCGTCCTCATCGCCCTCGGCGCACATCCAGCCCGTCATGAACTGGCACATGCATTGGAGCACGGGCGTCTCCACAAAGGTGACCCGGAACCACGGCCCCTGCGCGAGCACCACCGCCTGCCCATGCTGCTCCACCACGCGCACCTCGCATGCCTCGGTGCTCCCGCTAAAGTCCGCACCTTCGGGCAGCAGCGTGAAGAGCGGACTGCCGTCGAGCGCGGCAGTCCACGCGTCGGCCATCGGAGCGAGCGAGTTTTCGATGACTGCGGCGCCCGGGAAGCGCTGCGCCATCAGCAAGCGGATCGTCGCCGCGTCGAAGCGGCGCGCGCCCACGGCCGTGAGTGCAGCGCGGAAGACCGGCCGCGCCACCTCCCAGCAGCTCACGCGGGACGCACTTCGACCAACGTCGAATACGCCCAGGGTCCTCTCGACGCCATCCTTCTTGAAGCCCGAACGGCGGCGCAGCTGCGACTGGAAGCAGCACTGCGGGTAGCCCAGGCCGCCGGGCGTTGCCTGCGCGTACATGTACTGCACGCGCGACATCACGAGCTTGTAGTAGTCGTTGAAGTCCGTCGCCTGCATCTCGGCGTCCTCTACGAGCGGAAAAGTGCTCGATGCCGCGCGCGCCCACACCGCAAACTGAACCACGATCTCCTTCGCGCGCGCCACGTCGCCTTCGAGCCCGGCCGCCTTGAGCTGCGCCTCCGGGATTTGCCAGTCGCCGCTGGCCGTCTCGGGCAGCGCCTCAATGGCTGCGAGCAGCTCCTTGTGCCGCTCAGAAGCACTCTGGAACGTCATGGCCTCACCTTTGGGCAGCGGGTCCTGCGCGGATCGGTCGCCCATGCAGCAGGAAAATGCGCCCATTGAGCGTGGCCTATCCTGGTTGCGCGCCTCTCCGCACCCCAGGGTGCGCGTCCTGGCCCTGCGATGTGCCCTGCGGCGCGCAGGTTTGGCTATGTCCAAAAACGAGTCGTAGCTATGTAGTTACGTCGAAACTTATTTCTGTGACCTCTAGATCTCCCACTCCCTTCCACCACAGCTGGCTTCCGGAGCACATTCGATAGGCAATAGGCTTCCGTATGGTTGTCTGAGACTGAGTCTCAGTCTGTTCGAGAGTCATTCGTTTATGTTTAACAGTTTAGAGTTTAAGACTTCGATAAAAAGCTACCTCCGCAGTAGGCGGATGCGTTTCGTGCAACGAAAACCCGAACGTGACGACCTCGTAGTGACACCCCCACTGTGTCCATGTTCAGGTCCGAGGTGAAGCGAAGGTGTGAAACCGCAAGCGCACTGCACACACATGCTACGGACAGCTCCCTTCGTTTTTCGCCTCCGCCTCTCGACTCTGGTCGCAAACCTGGGTCTTGCACCTGGGACCTGGGGCCTGGACCTGGCATCCATGTCCTGCGGCCTGCCCTTGAGGCTGTATCATCCTCTCACGCCCCCACAAACGACATCTTCATGAAGCGGTGCCCCACCCGCCACTTTGCGCCCTCGGCCGACCACATGCATGCCTCGCACAGGTCGAAATGGCTCCTGGTCAGGCACTGGAAGCGGTGGCCTACCACTGGCCCCTCGCACCCGTCGCATACGACGCTCAGGTGCACCTGCGGCTGCGGCTCCGGCGTGTACTGGTAGGAACCCTGCTGGCTGGACGGAGGCGCAGCCATCGGAGCCGCCGGAAGCTCCTCGTCGTCGTCGTCGAGCGGTGGCCGGTCGGCCTCCGGCGCAGACGCTCGAGCCTGCTCGGCAAAGACGCCCGAGCCGAGCCGATGCGCGCTGCTCGTTGCTGGCGCCTCGGCCATCGCGTCCGGCGCTTCAGCCATGCTTCGGCCTCGGCCTCGGCGCCATGCGTCGGCCTCGTCCGCTCCCTCATCCGAGGAGGCAGCGGCATGGAAGCCCGGGGGAATGGTGCTTTGCTCGTGACCCGTGGCAAGGTGCTCGAAGACAATCGTGCCCGCCGCGCTCACTCGCGACCCCCACCCGTCAGGCAGGCCGGCGACAAACACTGGCATCGGCTCGTATGTCGGCTGTGCGGGCGGAGGCCGTGAGCGCTTGTGAAACCCAGAAGCCGCGACGACTCCTTGCTGCATATGCAGCTGGACCGCTACATGGGGGTTAAAGTTACTGGCCTCAAGATAAAACGTCGCGATATCTGGCTCCACATGCAGCACATCGACCAGAACTGCGACAAGACTGTCCTGGTCGTCATGCGTGGTTGCGCCCAGCTTCGTGACGAGGCTATCTAGAGCGGAGTCGAGGTCTGACGAAATATCGTGCGCGCGCCCACGCTTAGCGGCAGCGGCAGAGGCGGAAGGAGCGCCGTCCATGGCTGGGGCGTTCTAGGTGGCGGTTTCCGCGTTCCCACGAGCACACCGAATCTAGACATGTGAGCCCCGCACCTCTTGTGGAAAGCCCATCAGTAAATGCTTCGGCTAGCGGTCGAGGCATCCCCTCGAGGGAAACATGTCTCTTCGTTCAGTCCTCTTCGTGGTGCTCGCTGGGTCGCTGCAGCCAGCCACGGCCGGCACGAATGCGTTCGGCAAGAAATTTTTGGCAGAGAACGGCCAGAAGCCGGGTGTCGTCACCTTGCGTTCGGGTCTGCAGTACAAGGTCTTGCAAGACGGTGATGGCGAGAAGCACCCAAACGTTGGCACCGATTGCTCGTGCCACTACGAGGGCCGTACGGCCCAGGAGTGGTCCAAAGATCCCAAAGGAAAGAAATTCGACTCGTCCTTTGACCGCGGCTCGCCCGCGAACTTTGCGCCCAACGGCGTCATCGCCGGATGGACAGAGGCGATGCAGTTGATGGTCGAAGGCGACAAGTGGGAGCTGTAGGATGGCGGCCGAATTCGAAGCTCATCCACAACGAGCGCTTTGGCTGACTTGATGCGCTGACGGACAGCCCGCTCGATTCGCGCCGCTTGGGGAAGGTACATTCCGTCAGAGCTCGCCTACGGCGACAGCGGCCAGGGTGGTGACATCAAGGGCGGCGACGTGCTGGTGTTCACGCTGCACATGATCAAGATCAACGGTGCCGGCAAGCCCGCAGAGTCGCGAGGGCCGCCGCCGTACACGGTCCTCGGCAACGGCCCCGGCGAGCTCAGCTACGACTCGTGGGTTGCGAGCACTCGCGCGGCTTGCCTCGAAACTTGCCCTCCGAAGGTACTCGCAGTGCTGCGCCAGCCCGTCGGGGGTTCCAAAGTGTTCCTTGGCTTCAAGGCGGCGGCACGGCAGAGCGCCAAGGCGGCGGATGGCAGCATGTACGCGATGACCGCGAGCTCCAAGTTTGAGAAGGGCAAGTACACGACGGATGCCGTCGCGCACGCCCTGCAGCTGACTGCCCCAGCGGTGTACGTGCAGGCTGCTGGTGCGACCGGTTGGACGAAATGCGAGATTGGCAGGCCAACGGACTCGACGCAGGAGGCGATCCAGCAGGCGGTGGCCAGCTGCGCCGTGGCCGCCGCGGCCACCGTGGGCGTCAAGGCCGAGCTGTGAGCGAGCTGTGAACGAGCCGTGAACGAACGAGGCCACTCCGGCTCCGGTTCGGCTCGCATGCATCGGGCATGCATGCATGCATACGGCTCCGGTTCGGCTCATGCATCGGGCTTGCATGCATGCATACGGCTCCGGTTCGGCTCGGGCATCGGCGGCACAGCGGCGGCAAGTCCGCGGATGGCGAGGCGCTGGCGCTGGCCAGAGGCGCCGGCAACAGGGCGGCAGCTCGCGACTCAGTTCTCACATCGCAGAGCGGGCTGGTGAGCGACGTGTGTGGTCCGCACGGCGGCGCCCTGGGCAGCATGGCCAAGGGCAACCGGCAATCCTTTCGTGAGCCGATCTTTGATGAGGAATACAATTTAGGGCAGAATTTTCACGGAAGTCCGACGATCGATGAAGATGAAGAAGACGAACATGGATCTGGATTCCTTGCCCATGCTGCAGCCAGCGAGGCGCTGGAACTTCGAGCTTAAAGCTGGCCTTAGGTCCCGCACAGCTGTTGCGGCTGTGATCGCTACGGCCCTCGCAGCGCTCGCTATCATCTCAGTGTCTGTAACACGCAGCTACTACGTGGATCCATCAGAACTAAACCCTGAAAACGTCTCGGGCTCATTTGGACCGCCTCGCCGATGCCCAGCTTCTCCTGCGCACACCGCCGCGCATCCTTATAATATGTGCTCGAGGCAACCCTCGCTGACGGCGCCGCCGTTGCGCTGGGGCTCTGACAAAGAGGTCGCGGACCGCATTTGCTGCAGAAACACGATGTGGGCCGAGTGTGAGCAGCTCATCTCGCTCTCTCCCTCGCTCCGCCACCCGGGCCCATCTGACGAGCGCGCCCGATTACCGCGCCCCTCACGCAGACTCAGGGTATTGGCAGTCGACGAGATTTCCTCGCGTGCTACCCGCAGGCGTGACCGAGATCACGTTCTACGACGTGGCGACGAACCTGCCGCTCTTCGTCGCGCCCCGCGGTCGCACGTGGAGCGAATTCTATGCGGAGAGCCTCCACCATGGATGGCCGAGCTTCAGAGATGCCGAGGTGGTCCAGTCAAACGTGTGCGTTCACAGCAATGGCGAGACACAGAGCGTGAATGGGACACACCTGGGGCATAACTTGCCCGACTTGTACGGTAACCGCTACTGCATCGACCTCGTCTGCGTCGCCGGCCTCGAACCCGTCACGTGAGCGAGCGAGCGCAAGAGAAGCAGGTGGTGTGCGTTTGCTGAGAGACTCAGTAGACTGAGAGACACCGGTCCAGCGCATCAACGATCAAGGAACCTTTGTAACGAAAATGCAAATAGTGTGCCGGCGCTCGGGCTGGCCGTCGCGTCCTGGGACGTGTCTCGTGTGTGGGCTCAGCGGACGCCGCGTGCAGGTGCACGGACCTAGTCTTCAAATAATTTAAGATACTAAAGAATTTTCGAAGACGCTAAGTGGTAGATGCAAATCCGCGCTGAAAATCTTTCGCCGTAAGTGCACACATACAACACGAATCTATGCAATCTGATTCTTGAGCTCTATACTTTTTACTCAGAAGCAGCTCGCTTCGTTGCAGCTGGGAAACGGGCGGGCGGGCTGGCTGCCGTGCAGAACGCTGAAGATGCGCTGCTTCAGCGCCCAATTGTCGCGCCGCACGACTAGCAGGTCGTTCCAACACCACTGCTGCTTAAAGTGGTGGCGGCGCAAGCAAATCTCAAAGATCCCGCGCTCAAAGTAGGGTCCGTACGCGGGGACGAGCGTCGCACGCCAAGGGCGGTTGTGCGGCCCATCCTCGTGCGTGAGGCCCTTGTTCGAGCCCCGCACCCCACCGTGGATGAGGTACGTGTCGTATCCGTAACCAGCCATCATTCGCTGAAAGGACTCGAGCGTTCGTTCGACCTGCGACGGATCGCGGTAAAAGGATTCCAACATGGTCGAATTCACCCTGCGGTGATTGCCACGCTGCGCTTCGACGAACATCGGGATGTTCCAATTCTTGGCGTACTCGAAGCTCATCAACTCGACCATCTGCCGCGCGAGCAAGAGCGCCATCCCCTTGGCGACGGCCACTTCGCTACCTTCGATGTCCACCTTGATGTACAGCAGCCGCCGCCCTTTGAGCATGCCCTCGCGCACGAGATCGTCCAATGAGCTGACTGGCACCTCATACTTGACCACGCAGCCACGCGGCGGTGTGGCGCCACGGTCGACGATCATCCAATTAGTGCTGCCGCCGCAGTTGGCGAAACGCAACTGGCCGGCCACATCCGCTGCACCCATCGCGTGCACGTGCAATCGCTTCGATGCGTAGGCGCTCGTCGAGTTTCGTCGCAATGCCTCCACTTTCAGCGCCTCGGCTTTGTCAGGCCTTGCTTCAAAGGCGTGCACATCAACCTGGTCCTTGAAACCAGCGAGCAGCGCGAGCGCATCGCTATCGTCCGGACTGTTCTCCTTGCCGTACATGCCAGCGCCCAAGTCGACCATCACTGGCCGCCCCACATCTTTGGAGTCAGACTGTCGAAGCTCCTGGTCGAGAATGGATGGCAGCAGCATGGTGATGTATTTCAGCGCGCGATTGTACTCCACCCAAAACCCCTGGCGGTGCCGCCCGTCTACGAAGGAGCGCACTTCCGCGATGCACTCGGGCGATGGCGTGCACGGCGCCGACACGTTCATGTATGCTGTGCGCATCATTGCACAGGACGGCGCGCCCTAAGTGATGCGACGGCCCGACGCGCGAGGCGCGAGTACCGTTACCGGTACGGTTCCGGTTTATCAAGGAGAAACTGCAAACTCAGGAGATGTGGATACTTGAGTTCAGAGGGTAAAGGCTATTATTTTCAGAGGACAGAGTCGACCATCAAACCTCGAACGTGTTACCTCGCACATCCTTTCACTGAATGTGAACGCTGTATGCGCCTCCCGCTCATGCAGCTCCCGTTGCCGCTCATCCCTCGCATCCCTACAAACGCCCCGTCGGCCGTCGCCTATTTGACGCGTAACCCTAGTCCGCCCTACCCTTTGCACCTCCGCTTCCTCCTCCCCGGCACAGTGCGCGAGTGCACTGCCACTGGCCTCGGGCCTGCGATGCGGCGGCCGGCGCGCAAACAGCTCATAGGCCACAGCCGGTGTGCCATTGCCCATTGCATCGATCACATTCCCGCGAACAGGAAATCGTCGTGGAGCCCCCGCGCTCGCGCCGCCGCGAACAGAGCGTCCCTGTTCTACAAATACCCACACGCCAGCGTCTCCTCATGGCGGCCACCACCTTCGGTGGGTGAGCGGTGGCCTCAGCTGCATCCGCCGCGCACGCCCACGGCTAGCGCGCCGTCACGGACGGCGCGCTCACAATGGCGATCATCCCGTGTCCTCAGACCCCATCCGCAGTAGCGACGGCGGGCGCGGACTTCGCATCCCTCTTCGCGGCCTTCGCCTCCGCCTCACGCTGCGCATAGGTCTTGTAGCTCTTGGCTGAGGGAGGCGAGCCCGCGATGAGGAAGGCCTCCTCGTCAGCGAGGTCAAGGCCGAAGGCCTTGCGAAGGTCGTTGCTCATGTACTTGGGTGGCTTGTTGTCGGCCATGTCCTTGAACGCACACAGGAAGATGCTGTCGATCGCGCATTCGTAGATCGACACCACGCCTGTCGTGACGATGTACGAGATGAGGAAGGTGACAGCGACGGCGACGAGGTTGTTGTATTTGTCCTTATAGAAGGGGTCAATCGAGCACCACTCGAGGTACGCAAACGCGGCGCACGCCGAGATCACTGGCGTCGAGAGGCCGATGAGAATGACGAGGATCTTGACGACGACCTTGTTGATAGCCACTTGTGCCGGATTCGAGATGACGAAGACGAAGGTCGAGTAGCACGCCTTACAGAAGGGCTGGCCCTGCATCGCGACGAAGACGAAGCCGTAGTACGTGATCACCTCGATCGTCTTCTGGAGGCAAGCGAGGCAGCATTGAACGCCCTTCATCACGACCTTAAGCACCAGGTTCTGGTTCTGCATCTGCTGCGTTTGCTGGTCGATGTACATCACGACCGTGCGGATCGTCTGCACAATCGCGATGATGAGCGCGCCGAAGGCCATAGTGCCAAGGTGCTTGCAAATGATCAGGCACGTGCCCGAAAAGAGTTTGTTGAGGCCGTGCCCGATGCCGCAGCACCTCTTTTGATCAGGCTCGTTTTGCGTGATGTACCAGCGGCAGATGGCCGCGGACATCGAGGTCCAGATGGTCGCGCGGATGAACTGCGAGATCCAGTAGTACACGAAGACGACGAAGGCGACGGCGACGCCATTCTCAGCTTCGGAGGGGTAGAGGTCCGGGGGCGAGTTGACCGTGAAGATGAGGATGAAGATGAAGTAGACGAAGAAGACCGTCTGGAAGAGGATGTCCCAGAACGGCCAGAGGACGATTCCGAACATGGCCTTGAAAATCTTGGTCGTCTCCCGCAGGATGCCGACGAGGCGGTCGAGGGCCTTCCGGTTGGCGACGAGGAAGATGACGAGGAGGATCGTGGCGATGATGAAGATGATGGCAAGGGCGGTGTACCACTTCTGCCACGTCTCGTTTGCAGTCGAGTTGATGGAGGCGAGGGTGAAGTTGGACGTGGCGATGCCGGGAATCTTGTTCAGATGGGCCTGGAGCTTCATGAACTCCTGCGATTTGGGATCGATGGTGAACCAACCGGCCTTGGCGGCTAGGATGAAGTCGATCAAGCCCATCAAGAGGACGAGGAAGATGCTGATCAGGTACACCATCACGCCCGCGAAGAACCAAAGGAAGATCGCCCAAATGAATCCGATCCCGATGGGCATGAATAGGCCGAAGACGGTCATGCAGAGGAGGCCATCCGGCACGATCAAGCCCTCGGCACCTCCGATGGTGAGCTGCACGTACGTGGCGAACTTCTGCGTGAAGCCCACGTCATCCTCCGTCTTCGCGGCTGGCGTGAACGACTCCGTGATCGCCTCGGTCACCTCCAGCTCGCACGCGTTCTTCTGGGCACCACAGCACGTCGAGGGGTCCCCTGGTCGGCCGGTGCAGCCCGGGGGGCACACTTGCCACGTGTTACGCGAGTCCGGCTGCGACTTGATCGAAGCGCAGTTGATGCTGCGCGGGTACGTGGTGTTCAGCGCCCGTGCCTGCGTGGAGGTGCAGCTCGGAACGACGCACAGGTTGCGGGTCTCCGCCGGCAGCGTCGCTGCGCTAGGGATGCAACGGCCGAGCATGTTGGTCGTGAGGTAGGTGTAGTAGTACGTTGGGACCGTTTGGTCGCAGTGCCGCTGCTTGTTGCAACCGTAGAGAAGGCCGCCGTACTGGATCGGGTTCGAGAGGTCGAAACCAGTCGGGCACTCCTCGGCGCAGTAGCCCGTCGGTTTGAATCTCCAATACTGGCCGGTGGAAACCACGGCGTATTGCTCGACAAAGTCAGAGTCGAGGCGCGGGTAGACGAGCACCGGTTTCTTCATCATAAAGCCCCTGCCGCAGTTGTTGCCCCAATTGTCCGGCGGGGCATACAAGTCGGTGAGGAGCGTCGGGTGAGAATGGACCGTGTAGCCAGCGATGCCGCTTGCAAAGCCAAGGCATAAGAGCATCAGGAGGAGGCAGATAATGTCAGTGCAGGCGCGGGCCGACGCGGGCTTGAAGACCTCGCCATCAGCGGCCTTCTTGAGGCAGCAGCAGCAGCCGCCACCTTTGTTTTCCGGAGCTACGGCGGCAGAGGTCGACTCCGTGGCCGGAGGAGGCTTCGCCTTGCAGCAAGTGCCACCCATTGTTCTGCACGCCGCCGCGAGACGAGAATTAGAAGAGGTAATGACAACGTGATGAAAAACGCCGAAATTGACGCCAAACTCGTCAAAAATGTACGAAACTCACCCTGTACGCCGGCGGTCAGTGCCGGTACCGATACGACCCGCGTACAGTTTGCTTGATTGATGGTGGCGGAGCGACGCACGCTGCTCCTCCTCTCAGGCGGCATTGAGTCCTCAGTGCTGCTTGCACAGCTCAAGCACGCTGGGCATACTCCAATCCCACTCTTTGCTCACTACTCGCAGAGGGGTGTGGATGCGGAGTACGCCGCAGCCTCGGCAGTCTGCTCCGCCTTTGGGTTCGCTGAGCCGCAGCTTCTTGATCTGCGTGCCGAGGGCTTGGCCCATCAGCGTGTCAATCGATTGCACGTGCCGCTGCCTCATCGCAACCTAGCATTGCTGAGCTTGGCGCTTGGATGGGCAACAACGCATCAATGCTCTGCCGTAGCACTCGGCCTCAACAGGGACGATTTCGGCAAGGACGCGGAGTTCGCTGCAGTGGGTGCTGTTCGCTACACGACGGGCACACGGGAGTTCGTTAGCTCATTTACGGCGCTCGCGGCCGTCGTCGCGCCCGACGTCGGCATCATGCTTCCACAGGCGCAGCTGAGCAAGGCCGAGGTGATCCGCGAGGGCATGCGGCTGGGCGTGCCGCTGCGGAGTACGTACTCGTGCATGCGCGGGCGGCCCTTGCACTGCGGCTCATGCTTGCAGTGTTTAGCGCGGCGGCGAGCCTTTGCGTTGGCCGGGGTCGAAGTGGAGGATGTCGAGTATGAGACGTTGTGACGATGCGGGCCCCCATGGAGCATGGCTTAAGGTGCCAGCTCTGCGACACGCAGACGCGCCGACCCCGGGAGCGTGCAAACGCAGCGCAGACTCAGTCCAGAGTTTTGTGCCCATGTGATGGAAAAGAGGTGATGAGACTGAGGTCTGTCGCTGTTCGTTTCTGCCGCACCACTACGACAAATACTCGCGGGTCATTTTCGATATCGCGATCTTGTCTCCTCTTGCTGAGCTTTTGCCATCGCAATCTTGGCCTTCATCTTCTCCGCCTTCTCGGCACTTCCACCACGTCCAGCTGCATACTTATTGGGCGCATTGATGTCACCACCTCGTCCGCCCATGTACCTAAGCGAGCGAAGGGCGATCGAATGTGTGAGCGCAGATGAGGAGGCATGGATTCATGTGCACGTGCACTCACGTGAGTTTGTACGGCCTGCGGCAGTTTTCGGTGATCAGCTCGCTGCAAACGGGCATCATCGCTGCAGCTGGTCCGGGTATGAGAACTGCGCCCAGAAGGACACGGCGCTGCAGTTGCAGCGCTGCAGCGCTGCTGTGCAAGATGAGAATGACCAAGAGGTTTTTCATTCTCGCTGACGGATACTCGTGCGACGGTGCGGTAATTAACTGATGAGGTTTCTTCATCCAATCCAGTGTCAACAATCTTCAGTCGCCGTTCCTATTAGGTTCCCGCCGATTGTACACGTAACGAACTTTTTAATTGATTTCATGAGGGGTGTCCTGGCGGCATGCCCTCGTTTGGAATGATGCTGTCACAGTTTGGCCTGACTTCGCCCGACCCGGATCGTCGTCTGCGCCGACGCGAGGGCCAATCCGACCGCGAGTTCCTCATGGGTGACTCGTATCGCACGCACTTTTCGTGCCAGTTTGGGTGCCCAGGGCTCACGGTGCACATGGAGAATGGTGCTGCTGCGACGGACTCCTTCAGTCTCGATCAGCCACCACGGCTCGCGTGGGACGGCATCTCCGCCGGCTGGGGCCTGCTTGGCTCCACGCTGACCGGCATGCTCATGCCCGACATTGTCATACGACCGACACCCGTGGTGATCGCTGCACCTCCCGAGTACGTGTGGCGCGTGCTCCTCGACTTTGAGAGGTACAAGGAATGGAACCCGTTTCACCGCGACGTACGCGTGGTGGATCAGCCCGGCGGGACCGTAGCCGTGAGCCTCACGGTCGATATGGGCGAGCTGCTCGGCACCCTTGTCAGTGAGGAGACGGTCTACTACGTCGACGAGAAGCGATACATCCTGGCGTACGGCATCGGGCGCAAGGGCCCGGCCTGCCTGCGTGCCGTCTGGCTCGTGCCGACGGCCAACGGCGGCACGATCTTCAACAGTTGGGACACCATCGGTGGCGTCCCAGCCCTCCTTTCGCGCGGCCACATTCATCGTACCGTGGTGCGCGGCTTCGAGGCGCAGCACCTTGCGATTCGGGAGCGCGTGCACAGCCTGCGATACGCGGAGGCATGCCGCGGCACGTCGGATCGGAGCGACGTTTCGGCCGCGCACGTGGCTCCGGAACCCCTCGCCGTGTGCGTCGTCACGGGGGGATGCGGCTTCCTCGGCGCGCACATCGTGCGCCTCCTGTGCCTCTTGGACGGCGTGACCTCCGTTCATGTGATCGATGTACAACTGCCCCAGCCGGACTCGGGGCTGCCCATGGCTGCGAACGGCTGCAAGTGGCGCGGCGGCGGCAAGGTCGAGGTGCACCAGATGTCGATCACCGACACGCCAGCCCTCGACGAACTCTTTACTCGCATTCGGCCGACGACGGTCTTTCACACCGCGTCGCTCATCGACCTACGCGACGATGCGGCATCGCAAGACGCTCTCGAACACGTCAACGTGGACGGCACGCGCGCCCTGCTCGCCCTGGCCGCCCAGCACGGCGCCACGCGCTTCGTGTACACCTCCTCGATTGAGTGCACCTACGCGTACAATCGGAGCGTGCAGGCCGACGAGGAGCATCCGTATAGCGCACACCCGACCAACAGCTACCAGCGCACCAAGGTGGCGGCTGAGCGACTGGTGCTCGAGGCGAACTCAGCCAAGATGGCGACGGTGTCGGTGCGCCCGGCGCACATTGTTGGCGATCCTCTCGAGGACGATCTGTACTTCCTCAGCGGCGTGCAGGCATGCTTCAGCGAGGAGCTCAGCCTGCCCTCCCTTGACGTCTCGGGCAAGTCGGCGAAGATGAGCATGGTGCACGTCGAGAATTGTGCGCTCCTTCACGTGCTTGCGGCCGCCAAGTGCCGCATCGGCGCACGCCCGGTTCGCAGCGTCGCCGGTCGGAAGTTCAACGCGACCGACTTCGACGAGAACATCGTGTGCATCTACCACGCCCTCGCAGGCTCCTCAGGCCCGTGGATCGTGCTTCCCTCCTGGCTACTCTTCCTCCTTGTGCATGCTGCCCTCTGGCTCCATTGGCTTGTCGGCTGGGCCAGTTCGGGTAGCGTCAAGCTACTGCCGCCCAAGACGGGGCTGCACCACGGCGCCCTTGCCGCCTCCAAGGAATGCACCCTCTCCGGCCGTCGTGCGCGCCAAGTCTTCGGGTACGAGCCCATCATCTCGCGAGAGGGCGGGATCAAGGCGGCAGCTCAAAGTCGTGAGGCAGCACTCCTCAGAGCCAAGGGCAGCGCTGCTTGCCATCCCGTGCACATGATTGGCAAGTTGGAGCTTTGCAAGGCCCTCGGGTATCCTGTTGTCATAGACTCCCCCTCGGGCTCGCCTATGACGAGGCCGAACGCTCCGTCTCGGTGAAGGCCCAGAGGCGAGCCGACCGGACGGACGAGGCCGCACGCTCCACATCGGCGGTGGAAACGCAAAAGGGGGGAATGCGGCCGTCGTCCTGAGTCGCTGAGTGGGCATGTTGAGGTGAAGGGAGATCCGACGGTTTCGGCCCGCGAGGCGCTCAGGCGCCGCCGGGGCTGCGGGCGCCGAGGGGAGGACCGCCCCATGGGACTCTTGCGAAAAGGATGACACTTGACACACTCGACTTGCGTGATTCTAAGGTCAGTTATACCCACATGAGTCGCAGTGCGCGGGAAGGGTTTGCTTCAATGGTTACTTGTCGTTCATTACCGTACTCATAGTCATACAGTGTCATTATTTAAACTACGAGTAGCAGTATACAGTGTCATTATTCAAACTAACGAGTAGCAGTAAGGAAAAGTACATGAAACTTCAGCTGTACTATACTTTCTTGTTCATCTATTACGTGCTAAATCACATAGGAAGCTATTTACGTGTATGTTCATACAGTTTTTTACCCGGTTTCACGAAAAGTACCGGGTAATCGACGTGTACCCGGTAAGAGTCTTGTAAGTACAATTGTACATGTATCGCGGTACCGGTAAGTTTCTCCGACGAGGAGCCGGCACGATGGTACTCGGGCTCATGTCGCTCCTCAAAGGCTTGCAGCTCCTACCGAATGGTATGGGTGGCGCGATGATGTCCCTCGACTGCATCCACGGCCAGGTGCGACGTGATTTCAAGGAGAAGATGGGATTCCCGGGCTGGTTCCCGACAGTGTTGGGTCTTTTCAAACTCACACAGGCAGTGCTCAACTGGGTTGCCGATGGAGCTTACGTGCCCGTAGCGCAAGGTCTGATGGCGTTCCAAATGGGCGGCGTTCTGTTCACACATACAATCGCTGAGAAGCCGGATGGCAAGTCATTCATGGAGAAGAATGCTCCTGCAGCAGTCTTTTTCGGCACGACGCTTGCCATTCAGAGTCTCCATGGAAAGCTCGATTTCACGACCGCGCTCGTGGCCCATCTCATCGTGGGTGCGCTTGGCTTCTGCTCCGGCTACATCATCCTCGCCCTTGGTTCGGGCACCGAGCCCGCACTCGCCGCAGTGGCGAGCCCAGACAAGAAGAGGCGCTAGACGTAAGATTTCGCATTTGAGGTCGAGAGCGGTGTGCGACTGGCCGTGCTCGAGCTTGAGTACAAGCTGAGCCTGCTCTGGTTCAGGCCGTATACATATCTATTGAGAGTGGGGGCTTACCAACAAAACTCACTTGGCTTGTGATGACCTTGTCTCCTCTTTATTAATCGCTTTCTACTCGGCTTGCGGCGCGGATGTGCCGTGCGGGCGCGTCGGGGCGCGTGTACTCCGCTCTCCGGGTGCCAGTAATGAGTGATGGACACAGTGAGGTGACAGTGTGAATTGTTGATTGCTTGCTGCTTGTTGGCTTATGATGAACTGGAGATGTTCACAAACTAAATCTTTCCCGCGATCCCGGACGGTTCATGGGGGTTGCGGTAGCCGCCGGCCGCCGAAGCCGCGTACACCCTTGACCCCGTGCGACCCGACCCTGACACGTGACACCTTCACCGCACGCGCGTAGCCGCAGGGGAGCGGACCTACCGGGTACCTAAGCTCGCTGGTGCGCTCGGGGGTGGGGCTGGCCATTTGCCGACCTAAATTCGCGAACCGTTATCAGATAACTCGGAAGCACGCGCGAGAACCTTCCGTAAAGGGCAATCGGCAGCTTCCATTTTCGGAATTCGTTATGATAAGACTTGAGCGAAATTGAATTCTTTAGGCGAAGTCGGCACCTCACGGAAAAACGCCCTCGCGTCGCGTCGTACGCCACACTGGACCTTTTGCAGATGGCGCAAAGGTTCACCCTGTCTCTCCTTGCATTCGGTCTGGTCCCATACATGTATGCGAAATCTACGAGCTGCGAGCAACTAGTGCCGGTCCCGTGGGATGTCGCACCGCTGCGATCATCGCAAGCATTGCATTCGGCACTTGCCAAGAAATTTGTCGACCGCAACGTGGTCGAGATCGGGACACGCAGTGGTGACACTGTCAACTGCTACGCGCAAATAGCCAACCGAACCGTTGCTATCGAAATGAATAGAGCATACTGCAAGGTTCTCCGCTCACGTCGTGAGGAACTTGAGAATACGACGCGCTCTACCATCCGGTCGGCGACAGGCCTGACTTCAACCAACCTGGAAGGGGCCAGCTACGGAGTTGTGTGCAGCAGGTATCAATCTGCGCCGAATGAAACATGGAAAGATGTGGATTATGTCTTCTGGTGGATCGAGGGCGGAATCAAGGCAAACATCCAGGTGCTGCGATTCCTCCGCAGTGTGAAAGGGTTACGCTCCGGCGCCCTTGCGATGCTCGCGCACGATCTCACCGACCTGGATACGCCAGCAATCCTCACACCGATTGCCGAATACACTGAGCAAGTCCTTCCGACACGGCTTGAATGCAAAAACTGCCTGGCGCGCCTTCAACATTACTGCAGCAAACGGATGATGAGCCTCGATGCACACGTGCTACGAAAAGTTGGATGCCATCGAGCTGCATCGGTGGCAAATCTGATTGCGATTCGTATCGACAGTCCCCAGCTGGAGGTTTTGCTGAACACCACCTTTCGTGAGCGCGAGATCACGAGTTTGACCATAGAGGACGCGCGGAGCGCCAGTGTGGCGGCAGGCTACCATCCTCTCTCCGCAACTCCTGGCAAATGCTGGTTGACGAAGGATGCACTAACGAACAACGAAACCATGGTCAATTTCATAGAACCAGAATTGGGCACCGCACGCTCGGCTGCCGCCATCGGCACTGCCAAGAGCGGCTCCCGGGCGCGCAGCCCGTCACAATCTTGGCACTGCAAAGAGCACTGCCAAAATTGTGACGGGCTTTGCACATGGGAGTGGCTGTCCGCCAAGGGAGTGCCTGCACGCCAAGGGACCGGCTGCCCGCCGTATACTCTCCCGTGGTTTGTATAAATATAATACACGAAAAAACCAGCCATAGAAGTTGGTGCGGGATCAGCAATTAGGGATCAGTGCACTAATAATTACCCCGCTTTAGATGGCCCCCGCTAGGGGTAATCGCTATACTTTTGTAGCGCTATTTCTCAGCTCTCCGTCTGCAATTTGAGAGTCCTGTGTTCTGTTTACGTGAACGTTAACACGACAGACGCGACAACCGGTGCTACGCCACTGTTACTGACCGCTTTACGTGTGGTGTGAATTCACAATGAAACGACGTTTTGTTCCCCAACACTCTATGGACGATTACTCCCACTTCCTGTCCATCCTCGGCGACGCGCTGCCGCTCGAGGCTGTTCTCAAGGATTTGATGCACTGTTCCTTGAATTCACGCACGGCGTCATCATCCAGCAAGCCTCAGCGATTCAAGTGGGTGGAAATCCCTTTGCAAGATGGGCCGCTGAGAATGCAAGAAGTGACGAAGGCTCTGCCGAGCATCCCGATGCAGCGGTTGGAATCCAGCATCCCATCCTCACCGTCCCGGATCGAGCGTCGACTGCCAACTTGTATTGCAAAGGCGGCCCCAACGTCGCCGCGGCACGGGCTCAAAACCGCCCTCGCCACTCAGGAGCGTGCCCTCCGTGCTGCCAAGTTCCGCGATGCCCGCCTCCGCATCGGGAAGGAGAGCAGGAATGAGGCATTCGAGCGCGCGCGGCGGTCTGCGTCGACGATAGGAGACTGCAACGAGGTCGGGGACGCTGCACAGCGAGGATACCAATTCGATCGTGATCCTCATGACGAGGGCCTCTCTGTATTGCTTGATTGCAACCTCACCCTATAATAGGCCTCTCTTTGGCTGAGAGTAGCTGAGAGAGCGTCTTCACTGCATCCGGTCTCTAATTGATGTTTCTTGTCCGAGTCAAGTACGGTGGGGCTAACACCATACCTCGAGACCTCGAGACACTCTTACCGTCCGCCTCATTGTAATGCGACTTGCGAGGACTCCGCTCCCCGGCCCGCACGGCTCCTCGCCGCGAGTCGCACGCCGCGGGATGGCGGGAAGCGGAAGGATCCAGCCGAGCGCGGATACAGCGTGCCGGAGCGCGTCCGATGGAACTCGTCACCCAACATTCACCTGACCCCGGAGGACTGGCGCCTCACGCTAGTTGACACCGCGCATGTGCACGCTCCACGCTGCACCCGCAACTGCCCATCAAGCTCCACAGCCTCTCATGGTGGCCTCGCTGTCTTGCTGCCGGCCTCCGGCGGAGGCTCGCGCGCCGCGGGCGTCGCCTTCGGGTCGCTCTGACGAAACTGACTGACCGACTGTCTGTCGCTCTTCGCAGCTCGATGGAGCACTGAACGCACCGTGCGTAGCTGCTCAGCCACGTCGCCGCCCAGCGGCATGCCAAAACGCGACTGGAAGTCAAGCACCGCCTGGCGTGTGCGTGGACCGTAGACGCCGTCGGGCTTGACCAACTCGCGCCCCATCACCTCGTTCAAAAAGAGCTGGAGCATCTTGATGTCCTCGTCCACCACGACCTGTACCGCGCTGGTCGACGCAGCAGCCGAAGCCGCATGCAGTGCCCGGGCCTCGAGCTCGGACAAGTAAAGCTCTCGAAGGAAGGCCTCGCCGACGGGTGAAAGTTGAGTGCGAGAGCTGGCAGGAGCTGGTTTCGGGAGTGGTCGGCGGGAGGGCTGCACACTGCTGGCACCCGCCGCCCGCACCCCCGCTGCAGCGGAAGGAGTCGCAGCAGAGGAGTCCACCGGCGCCACCGGCGCCACCGGCGCCACTGCCGGCGCCGTCGCCACCGCCGTCGCCACCGCCGTCGCCACCGCCGTCGCTGACGCACCCGCGCTGCCCGCGACGGCGCCCTCCGTTCGGGTGCCCGCGACGGCGCCATCAGCAGGGGTTCGCTCCGTCCTCAGCTCCTGCAGCGAGAGGCCTGATTGCGCCATGAACGCCTGGACCGCTGCCTCCGTACGTGGACCGTAGACGCCGTCCACCTTGCAGATATGCTCGCCCATGACGAGCTGCAGCTTCTGCTGGAGCATCACCACGTCCAGATCTACCCGCTCGTCAAAGCCGCGCACCTGAAGGCACTCAGAGGCACTCAGAGGCACTCAGTGGTACTCAGAGGCACTCAGTGGCACTCAGTGGCACTCAGAGGCACTCTACTACTCGGAGATCTCGCGAGATTGTCATCTCCACGCACCTGATGAGGGAGGCACTCAGAGATCTGTGCGAGATCTGTGCGAGATTGTCATCTCCACGCACCTGATGAGGGAGGCACTCAGAGATCTGTGCGAGATCTGTGCGAGATCTGTGCGAGATCTGTGCGAGATCTGTGCGAGATGGTCATCTCCACGCACCGTGGAGAGCAGGGACGCTTGCTCGAGCGAGCGCAAATGTGCCCGACGCAGCGCGGTCCACGTGATTGGGCCAACGGTTCCATCCGCGCGGAGGCCACACTTGATCTGGAAGAGCTCCACGGCTTGCTGGGTGAGAGGGCCGAAGTTGCCGTCGACCTTGAGAGCCCTTGTACCTGTGGGGAAGGGAGGACGCGGCGCCGTGGTGAGCACTTGCATGCGAGGCATGTTGCGCCAGCCGTGCTTGAGAGCCCTTGTACCGAAGAAGACGTTGAGGCGCTCCTGCAGGAAGATGACTGCCTCACGCCGGGGGTCCCAAATCACAAGGGGAGATTCGACGAGATCTCTGACCGGTAATCGGTCGTCTTCAGTGTCTGTGGGGGGCGTCGCGTGAGTGCACCGTCGATGGCAATGGGGGGCAATCGGTGGCAATCTCGGTGGCAATCTCGGTGGCAATCTCGGTGGCAATCTCGGTGGCAATCTCGGTGG
>ENA-UOUZ01000396-UOUZ01000396.1-mixed-culture-metagenome-genome-assembly--contig:-NODE-396-length-30404-cov-72.748657_pt1 | contig 30404 bp, 16 predicted proteins | sample MGYA00238154_ERZ761575 | MGnify/ENA primary metagenome ERZ761575 (study PRJEB28896, sample SAMN07631632) | mixed culture metagenome | isolation source: Freshwater growth medium | place: USA...
AGGTCTGTCGAGCTATCCTGTCGAGTAGCTGTCGAGTATCCTGTCGAGTTCTGTCAAGTTGTCGAGGCCAGGGCTCAAATTCCAAACCCAGGTCGCCGAGGTGCGCGGGGTTGGGCCTTTGTTAGTTGGGGGCCCTTATAAGTAGACCAGCAGACGACCCCTTCCCATTCATTCCGTTTGTTCGCAAAACGGCAATTCCGAATCGCGAATATCCCAAACCTAATGGCGAATATCCCAAAACTCGATCCCAAAACTAATAAACCAGTGCGTTAAACCGGACGTCCTCCGCAGTCCTCCGAGCCTCCGTCGCCGCTGTAACAGGTGTATGCTGTATCCGGGTTGGGCCCTTAAAGGGTTGGACCCATTAATAATAAACATGAAAAATAGTAGACCACTTTCCACCTTGCGTTGGGTCAACCAGTCAATTCCCAAACAGGTGTAGGGTTGGGCGCCTTGGGCCCTTTAGTGATCAACCACTTCATCACCCCCTTTCTGACCTATAACAGCGCCTTATTTCTTGACCGTGGAAGTGATTTGTGTGCGTTCTGTGCGTCCTCGAAAAGAACTTTTTCATTTCCATAATTTGCAAATTAGTCAAACGCGCGTCAACACTCCCGGCTCTCTCGCCTCGTGCGCGCAGGGATCCACAGAGGCGGGAACCAAGGGAGGCTGGAAGGGGGCGCCGCAGGCCTTCGCACAACCAGCCGACGCCTCCAAAAAATCTCTAAGATCACCGACGCCGCCACCACTACCAATCCAGTTTGCAACGATTCGCTCCGCCACCTCTACTTATCAACCGCAACATGAACCCATGGCATCCGGCTCACCTGCTTGCCATCGGTTTGGGGCCACTCATGGTGATCACCACACTCATCAATACGCCCAGCGGGCGGACTACGCTGGCATGCCTGTCTGGCTTCTTTTTGATCCTGGGCACGGCCATCTATTACCTACACGGCTGGTCAACAGGGCCCTTAGTCGGTGCATGGGCGTACTCAATTGGCTTCAGCGGTCTACTTGGCGTCGACCTTTCGCAGATATGGGCCTATAAGGCGGCCGGAGTGTCGGTACCCAACCCTTTTCTTCTTTCCGCGTTCGGTTTTATATCCCTTTTGCTGGGCTCCGTCTGCGCCATTTCTGCCCTGGACCGGATGGACGACCCCTTCGATAGATTCGGCAACGTGTGCTGGCAACTTGGATCAATGGCGGTGACTGTGTCGCAGATGTGGAAGGTCTATCGAATTCTGAAAGCTTCGGAAGGTGGCATCGTGGAGCTGACTGCTTTCCTCATGGAATCGTTCTTTTTCATTGGCGCCGCGCTGTTTTATTACGGTTGCAATCTTTATGACGCCTCGGAACGTGCAGAGGAAGAGGCAGAGGAAGAGGGTATCCTCTGGGAGCCGAGGATACGCCCTACGACCATCAACCACATCTGGCTGATCGGCTGTCTCTTTTTCACGATCGGGCCCACATACTCCTTGTACTGTGGCTACTCGATCGAAAATCTTGCGTACACCGTGTGTGGGTGGCTCTTCGTCCTGGGCACAACGACCTACTATTCTGATTGGGAGTTAGAAGATTTGGTGGGCGCTACATGTTATCTATTAGGCTGCGCTGGCTACGTCTACTTCGACGGCCTGTATCTTCTGGCTGTGTCGCCCGAAGAGATTTCGATGCTAGTCAACCAGGGCATCTCCGTGCTCGGCGACTTTCTCTACTTCTTCGGCTCAATCGGGTTCGAACCTGCCGTTGAGGAGCTAGGATACCCGTGGGACCGCATGGGCATTGAAGGCTTCATCAATGGCTCGCTCTGCATCGTTGTGTCGCAAGCCTGGAAGATGATTCGGCTTCTGCGGAATACCAAAATTCGGGAGAGTGTTCGAGCCGCTCTCGCCTCCGAAACCAGCGTGGGCATTGGCGCCGTTCTCTTTGGCTGGGGTGCCCTAAAACTCGATTTCGAACGACGAAGTGGCGACTTCGAAGGACTCAGCCAGCTCGCTGTGGTCCTTCTTCATCCGGCTGCGCTTGATCAGGATTCTGGGCTGCATCGGGAGGTCGGGATCAACCATCTCTTTTTGCTGAGTTGCGTCTTCTTTGTCGCCGCTCCTTTGCGCACCGCGATCAAATATCATCAGAACGGCCTCCAGACCCATGGGGCAAGATCATCGGTTCTTGTATGAGCTGCACGCACACTGTTGGAAGGTATCGAGGAGGTGACTGCCAGCCTATTCGACTACACGGTGCTTGTAGTCGCGTACAGTATCCCTTAATGTTCGCCGCTCTCGCGAACGGCGCACACGTCCTGTCGACGCGTTGGGCCCAGGATGCCAGCTCACCGCTGCGCCCTAGCTCTTGTTGGCCATCCTTGTCTACTCAAACTCAACTTTGAATGTATTAGTTGAACCAACGGCGGGGATCGAAGTCGCGTAAAAGTGGTAAAGTCGCGACCGTGTGGCCGCGCCGTGCCGGCGGTGCGGTCCGCCGGTGCCGGCTCCGCGGCTGCCGCGCCTCGGCCGCGGCCGCTCCGCCGGCGCCGCTCACGGCTCAGGCCGCACCTTCACGCTTCAGGAACGGCGATGCGGTGGTTTCTGGTTAATAAATCTTTATTAATCTTGTGCGCTCGGGTAGTAGTATGCGGTGGACAGCGGTCAGCGCGCTCGCACCCGGCCACGCGCGCACGCGGCCCGGCTCGCCCTAGCTCGCCCCACCCCGCGTCCTACCGTATACACGCGGGCCCCCCGGCGCCCCGGGCGGCGCCGGTTGTCGCGACCAGCAGGACGACATACCTACGCTGTGCTACGACATTACAAGCATCAAGAGCCCAAAGAAGACGATGGTGAGCGCAAAGATGGCACAAAACTTGCCTCGGTCTTTGCTCTTCATCATAGTCTGCATCTTGCCCTTGAGCGAGTCCATCGTATTCGTGGCGAGGTCGAGGTTATTGCCCAGCTCGTTGAGCATGCGGTGCTGTGAGGAGAGCTCGTCGTTGATCTCCAGCCCCATACTTTTGAGCCGCCTGACCGCGCCCGAGAGATCCTCCAACGCGTCGTCCTGCTGCTCAATCTGGACCTGTTGCAGCATCGCATGCTGGCCGAGCTCCGCATCAATCCGTGCCGTATGCCGAACGTCCACGTCAAGCGCTGGCGCGAGCCCCGCCACTGGCGGCGTCGCAGTAGCACTGCTGTCGCTCGCAGCGGATGCAGCTGAAGCAGCGGACCTCACCGTAGCCAATGGTGATGGCGAGGCCAGCAGGCCCTCACGCTCTTGCAGGCTAGCCCGAGCTTTGGTCCCCTTTCTGGCATTTGTCGTGTGAGTTGAGACTTCATCGCGGATGGACGCAGTCGCACGCTTGTTGTTGCGCACGAACGTGCGACGCGACTCGACATCGGCATCGTTGAGGTGAGGAAAGCGCGAGCGCGCCTTCTCGACGGCGCAGACAGCACTATCCAGGTCTTCAAGGTCGGTCTCGAGGAGTTCGAGCGATGAAAGCAACTCAATCAGTAGCTTCTTGCACTCGTCGTGGCGCACGGGCTTTTGCCGGCGCGCCTCGGCCCATTTTATGCGCTGGCGCTCGGCCTTCTTTAACGTGCTCTCCACGCCCGCGCGGACCTGGTCGAAGGGGTCTTCCATTTTTGCGACGGCAACCGTGAATGGTGCCTGTGAAGTTTCAGGTGCGTAAGGAGGAAGTGTCTGGAGCCTCAAATCCTGAGTGGTGGGTAATCTCGATTTAAATCTCGGCTCCAAAGATGTCCCTGTACATGTAGCTCAATTTTGTCGTTTCAAGGACTGCTTTGTCCGCCCCGAGCGCTCAACATCGCCAACATCGCTTTCGGCCCTAGTGCTGGACATGGGTAAGAAGGGCAAGGGCAAAGCTCCAGCGTTTCTCGAGACGCCGGAGGCGCTCGCTCCCTTTTCGGTCCAGGTGCGCGACATCATCGCCACCCCGCTAGGCGTCGAGGCAACTGTCGTGGGCGTCGGCTCCAAGGATGGAGCTCTCTACCTCTGCTGGCCAGGCGGCATCATTTCACCCGCTTCGCCCGCGCCCGCGAAGGCCAAGAACAAGTCCGAGCTCGAGGCCTTCGGCTACGCGCGCCGGCCCCAGTCGGCGCATATCCAGCGCGACATCACTGAGAGATGGCGCACCCAATACGAGCAGAGGCGATACGGCAAGCCGGGCCCAAAAACGGCGGCCATCAAGCTGCCGCTAGGACCGAACGGCAGCGCGGGCTCCGCTGCCTTTGCCGCTTTCGCCGCGAGCGAAGCGGCCAAGCGCCCGCAGACGGCGCCGTGAGTGCGAGAATAGAGAGAGCCACGAAACAGCAAAGAGGACAAGAAAGAGAGAAAGACGGTACCGGCCCGCACGCCAGCTGTGAGCGAGCCGGGTCGACTCCGACCATGGAAAAACAACTAGAGTGCACGGGCTGCGTGTAGCATACCACACTCAAAAGGAAGGGTCAATCGGTCGACTCACCGTGAGCAACACGTGTCGACACGTGTGCGTTAACGTGTGCGCGATCGCCTCACGGAGCCGACCGAGCACGGTGACGGTCTTGCACGGTCGCGCAGCACGGCACCGTCGCTGACGACCGCGCTAGCAGTCCGCAGGTACCCCAACACCCCACCCCGCCCGTGTTGAGTTGGCCTTGCGCATACAGCTGTAGCCGTGGAATGGTAGTATGATCAGCAAGAACAAAGAAGGTACCCGAGCTGCGCATGCCTGTGGGTTCGGCAAGCGAGCACCTCGAACCAAGATGTGGGTCTCAAGCGAGCCATGCGCCCCCGCCTCGCACAAGCGTCGTGTGGAAACGCGAGAGGTCCTCCTGCCAAGACAGGAATCAAGCCGGCGAGCGGTCAGTAACGAAACGAGGAGCCAGTCGAAACATAGACGAGGTTGGGTGAAGTCGCTAATTAGAGGTCGCACGGGTTCCTGGCCTGTCTTCGTACCATGCCACCGTGAAACATCAGCCGGCCGTGCTCGTCAATCTGCTTTTGGCGGCGAAGCTTCTGTACAGCGTTGCCGGGCACACCCGTGCTGAGCTCCTTGTCAAGCAGTTGCTTCCCGGCCGCGATGAGTTCCTTCTCAAGGAAACGGAGTGGATGCGAGTCGTTGTGCTCGCGCATGAAGGCGCAGTCCCATGTGTGCCAGGCGGCCTCGCCGCGCGTCTGGAGCATCTTTGGGAAGTCGCCCGAGTCCAGATTGGAATCGTCAAAGGCGGCGAGGCTGACGCGCTGCTTGACGGACAAGTACGTCTCGTAAGCAGTGTGACGCTTCTCGCCGTCGAAGATGACGGCAAGCTTCTCGTCCTTGGGCGCGGCGTTCACGAGCTCGATGACCGAGGCGCGGCCGTCCGCGTCGACCATCGTCAACTGGGGTGCGAGGGTGCGCATGGCCGCGCTCACCTCGACGAGCGGAAGTAGCTCGACGGAAGTCACCTTGAAGCCATGCAGCGCGTAAATGTACGCGGACAAGCCGCCGTACCGGCCCTGCTCTATGATGTGTGTTACGCCGGCGGCGCGACACGCTGAGATGATGGCCAGCAGCTTAGCGGGGCGCATGTCACCAAAAAGGCAAGGCGGCGCAGCCGGCCGCTGCGCGAAGCAGGAGCAGTTCCGTCTTGACATCATGTGGAACGCGCCAGCTGCCGGGTCCATGCAGTTCATCAACGTGTCCTTGGGCACGCACCTCTCCGCGCCACGGGGATTATCGGCCTTTACCATTGAGCCGGCTACGTGGAAGCACCAGCAGCCCGACGGCACGACGCGGCAGCCCGGCAAGAGGGCCTGCCAACCCTCTTCCACGGTCTCCGGCTTCTTCTGCGGGTAGAGATAGGCGAGCAGGCTGCTGTTGGAACTCGCCCACCTGATCATGGCAGCGCTGCTCATAGGCGAGCCAGCGCTGTGATCGATGTACGAGTCGCACTGCTTGCCTTGTGGCCAATCGCCTGCGCCTTTTAAGGCCTTTCTCTTGCCCTTTGCACGCATCAGCTTACCCTGCAGCTTCCACTTTTGGACCGTTGCATCGGTCTCGGCGTTTCCCGTAGAAGCCCCGTTTTGAATCGCGCGCTTCATGGCTTTCCGTGACAATCGAGCAGCCTCGGTCATCGTCGACGCCGGGGTACATTTCGGGATCACACGGCCTTGGCCTCACACTCGTCTCCGCCCCGACCGACAGGGAGGTCGGGTCAAGTCAAGTCAAGTCCAAACTATAAGCAAGGCTGGGAGCTCCCATGAAACAAGACAAAGGCACGCCTTTTCTGACTATCCTGCATCTTTTACAAGTTTGAAGTTATGAAACTTGCTCTGGACGGCCTCCTCTCTGCCTCCTCATGTAATCCATCGGCCCTTGCGTGTTCGCAGCTCCATCGGCTTCGCCCGCTTGTGACTATATGACCGAAGTCACCGTCACTGTACCTGATGGCGTATACGGCGGCGATGAATTTACGCTCGAGTACGAGGGCATGGTGCTCTCAGTGATTTGTCCCGCAGGCTGCCGACCGGGCGATGCAGTCAATCTGACGGTCGACGTGCCGCCCGCACAGAGCAATTCAGTCAGCGTTGTCGTCCCAAGAGGGTGCTACCCTGGCGATGAATTCACCGTCGAGTTTGACGGCCAGACGTTCAACATTGCCGTGCCTGACGGTTGCCGCCCAGGAGACGAGATCACTGTCGAGGTACCATCCTCAGGAGTGGGCAGCGGAGGAGGCATTCCGGTCACGGATGAGATGTTTAGAGCGGCTCTCGAGAGAGCTAGCCGAATGGGCAACAAGCCTGACCACGACATCTTGAGGTGGGCCCTCACCACCTACTGCCAGAACAACGGCGACATCGTGGCCACTTTTGCAGCAATGGGTGATGACCCTGCAGAGGCGCTCAAAAAGCCTCTCATGTGCGACACGCCTGAGAAGTTCGCTGCCAACTATGTCCTCGGCTACATGAAGGTCAGGAAATGAGGTGAAGAGATGCTTCCACGCGGCACGCTTGCCTCAGCGCCGCACGCCCGCACCGCCCACGGCCGGTCTGCCGTGTGGCCACGCTCTCTTTCCGACTACGTTCTGCCGTGTGGGCTTGACGGGTTACGCCAAAAATCCGCAGACAGGTACACCCCCGGTCCCGCGATCGTCCATGCGATCGTCCTATGCTGCTTGCCGGCTATCCGCCGATTTTGTCGCGCGCGACGTGCGTGCACGTGTGCGATGTGTGTGGCGAGCAGGCGGCTCTCGCGCGGTTCGCGCACCCGGACCCGCCGCTCGACCGATCGCAGTATTAAATTATGACTATGGCGTTAAGTGACTATCATCTATATTCGATTATCGGTTTGCGACCGGACGTAGTTTTCCCAGCGTTTTCCCTGTCCCGGTTTTCCAGCCTTTTCCAGCGTGTTTTCCCCGGCCCCGCCGGCCGCCGCGCTCAGCTCGGAGCGCGTCGCCGGTCGACCCGCCCCCCCCCAAAGCAATCCGCGCCCGGCTCCGCGCTCCGACACCACAGAGCGACCGAAGACATACAAGATCACCGAATCAGACTCGAGCACATGGCCTGAGAGATCAACCAGGACTGTAAAGCCTCAACACCCTCGTCCGGGTCGGTCGGGTGCACGTGGCGTACGAGCTGCGCCTATAAATGGATAAAGTCGAATACCTTAGTGGTTCTGCTCGTGCGCTGGTTTCTGCTTGTCGTTCGAGCTCTCTCATGCTTTCGCGTCGCTGGTGTAGCGCGGCGCGCGCGCGGCGGCGTCCGTCTCGCTCAGGCCGAAGGCGCTCAAGGCGCTTTGGTACATGAAGGGCGGACCCACTCGACGCTCACCACTCACGTGCGCGAGGGCGAAGTCGGCGTCCGGACTCGCAGGATTGATGCTCTGCTCCTCAAACTCCTCGACGTACCTGATGAGGGAGGCACTGGAGAAGCGATTAGAGGCCATTGGAAGCCATGAGAGCCAATCAGAGCCAATCAGAGTACAGGTCCCACCAGTACACCGTAAGTGAGAGCCAATCAGAGCCAATCAGACGTACAGGTCCCACCAGTATACAGTAAGCTGCACGTCCCACTGCGGTGGAAGCGCCCCTACCATGCCCGGCACGGCGCCTGTTGCCAGCACGGTCTCGCTCGATACGCGGTACGCATTCGAGACCGAGTCATCAAAGAAGTGCACGCGGATGGGCGGACACGCCCGCTCCTCCACCTTGGTGTTGGCGCGTGCCGCTGCCACCGTGCACGTGTCCAACACGAGCGCACTGATGCCCGAGGGCTTGTCGTAACCTGACGCGTACACGTCGGCCGCGTGCGCGATCATGGCCCCGCAGCTGCCGTACTCAAACGGGGCGCACTCCTCCGCGCTCGCCTCCGTGGCAAAGAACTCGCCAAGTTGCATCGAGCCATTGAGCTGCAGCGCCACACTCTCGACAGAGCTCTTCGTGGGCGGTCGCGCAGTGAGCACTTTACGGAGGATGCCTGGAGTCGCAAGCGTCTCGCGCAGCGCCTCGATGGTGTGGGTGCCTCCGCGCACGCGCTGCTCCAGGGAGCTGGTTGGGCTGGCATGGCCATTGGTGAGCGTCTTGTCAAAGTCAAAGACGAGAAGGGTCACCTCCTCCGGCTGTCGTTGGGCCACGATGCTTGCGATGGTGTCCCCGAGAGCCCTGCTGCCCGAGAGTCGCACGCACTGAGCAGCGAGCGGCGGCGAAGAGAATGCCTGCTTCTTTACAGAGGCAGCTGCCTCCTTCACTGCTGCCTCCTGCGCTTCCTTCTCGCGCTGCTTTCGCTTCCACGCTGGCTCTGCTGCTTGGAGTGGGGCAGGCGGCGGCGCCGGGGCAAGAGACGCGCCGGGTGCGGGCGGTGGATTGGGCGCGCCAGCAGGCGGCGGTGGATTGGGCGGTCCAGAGGGCGGCGGCGGCGGAGCACCTACGGACGCAAGTGGAGGCGGTGTAGGCGGCGGTGGTGGCCCCGGCACGCCTGGAACGCGGGTCGCGGCTGGCGGCGGTGGCGGCGGTGGCGGCGGTGGCGGCGGTGGCGGCGGTGGCGGAGGTTGTGGAGGTGAAGGCATGTTTGCAATGTCGGCAAGAGTGTCGGCGCCGCGAAAAGTTCGGTTCGCGGATGGGACGCAGAACGCAACGGTGTGAACGTTAACACGAGGCACTACACGAGGCACTGAACAACTTTCCCGGAGTGAGTTTAAGTTCATATAGTTACGTAAAGAAAGGCCCAGTGCCTTGCCTCGCACGATGTGCCCTAAAAGCAACACTTCCACGAGCCGCGCGTACAGCACGCCTTCACCGGCGAGTGAGAGCGTGCTAGCTTGTGCATCAGCTCGGCGACGGCTGTCTGGTTGCTCGTAAGACTCACCCTCTGGCGTGCGCGCGTTCCCAATTCGGCATCTGTGGCCGCGTCGAGCACAATGTCTCCAAGACGGTTGTAAACCATTGGGAACCGCCGCAGCTGCGTGAGCTGACACGGCAGAGCGGTCGCCGACGCATACCGCCGCGTTTCGGCTGCCGGAAACACGTTGGATGCCTGGGCACGCGTCTCAAGGCAGGTGAACTCGGAGGCCTCGAGAAGGGCCATCTCGCGCACAAAGAGGCCGATCCGCAATCGCTGAGTGTGGTCCCACCAAGAGGGCGCCAGCTCAGTGTATGCCTGCTTCTCGAGCTCGCGGCTGCGCTTCTTAAAGCTCTCGTCGCTCGTCCAGTTGAGGACGCGGGTGTCATCGTGCTCTATTGGTATCGTCACAACCGCGCATGCCACTCGTGCGGGCGCGAACAAGGTCGCCCCGCCGCACCAAAGGCTATCCAGCGCGAAGTCGGAGCCATGAGCATGCTGTGCGCGAGCGAGGGCCTCCCAAGTCGCCCCCTCGCGCACGAAAAATCTCGCGTCGACCACCGCCGCCTGCTGCTCCACGTATGAGGTCTCTGCAGCGACCACGCCAGAGCCATCCCAAAACTCCGCGGCGTTGAGGAACTCTATCCATTTGCCTCGCGGATCGCCAAATTTGAGCGTGGCCCTGGCGGCGATGGTAGGTTGTGAGATGACAGGAGGCCCACGCTTACCAAACGCTGCAGTCAGTCGATGCCAGTAAGCGTCGATAGGAAAGTTCCGAAACGACATGTCTTCGTCGGCGAGCCAGACAAAGTTGTGCTTTGCAATCAGGTCCATCGCCTGCAGCCAGAAGAGCATCTTGGGATAGAACGGCTTACCGTTCATCGTCTTCGCCGGGGCCGTTGGCAAGGTACCTCTTCGCACGACGAATTCGGTGCCAACACGCGCGGCTGCAAGTTTGGCCTCAAGCCACTGTTCTGTCGAAGAGCGATCATACAGCACCACAGCCCACGATGCCAAAGGACCAACAGCCATGATGTTCTGCTTGATACGCTGCCGTGAGGCTAGCTTCGAGGACGAGACGTGCAGCACGAGCAATTCACGAGACAAGATTTGCATTTCCATGCTGGGGTGCGTGGCGCAAATCTTCAATCGCGAATCACACGCATTTCCAATTCCAAGCGCCAGTTCCGCAGCTCGCTTCTTGCGGTTGATTGGACATTTATTACCAATTGCGGAATGGCGCTTGTTTTTGGAAGAAAGGAAACGGAGATTTCTCAGGGGATCGCCGAGTGCAGGAATTATGTCGTCATCCAAGCGCAACCGCATGGTTAAGGAACAGCCGGACGACGAAGTCGCCACCAAGCGCGTGCGCAAGAGCCACAGCGCGTCGGAGCCGGAAACGAAGGCGTGCCAAGGCCCATTCCCAGATTGGAGTGCCCCGCGGGAACACGAGGTGCGATCTGTGCATGAAGCCCTCTCCACTTTGCACCCAGAGGTCATGGAGGAGATCTGCAAGCCCAAGAAGGACGAGGGTGGCTGTGGCTCACGTGAGCTCGTCCTTGACGCGCTCGTGGGGACCATCCTGTCCCAGAATACGACAGACGTGCAATCCCACCGCAGCTTCTTAGCGCTCAAGCAGGCATTCCCCACCTGGGAGGCGGTCCGCTCCTCGCCGCCAGCGGCCCTCGAGACCGTGATCCGAAGCTGCGGCCTCGCGGAGACGAAGACGGCGCGCATCCAGGCCATCCTCGAGCGTCTGCACGAGGAGCGCGGCGAGTGCTCCCTCGAGCACCTGCGCGACGAGCCCGACGAAGAAGTGAAGCGCGTGCTCGGCTCCTTCAAAGGTGTGGGCGCCAAGACCATCTCATGCGTGCTTATGTTCTGTCTCAAGCGCGCTGACTTCCCGGTCGACACGCATGTATGGAAGATTGCGATGGCCCTCGGATGGGTGCCCAAATCGGCCAGCCGCGACCAAACGTACGCTCACCTCAACAACCGAGTGCCGGACGGGATCAAGTACGCGCTCCATGTGCTGCTAGTCAAGCATGGCAAGGTGTTCAAGAATGACGTCAAGGCGCTTCGAACCAAGATGAGAGGCGCATTGGTCGTACAAGAGGAGCTCGCGATGACGAGGGTCAAACCCGAGGAAGTAGAAGGTCTGCTCGCAGTCAAGCCGGAACCTGTCGACTGACTAACATCTGAGACTAACAACTGGCGACTGAGACTAACAACCTGTCTACTGAGACTAACAACTGGCGTCCGGAAACAAACGAAATTTTTGCGGTGTTCATATGAACTTATGAAGTTATGAACGACCTTTTTCGCGACTTACTTGGACCCTTCGTGTCACGCGCGCGCGCCGCGGCTTGACGACCAAAACACCTGAACGCCATGGCCTCGCGCCCCATTGAAGCCAAGCCGCTGGCGAATTTTACGGCTGTGGACTATGAGGAGCTGTACTGCGATCGACCGAGGCTGACCGACCGACCGACAGACCGATCGACCGACCGAGGACGTCATCAAGCCGCAATTCATTCGCAGGACGTCATTCAGATTGCCCAGGCGGTGGCTGCAAAGCAGGGAGCGGAGGCAGCCGAACAGGCCACGGATAAAAAGGTTTGGACCACTGCCAAATCCCCGGGTACTATGAAAGCGTCTCCCGGGGCACCCAGTAGCGCCGCAGCAACCACCGAAGCGATAGACGAAGTGCAATTCCTCGCTGCCTCTCCTGCGGAAACCCAGAAAGGCTGCTACTCGATGATGTCGATCCAGAAAAAGGTGCCGTCGCTGGCACTCCTCGAAGTAACCGAGCAAGGACCGACCGCTACGGTGCCGGCTTCAGAGCGAACCGCGCGAACAGCGGCCATCGCGCCGCCAGCAGCGGAGTTGCGAGTCAAGCAACTCGCTGCGCAGCCTGCCGTCGAAGCAGGAGTTGAACTACCCGCGGACGACGAAGCGGACGACGAGGCGGATGGGCTCGTTTGGTTGGCAGGCGAGCGCTACTTTCGTACGCTCCGATGTTCCGGCGGAAACGGTGCCTTCCAGAAGCATAACTTTGACGGCCGTTGGACCCTGTCGGAAGAGGTGCCGCTCTCTAATGGCTTCGCGCACTACGAACACCGCACACCGACTGGCCAGCTGGTGCACTTGTTCCATGTGCCGAGCATGCACGGCTGCGCGCCTCGTTGGGTGATGGGGCCAGTGCCGGGGGCTGACAACGGCTGGGGATTCGTGGACACCGACGCGGTGCGACCAGAGATGATTGTGGATAACAAGTGGATGTTGTGGATGCAAGTTTGCTGGGAAGAGTCAGAGAGCATCACTTTTCAGGGCGTGACGCCGGTCGAGGAGACCGAGCAGGCAGAGGGCGACGACCCGCGGAACAAACGCAACAAGAAGCGGACCAAACTCAAGACGTGGCTCAAAAAGCCTTTGTCGAAGGCGAACGCACCACCGGCTTCCACACCCGTGCCCGCTCCCACGCCCGCACCCGTTCCAACGCCCGTCCCCGCCCCCGCTGCGCCTCCGGCCGAGTCGGCGAAGAAGGCCGCGAAGAAGGCCGTAAAGGAGTCTGCCGCGGCGGCGGCGACGGCTGCCGTGCCTGTGCCGGCACCCGCCAGGGGAAAAGCCAGAGGCTCTCCCGAGAGCGGCGCCGGCGCGGGCAGCTTTGATGACGAGCTGGATCTCGATGAGGCATTGGCAGAGGGCATCGCCAAGAAGAAGACCATGAGTGATCGCATCAAGGAGCGCGCGGCCGCGACCAAGGCGAGTCTCACCAAGGCCGTAAAGAAGTAAGAAGCCGCTCGCGCCGTCACCAATACACGACTTAGAGTCCTAGACAAAAGTTAGGCGGGGGCGGTTTTAGACGTTAAGCTTTAATACGTGTCCGCGGAGGAGTTTTGAGAATAATCTTCGCACGACTAGTTACTTTCCACTTCGTACAGCTGTACACGAGATAAGCCGGTCGCGGAGGATCTGCAGGGATCTCCATGAGCGATCTCCGGGCTTACGAACCGCTCGCGGGTCTAGTGGGCCCCGGGCCCGCTCGCGCCGGCGGCGGTCCGCGACCGCGACGCAACCTCGAAGGTATACCTCTGGGACGCATCGCATGATCGCCGCGGCGGGCCCGCGCCCGTATCGCGTGGCGTATGTCCGGGTCGTGTGGGGCGGGCAAGGGCGGCGGTCGCGGGTCGCCGGGTCGCGCCGTGTCGCGGAGCCAACGGGAGCACGTTGCGGCGCGACCCAGTGGGGCGCGAGTCCCCGGCGAGAGACGCGCAGAGAGAGAGAGACGCGGAGCCGCGGAGGCTCAGGGTCAGGCTGCAGGCTCACCGCACGACCGGGCTGCAGGGAGGGGACCGACTGATCGTTAAGACTGATCCGCAGTTAAATCGCTTAATCGTTCCCGCAGGTCCCGCGCGCCGCGGCACGCCGCACGGCAGATCCGGCCAGACCCAGAGCGTCCCGCAGATGAGTTTTATAGCGCGCGCGGATCGGAGCGCGCGGAGAGCTGCTGAGTCCTGAGACCGGCACATGTGACTTTGTGACATGACTCTCTGTTTGACTCTAACCTCTAAGCTGTGTTTTGAAAACCGTCGAAAGCGTGCGCGCCGGACTCTGAGCTCCGAGGGCGAGGCGGACGGGAGAGAGACTGAAAACTGCGTGAACTCTGAAGGTCGCTTGAAGGTGCAAAAGATCAAAGTCGGTTGGACTTGGAGAGATAGGTTAGGCAGATCATAGTCGAAAATGATCCCAGAAGTGATTCAAAGGGAAGGTACAGCGGCGAAGGTATAAGGGGCGCCCCCCACCCCACTCCTCTGGCCAGCTGCATTCTGTCAGCGCGCCGTCTTCGCCCCTCTCGTCCCTCGATGAAGACGTTCATAGCTCGAGAGATGCACCCCGGAGCGAAGCTCTGCGTTCGGCAGGGCGAGGGGGCGGAGCGGGTCGCCCGGCGGGGCGACGGGCGTGAGCAGGTATCGCGGCGACGTGGGCCGGTCATTACGAAGCGCCTTGATGCGAAATTCGTGGCTCGAAGACGCGCGCGCACTTTCCTCACCGGAGCCGGTGCTCCCAGGGTCGTAAAGGACTCCAGAGTCGATGATGTGCGGCCGGACGACGCTGCGCATCATCAAAGTCTCGCGCGAGGGTGGCGGCGGCATCGGCACCAGCCTAGGCGATTGTGCGCGCTCGGACCAGCGTGCACGCTCGAGCTGCGTCGTGGAGGACATCGTGCGCCGGGCGTCAGGATACCCTTCGGGAGGACGCCCCACGAGCACGGCGCTGCACGTACCACTTCCACTTGCATTCGGACCCCGGCCGCTCAGTGCGGCGCCCAGTGCGCTGCCTTGGGCCGTGTGGGTGGCGATGCCACCAGTGCCCGAGGGCGAAGCGTCGGGATACCGCTCGTGAGGCAGAGCGTCAGCGGGGGTATCTACAATATAGCTCCGTCCTCGCGGGATGCTACGCGCGGCGGCGGCCGGCGCGGTCGCCCCACGCGCGTACTCACCGTCGCCGCCGCCACTGCCGCCGCCGCCGTCGCCGCCAGGCTCGTTGCTGTAGGCTCGCTTCTGGCTACGCTCGCGGTTTACGTACTGCGCGAGGAAGGATTGCTGATAGAGTTCGTCGGGGTGGAGGGGCGTCTTGAGGGCAGCCTGGATGCCTGCCTGGTCCATCTGAGGCAGCTCTGAGTGCGAGAGGGGGTGGACCTTATGGTGGAGCTGGTGCTTCACACCAGCAGGGATCCTGGTGCTCGGGTGCATGTAGTCCTTCACCAACTTGTCGATGCGCGCCTTGTCCTTCGGGCTCAGCATTGCGTTCGCCTCATCCTCCGCAGCCTTGAGCTTACGCAGCCGCTCCGCCTCTGCTGCCTCCACTGCCATACGCGCCGCCTCACTCTTCTTAAGCGCCGCCTCACTCTTCTTAAGTGCGCGCAACGCCGCTTGTTCGGTCGCGCGCAGCCGATCCGCCTCCGCGAGGGCAGACTGGCGCGCCATCTTGAGCTCGCGGCCTAGCGTCGTGGCGAGCGCTTCGCCCTCGCGCAGCTCGAGCGACAGCAACCGTGACGCCACGACCCCCTCGAGCAGCAGCCGCCGAGACTCAGCCGACGCCCAGGCCTCAGCCGAGGCTGCATCGTTGCTGAGTCGGTCGGTGTGAGTCGGTTCAAGGAGTGCGGTGTGAGTCGGTGCGATGGGGGCGGTGTGAGTCGGTCGGTGCGAGTCCGTGGCGTCCACACGCGCCGCCTCGCGCGCCGCCTCGCCCACCGCCTCCGGCGCGGGTGCGAGCGCCGGAGCGGACTCCAGTGGAGAGCACACTCCATATGATGGAGGATCCACTTCATCCGCTTCCGGAGCCGGCGCCGATGCCAGCGGAGCCGCCGCAAAAGCGGCCCCGGAAGCTAAGGAGCTAGGTGCGGTTACGGCCCGTGAGGCCGCGGAGACCGCCGCCAAAGCAGCCGCGGCCTCGGCCTCCGCCCGCCGCAGCTCCCTCTCCAGGTCCCCGATTTCGAAGCTGAGGCTCTCGATCTTTGCTACCTCCGCCGCGGCACTGACCGCCTCCCTCTCGATGGCCGCTACGAGCGCCGCCGTGGCGCTCCCCGACTCCCTCTCGAGCGCCGCTGCGAGCGCATCGAAGCTCTCCTGTTTGTGCTTGCGCCGCTGCTCTTCGAGCTCCTGCTGGACGCGCTCCAAATCCCCCTCCAGCTCACTGTAAGCTTGCCGTTCCTCGTTGAGCTCGCGCTGGAGCTCCTCAATCTCCCGCCGCAGCGCCTCGATCTCGGCCTGAAGCGCCTTCACCTTCTCACCGTCGTTTTGCCCGGAGCCAAACGCGTCCGCCATCGCGTCCACTTCGGCTGTGCGCTTGCCCGTGCGCGTGAGGTTTGGGTTAGCCGGGGTAGTGCGCGAGCCGCGATTCTTGGGCGCCGCGGCGGACGGTGCACCGGGGGCGAGGCGCGCCGGCTCGGCGGTTGAAAGCTCGACGCCCGCCTGAAAGGGGTTGTTGCCGGACTGCTTAGCGGGCGCTTGCTTGAATGCTTCCAGCTCACCCCTGACTGCTTCCAGCTCACCCCTGACTGCTTCCAGCTCACATCTGACTGCTTCCAGCTGGGCCAGCGCGGCCGCCGCGGCGTCCAGGGCAGCCTGCTTGGCCGCTTCCGCCGCCGCCAGGTCAGCCTCGAGGGCGCTTGTGCGCTCGCGGAGCGCCACAAGCTGCGCCTCGAGCTGTGCTGCGTGCGCCTTGGCAGCCAGCTCGAGCTGAGATAGCGCGGCAAGCGCAAAGCTTTGCGCCGACGCGAGCGCCTCGATGCTCTCACGCCTGAGACGCTCGAGCTCAAGACGGACCGTGGTCATGGGCTCACGCAGCGCACGCAGCTTGGCGCGCAGCCTCTCCGCCTTGGCCCGCTCCGCAGCCAGCGCCGCCTCGGCCTCGAGCTGCTTGGCCTGCGCTGCGTTGACCATCTCCAGAGCCTCCCTCTGAGCCCTGCCCTCATTCTCGCTCATCAACTTCCTGTAGGCTTCTTCGCGCGCATTGAGCCCGGCCTCCTTGGCCACCGCCGCCGCCTCGCGCTCGAGCAACTCGGCCTCGAGCTTGGCCGCCGCCGCCTCTCGCTCGGCCAGTTCGGCTAGGCGGCGTGCGAGCTCCGCCTCAGCTCCGGAAAGGCGCTCCTCGCGCTGTAAGGCTGCCGACTCGCGCCGCGCGAGCGCCGCCAACTTCTCGAAGAGATCACGCTCCTTGTCCTTCAGCTCCAGCTCGGCCAACTCGACCGCATGGCGCCGCTGGTTGAGCTCCATCGCCGTCTGCCTCGTCAGCTGCACCGCGCCGTTGTAATTGGGCAAGGGATTGGGCGAGGCCGAGGGCGACCCATCGTCGACGGAGGGAGAGGGCACCTGTGACCCCTCGGCAGCCAGCGCCGCCTCGCGCTCGGCCAACTCAGCCAGCCTACGCGCAAGCTCCGCCTCCATAGCCTCCATCTCGGCTGTCGGCTGCGGCGCACCCGCCACTGGGCCGGCCGGTGGCTCGAACATCCATCCGGGCAACGCCGTGCCACTCGGCCCCGAGGAGACCGCGTACGGCGACAGCCGGCGTTGCGCCTCACGCAGCGCAAACGCGTCGCGTCGCACTGCGAGCTCACGGGCGTTGACCGCCTCCTCTCTCGCGGTCACGGCCGCCTCCCTCTCAGTCAGAGCGGCTGCGCGTCGCTCTGACTCATCCGAAGGCCCCGAAAGCTCCTCGGCCGCCTCCAGCTTGGCTGCCGCGGCTGCTTCGAGCGCCGTCTTGAGCGTCTGGACCTCGTCGGCAAGGTCGACGCAGCCGGCTTCGGCGGTTTCGGCGCGCCGCTTCATCGAGGCACGCTCCTGAGAGTAGACTTGGAATCTGGTCTCCCACTCGGCGACGGTGGTGTCGCGCGCGCCGACCGTCGCGCGCTCCACCATGAGCTCGGCCTCAAGCTGGGCCAGCCTGCTGGCAAGCAGCAGCTCCGCTTCGTTTGGCCCTTGGGGAAGGACAGGGTTGTCCAGACGTAGCTGGTGCTCGCGCGTCTTGGCGAGCGACTCGCGCGTCTCAGCGAGCATTGCCTCCCGCTGGCCTAATGCCTCGTGATCCTCGAGCGCACCGAACTCGGCACGCAGAATCGCCCTCTCGACCGCCGCGCGCCCCTGCACCTCCACCAAGGACAGCTGCGCGTCTTCCAGCTCAGCCAAAGCCTTTTCCTTGAGGGCGGTGCTCTTGCGCTCCTGTATCTTCGCGATGGCGACCTTAACACCCGCCTTAGCTGCCTTGCTCGGCTTGGCACCCGCCTTGGGTGCCTTGCTCGGCGAATCGAAGTCGACGGTCGCGAGCGTACCAGCACCGCTCTGTCGCGACTGGAGCTCCATACAGGCAGCCTGGAAGATGGCGCCGAGGTGCTCGGCGAGGCGCTCGCCCTCCGCCTGCCGCGCGTTGAGCAGGGCCGCCACCTCCGCGGGTGGCTCCGCCGGCTCCAGGTCCTCGTCCTCGTCCTCGGCCTGCTCCGCGGCCGCGACCGCCGCCTCCGCCTGCCACTCCGCATGGCGCGCGCCCAGCAACCCACGCACGCCCGCCATGGCCTTGGGCGACGACTGCGCTTGCGGCGACGAGGAAGTCGGTGACTTCGCTCCGGGCAACGTAGCCCTGGGTGGCGACTCCGACAGAGCGGCTTGTACAGCGGCGACGCGCGCCTCAGCCGTCTCGGCGGCTCGTCGCGCGTGGACCTCGGCTGTCCGGCGCGCGTAGGCCTCGACCGCAACGATGCGGGGCGCGAACTCGTCCGACTCCTCGGGCGCGGCGGCGGACGGCAGGAAGTTGTGTAGCCAGTCGTAGAGTTGGATGAGAAGTGCCTGCACCTGGATCTGGTGGTCCTCACGCTGCTGACCCGCTTCGAGCCACTCGTTGATGGCGCGGTGTACCTCGGCCAGGTCACCAACGACCTCGCTCGGCCGCTCCCACAGCTGCATCGTCTCGTCGACGCGCTCGAGCGCCTCGCCGCACATCCTCCGCCTCTCGACCTTGTCAAACGCGTCGAGCATCGACTTCTCCTCGTTCTCGAAGAGGGTGTGCGATGTGCTGAGAGGCCCACCTGGACGCTTCTTGCCGCTGGTCGCACCCCCAAACGTGTACGACAAGATGCTCTGCGACAAGGCAGACGCACGCGCGCTGCTGTCCGATGCGCCGCGTGCGGCGAAGATGGCCTCGAACGCCTTCTGCTGTGCCTTGGCAGTGGCAGGAAAGATCGAAGGCAGTCCGGCCATGCTTCTCGTAACAGCTGCCGCGGATGACGACGATGCGGCATCGGCGCCGAGGGACGGCATTCCGACTGGCTCGCCCTGAAGCGTGCGAGCCCTTCTGAACGGCCTGACTGCGGATACGAGCGCGAGCGAACTGTGTATGGACTTTGAGTGTCCTACCGGTAAAGTGATGAATAACCGTCAGCACGCGACGATAACACGCCGTCTTTCTTTCGCAGCTAAGTCAGTATAGATAGTTTCGCTGAATACCGCCGGATTCGTTTCTGCATCCTCTGATGTCGAAAACGGTCCGATCCGACCACCGTTAGCTAACCGTCGAGCGCCGTACAGGTATACTGTCGAGAGAGTGCGGACTCGCTCTGCGAACCTAGGGAGGAACGGACCGACTGGTGCCTCCCGGCGCATGGACGGCCGACTGGCCCGCAAGTCAGGCGTGGGGGCGGCCTTGCTTGCTGCCGCACTGCTTACTGCAGCCAGTTCTGCGGGAACGCGCCTGTTCTTGACCGTCGTGATCGGTTGCGGATCAAGCTGTAGCCTCACTAGTGTGGCTCGAGCACTGCTTCTCCCGCGACGTGCACCAGAGTTCCGAGCAGCTAGGACGAGGATACTTTGGTGGATGCTCATCGCCCTCGCGCCCACGGTCTGGGCACAGACTATAATATCCACGCACAAGGGACGCACCTATCAGCCATTCCTGACCAGCACGCAGTGCTGCAACCCTGCTGCAGCAGTTGGCGGTGCCCTCTCAGTGGGCGGGTGCGCGAATACCTGCGATAGCCATGTCGGCTGCAACTCCTTCCACTTCAGCAGTGCTCTGAGCGGCTGCGGCCTGTGCCTTGACTTCTGCCTAGTGAGCAGTGTGACTAATGCTCAATACGACTCGTATCGTGTGTTCACGCCACCGCCCTCACCACCACCACCGCTGCCGCCGCCTCCATCACCCTCGCCCCCGCCTTCTCCACCTCCGCCATCGCCTCCGCCGAATCCGCCTCCTCGGCCGCCACCCTCTCCACCACCATCGCCGCCACCCTCGCCACCACCGCCTTCGCCTCCGCCGCCACTCAGGCCACCCTTCCCTTCCAAGCCACCACCATTGCCGCCGCCGCCTTCTCCGCCGCCCTTTCCACCTCCACCATCTCCGCCACCACCATCTCCACCACCTTCGCCTCCCCCATCACCACCTCCGCCGTCGCCACCACCGCCGTCTCCACCCCCCTCACCACCACCGCCATCACCACCGCCGTCTCCACCTGTGCCGTCGCCACCGCCTTCTCCGCCGCCATCACCACCTCCGCCGTCGCCACCACCGCCAAAAACTCCGCCTTCGCCTCCGCCGCCTTCTCCGCCACCCTTACCACCGCCACCATCGCCGCCGCCGCCCTCTCCGCCTCCGCATCCTCCGCCTTCACCACCTCCGCCGTCGCCACCGCCGCCATCGCCTCCGCCGCCGTCGCCACCGCCGCCTTCTCCGCCGCCCTTCCCACCGCCGCCATCTCCGCCTCCGCCCTCTCCGCCACCGTCGCCTCCGCCGAAACCACCCCCACCATCGCCACCGCCGCCGTCGCCTCCACCAAGACCGCCGCCCGTCCCACCACCTCCATCTCCACCGCCACCATCGCCCCCTCCATCGCCACCACCTAGACCACCACCACCTTCGCCGCCACCGCCGTCGCCTCCGCCACCTTCGCCACCGCCGCCTTCTCCGCCGCCCTTTCCACCTCCGCCATCTCCGCCACCACCCTCGCCACCACCGTGTCCTCCGCCTTCACCACCTCCACCGTCGCCACCTCCGCCGTCGCCTCCGCCGCCGTCACCGCCGCCGCCTTCTCCGCCGCCTTCTCCGCCACCGCCTTCTCCACCGCCTTCTCCGCCACCCGTCCCGCCACCCCCATCTCCGCCGCCGCCTTCCCCACCACCAGAACCTCCGCCTTCGCCACCTCCGCCGTCGCCGCCACCGCCATCGCCTCCGCCGCCGTCGCCACCGCCGCCTTCTCCGCCACCCTTCCCACCTCCGCCATCTCCGCCACCACCCTCCCCACCACCGTCTCCTCCGCCGTCACCACCTCCGCCGTCGCCACCGCCGCCGTCGCCTCCGCCGCCGTCACCGCCGCCACCTTCTCCACCGCCGTCGCCGCCACCCTTCCCGCCACCCCCATCGCCGCCGCCGCCATCCCCTCCACCAACACCTCCGCCATCGCCGCCGCCGCCATCACCGCCTCCGCCATCACCGCCTCCGCCATCGCCTCCTCCGCCGTCGCCTCCGCCGCCATCGCCACCGCCGCCGTCGCCACCGCCGCCTTCTCCGCCGCCCTTTCCACCTCCGCCATCTCCGCCACCACCCTCGCCACCACCGTCTCCTCCGCCTTCACCACCTCCACCGTCGCCACCTCCGCCGTCGCCTCCGCCGCCGTCACCGCCGCCGCCTTCTCCGCCGCCTTCTCCGCCACCGCCTTCTCCACCGCCTTCTCCGCCACCCGCCCCCCCGCCCCCATCTCCACCGCCGCCATCCCCACCACCAGAACCTCCGCCATCACCGCCTCCGCCATCTCCGCCACCGCCATCGCCTCCGCCACCTTCGCCACCGCCGCCTTCTCCGCCGCCATTCCCACCGCCACCATCTCCGCCACCACCCTCGCCACCACCGTCTCCTCCCCCATCGCCACCTCCGCCGTCGCCACCACCGCCGTCGCCTCCGCCGCCATCACCACCGCCGCCTTCTCCACCGCCGTCGCCTCCGCCGCCGTCGCCGCCTCCGCCTTCTCCGCCACCCTTCCCACCTCCGCCATCACCGCCGCCACCGTCTCCACCGCCATCACCTCCCCCATCACCACCGCCGCCATCGCCGCCACCACCTTCGCCGCCACCGCCATCGCCTCCGCCGCCGTCGCCACCGCCGCCTTCTCCGCCGCCCTTCCCACCTCCGCCCTCACCGCCACCACCCTCGCCACCACCGTGTCCTCCGCCTTCACCACCTCCACCGTCGCCACCGCCGCCGGCGCCTCCGCCGCCGTCACCGCCGCCGCCTTCTCCACCGCCATCTCCGCCACCGCCTTCTCCACCGCCTTCTCCGCCACCCGCCCCGCCGCCGCCATCTCCACCGCCGCCTTCCCCACCACCAGAACCTCCGCCTTCGCCACCACCGCCATCGCCGCCACCGCCATCGCCTCCGCCACCTTCGCCACCGCCGCCTTCTCCGCCGCCCTTCCCACCTCCGCCATCTCCGCCACCACCCTCGCCACCACCGTCTCCTCCGCCTTCACCACCTCCACCGTCGCCACCTCCGCCGTCGCCTCCGCCGCCGTCACCGCCGCCGCCTTCTCCGCCGCCTTCTCCGCCACCGCCTTCTCCACCGCCTTCTCCGCCACCCGCCCCCCCGCCCCCATCTCCACCGCCGCCATCCCCACCACCAGAACCTCCGCCATCACCGCCTCCGCCATCTCCGCCACCGCCATCGCCTCCGCCACCTTCGCCACCGCCGCCTTCTCCGCCGCCATTCCCACCGCCACCATCTCCGCCACCACCCTCGCCACCACCGTCTCCTCCCCCATCGCCACCTCCGCCGTCGCCACCACCGCCGTCGCCTCCGCCGCCATCACCACCGCCGCCTTCTCCACCGCCGTCGCCTCCGCCGCCGTCGCCGCCTCCGCCTTCTCCGCCACCCTTCCCACCTCCGCCATCACCGCCGCCACCGTCTCCACCGCCATCACCTCCCCCATCACCACCGCCGCCATCGCCGCCACCACCTTCGCCGCCACCGCCGTCGCCTCCGCCGCCATCGCCACCGCCGCCTTCTCCGCCGCCCTTCCCACCTCCGCCATCTCCGCCACCACCCTCGCCACCACCGTCTCCTCCGCCTTCACCACCTCCACCGTCGCCACCTCCGCCGTCGCCTCCGCCGCCGTCACCGCCGCCGCCTTCTCCGCCGCCTTCTCCGCCACCGCCTTCTCCACCGCCTTCTCCGCCACCCGCCCCGCCACCGCCATCTCCGCCGCCGCCATCCCCACCACCAGAACCTCCGCCATCACCGCCTCCGCCATCGCCACCACCGCCATCGCCTCCGCCACCTTCGCCACCGCCGCCTTCTCCGCCGCCTTTCCCACCGCCACCATCTCCGCCACCACCCTCGCCACCACCCTGTCCTCCCCCATCGCCACCTCCGCCGTCGCCACCACCACCGTCGCCTCCGCCGCCGTCACCGCCGCCGCCTTCTCCACCGCCGTCGCCTCCGCCGCCGTCGCCGCCTCCACCTTCTCCGCCACCCTTCCCACCTCCGCCATCACCGCCGCCACCGTCTCCACCGCCATCACCTCCCCCATCACCACCGCCGCCATCGCCGCCACCACCTTCGCCGCCACCGCCATCGCCTCCGCCGCCGTCGCCACCGCCGCCTTCTCCGCCGCCCTTCCCACCTCCGCCATCTCCGCCACCGCCCTCTCCACCGCCGTTGCCTCCGCCGTCACCACCTCCACCGTCGCCACCTCCGCCGTCGCCCCCGCCGCCGTCGCCGCCTCCACCTTCTCCGCCACCCTTCCCACCTCCGCCATCACCGCCACCACCGTCTCCACCGCCATCACCTCCCCCATCACCACCTCCGCCATCGCCGCCACCACCATCGCCTCCACCATCGCCTCCACCATCGCCCCCTCCATCGCCGCCGCCGTCTCCTCCACCCCCTTCGCCGCCTCCACCGTCTCCACCCCCCTCACCACCACCACCATCGCCACCGCCTTCACCACCTCCGCCGTCGCCGCCCCCATCTCCGCCGCCATCCCCACCTCCCCCATCTCCGCCGCCGCCCTCTCCACCACCCTCGCCTCCGCCGTCACCACCTCCGCCGTCGCCACCGCCGTCGCCGCCACCCCCATCGCCACCACCCCCATCGCCGCCTCCCTCGCCGCCACCCTCACCACCACCCTCGCCACCCCCATCACCACCCCCCTCGCCACCGCCACCCTCGCCACCGCCGCCCTCGCCACCGCCCTCGCCGCCTCCGTCTCCGCCACCCTCACCACCGCCGTCGCCGCCACCCTCGCCGCCACCGTCGCCGCCACCACCATCGCCACCACCCCCATCGCCGCCGCCCTCGCCGCCTCCGTCCCCGCCACCCTCACCACCACCATCGCCGCCACCCTCGCCTCCACCCTCGCCGCCACCACCATCGCCGCCACCCCCGTCGCCGCCGCCCTCGCCGCCGCCCTCTCCACCCCCATCACCACCCCCATCACCACCCCCATCGCCACCGCCTCCCTCGCCACCGCCGCCCTCACCACCACCATCGCCACCGCCGCCCTCGCCACCGCCGCCGTCTCCGCCACCCTCGCCCCCACCTTCACCGCCGCCTTCACCCCCACCATCACCGCCGCCATCTCCACCGCCGCCTTCGCCACCACCCCCTTCGCCGCCACCCTCGCCCCCACCATCCCCTCCACCTTCGCCACCACCTTCGCCACCACCTTCGCCTCCTCCATCGCCACCTCCATCACCGCCGCCATCACCGCCACCGTCGCCACCGCCCTCGCCGCCGCCATCACCGCCCCCATCACCACCTCCATCACCACCACCGTCGCCGCCGCCGTCGCCGCCACCGTCGCCGCCGCCATCACCGCCACCGTCGCCACCGCCCTCGCCGCCGCCATCACCGCCCCCATCACCACCTCCATCACCGCCACCGTCGCCGCCGCCGTCGCCGCCACCGTCGCCGCCACCATCACCGCCACCGTCGCCACCGCCCTCGCCGCCGCCATCACCGCCACCTTCGCCGCCGCCATCTCCTCCGCCGTCGCCACCCCCATCTCCTCCGCCCTCGCCGCCACCATCGCCACCACCCTCGCCGCCGCCACCGTCGCCGCCACCTCCGTCACCGCCACCCTCCCCACCACCTCCCTCTCCGCCCCCTCCTTCACCTCCGCCACCGTCGCCACCACCACCATCGCCTCCAGATCCATCGCCTCCCCCCCCGTCTCCACCGCCTTCGCCAGATCCGTCACCACCTCCACCTCCGAGTCCCAGTCCTCCACCTCCAGACCCCCCGCCACCCTCACCTCCTCCGCCTTCCCCTCCACCCAGCCCGCCACCGTCGCCACCACCTCCGTCACCGCCTCCCTCGCCGCCGCCGCCTAGCCCTCCGCCATCGCCGCCGCCGCCATCGCCGCCGCCGTCGCCGCCTCCGCCTTCTCCTCCGCCTTTCCCCCCGCCTCCTTCACCACCGCCATCTCCACCGCCACCGTCGCCGCCACCCCCACCATCGCCAAAACCACCCGAACCCTCTCCGCCACCGCCCTCACCACCGCCTCCAACACCACCACCACCGTCGCCGCCTCCTCCATCTCCACCACCACCGTCGCCGCCTCCCTCGCCGCCTCCGTCCCCGCCACCTTCACCCCCACCATCGCCCCCACCATCGCCCCCACCATCGCCTCCCCCATCACCACCACCGTCACCACCACCCTCACCTCCACCATCGCCACCGCCGTCGCCACCGCCGTCGCCACCGCCGTCGCCACCGCCGCCCTCTCCTCCGCCATTGCCGCCTCCGTCCCCGCCACCCTCACCACCGCCATCGCCACCGCCCTCGCCGCCTCCGTCCCCGCCACCCTCACCACCACCATCGCCACCGCCCTCGCCTCCTCCTTCCCCGCCACCCTTCCCACCGCCATCTCCGCCGCCATCTCCGCCACCCTCACCGCCACCATCGCCGCCACCCTCTCCACCTCCATCGCCGCCGCCGTCGCCACCTCCATCACCTCCACCGTCGCCACCTCCATCACCTCCACCCTCGCCGCCACCATCACCGCCGCCATCCCCGCCCCCGTCGCCACCGCCCTCGCCACCTCCGTCCCCGCCACCGTCACCACCGCCCTCGCCACCGCCCTCGCCCCCCCCGTCCCCGCCACCCTCTCCGCCACCCTCTCCGCCTCCCTCTCCACCACCCTCTCCACCACCATCGCCACCTCCATCGCCACCACCATCGCCACCGCCTTCGCCGCCTCCATCACCTCCACCGTCGCCTCCGCCTTCGCCACCGCCTTCCCCGCCACCCTCGCCCCCCCCGTCGCCGCCCCCATCGCCGCCCCCATCGCCGCCGCCCAGTCCACCACCGCCTTCTCCGCCACCACCTTCACCACCACCCTCGCCGCCGCCACCTTCGCCGCCTCCGCCCTCGCCGCCGCCCTCTCCACCGCCGCCCTCGCCACCACCTCCCTCGCCGCCGCCCAGTCCACCACCGCCTTCTCCGCCGCCACCCTCACCACCACCCTCACCGCCGCCACCCTCGCCGCCTCCGCCATCGCCGCCACCCTCGCCACCACCGCCCTCGCCACCGCCACCCTCGCCACCGCCCTCACCACCACCATCACCGCCACCCTCTCCTCCACCATCACCCCCGCCTTCGCCTCCGCCTTCGCCACCCCCATCGCCGCCGCCTTCACCACCACCATCACCACCGCCATCGCCTCCACCATCGCCACCACCGTTGCCCCCACCCTCGCCGCCGCCATCGCCACCACCGTCGCCACCACCGTCGCCCCCACCATCACCCCCACCATCGCCCCCACCGTCGCCACCGCCGTCGCCACCGCCGTCGCCACCTCCGTCGCCCCCACCGTCACCCCCACCATCGCCCCCACCGTCGCCCCCACCCTCGCCCCCGCCATCACCCCCACCATCGCCTCCACCTTCGCCTCCTCCTTCGCCACCTCCGTCACCGCCGCCATCACCGCCACCGTCACCACCGCCCTCGCCGCCGCCATCACCGCCCCCATCACCACCTCCATCACCGCCACCGTCGCCACCGCCGTCGCCGCCACCGTCGCCGCCACCATCACCGCCACCGTCGCCGCCACCGTCGCCACCGCCCTCGCCGCCGCCTTCCCCACCTCCCTCACCGCCTCCATCGCCGCCACCCTCGCCGCCGCCATCACCGCCACCCTCACCACCACCCTCTCCTCCCCCATCGCCGCCACCGTCGCCACCGCCGTCACCTCCGCCCTCGCCACCCCCGTCGCCGCCGCCCTCACCGCCTCCGTCCCCGCCACCTTCGCCGCCACCGTCGCCGCCTCCCTCGCCACCGCCTTCGCCGCCACCGTCGCCACCACCATCACCCCCACCATCCCCCCCACCATCGCCGCCGCCTTCGCCGCCGCCTTCGCCGCCGCCTTCGCCGCCGCCTTCTCCCCCTCCATCGCCACCGCCGTCGCCCCCGCCTTCGCCACCTCCATCACCTCCGCCATCACCTCCGCCGTCGCCGCCGCCATCACCACCGCCGTCGCCACCGCCCTCGCCACCGCCCTCGCCGCCGCCTTCGCCGCCGCCCTCGCCACCTCCATCGCCACCACCCTCACCTCCTCCCTCGCCCCCGCCTTCGCCGCCTCCCTCACCGCCTCCATCGCCGCCACCTTCACCGCCTCCATCACCGCCGCCGTCGCCCCCGCCATCACCGCCGCCGTCGCCGCCGCCCTCGCCGCCACCATCGCCGCCTCCCTCGCCTCCGCCCTCTCCGCCTCCATCGCCGCCGCCCTCGCCACCTCCTTCGCCACCACCCTCACCACCACCCTCACCGCCACCCTCTCCACCACCATCGCCGCCGCCTTCTCCACCTCCATCGCCTCCGCCTTCACCGCCGCCTTCGCCCCCACCCTCGCCCCCACCATCGCCTCCGCCTTCGCCACCGCCTTCCCCGCCACCCTCGCCCCCCCCGTCGCCGCCCCCATCGCCGCCCCCATCGCCGCCGCCCAGTCCACCACCGCCTTCTCCGCCACCACCTTCACCACCACCCTCGCCGCCGCCACCTTCGCCGCCTCCGCCCTCGCCGCCGCCCTCTCCACCGCCGCCCTCGCCACCACCTCCCTCGCCGCCGCCCAGTCCACCACCGCCTTCTCCGCCGCCACCTTCACCACCACCCTCACCGCCGCCACCCTCGCCGCCTCCGCCATCTCCGCCGCCCTCGCCACCGCCGCCCTCGCCACCGCCGCCCTCGCCACCACCCTTGCCCCCACCGCCCTCGCCACCGCCACCATCGCCGCCACCATCGCCCCCACCATCACCACCACCCCCTTCGCCGCCTCCGCCGTCTCCACCCCCCTTACCACCACCACCATCACCGCCGCCATCGCCTCCACCATCGCCACCACCGTCGCCCCCTCCATCGCCACCGCCATCTCCACCGCCTCCATCACCACCGCCACCCTCGCCTCCCCCGTCACCGCCGCCACCATCGCCACCGCCACCCTCGCCTCCGCCATCGCCGCCGCCACCCTCGCCACCGCCATCTCCACCGCCACCCTCGCCACCGCCACCCTCGCCACCACCATCGCCACCGCCACCCTCGCCACCGCCGTCGCCACCGCCATCGCCACCGCCGCCATCGCCACCGCCACCATCGCCGCCGCCGTCGCCACCGCCACCATCACCACCACCTTCCCCGCCACCGTCGCCCCCTCCGTCGCCGCCCCCCTCGCCGCCTCCTTCTCCTCCGCCATCACCTCCGCCATCACCGCCTCCATCACCTCCACCATCTCCTCCACCATCTCCTCCACCATCACCGCCCCCATCGCCGCCTCCATCACCTCCACCTTCGCCCCCACCCTCGCCGCCCCCGCTCCCGCCGCCATCACCACCACCGTCGCCGCCACCCTCGCCGCCGCCACCCTCGCCACCGCCCTCGCCGCCGCCCTCGCCACCACCGGCTCCGCCACCCTCACCACCACCGTCCCCACCCCCATCCCCACCGCCTTCGCCACCACCATTTCCTCCACCTTCGCCACCCCCACCCTCACCGCCTCCATCACCGCCTCCGCCCTCACCGCCACCGTCGCCTCCGCCACCAAGCCCGCCACCGTCGCCACCGCCCCACCCACCTCCATCCCCACCACCCTCGCCACCACCCTCGCCGCCCCCCCCGTCTCCTCCACCCTCCCCACCTCCATCGCCACCACCGTCGCCGCCGCCCAGGCCACCTCCGCCGTCGCCGCCTCCGTCACCGCCACCATCGCCACCACCATCTCCACCTCCACCATTGCCACCACCCTCCCCTCCGCCGTCGCCACCACCACCATCCCCGCCACCACCGTCTCCACCTCCACCGTCTCCGCCCCCTTCGCCTCCGCCACCGTCCCCGCCCCCTTCGCCTCCGCCGCCCTCACCGCCTCCCTCACCACCTCCGCCCTCGCCACCCCCACCAGCACCGCCCCCTCCATCACCACCACCACCATCACCGCCACCGCCCTCGCCTCCTCCTCCCTCACCCCCTCCACCATCGCCCCCACCTCCCACTCCACCTCCACCGCCCATGGGATGCACGAATTCGATGGCCTTGAACTTCAGATCCTTCGCTGTTGTCGACGACGGCACGTGCAACATCCTCGGTTGCACCGACAGCCTCAACCAAGCATACAACTCGGCAGCGAACCAGGACGACGGGTCGTGCATTTTCCACGTTCCAGGCTGCACGTTGTCAAATGCGTTCAACTTTGTGCCCAGTGCCACACAAAACGATGGCTCGTGCACCTGGCAGTACACGGAACCATCTTGCAATTTCAACTACTACGTGTTTGTATCTCAAGACCCAAGAACCGTCACGCCTAATGTGAGCAGGATGACTTGCCCATGGAATATGAATTCCACGAGGTGCCCGGTTCTGGCTGCCACATGCACCCCTGCCGCCGTCCAAGGCTGCACAGATAGCATGGCGAGAAACTTTGGGACTCTCGCCAACATCGATGATGGCAGCTGTTGGTACTCAGGTTGCACCTCAGCGAACGCGTTCAACTGGGACAGCCGTGCGTCCATAGACGACGGTTCGTGCCAGAGTCCTGTTGTGGGGTGCATGAATTCTCGTGCTTCCAATTTTCGTCCGTCTGCGAATTCGCCAGGCCTGTGTCGCCTCCCCGGGTGCTTGGACTCGAACAGCATTGCCTACGATTCGGAAGCCACATTCGACGATGGATCGTGTGCTACCGCCGTCGAGGGCTGTATGAATTCAAACGCTGAGAACTTCTGGAATGCTGCTACGCACAGCCGTGCGGATTCGTGCTCGTTCGGTGGTTGCTTGGACCCCACCAATACCGCCTACAGCACCGTAGCAACGTACGGTGACGGCAGTTGTGTCGGGGCATCAGGTCGACGCCAGCTGCAAGCGGGCGCTCCCCCAACTTCGCCACCACCCCCTTCTCCGCCGCCCTCGCCCTGTTCACCCCCTTTTCCGCCGCCCTCGCCCTCTCCAGCAACCTCGCCGCTCCCTTCGCCGCCTCCGCCTTCATCACCACCCTCGCCACTGCCTACTTCTCCACCCCTGCCATCGACCCCACCTCCGTCCCGGCCTCCTTATCCGCCCGGCAGGGCACCCCCCCC
>ENA-UOUZ01000405-UOUZ01000405.1-mixed-culture-metagenome-genome-assembly--contig:-NODE-405-length-30214-cov-142.371199_pt1 | contig 30214 bp, 14 predicted proteins | sample MGYA00238154_ERZ761575 | MGnify/ENA primary metagenome ERZ761575 (study PRJEB28896, sample SAMN07631632) | mixed culture metagenome | isolation source: Freshwater growth medium | place: USA...
GTCTGCACTTGAGGGAGCGGACCCGAGAACCGCCTGCATGACATCATAGTCTGCACTTGAGGGAGCGGACCCGAGAACCGCCTGCATGACATCATAGTCTGCAATTGAGGGAGCGGACCCGAGAACCGCTAAGGGAACGGACCCGAGGACCGTGCATGGGAGCGGACCCGAGGACCGCGCAGGGAGCGGACCCGAGGACCGCGCAGGGAGCGGACCCAAGAACCGTGCATGGGAGCGGACCCAACAATCCGCGAAGGAAATGAGGACCGGCAACCGGGCGACGCCCAAGACCGGCACTGAAGAGCCTGCGGCGCAGCAGCCGCGTGGCGAGCCACCGGCGACGTCCTCACCACAAGATACGGAGTTCCGCCGAGTGCAACGGCACGCCGCCGAGCGCCGGTGTCTGAGCGCCTGACCGCGCACCGAAACCAGCACTGTCCAGGGTAACTATGCTGCCGAGCACCGCCGTGCTGCTGCGGGCACCGAGCGCCGCCGAGCACCGCTGAGTGCCGCCGAGAACTGCTGTATGCCACCGAGCGCAGCCGAGCGCTGCTGAGCCATATGCTACCGAGCGCCGCCACGTCGCCGCGGGCGCTGTGCGCCGCCGAGCGCCACTGCATACCACCGAGCGCGCCGAGCGCCGCCGAGCGCCGCTGAGCAGCACGCTTCCGAGTGTTGCCACGCCGCCGCGGGCGCTGCGCACCGCAGAGTACCACGGAGTGCCGAGGTGCGCACGGTTCTAGGACCCCGCGCTGGCCACGCCCTTATGTACCCTTCCCGGGCACCGCTGCCCCCTAGGGCGCGCCCAGCAACTACGATGGTGTTTTCTCTTCTCGATGGGGCAACTGAGGAGGTGATCCATCCATGGGTTGGATTAGGATCATGAGCCCCTCCTCATGTTTACACCATCGTAGCTCTCCAGCATCAGTATTAGCTGCGAGAAGCGAAGGCTCAGTGTAAGTGTCCAAGCTGTGAACACGTGCATCGCAGTTTCTTACGAAAGCGGACTCACTGAAATGGAAGTGCGAGCCAAAGGCTCGCGACGCGGTTTCAGTGAACTCGGAAACGAAATGAAACTGACGAAACGTTCCTTGATTCTTTTGGGAGCACGAGCAATGCTCCTGTGCAAAACAGAGCCGCGCGCGACGGCCAAGGCCGCCAGCCGCGCGAAATCGCATCCCGCGCGTCAGCGCTCCGGATGTCGAGCCTGTACGCGCCCTACTGGACGCTACGCTCCTGAAGGAGATAGGGGGTGATGCAATGATGCACCCTCCCAAAGGCGGACGCGCACCCACCATCCATCCCTCATACCACACGTTCACGAGACTCATCTCTCGGTGACTCGGATGAGCGCTCGGCTCGGGCTCACCAGCCCCAGCCCCAATCCTGGCCTTCTCCAATAAAGCGTCCTGCCGCTACGCGGACCGCCGTAGAGCGCGCCGTTGAAGAGCGTGTAACACGAAGAGTGCCGCCGCATAGCGCACCGCCACAGCGCACGCCGCTGTAGGGCGTGCTGCCAGAGATCGGGCCGCAGCAACGCGGACAGCCGTATCACGTGCCGCCGTCGAGCGTCCTGCCGTCGAGCGTACCGCCGCCACGCGTACAGCCGCAAAGCGCACCGCCACGGCGCGCGCCGCTGTAAGGCGTGCTGCCATAGAGCGGGCCACCGTACCGCGTACAGCAGCAGAGCGCACCGCCACAGCGCGCGCCGCTGTAGGGCGTGCTGCCATGTAGCGGGCTGCCGCAACGCCGTATCAAGTGCCGCCGTCTAGCGTCCCACCGTTGAGCGTCCCGCCGCGAAGCGTACCGCCGCAGAGTGCACCGCCATAACACGTGCCACCGTAGAGCGCGCCAGCGGTCAAGCTGGGCCGTGCCGAGAGCAGCGCCAGTTGATATGGTGCGCCGTGCCGAGAGCCGCGCCGCCGGATACGCTGAGCTACACGGGAAACCGAGCCCGCTGTAATGCCGAGCCGCGCTGCGACCCGAGCCAGCCTTTATGCTGAGCCGTGCTGAGCGCCACGCCAGCTGTTATGCTAACCGGGCCAGCTGCTTTGCTGAGCCGCGCTGAGAGCCAATCAGCCGCTATGCTGAGCCGTGCCGAGACCGAGCCAGCCGCTATGCTGAGCCGTGCCGATAGCCGAGCCAGATGCTACGCTGAACCGAGCCAAAACCGGGCCAGCTGCTATGCTGATCCTCGCCGAGAGCAGAGCCCGCCGCTACGCTGCGCCTCGCTGAGAGCCGTGCCTGCTGCTATGCTGAGCCGCGCCAAAAGCCGAGCCAGCCGCCTTGCCGAGCCGTGCGGAGAACCGAGCCCGCCGCTGTGCTGAGCGTCACCGAGAGCCCAGCAGCCGTTATACTGAGCCGCGCTGAGAGCCGAGCCAGATGCTACGCTGAGCCGAGCCGAAAGCCGAGCCAGCCGCTGTACTGAGCCGTGCCGAGAGCCGAGCCAGCCGCTACGCTGAGCTGCGCCGGAAGCTGAGCCGGCCGCTATCCTGCGCCGCGCCGAAAGCCGAGCCAGCCGATATACTGAGCCGCGCTGAGAGCCGAGCCTGCTGCTACGCCGAGCCGCCCTGCGAACCGAGCCCGCTGATCCGCGCGACCGCCATTCGTGTTCACTCGATCTCCCGCGAGATTCCCGTGTGAATACGCACCACTCCAAAAAGGCACCGACCCGACAGGTCGGCGCACCCCACACCGATGTAGGTGCGAAGCAAGGCGTTCAGCAGATTCGCGGCATGCTGTGAAACGCAGGGCGCGCAACGACGTCCATGGCGCGCAAGGCCCTCTTCGACGACACGTCGGACTTGAAAAGGGGTCATATTCCGCCAGACATTCGTCTGCGATCCGAGCCCATGGATCCCGACAACTCCTTTGGTCATGGGCTACCATTGACAGCCAGCTCGCGATCAGCCTCAGGAAAGCAGCGCAAGTTGGTGTGCGAACTGACGGCGCGATGGAGGCTGCTGGGCGTGTTGTGCCGGCGACGAGTGCACGATACGGCTCGTGCCGTCGCCGTGCACGTCAACCGAGCCCGAGCATCGAGTACATGTGTGCCACCATGTGCTACGGCCATGGGCCAACGCGCGCTACTGAGTACCGCACAGTGCCATTGTGTGCTACCACGGAGTTGCACGTCACCGAGTGCCACTGCGCTACACCGCGCGTGCCGCCGGATGCTGCCGAGCGCCGCCGCGCATCATGGAGTTTCGTGGCCGAGGCCACCGAGTGCACACACCGCCGCGTCCAACGCGCTCTACAGTGCGTGGCACCGAGTGGCACCGAGGCCTCCGAGCCACACCAAGTGTCAACTTTTGCATGAGTGGCGCCCAGTTCTCCAGAGCTACCGAGCACCACCGAGCACCACCGCTGTGTGCTGCGCTGCGAGCCATGCCAGCCAATACTGATCTAACGCTGATCCGCGCTGGAGCGCTGCAGGAGCCTAGCCAGCCGATTTTTGAGATGCGCCGAAACGGCCGCGCGAGCCAACGCCGCCGAGCGCCACCGGATGCCACTGAGTGCCACAAGGTGCACACATCTGCGCGCCACCGAGCGCCACCGAGCGGTGTCACCGCGCGATGCCGCCTGCCGCCTGCCACCGCGTTCCACCGTGTGCCGCTGATCGCCACCGTGCGCTGCAAAGCGCCGCCGAGCGCCACAATTCGTGCCACCGCGCGCCGTCGAGTGCTACCGAGTGCCGCCGAGTGCCAGATGCCGCCGACCGACATTAGCACCGCGCGCGCGCCAACGAGTGGCACGATGCATACGAAGCGCTACTGCGTGCCACCACAAGCTGCACGTCACCGACCGCCACTGCGCGGCACCGCGAGTGCAACCGGAGGCTGCCGAGCTTCGCTGCGCGCCATGGAATCTCGTACCGAGTGCCACCGGGTGCCACCGATCGCCACCAAGGGCACACACTGCGCGCCACCTAGTGCCACTGAGCGGCGTCACTGCGTGCCAACGCGTGCCAACGCGTTCCACCGCGTACCGCCGAGCGCCACCTACAACCGAGTGGCACCGAGTGGCACCGAGTGGCACCGAGGCCTCCGAGCGACATGAAACTTTCAACCTTTGCATTGAGTGGCGCCCAGTTCTCTAGAGCTACCGTGCACCACCGGGCGCCGCTGTGTGCTGCGCTGCGAGCCATGCCAGCCAACACTGATCTAACGCTGATCTGCGCTGGAGCGCTGCAAGAGCCAGCCAGCCGATTTTGAGATGCGCCGAAACGGCCACGCAAGCCAACGCCGGCCGCCGAGCGCCACCGGATGCCACTGAGTGCCACAAGGGCACACATCTGCGCGCCACCGAGCGCCACCGTGCGGTGTCACTACGCGATGCCGCCTGCCGCCTGCCGCCTGCCACCGCGTTCCACCGCGTGCCGCTGAGCGCCACCGTGCGCTGCAAAGCGCCGCCGAGCGCCGCTGAGCGCCACCCGTGCGCTGCAAAGCGCCGCCGAGCGCCGCCGAGCGGTGTCACTGCGCGATGCCACCTGCCGCATGCCACCGCGTTCCACCGCGGCCGCCGAGCTCCACCGTGCGCTGCAAAGCGTCGCCGAGTGCCACGATTCGTGCCACCGCGCGCGCGCGCGCGCACCGTTGAGTGCTACCGAGTGCCGCCGAGCGCCAGATGCCGCCGACCGACATAAGCACCACTGCGCGCCAACGAGTGTCACGATGCATGTCACCGCGCGCGCGCGCGCCCACCCGCGCGCAACACCGAGAACGGCCGAGTACCGCCGAGTGCCAACGCGCCACTGAACACCGAGTGCGCGTGCCGCCGCGTGCATGGCGAGCCACCCTGACCCACTGAGTGCCATTGAGTGCACCGTGGGCAGCCAAGTGCCACCGCGCACCGCCACCGAATGGAACCAGCGCCAAAACGCCACCGAGTCTCACTGGGTGACCTGCATGCCGCCGAGTACCATCGCGTGCCACCGCATGTCGGCGAACGCAGCCGGAGTGCTACAAGATAACAATGTGACACCATGTGTGCCACCGTACGACGCCGAGCAAGACCAGCTGCCCCGCCGAACGCCGCGGCGCTGACGCCCGCGCGCCACGGCCGCTAGCTGCCTAGCACCCCGCATAGCGCCACAATGCGGTCCCGGGCGACGATGAGTACACTCAGTACCGCTGGGTACAGTCAGAACCACTGCGCGCAGCCGTGCGCCACCGGAAGTTCCCCCGAAGGCAACTGCGGGCATCGAATGCCGCTGAACGACACTGGGTGCCACGGTGCTTCCTTCCGAGTGCCGCCGCGGGCTACGGAGTTCCGCCGAATGAAACGGCACGCCGCCGAGCGCCAGCCTCCGAGCGCCACCACGTACCGAAACCAGCGTTGCCAAGGGCGACTGTGCCACGTGCTGCCGAGCACCGCCGCGCTGCCGCAGGCGCTGGCCGCCGCCGAGCGCCGCTGAATGCCACCGAGCGCCGCAAATCGCTGCTGGGTCACGCGAGCACCGCCGCGCCGCCGCGGGCGCTGAGCGCCGCCGAGCACCGCTGTATGCCACCGAGCACCGCTGTATGCCACCGAGCACCGCCATGCCACCGAGCAACATGTTGCTGCGGCGCATGCTACCGAGCGCCGCCATGCCGCCGCGGGCTCTGCGCACCGCCGAGCACTACGGAGTGCAAACGTCGAAGACAGAGAAATGGGCGCGGCGCTATGTGCGAGATCGCGCCGTGGTCGCACAACAGCGCGCGTATGCGCCGCGACTAACCCCCCCTCCAGCATCCCCCCCTTCTCTCCCACAGATCGCTCCAGGTACGCGACACTGAAGGCCGATCAGGTACCTGGCGATAATTGCTGCGGGGGTGTGACGACTGAGGTCGTCTCCAGGCACGGCTCACGCCCTGGCTGTAACCCGCGGCGGCAAGGGGGGGACAACTTCTGGACGTAAGTCCGCAACTGAGGAGGTGATCCATCCATGGGTTGGATTAGGATCATGAGCCCCTCCTCATGTTTACACCATCGTAGCTCTCCAGCATCAGTATTAGCTGCGAGAAGCGAAGGCTCAGTGTAAGTGTCCAAGCTGTGAACACGTGCATCGCAGTTTCTTACGAAAGCGGACTCACTGAAATACGCAGCGCCACACCCCTTCGTCGGGCAGCAAATCGCTCGCGCGCTGCAAGTGCAAGTGCAGACGGCTCAGAGCATCGATTACGGCGTGCTCGCTCCGGACATTGCGGCAGATAACATGGCAACTCACATCGCTGCCAAGGCGGACCAAGAGATGTGGAGCAGCGCCCGCTCGGGGGGGGGGCCAAGTTTTCGGCCCACTTTTGCCATGGCGGCTCGGTGCTTTGTGCGGCTGGCTGCGGATGGTGCTCAATCAAAGGTCGTGATGCTGGGTGCGGATGCATCGTTTGCAGCCTTCAAGGCACGGTGCGCTGAAAAGTTGGGTATCGAGAGCAGTGACGGCCATGATATCAATCTTCTTATGGACTCCAAGGCGGGCCGCGTCGAGATAGACGCCCTCGAGGAGATCTCCACAGATGATCTTCTAATCGTTGTGCCAACGGGCAAATATCCCTCGCCCCCTCCTAGGTCGCTCAAAGCTGCCCAAACGTCAGCAGAGGGTGCTGCTGCTAGCGAATGGCATCACGATTCACAGCCGTCCCTGCGCCGACGCGAGATGCAGCCGCCGCCGCCGGTCACCGCCCCTGGCGCACACGACGCCGGCATCGATTACGGCGTGCTCGCTCCGGACATTGCGGCAGATAACATGGCAGCTCACATCGCTGCCAAGGCGGACCAAGAGATGTGGAGCAGCGCCCGCTCGGGGGGGATGCCAAGTCATCCGCCCGCTCCCGCGCCCGCAAGTTCCAAGCGCGCGGTCGATCACAGCCCAGTCATGAACGTGATTCCTGGCCCAGGGCCACGGTACATGCCCGCTGATGATAAGCAGCGGGCGTTCGACGCATGGGTTGACCCTGGAATGCGAGATGCTCTTCGTCAAAGAGCGCGCAAGCTGCTCGATGCTAATCCTTGTTTCCTGCGTGCGCTGCAAATGGTCGAAATTTCGACCGTTGATCCAGAGCGGAAAACAGAGATACGGCTGTGGATCCACGTTGTACTCCAGCCGGACAAGCAGCGAGTCAGCTACCGCGTACTCAAAGCGCTGCAGGGTAGCGACTTCGGCAGAGAGGAGTGGTGCTTGCCGAATAAGAGTCTGCTGAGGAATAATGGCATCGAACACAACGTCGAGTGCTTTCGTCATGTCATGAGTCAGGCTGGGCCGGACGACTATGAGGAGATACCCGGCTGCCTCGAACCTAGGCCGAAGATTCTACGAAATGGCTCCGCGGAGGCCAACCAAATGATGATGACATTCACCGAGTCGGACATGTCAACTGACGATCTCTTGGAATTGGATTTCGACCAGATTTGGAGCATTTGGGAGCGTCTTCTGACGCCCGACGACGAAGGTAGCTACCGAAGTCTGAGCGCGGTGGACCAAGCACCTACTTCAAGGGGGCAGGCGCGAGAGGAGTTTGCAGCACGCCTCGCACGCGTGCGCGCCGAGCTGGCTCAATATCGAGAGACGCTGCGCGCGCTTGATGAGGAGTAAGGGTAGGGTAGCGTCAGCCTCACCTGAGCCACGCATGCCCTCCACATCTGATGACTGATCTCGAGGCTCGAGGGTATTCATGGATATTGGTCAGCCCGCGCGGCTGTTTGTAGAGGGGAGTGGACCGCTGCCATGGGGGTGCCATCCACCAGAGATGTGTGCACAGTGCACGGTACCCGGTACCGGTGATCCACTGTGATTGTCTCGAGGTCTCGTGGTGTGGCGGAGTGGCGCGGGGCTGTTTTATAGCGGCCGGTCGCGAGGTGCGATTGTTAATTGCGACTTGAATTGAATTGAATTGAATTGTTGCGTCGTCGTCGACGTCGTCACGACTTACGGTCGAAGCCGTCCTGGGTCATCGAATACAATTGTACACCGTGCCCAACACAGCGCGATCTGCCATGGAGTACCGACAACTCACATCGCTGCCGTGGCGGACCAAGAGATGGCGGCCTATCACCCCGCGTCGGAGCTCCACAGGAGGCCCACGGAGTTCTGCAGTGGAGTTCCGCACAAGGGGGAACCTCGGCTCATGTCCTCAACTGTACCTCACTGGCAGCGCGGCGTGGTGGCAATTGGTGTGCGGAAGAGCCTTGCACCCGATGATAATGCTCTCATTGGTAGCGGCTGGATAGTTGATCTGGATCGTGGGCTCTTGTGCACCTGCGCCCACGTCGCTATCGATTGTTTCCACGCATCGCCTTTGGACCCGAAGGATTACGGCCTTGCCATTGGCGTCGGCATCGGTGAGAGTGTGCGTTGGGTTCGACGCGCGAAGCTGCTGCTTGTTAGCCAGCCGCCTCTCGAGCCCAGGTATCCCCACCCGATCCCATCGACCTGGTCTGCTGCTGCCGAAGCCCGAGAGATGATCGTGTACAACGACGAGAGGATCGACCTTGCCATTCTCCAGCTGTGTGAGTGGACGGGTGGGCCGCTCCAAGGGCTCGCATCTGAGCTTCCATGGCATCGAGACGGTGAGCCTGCTGGCGCACTGCCTCTGGGCCGCACGTCAGAACCTGAGCTTGTCGAGGGCCACGAACTCGTGCTGCTTGGGTACGGGCAGGGCAGCCACCAGGGAGGAAATGATATGGGCTTCGGTGCTGAGCGCACGTCCACCACTTGTCGTGGACACTACGCTGGCCGCTTCGAGAAAGACATTTCTGGAGCTTGGCTCAAATTGGGGGTGACGATCTACTCGGGACACAGCGGCGGGCCGGTCGTCAACGCATCGAGCGGGGCTGTGGTCGGCTGGGCGGTGCACAGTGTTCGGGGGGACTTGGGGCCAAATGGCAAGGCACGGCCCATTGAGGCTCTGGAGAAGCCCTTGAGGGCGGTCCTCGATCACATCCAGTGCGAGCCCATCGGACGACCTGCTCGCGAACGTCTCCGAGGGCAGCTGGAGAGCCGCCCCATGCACAACGCGGAGCAAGGATTGGCGGCTCGGGATGAGGCACGCGCAGCAGCGGCCGAGGCGCGCGGGCACGAGCAAGATGCGGCTCTGCATACCATGGGCGCGAATGCTGCCGCAGTCGATGCGACTAGCTCTGCCGATAGGGCCACCTGTGCCGCATCGGCTGCGAGCTCAAGTGCAGTTGATGTGCAGCAGGCGGCGGAAACCATCAAGCTGGCGGCATCAGAGAGCTGGAAGGCACAACATTGTCAGGCTGAGCTCGCGTCCATCGACATGCAGGCAGCCGCTCTGAAGCAGTACTTGCTGCAGCAATCCATGGCGACGTATCACCTGCCAGCTCCCGTCGACATGCCTGGAGCCCAGCCGATTACGAAGCACTGGCTGTCTCAAGCTATGTTACTCCATAACACCCCCGGCACCGGCGCCAGCACCAGCACCGACGGCACCAGCACCACGTTGACATCGCCGTCGATGATACCGCATGAGATGATCACGCTGTGCATTGAAGGAGACATCTCCGCGTTTGACGATGCGCGCGTACTGAGGCTGCGTAAAGTGCTGGCCTTGCTGTTGGATGACGAGATCTGCAATGGTGATTATCGACTCGTACAGATCGAGCTCAACCATCCTGGAAGGAAGCGGATGGCGCGGGTGGGCACCCGCAACTGCGAGATAAAAATCGCGATCAGCCCGTCGCTTCGGGATGATAGTATGGTCGTCAATTATGGCTCCGAGACACCAAGTGATAGCAGCAGCACCTCGTCCGTCGAGGACATCATCGAGGCCAAAGTGAAGGAGCTGACAAAGTCAAGCGTCTGGCCTTCTGGTGTCGGTGTGGATGACATCGACATGGTGTGGAAGCGTGGCGGGTCGGTCCTGCTCGTGTTGCTGATGCATCCAGTTGCGGCGCATGCGCTCTTTCAGCTCGCGCGGCAGCGTTGCGCACCGCTCCTAGACGAGGGCATTCGGTGCTGCAAGCTCGGAGATCATGTGGCACGGCTAGATGATCGAGATGGCATCGAGGACTGCGTGCGCAAGACGCACGAAGCGGCGTCAGAGGCATTGCAAGACGGCGCTGGGGCGCTGGCCAGCCCTGTGCCGAGTCAGGCTGATGATAAGCAGCGGGCGTTCGAGGCATGGGTCGACCCTGGAATGCGAGATGCTCTTCGTCAAAGAGCGCGCAAGCTGCTCGATGCTAATCCTTGTTTCCTGCGTGCGCTGCAAATGGTCGAAATTTCGACCGTTGATCCAGAGCGGAAAACAGAGATACGGCTGTGGATCCACGTTGTACTCCAGCCGGACAAGCAGCGAGTCAGCTACCGCGTACTCAAAGCGCTGCAGGGTAGCGACTTCGGCAGAGAGGAGTGGTGCTTGCCGAATAAGAGTCTGCTGAGGAATAATGGCATCGAACACAACGTCGAGTGTTTTCGTCATGTCATGAGTCAGGCTGGGCCGGACAACTATGAGGAGATACCCGACCCCCTCGAACCTAGGCCGATGATTCTACCAAATGGCTCCGCGGAGGCCAACCAAAAAGAACGCAACTACACGGAAAACAACTTCTGGTCAAACCTATGGAACGCTCTATTGAACTCTTTAGTGGATACCAGAAACGAATGGAACATGTAGCGTTACCCCCCTACACCTAACACCTCCTCGATCGTCCGTCCACCGAGCGCCTTCGCGCGCTCGGCCGGGAGCATGCGCATTCCGCGCAGCTTGAACAGGTCCTGCATCGCCGCGCGCTATATGGTCGTAGTCCTTGAAGAAGAGGATGCTAATGCTATGGTTAGCGGGGCTGTTTTATAGCGGCCGGTCGCGACCGCTGATATTGTTGATTTTGAATTGAATTGAATTGTTGCGTCGTCGTCGACGTCGTCACGACTTACGGTCGTGGCTTGTACCGTCCTGGGTCATCGGATGTCAGTGCCCAACACAGCGCGATGTCGCTCTATGAAACGAAGAATGGAGGACGACGATGAGCTGGAGCAGGCGTTGGCGCTTTCGCTGCGGCAGCCGCCACCGCCAGAGCAGCCGCCACCGCCGGACGTGCTCATGCGCGTGCCCGTGATTGTGGTCGGGGCGGTGCCGGACATGGCCGTGCTACAGCTGCGTGAGTTCCTCGACGAGTTCCACCGAGATGGCAGCCTGCGTGTGCTGCCTCGAGAACTCGATCCCAAGGGTGAGGGCAGCATCAAGGACCTCGATCAAGTGGTGTTCCTCCGTCGATCCTTCACAGATTCCGAATGGTCTGAGTTCGGGTCCTGGGCCGCCTCTCCGCCACGTCACGTGGACGACCGCCTGGACAGTCTTGACAATCTGGTGACGTGGTTTGATGCCTCCGATGGCCAGCGGGCTGGGCCAGGTGTAACTCATCTGGATGCGCTACCGTTCGTGTGCATGCGTGTGCAGCTCGAACTTGCTCTCATCCTGATGCGCATCAGATCGCATCAAATCTATTGCATGAGCCCATTCTCAGCCTTCAAGTTTGCCATCGAGTGCGGCCGCGTGGAGGTCGTGCGAAGGCTGCTGGAGCACACGCCCAACTTGATCGACTTGGAGCTCTCTGGCCATGTACGAGAGCTGGGCACCTACGACACGGAGCCGCTCTACATTGCATGCAGCTCGCAAGGCATACGCTCTCAGGCGCGCCTTGAGCTCGTCAACACCCTCCTCAGCGCGTACCGCGGCAGGGCACGTCAACAAGGCCGCAGCGGCAACATCTTCTCCGCACTGCACCGCCGCGGCTTCCAAGCATCCTTCGAGTACCGGGCGCTAGAAGCCGCGTTCATGGCTGGGCACGCCGAATGCGCCGAAGCTCTCACTCGAGCGGGCGTACCGCTCGATGCCAGCGCGCACACCAACCCTCAAGAGCGCGCAATGGTGCAAGCGATCCTGGACCGGAATTACGCATCGTTACAAGCCATGATGATGCGGGTCCCCGTGCAAGCCCCGGGCATGACGCCAGAGAACATTGAGATCGCTCGTCGACTGTTTGGAGGCAATCTCCCGATGGCGTTTGGGTACCTCGTCGGTAAGCTCAATCTTGAGGAGCGATCTCCGCCGGGGGGATGGGGCTCTCTCGATCCCGAGGGTGCGAAGGCCAAGGCGCTGCGTGACGCCCTGATGACGCAGACGCAGATGCGCAACTACGAGTCCCGCCTGCTGCACAGCGAGATGCAGCGGCTCCGCGACGAGCTGCTGCGTGAGCAGGAGTCGCCAAGGGTCGGCCACGAGCTGCTGGCCTTCGTATGTAACCCCGACAAGGACCCGACTCCTGGGTCTCGCCTCCCGCAAGCGCTCAACGATGCGCTCGCGGCGTCCTACGGCATGCCCGCCACCATCATCGGCGGCGCGACTCTCCCCTTCGGCCAGTCGGCAGCGCAGTGGTCCGCAGCAGTCAAGGAGGATCGCACTTGCACCTTCGAGCGGCTGTCGCAAGAGCTTCGTGATCGTGCGCAGCGCAGCCAGCTGCCGTCGGCGTTCCTCTTCTCCGGCCACGCGAACCACGGCTCTCCCAAGACCCTCGGCTTCACCCATGCCGACGGCACCTTGGCTCCGATCGTCGATCGTGAGGCCATCGCCACGCTCTTTGGCAGCCACGCCCGTCAGAGCGGCAGCGAGAGTGGCATTGAGCTGCTCGTGCTCAACGGCTGTGAAAGCGCCGAGCTTGCGAGATTGTGCCGAGATCGCGGAGTGCCTTTCGTGGTCGGCTGGGAAACAGCATGTCAGGATGAGGCGGCGTACCTCTTTGTTCGTGGCTTCTTCCGCGCACTGGGTCGCTCCGCTCGCCGCAGCGAGGATTACTGCTCGGCCTTTGACGCTGGCAAGGCGGCCGTGACGGAGAAGAAGCGCCTTGTGCGCAGCACTGATGATTGCGCCGAAGAGGACGTGCCCTACTTCGAGCTGCGCGACCCGCGGCTGCACGTCCCAAATAGCTTGAGCTTCGCCGCAGGCGTGCCCGTCCTGTTGACGGCGGAGCCCTCCTTGCAGGAGCGTCGGTAACTGCAGGCGAGGAGTGTACAGTACACTCAGTACAGCGGGTATCTCTAGACTCTCTAGTTTAAAAGTCGCGTCAGCGGGAAAGATGATCAAGCCCCTCGCTTGATGATGCCAATGCCCGCCTATGATACGGAATCCGTAGTGGTAACCCTACAGTATCAGTACGAGCGGAGTAACGGGACACGCAACGTCACAAATACACCTACTCGAATATACACGCACGTGTCGTGTCGGCTGGCACTGAGCATTCAGCCCTTTTTGGACAGCATCATGTAGCCGAGCGGGAGCACCTGCGCATCATTACGAGCGACGAGCTCGGTGCAAGTGCGCGTGCTAGCCCAGGATTCGAACGGGACCGGCTCGCTAGCGCCATCACTTCGCGACACGACGACGAGGTGCGTGTCCGCCTTGACGACGAGAGGCTTGCCGAGGAAGCCATTCGGATTCTTTGGCGACTCGACGATGGGGAAGGCGACGCCCATGACGAACGCGCACACGATGACCGGTGTAGATCCGCGCTTGTCCGTGGCGTATTCCATGCAATAGTCCAGGTCCAGCGTCACATAGATGCCGCTCCCGTAATAGCCGACGTCCCGCTTGCCCAGGTTGGCGAAGCCACCGAGCAGGATCTTGCGGGCAATCTCCTCCGATGGGGGCGTGTGATAGACGAGCAAGACACGGCTGTGCTCTAGCCGCGTGTCGCACCAGAGCGACGGCCAAGTTAGGAAACGCTCGAGCACCTTCTTACGCGCCTCTTCGTTGCCGTCCGGGCCGGCGTCTGATGACGCGCCGAAGCCCGCGCGCATCTCGTGTGCAAGCCCAAAGGTAGACGTGTCAGCCGCGCGTTGGCTGAGCTTTTTCGCGGCCAACGTGAACGCCATCGAGCGCGAATTGCTCTTGCACAGCACCACCTTATCGACCGTGTGTTGCGTGGCGATGCTGGTGGCTGACACGTGGCTCGATGCTTGGTCGAGCATCGCGAGCAGCTTGGCCGCCGCCCGGGTGCTCGGATCGCCATGATCGCCGGCGGCGCTTGCACCGGCATCCCTACCGATCCCGCCGACGTTGCATTCGCAGAGCTTCACATCGTCGTCGGCGCGCTCCCTGATCCAAACTAGGCCGTTCTCCCACATCGGCTCGAGCAGCGGCATCGTGTCGAGCAACTTCAGGCTCATCGTATGGCGCGTGCGCAGCACCGAGTCGTCGATGCTGACACGGTGCCCATTTGAGAGCTTCTCAGGCCAATCCTCTCGGTGGCGCCCCTGCAATGCCTCGATTTGGGAGACCGTGCGGAACTTCTCCTCTAGAAAGATGTCGGCGACGCTGACCAACTCGTCCTCAGGCAGCCTGCAGGTATCACGCAGCCACGCCACGAGCACCTTGCGGTCGTCCGCACAGCGTCGCTCGGCCGCAGCATGCTCCTGTCGCCGACGGCGCTCTTCCTCCTCCTGTGCCTTTCGTCGGGCCTCGGCCTCCAGCTGCAAGACCTCCAAGACCGACGGTGGCGTTGTCAGAGCCATGGGTCGACCTGGGTTGCTGCTGCTGCTTGCGGTTGTCAGAGCCTGCAGCATGGTGCGCAGCTTCTTGTCGGGGGTCGGCCTCAGGCCGAGATGGCGAACAAAGTCGTCGACCATGTCGCACTCGACAATGTCGGACACGCTCGTCGCGCCCATCTCATCGCACCACGCGATCGACTTCTTCAACGTCGCGTCGTCGGCGATGCCGGCAGGCGTGAGCACCTGCAGGAACCCCAGCGCCGTGGCTCGGCGCCGCAGCTCCTCCGCCGCCTCTGCTGCTGCGGCTCCGGCAAAAGCCTTTTCCGCTGCGGCATTGTCGGCCGCCTTCGCGGCTGCAGCCTTCTCGTCGGCGGCCTTCTTGGCCACCGTGTTTTCTTATGTAACCGTGTCGTCGTGCGGCGGTGCCAATGGCTGGCGTGTGCGCAGCACCGCCTCGTCGATGCTGACACGGTGCCCTTTTGAGAGCTTCTCAGGCCAAAGCTCTAGGTTGAGCCCCTGCAATGCCTCGATTTGGGAGACCGTGCGGAACTTCTCCTCTAGAAAGATGTCGGCGACGCTGACCAACTCGTCCTCAGGCAGCCTGCAGGTATCGCGCAGCCACGCCACGAGTCCCTTGCGGTCGTTCGCACGGCGTCGCTCGGCCGCAGCATGCTCCTGTCGCCGACGGCGCTCTTCCTCCTCTTGTGCCTTTCGTCGGGCCAACTTGCCGCGCTGCATTGCCTGCATCTTGATCACCGCGGCGGCCTCGGCAGCTAACTGGGCCTCGGCCTCCTTGGCCTCCGCCTGCTCCTTGACAGGCTGCTCCTCGAGAAAGCGCGCACGCACCGAGGGCGCATCGCGCAGCAGCTGCAAGACCTCATTTTGCGCCTCGACCGGCTTCTTCACCATCCCCGACGAGAAACCAACCTGGACGAGATCGAGCACGCCGCTCACGTCGGCGCCATGCTGGATGAGGAGCCGGAGCATTTTGGGCTGAGCGAGCGCGCCGAAGCGCTGCACCAGGCGGATGCCGTGATGATCGGTCGCATTAGCACGCGCGCCTGCCTCGAGCAGCGCGGCGCTTTGGGCTTCGTCACCACGTATCATCGTGCGAATGAGCACCGGGTCACCATCGTGATCGAGCTGGTTTGGGTCCGCCTTTGCCTTGAGCAGCATCCGAAGGCACTCGACGTTGCGCGGGCTCGGGTCACAGGTGGCCAGCATCAGCGGCGTGCCGCCTTTGCCATTGGGCTGCTCCACATTCCCCTTTGCCTCAATAAGTAGCTTGAGCAGCGGAGGGTTCGCTTCCTGCGCTGCCCAGCTCATCGGGTGCGCGCCACGGTGGTCCATACGACCGATGGTGGCCGTGGCGCCCGCCTTGAGCAGCAGCGCCGCCGCCTCGATCGATCCCTTTTTAGAGACAAACCCGAGTGGGCTCTCGCCATCGCGCGGATCGATGGCATTGACGTCGACCTTGTGCTCGATGAGGATGCGCACGCACTCGAGCTTGACATCTTTCCGGACTTCTTCGTAAGTAAGCGCAAGCAAGAGAGGAGAACCGCCTTTGCCATTCTTATTCTCGACGTCGGCCTTGGCCTTGCAGAGCAGCTCGAGGATCTTGGGGTAGGCGTCCTGGCACGCCCAGTGCATCGCATGGGTGCCTATCCGATCCATCTTATTGATCGTCTGTGCCGCGCCATGCTCCAAAAGCAGCTGGACGCACTCGGTCGATCCGCCATGCGCCGCGGCGTTGAGCAGCGTGGTACCATCGTCTTTCGTCGTGTTTGCGTCGGCCTTGGCGCCGAGCAGTAGCCTGCAGCACTCGGGGTGGTCGGCTACGCATGCGACCAAGACGGGTGGGTCGCCATCGGCGTCAAGCGCGTGGATGTTTGCACCGTTGGCCAGCAGCCACTTGACGGCATCGGTACGATCGCCGAGCACTGCAAAGTGGAGCGGTGACATCGACCTCGCGATTGCGTCAAATTGGTAGGTGTCCACGTTGGCCCGGCCCTGGAGCAGCATCTGGAGGATGGGCAGGTTGAGGTTGGGCTCGACGCAGCAGAGCCAACCAAGCGGCGTGCACTCGAGCGGCTTGGTCTTGCACTCCAAGTTGGCACGCGCATTGACGAGCGCCTCGACGCAGCTGCTGTGCGCGCCACGGACCGCCGCAAAGAGCGGCGTGGTCTGCTCGTCGTCAATCGCCTCCATGTTGGCGCCGTGCTCGAGGAGCAGCTGCACGCACACAACGAATCCGTTTCGCGCAGCCTCGCCAAGGGGGCTCAGCTTGCCTCTTGGCTGGATTTGTACGTCGGCCCGACGCTCAAGGAGCAGCCGAGTGCACTCGAGCGACCCAGCGCGGCACGCGTGCCACAGCGGCGATGCCCCCGACGCGTCCTGCACATTTGGGTTGCACTCGGGGCTATTGAGTAGCGCCTCAAGTCGCGTGACTGACTCGGCCGCGGCCATGAAGATGTTGTTGAGGTCGCCGGTGATGAACTCGAGCCGGCGCGCATCCAAATTCCACTCGTGTTTGGGGATTTCCTGCGTCGTCCGATCGAAGCGCACGCGCGCACCACGTTCGCCTCCCGACTCGAGGCCGCCGGACACGTCGCCGTAGTGTACGCCCTTGTGCACCCAGCCGAGCACGTAGCCGCACACGCCCGAGCGCGAGTCACGTACGCGCACGCCGATCCGGAGATCGGGATGCGGCGCACCGTGAGCCCAGACGGACGCGTGTCCGGAGGAAGCCGGGGAAGCAGCCTCGTGCGCGATGCGCGCCATCTGGAGCATCTGCATCATCTGCGACTTTTGCATTTTTAAGTGCTCCCTCTGGGTCGTGTCGCGCTTCGAGGGAGCGCTGTGGCCGCCGCCCGTCCTAGAACCCGTCCCGCCGCCCATCCCACCACCGTCGCCTCCCACGGCCTCCATCTCAGAGGCCTTGCAACTCCACCCTGTGTAGCCTGGGAAGTCGACCTTGAGGTCGCCGTCGGAGTCGATTTTGATGACGACCCCCTCCATGCCATGCTCGACGCCGCCCCAGCCGTATGCTGGCGCAGAGACGCTCTTCTTAACTCTTACGCGCGAGCCCACGCCGAACTTGCCGCCGTAGTCGCCCTTTGCCTCCGGCGGCCGCGACCGGGTGAGCGTGTCGTAGGGCGGGTCGGGCGCGGCCGCATCGAGAAACAGGAGCCGGTTGGCCGCCATCACGTTCCACGGGTTGCCGTCGTGCGCGGAAGGCTTCTTATCATAGTAGACGCGCACACAGCCGTTTTTATTCGAACAGCCGGCGCTCGTGTCGTAGAATCGGCCCTGCGCCGTCGTCCAGCCCACCACTGTGCCGTAGACGGGGCTGTCGCTCCCTTCTACGACCGCACCGATGTCGAGCACGCGCGTGCCGAGCTCGAGCAACGCATGGGGCGTCTCGCCCTCGAAGATGAAGCCCACGATGCCCAGACCCTGCTGCCGACGCCATACAGCCAGCTCCGCCGCTGGCGGCGCCAGGTCGGACACAGAGCCACCAGCGCTGAATGCCCCGGCGCCCTTGACAGCTTCCATGATCTGATCCACTGCAGACTTTCCCGCGGGCCCGAGGGCGGCGCGAACGCTGTTCAGAGCCTCATCCACGAGCTTGAGGTCTGCACCCTCGGGAAGCTGCACGCCCTCATTCGATTCCTCAAAGCCGCAAGCGCACAGGAAGGCGACGGCATCTTGATGTGGGAACAGGTTTTGGCTGAGCGCCTTGTTCGTCTTATGCAGCGAGCGAAATCTTGGATTTTCGGGATTTTCGATCACGTTGCTCAAAACCTTGAGCAAGATGGTCAGCGTCGCCTCTGGCAGGTCACTCACGGATGGCAACCTATATGTTTCGCTCGCATGGCGCGAGGGTTTCAGCATGGACAGCGCCAGAGCTTGGGCAATGTCTGCGTCGTCCATCTCTTGGGCAAGGTCTGCGTCGTCCATCTCGACTAACTCCTCAATCATAGGCCCTGATTGTGTTTGGAGATCGCCGTCCAGCTGAAGCGGGTTGAACTTCATCGTTTCCGGTAGTAGAGGGTGTGGCAAACTGCTCGCCGTAGAGGACATGATAGTAGTGTGCGGCCTCAGCTTCGCGCGCACCTTGATTGCATCCAGATTGTTGGGCACGAGCTCCTTGAGCGACTCCATGCCTTGTTCGACAAGGTAGAGCAAGAGCGGGCCGTCCACGTCACGCTCACGCAGCATAGGCACGTACTGCTGCAGCCTGATCGCCTCGAAGAAGGCTATGACGTCCTCTACGTCCGCGTCGGGCTCGTGACAGCGCTGCGCCAGCAGATCGACAATCTCGCGGCTGCTCGACGACGCCAAGGACGGTGGCGGTGCCGGTGGCATCTGCGGCTGGCGCGTGCGCAGCACCGCATCGTCGATGCTGACACGGTGCCCATTTGAGAGCTTCTCAGGCCAATGCTCTCGGTGGCGCCCCTGCAATGCCTCGATTTGGGAGACCGTGCGGAACTTCTCCTCTAGAAAGATGTCGGCGACGCTGACCAACTCGTCCTCAGGCAGCCTGCAGGTATCGCGCAGCCACGCCACGAGCACCTTGTGGTCTAGCTGTTGGCACCAGCTGTCTAGCTGCGCGTCGGCCACAGCCTCAAGGGACTGGCCACCAGTTGTCAGCGGCACGGGCTGCTCCTCCTCCAGAGGCGGTGGCTGCATCGCCAAACGCGCTGCGGCGGCGAGGCGGACGCGTTGTTCCAGTTGCTCTTGCTCCGCCAGCGACGCGGCGGGTGCGGCGGACTCCGCCTCACGATCAAACTTGCCCTCTTGCAGCCGACGGCGATCTTCTTCCTCCTGTGCCTTTCGACGGGCCTCCGACTCCACTTCCTGTGCCTTTCGACGGGCCTCCGACTCCACCTCCTGTGCCTCTTTGGCCTCCGCCTTGGCCGCCTCGGCGGCCGCCTTGGCTGCCGCCTTGGCTGCCGCATCGGCCCCCTCTTGCTGAAGCGGGTTGAACATCAATGTGTCCGGGTTGAACATCAATGTGCTGTTTGCGCTCGTATCCCAGACCGTCTGCTCGGTGACCGCTTGACCTTCCAGGCTGCGTGCGGTAAACTTGGGCCCGAGAAGGTCGTAGATGAGGAGCTCCGACGTCTCAGCGGATGAGATCTGTATGCGCAAAGCGTCCTTCTGCGTGCACCAGCTGTCTAGCTGCGCGTCGGCCGCAGCCTCGAGGGACTGGCCACCAGTTGTCACCGCCCTGTCGATGAGCGAACGAACACGCGTATGCTCCTCCTCAGTCAACGAGCAAGGCACGGCACGCGCACGCGCACGCCGCTCAATGGCTGCCTGAAGCGCCTTGTCAATCTCCAAACGCCGTTTCACTTCTGCTTCTGCAGCGTCCGCATTTATGCGCGCAAGCTCCGCCTGTGGATCAAACTGGCCCTCCTTCAGCTTGATGAGGTTGAGCCACTCAAGCAAGCCGCCTCGGACGGCCTCGTTGACGACCATTGCTAGCATGTGCGCCCGCGTCAAGGCGCGGTAGAGCCGCGAGCGCGTCTCCAAGACGTCGTTCGACTCCTGGTCGAGTGGTGCGTCAAGGCCGACTGCGATCACAATCAGCCGTTCGAGCCCATCAAAGTTGCCGATCGTGTCGAGTACGAGTGCCTCACCACCGCTACTCCGCCCTCGCCCGCGCAGGGCGGCCGCAGCTCCTCTCGCCTCGATCAGAATGTACTGCTGCCCTGGCGTCTGATCGGACCGCCTGCCTCGCGCCTGGAATTCTGCCATCAGTTGGGGCTTGAGACCATCGAGAAAGGGAGCGTCAGGGACGAGGATGGCGACGCGGTTCGTGAGCTCGAGCCTTGGAAAGAGGTTTGCGATGTGCTCGAGCGCCGCCATCACGCGCTCCGCGTATGCGCGGAATCGTTCCACAGAGCTGCTGCTAGCCGCAAGCTCGAACAAGAACGACTTGACTGGTGGCCCGTCTGACCTGTGATGGCACTGCGTGTGCAGCTTCCGCTCGCCTCCGATCTGAACGACGGACGCGGCCTGTACGATGCGCTTCGAGCATCGCACAACTTCGGTGAGCTCCACCACGCGGTGCGCGGGTGGGTACGCAATGTCCCGGCCGAGCGACTGCGACACATCAGCGAGGACGATGCGTCGTGTACGAGACGGTGTCACGTGTGACTCGACCGTTTCGCGCATGGCGGGATTGTTATATATGTGATGCCCCTCATCAACGACGACCATGCTGAATTCCTTGGGCATCTCGTCTGCAGATGGCTGCTTGAAGGATCCATCGTCTGACAGGCTGGCCCGCCTCACGCCTTGATCAAAGGGCAGAAAAAGGAACCACAGCCGACAGAGCATTTCATCACTCTTATATTTGTTGTCGAGCTCGAGGCGTATTCTAATCCAGGATGCAACGAAAACGGCGAGAGCCTCGCGCGGGGCGACAAAGAGGACCGCGGCGTTCTCCAATTGGAGTACGCCCAGCATTTCGTGCAGGGCAATGAACGTCTTACCGCCGCCAGCTGGTGCCTCGATACGCACGCTCTGGTGGCCGTTGCACTCGAGCCGCTTCTGCTGCTGGTGCTTGGTAAGCTTATCGAGACGTACCACGCTTCTCTCGTAGAGCTCGACAAATGCGCTGAGGTCGACCTTGACGTCCAGGCTGACTGAGCTCTGCAGCTTGCGGAGCCCGTCGGTGAGCTCGACGGCAAATCTACCCTCAAGCACCTTGTCGCGCAGTCCATGAAGAAAGGCGACATCAGTCACCGGGATGCGTGCGAGTATGGCCTGCTCATCATTCACGTACATTGCTGCGAGAGGATGCTGCCCACCGAGCGCGGCTTCGATGGCTGCCTGAAGCACTGTTGGCTCAACGACGCTCATGGGATCCACGGCTTGGCCTCCGGGCGCATGTAGGGTGAATCGCAACTCGTCATGGCGCGTGGATGCATCTGACTCCATCTCGGCCTCGTCCGCTTGCCCAATACGCAGCATCTTCTGTGCAGCACAACACACCATGCTCCTTAGTGGTGGAGCTCGGGTACATATCAATCTTCATCAATTGAGCTGCTCACTCCTAAGCCCAGATCCTCGTCAAGAGCCTGCATCTGCTGTGCGTGTGTTCCTAAGCACGTGAGCACAACCGCGCAGGCAGCTTCGCGCACTCGTGCCAAAATGGGCTTGAGTAAGGTCGATAGCTGCACGAGCGGCAGCGACTCGACGAGATCGACCCACACGAGCACAGCGGCGAGCGAGCCAGCGGCCTTAATCCGATCCATGCCTTCGTTGAGGCTCTGCTCGTCCGAGATGCGCCAGATCAGCACGAAGGAGCTGGTCCGGCGCATCAGTAGTGACATGGTCGCCTCGAGAGCGATGCTCCGGCAGCGATGCGCCAACTTCTCGTCCGTAGTGGCTCCGCTCCCGCCCAACACAGCGACGACTCGTTCTCTACGCGCGACGAGAATCTTTCGGAGCTCCTCGACCTCGGGCACGTCGCACGCGAGCAGCTGCAGCGACGACAGTGATTCGCACAACTCGTGCGTCGATTCGTCGACGAGGTTAGAGGGACGTAATAACGCCGTCGTCTCCCTCTCGATCCACAACGGTGAAGTGCTTGCTGGACTTGTCGGCCAATCGACTCTGGTCGGCGAGCCAACGCAGCCACCATCTGCGATGTGGCTTGACAGGTTCATGCGCGCCTCGCCGAAGTATTTCATGAGCTTCTCACCAAGAACGCCAAGGCATACATATTCGAGGATTGGGTCGACGACTATGGACAGTAACTCGTGCAGCAGAGGTGGTTCATTTGTGGTGCGCACCCAGAAGACACAGCCAATTTTGCCGTGGTCACTCAGATGCTTTGCGGCGCGCTCCGCCCCGTGCTGCAAGGCCACAAGAGCGACCCGAGGTCGACGGACCTTCGGAAGATCACTGATTTCCGCCGCCAAAGTCATGATCGTAAGCGAGCCTGAACACGTGGAAGGCGCCACGTCGTAGCCCAGGCCGTGCCACACGAGGCAGTGCGTTTGGCTGCGCATGAGCGAGCGGCGCACGGCGTAGGGATCGGCGTCTCGCAAGCAGATTGTCGCCTTCCCCTTGGCCAGCCACTGAGCGCACTGGTCGGCAAGGGCGGTACTTGCAAGCTGCTGCAACGGGCTGAGATGGGAACGGACGTGGCTGAAGAGCACAGGCGGCGTCTGGAGTACCACAAGCATGTACATTCGCGGCAGTGCGCCCTGCGGACCGGGCATGTCGAGGTGCGTCTTAATTGCTGCGATGGCGTCCTTGACTTGTTTGTCGGGGTTGATTGAGCAGTTGATACGAAGGAGGCGCTTGGAAGCTTGGCCCTCGAGCGGCTCGACCGCCATGCAGGTGAGCATGGTGCCCGGCGGATAGACGAGCTCCTCTTCCTTTGGGTACTGCGAAAGGAAGCCGAGCTGCGCTCCGAGATTCGCCGCATCAAACTCGATCTGAAAGAGCGATCCAAAGTCGTCCCCAGCATAGCTCTGCGCCACCTCCTTGGCTTCGGTGGTGCTCATGGGCGCAAGCTCGACGCCGCATGCGAACGCGTCTCTGCGCTCGATAAACGACTCCGGCAGACGGATGGACGACTCCTTGACGCCGCGATAGACTGTCATAGGGGTCGAGGCGCAGCGAAGCTTGAGGATGCCACCCACAAGTAGTGCTGCACTTGTGGCCCATGAATCGAGCGTCTGAATGAAGTGCTTGCTCTTGGGCTTGTTGCATGCGTGGCAGACGTCCTCATGGCCTGGCTTAGCGAGGAAGCAGCGGCGAGGGTCGTGGTGCTCATGATACGGCAATACGTCACAGCAATGTACCTCTGGCAGGTAGCGCAGGTAGAAGTTGATCGCCTTAAACCACGGGCCCGTGTAGGTGCGTAGTACGGCCGTCTCGGCGAGGGAGAGACGCTCGGGGATCTGGCCGGGGCCGTTGCCCTCCGTAGGCTGCGCCTCGTGGAACTTGGAGAGCACCCATCCGGTACGGCCGAGGTCGCGAGTGAAGCTTGGCACGAGGGCGTCGCTCGGCGCCACTCCTTTTGTCGATGGGTATGCCTCTCTAGCTGGCTGCTCTGTCACGTAGCGTAGCTCGGGCAGCCAGAAGCCGCGCTCATTCTCCTCAAACTCTTCCTGCACGCTTCGAGACAGATTTCCGACGCGCGCGAGGATGCCGTCCTCAAAGAGAGAGCGATCGCCGAAGACAAACGTGGGCAGGTCGGGCAGGAACTTGTTGGCGATCGCGGTTGAGGCGGCTTCCGCGGCGGGCGTGTTCACGGCCGCAGACTTGGGTATCGTCGAGTGGTCATCGGCAGATGAGGACTGTTCCCGGAGTCGCTTCGCCAACTGCCGCTCCAGCTGCTCCCGCTTTACGACGGGAAGGTTGAGAGCGTCTACGAACATCGCATGCGTACTGGGCTGACACTGCAGCAACTCGTCTAGAGTCTCAGCGCCGTTTTCCTTGCACCAGGTTGCCGCCCTCACGAGCCAATCCTCACACTTTGCGGCCTTCAGAAAATCTTCGAGCCCATCGACGGCCCCCTGTCCACCCTCGATGGCCACCGGAGATTGCTCGACGTCATGCAGTGGCGCTGGCGTTGCTGGTGCCGGCGGAGCAGATGGTGGAGGCAGTGGCGCCGGCGATACCGGTGGCGGGGACAAGGCTAGCAGATTGAGGATCCTATTGCGCGATCCAAGCTTGATGCCCATTTTTTCAAGGTCTGTAGCGGAAAGCAACTTGGCATCGTCCACGGAGCAAATATCGTTGTCGGCAAGGATCATCAGTGCATCTTGATTCACGCCGGCGAGGAGATCGCGCAGCTCAGGGTCCATGGAGTTGTCAAACGAAGGCACGGGCGATAAGAGCTCCGCTTCGACACCAGTGCACCTCTCCTGGACCGCGACTTGCATCTCGTCTCCTTTTTTAGGCCCAGTTTGCCTGTGAACGTGAAATGGGGAGGCGGACACGACCCCGAGAAAACGCTCTGGCGTCGGGTTGTTTGTCAATGCGTGCACCGCACCGCGATCCGCGGAATCCTGAAACAGACGACTGACACCACGGAACACGCATCGTAGCCCTTGGTCCCGAGGGAGTCCCCGCTCGCGGCTAGGGGTGCTCCGCCTAGTACGGTGCAGCTCGCGGTATGATCGAGACCCCGCTACTGTACTACCCACATTTCGTGCTTCGTTCGATGCGAAGTTGTACCGTCGATGAAGGACGTCACCATGGCTCATGCCGTCATGCGAATGAGGACCCCGAAGTCCTCGTCGCCATCATCTAAACTCACCCATCGCACGCAGCGACACCGACCTCCGTCACACACCCGACGCCATGAACCTCCCTCACACAACATCCTTCCAAGCGTGCGCCGTGTCGAGCGCGCCCTCGAGCACCCTGCCGCCCATGCCATCCTCTCGTACAGGACGCGCGACCATCCAGCGCGGCGGCGTGCGGGGGCTCGGCGGGACGCCCACCACGGCGCCCACCACGTCGCCCAGAGGGCCCATGGAGCGCATGGCCCCTGCTTGGTTCCGGGTCTGCACCTCGCGGGCAATCCGCCTGGCGCTCGCCGTGGCGGCGCGGAGCGCGCGTAGAGAGCTATCCCCTGCCACGGCAAAGGGGACGGCGCAAGGCGAGCCCCCACCCAAAGCACCGGAGCCCTCTTCCCCTCCTCCCTGACGAACCCTGACGAACCCTGACGAAGCACCGGAGCCCTCTTCCCCTCCTCCCCGCAGGGCTGCAATCCACTTTTCGAGCTCCGTCACCTTCGCCGCCCTCGCGCGGCGCGTCGGCTCAACGTGCGTGCGCGGCAAGCCGTGCCAGGCGCGAGGCGAGAGGCTGCGGCCCTTGGGCATGTAGCCTGGACGCGTGGAGGGGGCAGCAGAGGCGGCGGCCGCCGCCGCTGCGGCCATCGGCGAGGTGCCCGCGGCAGCGGCCTTTTCCGCGGCCAGCGCGGGCGAGAGGGCGCCCTCCCTGGCAACGGCCTGGATCGCGGCCAGCGCGGGCGAGATGGCGCCTTCCCGCGCCGTCGCGTCGAGCGTCGCGTTGAGACTCGGAGGTGCGCGCGCCATAGGGGTCGGTGACGTGGAGCGCGGCGGGGAGCGCGCCGAGACGGGCGACGTGTCACGCGCCGTCGCGAGCGGCGACTTGCCATGCGGCGACGTGGAGCGCGCCGTGTTGGGAGAACTCGCCGTATTGGACGCCGTGTTGGGCGATCGCGCCGTGTTGGGCGAGCGCGGCACCCATCCATGCGCCGACGTGTGCGCGGGCGCCCCCACGCTCACCGTGAACCACGAGAGCCCCTGGCTGATGCCTCGAGAGGTGGCTTGGCCTCCCCGAGGGGCGGGGATGGCGGCTCCGTGGACCCACACATTGAGCCGGTAGCTGCCCGACATGGGCGGTACGAAGGTAAGGATGGCCTCGCCGCCCTCGGACGCGCGGATCGAGGTGTACTGCACGCTGCGTACGGGGCCGTCGAAGCGTGCCACGATGGCGCCCGCCGCGATGGCTGCGTGCAGGTCTTCGAGTGCGGGCGCGTTGCCGTAACGGTCCCGGCAGCGCACGATGACCGCTGTGGGGAACTTGGCGACGGCGTCGCGCGGGATGACGATCGTCGAGTAGAAGCCTTCCGGAGGGCACGCGCGCACGCGGATGGGCCCGATCGGGGCACCGAGCACCGGCGATCCTCGAATGGTCGCAGTCAGCGTGTAGCTCCCACTGTGTAGGAGCTCCTCGTTGATGATGTGAACGCCCTCGACGGGAGAGCCAGCGTTGAACAGGTCGAGGTGGGTACGACCCGATGGGCCTTCGAGGACGAGGCGCAGCTCATCTGGCTTGGCCATCGTCGGGTTACCGAGGCGGTCGGCGATCCGGACGATGGCGGTGAGCTGATCTCCAGCTCGGAGCTCCTCGTGTGTCGCAGAGAAGTCGTGTAGTCGGCCGTTGAGCTCCAGCGTCGTGCCGCGGCAGTCGGCCACGTTGGGTGCGATCGTGAGCGTCTGCGGTGAGCCTACGAGCTCGTGCAGCGCGCCCGAGGGGTCCGAATGCCACAGGTGCAGGTCGAAGGTGCTGCTGCGCTGGCAGGTGTAGCTGAGCTCAAAGACAGCGGTGGACTCGGACAGCCAACGGCCGGCAAGCGTGAGAGGTGCGTCGTCGCCGCCCTCTCCGCCTTCGTGACGGCCGCCGCCGACCTCGTCGACGCCGCCAGCCTCGCCCTCATCGCCGCTTGCCTTGCCGCCACGCTCGCCCTCGCCTCCGCCCTCGCCTCCAACCTCGGCTCCGACCAGCATGACGCCAACGCCGCTCTCGCCACACATGACTGGCTGCTTCGCCTGCCGATCCCACTGGCTGATCCCGAAGCGCATCTGCGCCGACGGGCGCACCGAGTTGCCGCACGCGTCCCTCGCGTGCACGAGGATCACCGCTCGCTCGCCCGCCGTCGCGTGGTTCAACGCCTCGCCGCTCACAGAGCTCGTCTTGGCACAGAGCTCGTTCGGCTCGACGACTAGCCGCAGCGGCGCAGGAGGCACTCCGCCACGCCCATCGCCGATGACCACCTCGCCGCCGATGATGACCGCGCCGGCGTCGTAGCCGCCCGCCGCATCGCCATCAGCGCCGCCAGCGGCCGCGGGCAGCGCCCAGCGCGGAGGGAGCGGCGCGCTCGTCTCATCCTGCTCAATGGCGAGCAAGGTGCCGTCGAGCAGCACGCTCAGCTCGTGTGTTCCAGCGACGCGGCTCGTCCATTCCACCTGGTACGTGCCGTCATCCAGATCGCGTACGCGCGCACGCACCGCGCCACGTACCCACGCCTCGCCGCCAAAGCTGAGCGCCGCGCCGCCGCGATCGCAGGCATTCCCAAACGCGTCACTTGTCCGAATAAGGAAGGTGCGCGCTTCGCCCGCGCGCATGCAAAGGTTCGACGGTTTCACCTCGCAGCGCGAAGTGGACGCGCTCGCTGCCGCCGGATGCACGCAGACGCGCAGCGGAGAGCCCGAGGGTTCACCAACGCCCTCGCGCCCGAGCGAGCTAGCCGCGCGTGTCCGCTGGGCCGGCGGCGGATGCGATCGCGCGTTGGAGTGCAGAAGCACATGCAGATCATAAGTGCCTGCTTGCTCAAGCTTCACACCGACGAGCCGTCGGTTGGCCGCGTACGAGGCAGGCGTCGGCATCGCGCGCAGGCTCAGCTGCTGGACCGGCTCGGCCAGCGGGCTGGCCATGGGACGGCCGGCCGGGCTGCGGGCTGACCGGCGGGGGGGCGCCAGCCCTTCGTCGAGCGCAGCGTACACTTCGCCCATCTCTCGGCCGGCCGGGTCTGTGGCCGGCCGCGCCGTCGTGGGCACGCGCACGGCGTACACCTCGCTGGCGGCGAGAGCACCGTACAGTGAGCGCCACGGCGTCACCGAGAGCTTCAGGGTACTCGGCTCCATCGCCACGGGCCGCGCCAGCGCATCGAAGAAGGCAATGTCGAAGCAGGCCGAGTGTCCCGCGATGGTGTGCATCACCTCCGAGGTGAGCGCGGAGACGCCGCGAGCGCTTGCGTGCATCGTGGGCGGCGAGATGCGCCCGCCAATCGCCCCCGCGGGTGCCATCATGCGGCACTGCGTCGGATCGTGTCCCGGCGTGACGACTGACGCCATGGTAGGTGAGCCTCCGATGTGCTCGCCGCCCAAAAGCACCGATACGAGGTAGTTGCCAGTGACCGAGCCCTCCCACTCGCACACGTACGTGCCGTCGCCGTGGTCGACCAGCGAGGGGCTCACGCGCGACGGGCCTCGGATCGAGACGGTGAACGCGTTGCCGCCGCTGGAGCAAGCGCGCCCGTCTTCGTCGACCGCGTGGATGTGGAAGACAGTTGGCTGCCCCAGGACATGGCCACGGAGGCCCTCGCCCGCCGCGACGCTTCTTGTGAGTGATGCGGCTTTCTCCATGGGACCGTGGTCCGCAGGACGGCCCGCGGGATCGATCGTGGCAGAAGGAGCCTCGGTGACCCACGCAGTCTTGGGGCGGCCCGTGAGCGACCGAAGCGGAGAGGTGGGCTTTCCGGAGCTTGCTACGCGAGTGAATACGGTTCGAGGCGAGGCCGGCGATTGCGGTGAAGATGGCGCCTTGCTCGAGGATGGCGAACGGCTATAGACGAGCAGGGGAGTGAATCCCGACATGGCTTCCGTTACGCAACCATGTTATGAAACGACGTCACTGACGTGGAAGTTTGGGATCTGTCCAAGCAAGCTAGTCATTCGACACGTGATCGCTTGTTTAGACACTTGTGTTGTTTCGACTAAATAGCTTGCTTGCTTGATCCGTAGGTCCGGCCCGAACAGCTGAAACACGAGCTGGCCTCGCGGCGGGGAGACGCGGACAATTCGGGGACTTCTTAGAATGGGGGGCTTCCGTCCTTCGGGTCGATCCGAAATGCGAAACGTCACGGGCCAGATTCCGCCAGATGAGACAAATTTCAAAACTTACTGTACTGTCTATCTAGAAAAGTTTTCTTTTGTCTCACCGGACCGTACCCAACGAGGCGGGCGACCATCGGTTGGCTAGAACTCCCCCTTGGCAGGGGGCGGTTCGTTGGCCCCTCCCTACGTGCCACCCCCACAAGTATAACGGCCTATACGGTCCGGGGTTCATCAGTGTGATGACACCCGGTGACCCCTTACCCCCCCCCTCCCGACACATCGAACCCCCCTTTTCCGTAGGGGAAGTTCGGGAGGTTGTGGAAAAACCATCCACCCCGGGGAGGATTTTCCGATGCGTTTCACGGCCCGCCCCCGGATAGGGGGGCGTCGCGCCGTAGGGCGACGGTGTCGTGGTGATCCTCGTCGTGACCGACCCCTTAAGGGGAGCCGGCCGCGCCCACCCCCTGAGGGGGAGGGCGGTGACGAGATTGGGTTCTCAAGGGATTTGTGTGTGTGTATTTGTAAGAAAGTGGTGTGTGTCAGTATTGACTTGACTTGTTTTTGCTGGGAGGTGTTTTGGGGATGGACTTTCTTTTGGGAACTTTCTTCTTTTGGAAGCTTTCTTTCTCTTTCTTTCTTCTTTGTGCGAGACGACGGTTGATGATGGAAAACAGGCCATCTGAATGGAGCTCGAGCGTGCGCTGGTGGGGGTCCCTGAGGAGAGTCGCAGAGCGGCGAGCGTCATTGGGGATCTGCTGAGAGAGGTCGTTTGAGGTCTATAGCCGGAAGGAGCGAGGCTCCCACGCAGCATCTTCAGGGAGCGCCGGGGCACTATGTCTATGAAGTAGGATTGAGAGATAGAGTGCGCGCGCATCGCGGGCAGGGTGATGAGGGCCGCGATGAGAATCGATCTTGGGCCTGCTAGGAGCCAAAGATCGATAGGAGCCGCTCCACCGACATTTTTAAGTTTTTAAGTTTTGTCAAACTTCTCGCTGTACTGTCTACCTAATTGACTGGACAGCTGCTAGCTAGTATGTGACCAAATTCCAGTCCGCGTTGTTACCCGATAAAAAAGGAATCTATCCATTCGTTTACTCTCATGTTTGTGTATTGAATAGTATTGAATCAGCTTTTTCCAATACATAATCCTGCTTATTTTCGGATTTTTTGATTGTATATAAAGGAAATCTCCATGAGACATCTTAATTTCGTGCTTTCATTCCGACGCACCGAGATTCGTCGAGACCCGAATCGTGTTAGGGGCTCCTGTCTGTCATGAACCTCACGCTGCCTGCAGACCTCATCTGGACGGTGGCCGTCACTCCTCTCGAGG
>ENA-UOUZ01000407-UOUZ01000407.1-mixed-culture-metagenome-genome-assembly--contig:-NODE-407-length-30167-cov-86.601488_pt1 | contig 30167 bp, 19 predicted proteins | sample MGYA00238154_ERZ761575 | MGnify/ENA primary metagenome ERZ761575 (study PRJEB28896, sample SAMN07631632) | mixed culture metagenome | isolation source: Freshwater growth medium | place: USA...
GGAGGCGACGGCGGTGGCGGTGATGGCGGCGGCGGCAAGGGAGGTGGCGACGGCGGTGGAGATGGTGGGGGGGAGGGGGGAGGCGCCGGTGGAGGTGACGGCGGCGGGGGCGACGGACGCGGTGGCGAGGGTGGCGGTGAAGGAGGGGGCGAGGGCGGTGGAGACGGCGGAGGTGGTGACGGAGGTGGTGGCCTAGGCGGAGGCGAGGGTGGCGGTGGCGACGGCGGCGGTGGAGATGGCGGAGGCGGAGAGGGAGGAGGAGGTGAAGGTGGCGGTGGTGATGGCGGTGGAGGCGACGGCGGCGGCGGTGATGGTGGTGGAGGCGACGGCGGCGGAGGCGAGGGCGGGGGTGGAGATGGAGGCGGGGGCGAGGGCGGGGGCGGAGAGGGCGGTGGCGGTGACGGAGGTGGAGGGGATGGCGGCGGGGGCGAGGGCGGCGGGGGCGAGGGCGGCGGAGGCGAGGGCGGTGGGGGTGATGGAGGAGGTGGGGATGGTGGAGGCGGAGATGGCGGCGGCGGCGACGGAGGAGGAGGGGCCGGAGGTGGAGGGGATGGCGGCGGCGGCGATGGAGGCGGCGGAGACGGAGGTGGGGGCGAGGGCGGTGGTGGTGAAGGCGGAGGGGGGGAGGGCGGCGGTGGCGATGGTGGCGGAGGTGAGGGTGGCGGAGGTGAGGGAGGAGGCGGCGACGGTGGCGGTGGTGATGGAGGGGGAGGGGATGGAGGTGGTGATGGTGGCGGCGACGGTGGTGGCGACGGCGGCGGTGAAGGTGGAGGAGACGGTGGTGGCGACGGTGGCGGTGACGGTGGTGGCGAGGGAGGTGGCGAGGGCGGAGGTGACGGCGGTGGCGAGGGCGGTGGAAAAGGCGGTGGAGAAGGCGGAGGGGGAGAGGGTGGTGGCGGCGAAGGAGGCGGTGATGGTGGTGGTGGCGAGGGAGGCGGCGGCGAGGGAGGCGGCGATGGTGGTGGAGACGGAGGCGGCGGTGACGGTGGCGGCGGTGACGGTGGTGGGGAGGGCGGCGGCGATGGTGGAGGCGACGGAGGTGGTGATGGTGGAGGAGAGGGCGGTGGTGGAGAAGGTGGTGGGGGTGACGGAGGTGGCGACGGAGGCGGGGGTGAGGGAGGCGGGGGGGATGGCGGTGGAGGTGAAGGTGGTGGGGGCGAGGGCGGCGGTGGCGATGGTGGAGGAGGTGATGGAGGTGGGGGCGAGGGAGGCGGCGGCGACGGTGGTGGTGGAGAGGGTGGTGGCGGGGAAGGAGGAGGTGGAGACGGCGGAGGAGAAGGCGGCGGTGGAGAAGGCGGGGGCGGCGACGGAGGTGGTGATGGAGGAGGTGACGGAGGTGGAGATGGTGGTGGGGACGGCGGTGGCGACGGTGGTGGCGACGGCGGCGGTGAAGGTGGAGGAGACGGTGGTGGCGATGGTGGTGGTGATGGCGGCGGCGAGGGAGGTGGCGAGGGCGGAGGTGACGGCGGTGGCGGCGAGGGTGGTGGTGGCGAAGGAGGTGGAGAAGGCGGAGGGGGAGAGGGTGGTGGCGGCGAAGGAGGCGGTGATGGTGGTGGTGGCGAGGGAGGCGGCGGCGAGGGAGGCGGCGATGGTGGTGGAGACGGAGGCGGCGGTGACGGTGGCGGCGGTGACGGTGGTGGGGAGGGCGGCGGCGATGGTGGAGGCGACGGAGGTGGTGATGGTGGAGGAGAGGGCGGTGGTGGAGAAGGTGGTGGGGGTGACGGAGGTGGCGACGGAGGCGGGGGTGAGGGAGGCGGGGGGGATGGCGGTGGAGGTGAAGGTGGTGGGGGCGAGGGCGGCGGTGGCGATGGTGGAGGAGGTGATGGAGGTGGGGGCGAGGGAGGCGGCGGCGACGGTGGTGGTGGAGAGGGTGGTGGCGGGGAAGGAGGAGGTGGAGACGGCGGAGGAGAAGGCGGCGGTGGAGAAGGCGGGGGCGGCGACGGAGGTGGTGATGGAGGAGGTGACGGAGGTGGAGATGGTGGTGGGGACGGCGGTGGCGACGGTGGTGGCGACGGCGGCGGTGAAGGTGGAGGAGACGGTGGTGGCGATGGTGGTGGTGATGGCGGCGGCGAGGGAGGTGGCGAGGGCGGAGGTGACGGCGGTGGCGTCGGTGGCGGTGACGGCGGTGGCGAGGGCGGAGGTGACGGTGGTGGCGAAGGAGGCGGTGACGGTGGTGGAGAGGGCGGTGAAGAGGGCGGGGGCGACGGTGGCGGCGAGGGCGGAGGAGAAGGCGGTGGACAAGGCGGCGGGGGAGACGGCGGTGGTGGTGAGGGAGGCGGTGATGGTGGCGGTGGAGACGGTGGCGGCGGCGACGGTGGTGGCGAGGGCGGTGGCGAGGGCGGTGGCGAGGGCGGTGGAGATGGTGGAGGAGAAGGTGGTGGTGACGGTGGCGGTGACGGCGGTGGAAAGGGCGGTGGAGATGGCGGCGGCGAGGGCGGCGGCGAAGGTGGAGGCAATGGAGGAGGAGAGGGCGGTGGTGGCGAAGGCGGGGGCGGTGATGGAGGCGGCGACGGAGGCGGCGGCGATGGTGGGGGCGGTGAGGGGGGTGGCGATGGTGGGGGCGGCGATGGCGGTGGCGGGGCGGGTGGTGGCGAGGGTGGCGGCGATGGTGGCGGCGGAGAGGGTGGCGGCGGAGCGGGTGGTGGTGACGGAGGTGGTGGCGAGGGTGGTGGTGGCGAGGGTGGCGGCGGCGATGGTGGCGGCGGCAAGGGAGGTGGCGAGGGTGGCGGGGGCGACGGGGGCGGCGGCGAGGGCGGCGGCGGCGACGGAGGTGGGGGTGATGGTGGCGGCGGCGACGGTGGCGGTGGCGAGGGTGGTGGCGATGGTGGCGGCGGAGACGGTGGTGGAGGCGAGGGAGGTGGGGAGGGAGGCGGCGGCGATGGCGGCGGTGGCCTAGGCGGAGGCGAGGGCGGCGGTGGCGACGGTGGCGGTGGAGATGGCGGAGGCGGAGAGGGAGGAGGAGGTGAAGGTGGCGGTGGTGATGGCGGTGGAGGCGACGGCGGCGGCGGTGATGGTGGTGGAGGCGACGGCGGCGGAGGCGAGGGCGGGGGTGGAGATGGAGGCGGGGGCGAGGGCGGGGGCGGAGAGGGCGGTGGCGGTGACGGAGGTGGAGGGGATGGCGGCGGGGGCGAGGGCGGCGGGGGCGATGGAGGAGGTGGGGATGGTGGAGGCGGAGATGGCGGCGGCGGCGACGGAGGCGGGGGTGACGGAGGGGGAGGGGATGGCGGTGGGGGTGATGGAGGAGGTGGGGATGGTGGAGGCGGAGATGGCGGCGGCGGCGACGGAGGAGGAGGTGACGGAGGGGGAGGGGATGGCGGCGGCGGCGATGGTGGCGGCGGCGATGGAGCGGCGAACGCTTGCGCATCCAAGGAGGGCGTGGCAACGGAGGTGACCGTCGCTGAGAAGCCAGCGGCAGTCAAACCAGCCTGGATATCCGCCGCCGAGCCGCTCAGAATACGGACGCCCTCAGTGGCAGCGGTCAAGTTTTGAAAGTGCACTTCATACTCGACGGCTATCTGGCTATTCTGGAGTTGCCGACGATTCGATGGAAAAAGCAGTCCCTCGAAAAGTTGCCGAAGACGACCCGTGGGCGTGACGTCAGTGACTGACCGAACCGAGACCACATCGGCATGGACCTGAAGCATACCGCCAATGCCCGACTTGAATCCCAACTGGTCAAACGTTTGTGGCGTCCCCATGAGGTTCATTTGCGACCGGAGCTCCAACATGTACCGTGCACCAGGGTTTAACGGAGGTGGAGAGGGCGGCGGCGGCGAGGGTGGCGGCGGCGAGGGAGGTGGTGATGGTGGTGGCGGAGGCGAAGGTGGCGGCGGCGAGGGTGAGGGCGGTGGTGGCGACGGAGGCGGCGGCGAGGGTGAGGGCGGTGGTGGAGAAGGTGGTGGTGGTGGTTGTGAAGGCCACCCCGGAGGCGATGGGCAGACTGCTACCGTAGACGTACGGCACACATAGCCAGGCCCCATGTTGCCGTCGGCACCAGTGTTCCATGCTAGCTTCCAACTGCCACCCTCCAAATATTGGACAAGAAACGCTTTGACAGTGTTCCCTTGATGACCGTTATATTGGTTTGCGCACAGCTTTGTTACAGCGGCTGGCGCTGAAAGGTTGAATCGTACCCACCCGCCGACCTTATAATAGCACGTCTGCCACCATGTCGCCGTGCTGCCGTCGAATGCGCGTGATCCCGGGTTCGTTGTCTGGTGCCCAGCGAAGGTGCAGTTGTCGCCTGCATAGCTTGAGGCAAGACCCAGCGTCCCTTCGAAAAGATTAATCTCGTAGACGTAAGCTTCCCACCAGTCATATTCCTGACTGATCACCAGCCGCCACTGCGTTGTTCTCGGCACGCATTGCGCACTGGTCCATTCGATCACGAGCACGAACAAAATCGCACGCAAGCGGTGATACAAACCATGATCGTCGCGCATGGATGGGACTCCTCGCGCCATCTGTGTTGGAGACGAGCGCCGACGCCTGATGACGCCTTTCATCGATCGAGCGAGCGTCGCGCCCCAAATTTACGCCAAAACCCCCCAAATGAAAACCTCCACCTGAAGGAGACGGTCGGCGGCGCGTCCCCGCCGACGAGGGCGATCCGCCGATCCGCTGCCGAAGGCGTGGCGGGTTCGGAGCGTTGGAGGGGTGGGGTGTCCGGATCCCGTGCATTCCCCAATCCGCGCACAACCGTGTCGTTTTGTGCTGACCTTTTCTCAAACTGACCCTTTCTCAAACTTTTCGCCAATTTCCCCAAAGTGTGTAGGGTGGAAGATGGACAAGGGCGACGACTACGAGAGGTTCGAGCCGAGCGGCGCGCGGGTGGGCGTCGTGCACGACACAGACGGCACGGCCGTGGAGTATAAGCTGCCGTCCTTTGACTCCGTCAAGACACCCGCGATCAAGCGCATCCTGCGACACGCGGGCGTGCCACCTGCCAAGATCCTCGGCGCACACACTAGGGCAGAGCTGCTCGAGGTAGCCGAGGAGCATGGGATCACGCAGCCGCCCGACGATTGGGGCTATCCGCCTGAAAGCCAAAGCCTGCAGAGTCGAGCGCAGAGTGCTGTGCAGAAGGCCTCCGACATGAGCGCGCGCATGATGGCCGTGGCCTCCGACACCTTCTTCAGCAAACGCAACACGGCGGCCGAGCACGCCGGCACCAAGACGCCGAGCCCCGGCAAGAGTGCGGTGAGCTCTGCGCCCGCTGGCCCCTCCAGCAGCGCCGGCGGCGGGTATCGTGCCGCCGCCGGCAGCGGCGGGTCGGGCCTAGGCGGGTCGGGCTCAGTTGGCGGGGACGGCAGCGTCGCAGCGCGCAAGCCAGCAGCAGCAGCAGGCACGTCGACAGCGAGTCGCGTGAGCGCTAACCGGCTGCAGCGGGCGCAGGAGCGGAGCGAGCGTGGTGGGCGCGCGGGAGCGGGGCTTCCCACAAAGGGCGGCGCCAAGGGCAAAGGCGACGGTGCCAAGCGTAAGGACGACAACGCGCCCCATCGTACATTCGAGCAGCTCGTCGAGGCGGGCGTGGAGGAGGCGGCGGTGAACATCATGCTTGCCAAGCGCGCGGACACCGAGGCGGGCCGGGCCGCGCTCGCGAGCGCCGACCCATCTCTCGTCACCCTCGCGGAGATGATCGCGAGTGGGGTCCCGCCTGTGCAGTTGCGCGATCTCGGCTTCAGCTGGCATGCCCTCGTGGGCGCGGGGCTGAGGGTGGACGAGCTCGCGCCGGCGGTGAAGCGATCAGACCCGCTGCCCGAGCTGCTGGCCAACGGCTTCGGCGTCAACCACCTGCTCACTGCCGGCTACGACCTCCCTTCACTCAAGAAAGGAGGCGTCACAATCCATGCCATGCGCAAGGCCGGCGTCGGCTTCTTTCCGATTCGCGTCTCCGCCGGGTTCACAGCGGCGGATTTCAAGCAGGCGGGATTCTCGCCGTCCGATATGGTGGAGGCGGGCTTTTCGCCCGCGCAGGTGCGGGAGACGGGCTTCACTGCCAAAGTACTCTACAAGAAGTGCAAGTGGACCGTCAAGCAGGTCCTCGAGGCCGGCTATACCACTGCAGAGCTGCGCGTGCAGCTCGAGCTCTCACCGGAAGAGCTCCGGTCGACCTGGGGCTTCTCGGAGGCCGAGTTGCGCACGGCGGGCTTCAAGCCTGAGGAGCTCGATCCTCGCGCCGCTGCCACCCTCACCGCCGCCGAAAAGGCCCTCGCCGGCTCGGAGGGTGTGGAAGGCTCGGAGGGTGTGGAAGGCCGCGCCGCCGCTCCACGCGCCGCTGAGGAGCGAGCTGGCGCGAGGCCGGTGCCCGGGAGCGTGTCCGCGCTCCAGGTTCCCCTGCCCCAGGCGGCACCCGCGCCTGCGCCTGCGCCTGCGGTCCAGCAGGTCGACCAGATCGCCGCAGCCGCCGCGGCACTCGAGTCGCTGCTCGTGGCAGGCCTGGCCGAGCTCGCTAGGTTGCCTCCGAGAGAGCGCGGCACATCGATGCTGATTAACGACGTGGGCGAGCTGCTGCGTGAGTCGGGGCGCACCGAGGAGGCGAAGGCTCTCTTTACGGAGGCGCTCAACGCGCGCCGTCTCGAGCTCGGCGATCGAGACGCGATGACGCTCACCTCGATGAACAACCTCGGTCTGCTGCTTCGCGAGGAGGGCAGATATGACGAGGCGCGGCCCCTCCTTGAGGAGGCATGCCAGGCGCGGCGCGAGATGCAAGGTAACGACCATCCTGAGACCCTCACGTCCATCAACAACCTCGGAGCGCTGCTCAAGGCTGCAGGCGAGCTCGATGAGGCCGAGCCGCTCTACATCGAGGCACTCAAGGCCCGACGCAGGGTTCTCGGTCACTCGCACCCCGACACGCTAACCTCGATCAACAACCTCGCCAGCCTATTCCAGGCGTCGAGCCGCTTCCAGGAGGCGCACACGCTGCTCGTCGAGGCGTCACGCGAGGCCAAGAAAGTGCTCGGCCAGGACCACCCGCACACGCGCATTTTCCGTGCCAACCTCAACGCGCTCAACAAGGTTCTGAACCTATGAGACGGCGTGCCAACGTGCCAACGTGCCAACGAGAGCTCCCCACCGCGCCCCGCATGGGGATAGAGGATGGGCGAGGGCGTGCGTAGGCGATGCATGTCGCGACCTCCGCCTACCGCGGCACAGGGTATGAGCGTGCGCACGGGGTCGGGGGCTAGTGAGGCCCGTGACAGGGCCCCCCAAAGGTCAGTGGACAGTGCAGTCAGTGCGTGGTACATACAATACGGAATGGGAAACGGATTTCGATGTACTACTCTACCCCTTGTTAAAAAAATAAAATTGTCCCGCTGCGTGTCGGGCGCCGTGTTGAAACTTGTATGTGCCCGTGGCGGGGGGGGCGGGCGGCGGGGCGGGCCGCGCTCGGTTTGGCTTTACGTGACCGCGTGAGCGGTGCTGTTCCGCCGTTCCGCGCCGGCGCCCCCCGGTCGGGTGGCGCGCGACGCGTTGAAGTTAGCGGCAACACAGCACGGAGAGCACGGAGGCCGACCTAAGGCCGACCGGACGCGAACCGTGTCCGCGTCCGCCGGCCGTTTGCGTATTTGCATTTGCAGGGTTGACCCAGGCCGGGGGAAAAACAGATTCAGGTGCCAGGTATTACCAGGTGCCATCATTCATAGGGAGGCACGGTGGAGGGTGGACGGCTCGGTCGCGGGGGGGGGTAAGGACGCTTCACTAGATCGGCCCGTTACTTCTCACGGACTCGACTATTCGTTAATTAACTTATATTCGTTCTCCGAAACTCCGAGGGCAGGAGCAGGGCACGTGAGAAAATCGTGAGCGCCATGGGCAAGAAAGGAAGGGCGGGCCAGATGAAGCTAGCCAAGAAGGCGGCGAAGAAGAAACACAGTGCGGGTGTTAATAAGCCGCTGCCGCTGCCACACAAGAAAGCAGTCAAGCTGGCCCGCCACTCGCCAGCAGCGTCGCCTAAAAAGGGGCGGGTGCAAGGCACCTCTACGCCGGGGCATGCCCTGACGCCACGCTGCCCATACGCCTCGAATCACCGCACGCTCCTGCTGGGTGAAGGCGACTTTTCCTTTGCCGCGGCGCTCAGCATCTTGTGGGGAGACTCTACGAACTTGGTGGCTACCGTCTACGATGACGAGGACGTTGCGACCAGCAAGTATGTTGGGTTGCGAGAGAATGTGGAGACAGTGCGAGGCGTGGGCGGGACGGTCGTCTTTTGCGTGGACGCAACACAGTGCCATACGCACGCGCTGCTGCGTCGATTCGGTCTCTTCGATCGAATTATCTTCAACTTCCCGCACGCGGGCGCTGGCATCAAAGACCAGCAGCGCAACGTCGCCACCAACCAGTCGTTGCTGCGCGCGACCTTCACCGCGAGCGTGCAGCTACTCGCACCCGGTGGCCAGATGCACATCACGCTGAAGCGAGGTCAGCCATACGACTCGTGGGGCGCCGTCGTCATCGCCAAGATGTGCGGATTGCGAGTGCTGTCGTGCTCCACTTTTTCCCCCGAGGCCTTTCCCGGCTATGCACATCGACGGACTCTGGGCGATGAGCATGCGGGAGATGCTGACGCTCACCTGCCGAATGCCGAGATTAGCGTCGGTGCGAAGACGTACGCGTTCGTCAGTGCCGAAGACGCGGCCGCTGCGGCCGCGGAAAGGGAGCCGCGCAAAGGGCAGAAGAATCATAAGGCCGTGTACAAGCATACGTCGTTCGGCATGCGGAAGATGTGAAAGCAAAGTAAAAACTAGTCACTCTGAACTCTGATCACTGATGGGACCTTAAGTTACTTCTTTTAGATCGAGACGCCAGCCCACACCGGGTGACACGCACCACACACCATACACCATATCAGAGTTGTAAATGCACCACACCGGACCGCTCACCGGTCGGCACCATGCAGTTGCACGCAGAGCCAGTGGGAACACGCACACGACAGCCGAGCGCGAGGATCTTTGCGATTGCGCTGCACCGTGCACGATACTCTGCAGATGTCCACTATAGGGACGTCCGATCGAGCCACGCCCCGCACAGACCGTAGACCGATTGGCGGCCGATGATGAGCTCCCCGCCAGATACATAGCTCCCCGCCAGATGGATCTCCCTTTCGGCTCGTTCCCGCGCAGCGTCAGTACCACGCCCCCTTTCCGCACATCTGACTGTGCAAGACGGGACGAATCGAGACCCCGCCGCCGTCGCCCTGTCGCTGCACTGCTCTCGCGCCACTGCGTGCTCTCGCGCGACTGCCGATGTGGCGCGAGACCCGTGCTCTCTCAAGCTCGTGGGCAGCTCGACCGTCGAGATCGCGATCTCTCCGAGCCGCTCACTTGACTCGTGGGCCCGCTTTGGACGGCATGAGCTCCTGCCACGGCCCTTGCTCCTCGTAGAAGTTGCAGCTCGTGTCCGTGCCGCCAAACTGGACGGGGATGTCTTCCTTATCCATGACTTCGAGGAGCTTGGGTAGGTACTCCCTCGGACCGCCCAGGATGCTGAACTTGGCCTTCTGGCGCGCGTCGAGCAGGTTGCTCACGAAAGCCCATGCGGTGCGAAAGAGCATCGGCGCGTTGATGATGTAGGTCTTGTAGATGGTCTCGGGATAATTGTCGGAGGCGGTCTTGATGAACGCCTGGATGAAGGTGCGTGTCTCCTTGGTGAAATGCTTCGAGAGCGCGAAACCGGACAGGTCCATCACGTACAGTCCTTTGCCCACGTACCGCCCGCATTTGAGCGAGGCGGCGGGCAGTCGGTAGAACCACGTGGCTTCCGCGTACCAGGTGAAGTACTTCAACACGCGATCTGGCGTTGAGCCCTCGATCGCGATCATCGCGCTGTAGTTGAGGTCGCCCAGCCTATCGAAGTAGACGGGCATGCCATTCTTATCCGTCTTGTGGTGTGAGAAGTGGTAGCACTTCTTGACCTCCGCCAGCTCCGGATAGACGAAATCGATCAGGAATCGTGGGGTGGGGCCTTGCTCGGTGTCGACGTAGTCCATCCCCATCTCCTTACGCCAGGCGAGGGTGTCTTTGATCATCACGAGAGCCTTGGCTACTTCCCACCCTCGCGCCTGGCAGAAGCGGTACCACGTTGGCTTGTTGTTCATCCACTCCTGCATCAACCCCTCCTTCACGAGCTCCGCCCGGAACTCCTCCATCGTCGCATTCTGCTCCTCGGTGAAGTTCTGCGCTTCCTCCCATACAGCCACCAACTCGGGAGCCATGGAGCGCTGATACGCGCTCAGCTGACCTTTCGCATCACGAGACGAGTTGGCCGACTCCGCTGCCGACGAGTCGGCGGCACCCGCGTCCACCTGCACGTCGCCCGGAGAGATAGTCGACGTCTCGACAGCCCCAGCCCGCCCGCTACCCGGCGCGCTACCCAGCGCGCTACCCTGCACATTGGGGACAGGCTCGGGCACGATTGGGTCTTTGGGATGCTCGGGATGCTCGGTGGCGGACGCATACGAATCGCCATCCGTTTCCGAGTCGGCCTTCTGCGGCGAGAGCAACGCGGCCGTCGCCCCGACCCACGCATCTGTCGCCTTGTCACGTGCGCCCTGGACAGCCTTCGAGATCGCGGCGAGCCTGGCGGCAGTCGGCGGCTGCGGTGTGATGGATGTCCCGGCGGCGGACACACGCGCATCAACGACGATCACGGGTCCGCTGCTATCATCGTCATCGGCAGCGGTGACGACTTGCGCTGACAGCCGCGACCGGGATGTCTGGTCGGGAGTCAATTCAACGGTGGTCGAAGCGCCGTTCGTGTTCTCGGCGGCGGCAGCCTTAACGGGCTCCGCCGGAGGCAGGTCCAGGTTGGCCGCGCGAGGAGGCAGCGATCCGGATTTCGAAGTCAGCTCGGATGTGGAAGGAACGTCGTCCTTGTTCGTGGTTGCCGGTGGCTCAACAGTTTGCGCACTGGCGTCCGCCTTGGAGGCGCAGATGCCCATGATGCGGTGCGGGAGGGGAGATTGATGGGTGCCGGCAGCCACAAGGAGCGCGGCGGCAGTCGGGCTCGGCACAGGCCGCCGGCGATACCGCGGTGAGAGCCGTGCGAAAGATGGCGCTACGAAGAGATGCGTTTACTCGCCTTAGGAACCTAAATAAAGTCCCTTGTGAATCCCTTTTTTTTCTCATAAACATACAGCACGCGCGTGGGAAATAAATCTCAGCACCACACGCACTCTCATACTCTCACAATGATGGACAGCCGTAAACCTGAATCCTGGCGCGTGTTGAAACTTGAATTGCGGTTCATTCAAGATCAATCTGGTCATCAAAGCTACACAGAAGCAGCCTGGTGCGCGACAACCGGGCTACGTGTACGAAGGAGGTTTACATGTAGTCGTGGGGAACAAGTTCGTTTTTCACAGTCGACCTTGGAACAAGAGAGCCTGGAGGGCGTCGAGGGCGCCGGCCGCCTCCCTGGTGAAATTCAACATGGTCAACTTCAAGGCATCGCTCATGCAAGGCGAGCGCAAGCGCGCGCAGGCCACGCAGTGCGTCGAAGTCCATGATGCCGTGAGCAAACTAGAGAAGATGAAGCTGCACGCCGAGGACCTCAAGTGCGTCAACCCTGATGGTGTCGCACTCAAAGTTGTGGCACGTGAAAAGCTGTTTGACGGCGAGAGCAATTTGCACATGAAGGCTGCTCTCGTCGCGCCTGCTACGCTCGCTCGGCTAGGTGCCGCTTCCGGCCGCGCGCTATTGTGCCGACCCGGCAGCGATTTTGTGCTCAGCGCCCGGCCTTCGGCAGAGGCGGCGGAAGGAGAGGTGCTCCTTGGCGAAGCACAGAGGCTCTCGCTGCACGTATGCGAGGACGAGTACTACGAGTGGATTCCTTTTCACCTGCCGCTCGATGACGAGGGCTGCTGCTCCTGCGAGCTTGCGGGCCTTTGCCTTGAAGTACAGCTCATGCACCCGCCTCGCGACGGCGTACCATTTGTGCAGGACGCGGCCACCCTCAACAGTCGCATCAGCAAATGGCTCTTTGACGAGATCGTGTCCGACAACGAGATCTTCATTGTGACGGTGCCCGAGGGCAGCACGCAGCTCGTCCTGCGCGTCACCGGCTGCACGTTACCCGATGTCGAGGAAGACGAGGAAGGCGGTGGCGATGCGTCCATGGAGGCCGAGGCCGAGGGCGATGCGGACCAGCGCATCGTGCGGAGCAGCCACTGCTACCGCGGGCTCGTCACTGCACGAACGCGCGTCTACGTGGGCCGCTCAACCGCCTTCGCCTCCAGTGCGTCGCACCGTGCCGTGTGCGACGGCATCCACATCACTGGAGTGATCGTGCCTTCCATGCGGCCGCCGCGCAACGCGGTGCTTGTGATGACGAGTGATGAGGAGATGTTCCCCGTCCATCGGCGCTTGTTGAAGCCGTGCATAGCGCTCACCAAGGCGGTGCGTGACACGGCCACGCCCGCACCGGAGGCCGCCGTGGGCGTCGACTGTGCTACGTTTGACCGCGTATTGCTCTTTCTCGAGGCTGTGAATCGTGGTACAGCGGATACGTATACGTTTGATATGCAGACGCTTCCGGAACTCGCGGCGGCGGCGGCGGCGCTGCAGTGCCGGCCGCTCAAGGAGGCATGCGCTCGCAAGCTCGGTGCCTTTGAGGAGCGGATCCAGATCCATCGTTGGGCCGACGTCGTGCGGCATAACAAGGCAGGCGGTGGCTGTTGGGTGACCATGGATGGCATGGTGTATGATCTGGAGGCATGGCTGCCCGCGCACCCTGGCGGCGCGACGATCATCCCCGAGCAGGCGCTCAATGTCGACTGCACCGTCCTGTTCGAGCTGTACCATGCGTCTCGCGAAAGCTTCACGTACCTCAAGGAGTTTTACATCGGCGAGCTGCATGCGGATGACCTTGTGCTTGTGCCACGGTCGGATGAGGCGCCGAGCGATGACTTTATGCAGCAGCTGTGAATAGCTCGCTCTCGATCCAACCGCCTCTGAGAGTGACCCCTCGGCTGGTCCTGTGTGTGTGCCCTCTGCCTGCGGCTAGACCCCTGATGTCCCGGGATCGAATCGCTCCTGAGCAGGCGCGAGTTCTCGGCACCCTTCCGCATCGCCCCAGAGGCTCGGGTGGCCACATTCAAGAGCTTCTGAGCGGCGGCGCTGCCGCTGGCTGTGGTCAGCGGGGGCAGAGCGAGGAGATCCAAGACCGTACGTAGGAGGGAACAAGCGCTGCGATTCGGGTCGCGTCCATGGGCGCCGGCGTAACGCCGGGGCTTGGCCGGTGTAGTGCTCCCGGTATGTTCCGCGCCGCGGGCGCGGCGGGGCGAGACGCTCGGCTCGCGGATGTCCACTGTTGTTGGGCGCGAGCCCGACTTGGTCCGCGGCGAGGCCCGAGCGCGCCGAGGGACCGAGAGGGAGACCGGGCCGCGCGGCGGGCGCGCGGGGTGCGACCGCGCGGACGGGCCCGGCCCGCGGGGGATCTCCGTGCCGTTTGCGTAGACTCTAGACTGTCGCGACTGACATGTGTGACAACCTCCACACACACACGCCTTCCTACACACGGCACTGCGCGGCCCGCCGCGCCGACACGGAGAATCAATCGAAAGCTACGTCGCCTGGGGACCAACGAGGGGCGCTCGAGCGCCGAGCGTGGAGGCCGCCTTTTTCTTTCGGCCTCTCCAAGTCTTCATCTTCCAGCGCTTTTTCGACAACCCGGGTCTCCTCACGACCAAGCACGTCGTGTTCGCCTCTCCGACGCTCTGCATCAGCGAATTGCCGGCGTACTTTGGGCGCGCGAAGGCTGTCGACCTCGATACGGGGGAGCTGCCGGAGCTTCATGCACCTTCGTCTTCCTGCGCGCTGGCCTCCTACATGCCCGGGTACATCTGATGCGACGGCATCATGCCCGCTTGCATCACCCCTGGGACCGCGTAGGCCACACCTGTGTGCTTCTTGATGACGCCGTCGTGTAGCGAGCAGTAGATGGTGCCCGAGCGCGCAGAGGTCTCGCAGCCGTTGTAGATACAGCGCTTGCCGCCGCCGTGGCCGATGCACAGGTCCGTGCGATCGCGCGCGGAGCGCGGGCAGCCCGGGTGCTTGCACCGGCGGCCACCGCCGTGCGCCTTGCACAGGGGCTTCTGGCCCTGTGCCGCCTTGTTGCACCCTTCATGCGAGCATCGCTTGCCCCCACCATGCGCGATGCACAGGCGGAGCTTGCCGATGGCGCCCTTGGTGCAGCCTGGGTGGATGCAATGCTTGTTCGAGGCGGCGCCGCGCTGGCTCCCCTCCCCCACTGGCATCCCCGCCGCGTTGGTCATCATCATCTCGGCCGGCAAGCCGTAGTAGTTGCCATGGGATGCCGTGGCGACGACCAGCTGCCCGTCGGCAGTGTACTGTGCCGCATACTGCTGCGCGCCATCGCACGTACCGCACTGCGCCATCGGCACTCCGCCCGCCATCATCCCGCCGCCCGCCATCATCCCGCCGCCCGCCATCATCGCGCCGCCCGGCATCATCGCCCCCCCCTGCATCATCGCGCCGCTCATGTGCATGCCATTGCTGACCGCCGCCCCGGCCACAGGGAGAACGCTATTATCCGCGGCCACTGCGACCAAAGGCTCGTCGTGGACGGCGGCAGCGGGCGGGGGGGCGGCTGCGGCGGGGTCGATCCCCGTAAGGCGGTAGTTGACGAGCACTGCCACGCGCGCCGCCTGCTGCATGGCCTCGTGGAGGATTTCGGGCGTCTGGGCACTTTGAAGGGTCTCGTATGTCTCCTCAGGCTGCAGCCTGCAAAGGCGGGGGAGCTCGCCCGTGGTGGTGCGCGCGGGCAGGACGAGGTACGGCTTCGCCACGTCCGTCTTTAGCGACGCGAGCCACGACTCCACTTGCGCCTTGGGCCGCATGTTGCAAGGGCTTTGCACGTCCTTTGAGGAATGGGAGCAGGATGGAACCCGCAGAGCACATCCCGCAAATTTCCCACAGCCAACGAATCCCCCACAACACTCTGTTCACGCAACGAGTACTCCAACGTAACGCCGGCGGCGCACGTGGCGCTGCTGCCGCGCTCACGCCGAGAGGCCCACGACGTATTTCTCCTTTTTCGCCTTCTTGGAGGCGACCGCAGCGGAGCGAGCCATCGCGAAATCGAACGGCGACGTGAACTCGTCGCCCGCGTTCATGGAGGCGAGCTCCTCCGCCGTCACACCGTCTGACGCGTACATCCAGCCCTCGCCGCTGAAGCCGCCACTGCGGCCGCCCTCCTCGCCGCTCTCGCCACCCTTGGACGACTTCTCGGCCTGCTCCACCCATGGGCGCATCGAGAGGCCAATACGGCGCTTGGCCTTGTCGACATTGGTCACGCGCACCTGCACCTCCTGCCCAACCGTCAGCACGTCGCCCACCGACTTGACACCTCCATCCTGGATCTGCGAGATGTGCACCAGACCGTCCACGCCCTCCTTGATCGTGATGAACGCACCGAACTCGGTGATCGAGTTCACCTTGCCGGTGATGAACACCTTCGGGTCAGCGGTTTCGAACTCGGCGAGGTCCGCCTTCGGCTTGCGCTCGCCGCCGCCAGCAGCGCGCGGCGCGCGCGGCGCCTGGGGTTCCTTACAGGTGAGAGCGAGCTGCTTCTTCTCGAGGTTGACCGCCTTCACCTTGCAGGTGATGCTGTCGCCAGCGGTGAGCTTCTCGGTCGCGTCCTTGATGAACTCATTCGAGATCTCGGACACGTGCAACAGCCCGTCGGTCGACGCGCCGATGTCGACGAAGGCACCATACGACATGACGGACTTGATCTTACCCACCACCTCGGCACCCACCACCAGGTCCTCCAGCGGTGTCTTGTTCTCCTTGCCCTTCTTGCCGGCCTTCTTCTCCGACGGCATGATTACGGAGTCAATCACGTGGATGACGCCGTTGTCGCACTCAATGTCGGTCGTCGTGACCATCGCGGCGTCGACCATGACGCCTTCCTTGCCGACCTTGATGGTGACCTCGGCGCCGTTGACGGTGGGCACCTTCTTGCCATCCATGGTGACGACGGTGCTGGCCATGACCTTGCCAGATACGACGTGGTAAGTGAGGATGCCGGTGAGCTTCGCCTTGTTCTCGGGCTTGATGAGCTCCTCGACGGTGCCCGCCGGCAGCTTGGCGAAAGCGGCATCCGTCGGAGCGAAGACGGTGAACGGTCCCGGGCTCTTCATGGTGTCGACGAGGCCGGCAGCACCAAGCGCCGCGGCGAGGGTCTTGAAAGAGCCAGCGCCAACTGCGGTGTCAACGATGTCCGCCATCTGCAGCTCTGCAGACCTGCAGACCACCGGTGTGCGAGGCACGCCCATGGGCATTCCAATTTGGAACGCCGACGCGGTGGCCAGCGTGGCGACGGTAACGATGCGCGACCTGACAGCACATAGCGAGGCAGTCAGAATCCGAAGGTGCACTTCGCAGATTTGTCGTTGACACCGCATCATCGTCGCAGACGCCTCATCATCATCAGCAGCAGCAGCGCCGGCCGCCTCAGGCAGCCAGGCGCAGCAGCATCGCCGAGCAACAGGGCAGCGCGAGCCGGCACCGCCTATGGCCGTGTTGCAGGCAGGCGTGACACGCAGCCCAGCAGCTGCAAATGAATCGAATCGGACAGCAGAGAGCCCGACCAGCGTCGAAGACGCGTTCCGGCATTAAATATTTACATAGGAAAGTGGAAGGACGAGAGGACGAGCTTGGGCGGGCGAGCTGCGAGCTCTGGCGAGATCGTTCGTGTGAAAACGATCTGTGCAAGCTCGATCCTCCTTTCAAAAAGCTGCTCTTGACATCATCTCACTCGACCGCCGCCAGGCCGCCGTTGATGGTGGGCGCACCGGGGAGCGGCTCGAAGCCGCTCTGCGGGCGCCCGCGCCGCTCGCGTCGCTCGGCGACCGCGACGAGGGTGTAGGCGAGGCTCCAGTACACTGAGCAGGTGAGCATGTAGACGGCCGCGCAGAGCAGGACGAGGAGCACGCCCTTTTGGTGCGGCGTGTATGGCTGGTCCCAGTTGTGCGGCTCCGGCCCGAGGCACTCTGGCTTCGGCCGGCCCACGCACGAAGGCGCCCAGAGCGTCGCAAGCATGCCGACGGCGGGCGGTGAGGGCACGTCGCCTAGTGCATGCAAGCAGAGTGTCTGGAGCGGGAGCAGAAGGACGATGGCGAAGGATGAGAGGCAACGGAAGGGTCATAGCAGTGCATGCCACAGCAGTGGCACTCCGAGGCCACTCGCCTGAACGCCAGTGCAAAGGAGCGCAATCAAGGGCCATCAGTGCATGCCACAGCAGTGGCACTCCGAGGCCACTCGCCTGAAACGCCAGTGCAAAGGAGCGCATCCCGTGCGGCACAAGCCTCATGACTGTTCGCGAGATGCCCGCGGAACAGGCGTACGTGCCCGCCACCCCGAGCGTGATGAGGCCGAGGAATGCGCCGACTTGCCGGCCCGTGTAGAGCACGAGGCCAGCACCGACCATCGAGACACCCGCGATCGTGATGAGCATCGTAATCGTGCCGATGAGCGCTCGCATTTCGAGCAGGCGCGCTCGCTGCGGCGTGAGCGCGCCGCCCTCCGCGGCGCTCGAGCGCGCGAGGCTCGAGCGCGCGTTCCAGTCGGCGAGGAGGCCGCCGAGGGGCGTGCCGAGCGCTCCGCCGAGCGCGGCGCACGCGCCGAAGGCGAGTGCGCCCGTCGATTCCTTTTCGAAGAGTCCGAGCGCGATCACAAAGTTGGGGCCGAAGGTCGAGATGCCCATCACCGTGGCCGTCTGCGCCGCGTATCCGAGCACGAGCAGCACGTACACTGGCGTGGTGAGCAGCCAGCCGAGCTGGTAGAGCACCGTGTGCTCGCCATACGTGCCGCCGAGGCACGAGCACTCGTGGCCAGAGCTCGCGCACACGCCTCCGCCCAGACTGGCTTCGTCGACGGCGTCGCCACCGAGCGCTGCGTGGGGCTTGTGGCTCGCGGCGGCGTGCGGCGCTGGCAGGGGCTCGGCGGGCAGCGGCACCCTCGATTGCGACTCGTACGGCGACTCGTACGGCGACTCGACGGGCGACGACGTGAGCGAGCTGTCCGTCGAAACGGCTCCGTCGGCATGTACACGGTGCCGAGTGACCGAGGGTCCGACCGAAGATACCTCGCCGAGCAGACGGGTGCGTGCGCCCACCACGACGGCGCGCCGCCGGCTGATCTCGTCGGGTTTGGGCAGCCAGGCGACGAGGATGGCGCACGGCGCCATCGCGATCGCCTCGAACAGGTACGCCCAGCCCCAACCGATCGATTCGGGCGGGCCTGGCGCGAGCAGCGAGCCGTAGACGAAGCCGAAGGCGGTGCCGCACGGGATGGCCGTGTAGAAGCAGCCGAGCCACAGGGCCTTGGAGCCCGGCGGCGCGATGTCCTCGATGTAGGGCGGCACGATGCACTGGAACGCGGCCTCGCCCACGCCGGAGAGGGCGCGGTGCAGCAGATACCAATAAAAGGCAAACGGCGTCCACGGTCGTAAAAAGTAGGCGAGCCCCGAACCCACGAGCGCGTACACCCACACGCACAGGCCGAAGCTGAGAAGCCGGAAGGCCGGCTGCGAATTAATCAGGTGTCCATACGTCACCGAAGCGATCGAGTAGAAGAACACGAACGACGAGAAGATGGCGCCCGTCCACACGGCCGTGCCCTCCATTGGCACGCCCATGCTCATGTTGACAAAGGTGGCGAACTCGCCTGGTGCGCCAGGTGTAATGCCGCGGTCCATGAAGTTGACGAGGTTGATCACGGTGAGCATCACGAGCACGTGTCCGCCCTGGAGCGGCATCCTATGACGTCCAGCTGCAATGAATGAACGAGTGCTTCGGAAGGACGCCTTTGGACGTTGCAAGACCTTTCGTCAAAAGAATGCAACTTCCTTCGAAAAAAAGCACGTCACAACATCGAGATGCGCGTCAGACACGAAATTTGCCACGCTTTTTCAACCACGGAAGGCGCCCGACTCTGGGTGACCCCGCTCGTCGAGGTCGCCGCCAGAGACGGACGGCGGCAGCTCGAATGGCCTTGATTATCACGGGCATCGACGACGAGCCGACACGCTCACGCTACGTGCAGCTGCGTGGCCGTCTCGAGGCCCAGCTGCCGCCTGGCACCGAAATCTGCGTAGCCGGCATGCCCGTGAGGCGCACGCTCAAGCTCCTCAGCGCGGTCGCTCGAGGGCAGTGGGTGGTCAGCTCGGCCTACTTGAGCGAATGTTTCAAGGTTCGGAAGGCGATCGATCCGAGCCCATTCGAGCTTGTTGCAGACGTTCCCGGCTGCCGTCGTGCTCGCGTTGCTGGGGGCGGGACCGCGCTGGCGGGGTTTGAGGTGGTGGTGCGTGGACCTACCACAGTCCCGGCAGCAGACCTCGTCGAGCTCTTGCGCGATGCAGGTGCGACAGTGCGGCAAGGCCGTGACGTGGGCTCTTTGATGGTCACTCGCTTACATCCGTGGCGCGAAGCGCTCTGGGGTGCAGACGAGGGATGGTTGCTTGAGCAAATCATGCGAGGAGGCGCGAGCACACGCGATGAGGACGAGACCGTCGCATCCAGCGAGGAGAACGAAGACGGTGCTCCACCGCCGCCCGCCGTGCCATTTGCAGCCGATCTCGGCCCCGTCACCGCACCCGCCAACGCCAAAGCTGCTGCTGCACCTTCCATACCTGCACGTCGCCGAGCGGCCACCATCACGGCTGCACCGCCCCCGCCCTTGCCGAAGCGCCCGCGGCGTGGGACGTTGTCGCTCGACGCCACGGGCGAGAGTGAGTCGGCAGCGCATACAGCCGCAAGCGCCGCGCACCTCACCGCCGTCCCTCCCTCCGACTCCGAAGAAATCATCGCGAGCACGATGGCCGATGAGCGCTCATCTCTCGCCTCCGAGTGCCGCCTGCTCCCGCCGCCAGCGCCGGAGACGGCCGGCGACTTCACGCTCAAGGAGGCGCTTGCGATCCGGCTCTACCGGCAGCGGCTGCCCGCATGCAATGTCGACCTCCGAGACGCGCGTTCACCGAGGCACCCTGCACTAACCCCGCGACGGCGCCCCAAGGATGGCGACTTTCTACAGCTCCTGGTTCACGGCAGTGGAGCCCGGACGGCGGTGGCCAGCCGCACGCAAGAGAGTGGGGGCGTCACCAGGGCAGGGGACGATGGCGCACTGCTCTACGGTGCATGCACCTTCATCCCACACCCCTCCGCCGCCTTCTGTGAACTCCAACTCTTGGCTGTCGCCCCGCGCTACGCGGGGCGAGGCCTCGGTTCGAGGCTTCTCGCGGCTGTCGAAGGCTGGCTGTGTGCACAGGGTGTGACTCACGTGGTGGCGCTCGCCGGGCTCGACACGGTCGACTTTTGGCGCAAGAAGGGGTACGGCAACGTCCGAGTCGACGATCGGACTGCCACGACTGCCGAGCCCTCTGCGGAGGATAGGCGGCGAGCGAGCCGGGCCGGCCCTGCAGGGTGCAAGCGCAAGCGGTCAAGCGACGTGGTGCCGGAGACTAGCCTGACGCCGCAGCAGTGGGCCCTGGTGCGCGATCCCTTTGGCAGCTCGAAGGCCATGATGAAGCGGCTCTGAGAGTGTCTTGAGGACACGTCGGAATTCGTCCCAAACGGTCCGTTCGGAACGGTCCCGTACGGCGGGTGGCGGGCAGTCCACTCCAGCTCAAGCAGTTTAGATGTACTCCACGGTTAATTTTACGCGTTTTACTGATACCGCGTGTACCATGGCGTGTACGGATTCGAATCGCGAATCACGGACCACCGGCGAGCGTATCATCTTCCGCCGTTCCGGTTTGCCCCCGCCCCCACCGCCCCCCATCCTGCACACTGTACGGCAGTGATCCACCTGCCTGTGACATAGAGTATTCAACGCAAATTCACTGCTGCTTGCACTCGGCAGGCTTCTCACCGGTCTTCTCACCGGTCGAGCTGCTCGATCCTTTATCCTTCTTGCCAGCGCCGAACGCCGGTTGAGTGCCGGCGGCGCCGAAGGTCGGCATCGGGCCAGCGCCCAACCCCAGCTTCGCCTTATCCGCCGACGCCGACGCCGACGCCGCGAGCTCGGCGAGCGTCGATACCGTCTTCGACTTTTTCGTCGGGGCCTCCACCTCCTTGTCCTCGTCCTCGTCCTCGTCCTCGTCTTCCTCCTCTCCCTCCTCTTCCTCGCCTTCTTCTTCGACGTCCTCCTCGTCCTCCTCGTCCTCCTCGTCCTCCTCCTCGTAAATTTCATCATCTTCCTCCTCGCCCTCTTCCTCCTCACCCTCCTCCTCAGCCTCGAGCATCCCACGCAGCAACCCCTGCACCAGAGGAAGTCGAAGCCCAGTTGGCAGCGACTTCCATTCGATGCCGCGCCCCTCGCACAATTCCTGCAGCTGGGTGGTCGGGAGGCCGCAGACCCATTCCGCCACATTATCTCCTAGATTGATCTCCTCCTCCTCCTCCTCCTCCTCCTTCCCCCCGGCCTTCTTCTCCTTCACTCTCTCGGCACACTTTTCCTCCGTGAGGGATGCGATGAATTCTTCGTTGATATCAGGCCCCCCCATGCCACCCTCCTCGCCGTACTGCTCCTCACCATCTCCCTCCTCCCCCTCCGCCGATTCCATGGCGATGACCAGGATCCGCACGAAGAGAAAGCGCTTGCGCTCGGCGTCCGCCAGCTCGATGAGCTCCTTGGCCTCCCGCTTGCTAAAAACCTTGTTCGAACGTAGCTCCTTGATCTCGTCGTTGAGCTCCTCGCCAGACTTGGCCGCGTATTCCTCATACAACTCTTTGAGCTCCTTGTCTTGCTCGTCGCTTGCATCAAGTGAGTCAACGTAGGGCTTGACCTGCGCAAAGAAGTCAGGGACCGACTCAAGTGCTGTTTCAAGTTCGTCCCAAAGAGCACTAGCACGGATCAATTTCTCCGCCGGCTCTCCGTCGGTCGATGAGAAGATGCCTTTGAGCATCGTCTCAATGGAAAGCGCCGCTTCTGCTTCTCTGGATCGCTTCACCATCTTCGCGGTCTTCCCCATTCAGCGACGAGGATGATGATGGGGTTTTTGCGACGAAACGGTAAAATGAGTCCGCAGAAAACCCGGTCTTGGCCTGCGAGATCTCGGCAAGCACGCGCTGCGCCGACCACCCGTTGACGCCACGCGCGACGCACGCGCCTCCGGAGCGACCGGTAAAAAACCGGCAGCCCGCGCTGGGAATCGCCAATCGCGAATTTTCGCGAATCGACGAGAGGATTTCGGTAAGATTTCGGAAATCGGATCATACATGTAGCCAGATCAGGGGCACACAGGACGAGATCGGCCGATTGTTGATTTTAAACCTACATCAATGCGTTACCGAGAGCGCTCCCGAGCGGCGACTGCCTAATTCTCCGGTGAGCACACACGACATCCGACGACGCTCAAAGTGGTAAGGCCGGGGCGAGGGCGCGCTTCTCGCGCGAGTCTTGGATGCGCTCGCGCACCTCCAGGATGACCACGAGCATGCCGAGTGCGAGCAGTGCTGCACAAAAGGCGAGGAAGACGTGCAGCTGCTGGCGCGCCTCGAGATAAAGGCGCAGCTCCCAGCGCGAGGGCTCGTCATACGGGTATGGCAGCACGACGAGCCGCGAGTTGGGGATGATCGCCTGCTGGAAGGAGCGCACCTGCCCTGCAGGCAGCCCAACGGCGAGCTCCTCGACGTAGCCCTGCATATGCCCGAGGCCCACCAGGACATACGGAGCGAGGAGCGGCGCGTAGCCGCTCTGCGCGAGCTGCGTCGCCGCGTGTGGCTGCTTCGTCTTCGTCAGGACCCAAAAGGGACTCTTATCCGACTCCCAACGCGACGGGATCGAGGTGAGGTACTGATAGCTGACGCCGGGCTGGTTGACGCCAGCCATGTACCCGGTGTTCCCAAGAGATTGCTCTGCGTCCGTGGCCTCGTAGCAGCGCCCCGCGCTCGCATCCGCGCCGTCCTCGGCCAAAGAGCGAGCAGGGACGCCGTCGACGTTACGGGGCAGCGAGGTGCCTGGCAGCAGGGTGACGGCGCGCCCGCCGCCCTGTATGCTATTGCTGGTACCCAGCATGCTGTCGTCGTCACCGCCACGGCCGCCGCCATTGCCATCGCTGCCGCCACCGCCGCTGCCTCCACCACCGCCGCTGCCGCCACCGCCGCCGCCTCCGAGGAGCTGACTCAGCCCAAACGGAAGCTCGAAGGGGAACTCGAAGGAGGCGGGCATCACAAGCTTGCCATCGAGCGGTGCGGGGGTGCATGCGCCGTTCGAGGTGACCACCTTGAGAAAGTAACGGTCGAGCCCGCCGGCCGGCTGGCGCCAAGCCTCGATGGTGCCGTTCGGGTAGCCCACGAGCACATCCCACACGCCGTCCTCGTACAAGTCGAAGAAGGCGCCCACCACAGCGTGCGCGAGCAGCGGGTACAAGCGCGCGCCATCGGAGTCACCGAGGGAGGGCTCCTGCAGCGTGTCCGTGGGGCTCGCGCTCTCCCTCGAGGTCGCCTCCAAAAAAGGAAAGCGCGAGTACGCACGAAGCGGGCTCTCGTCGCAACGCATCCGATCGTCGTTGTGCAGCAGCGCGAGGCAGCGCTCACCTGCCTTGCAGCCCCGCCCCGCGTAACGTGAGCGCCCATCGTGCCCAATCTCCCACTCAGGCGGCGCCACCAGCGGCAGCAACACCTCCGGATACCCGTCCAAGAAGAAGTCGGCGATTGAGAGGGTCGTGGGCCGGGTGGGCAGCCCGCCCGTACGCGCACCGGCGCCGCCGCCGTCCCCAACGCTCCAGCCACGGGGAAGCAGGAAGACGCGCCTAAAGAAGGTCAGCTCCTCGTCAGGGCGCACTGCACACAGCTCACCGGCGCGGCTGATTCCACGTGGCGGCGGCCTGCAAGAGGCCTCGGGCATCGGCTCGTCGGCTGAGGATGGCCGACGCACAAGCTGCGCGTACCACACGTGCAGAACCGCGCCTCCGCTGCCGCTGCCGCCGCCGCCGCCGCCGCCGCGGATGGCATCGTCCTTTCTGGCCTCACCGCCGGCCTCTACGGGGGCGAGGAAGGCGGGGGCGAGGAAGACAATGTCGATGAGACCATCTGCGTCCATGTCAGCATAAGAGAGCTGTGAAGCTCCGACGGGGAGCGTCAGATTCAGTGACGGCTCGCGCAGCCAGCGCTCTTCTCCGCCTCCAGAGTACGACTCGCCGCTGCCGCTTGCATTGGGCGCGGCAGCCGCGTCCTCTGCGTCCGGTTCGGGCGAGCGCCGCACCTGCTGCAACCAGACGAGCAGACGACACGCGAGGCGCTCGCAACCTATAGGCGCGGCTCCGGTTGCAGAAGACGAGGAAGCACCGGATGCACCCCAGCTGTGTTGCCACGCCCCGGGCGGCAGCGCCACAACCACGAGGTCGCCGCGGCAGTCGCCATTGAGGTCGACGTTTGCATTCGAGTTCGGCACGGCAAATTGAATGTCAGCCACCGGCGCCGACGTCAAGCTGCCTGGGCCTCCATCTGCACGGTCCCATGGCCATCGGAAAGCTCTCCACGGGGGTGGGGGCACGGGCGGCGCAACGGGCCACGGCGCGTGCTCGGCCGTCGTGTTGTGCAGGAGCCGCTGCATAAACGGGTGGATCCGTTCGAATCCCGACGGTCCGTTCCAAAGGTTGAGCCAGGCACGCGCCTCCACCTTGCCCAGCCGGCAGTCGTCATCGAGAGGTGCCCACATGGCGAGCAGGTCGGGTCGCATGTCGCCGTTGAGGTCGAGGGCGAGGGGCTGGCTCATCATCGCGCCGCCGTCCATGGGTAGGGCTGTCGCCTCGAGCGCCGCCCTCGCCTCCTCCTCCGAGCCGTCCACCGCCGTCGCGCACCCGAGCGAGTGATCACACAGATGCATGCGGAGGGCGCCCACACCCGCACATCGCTCATGGGCGGTGATAGCGACCGCGTCCAGCTGCCCGTTTCCGTCAAAGTCGCCCGGGATGAGGCCGACGAGGCCGCGCACGCGCCACTGCCGCTGCAGCTCGAACTTGCCGTCCTTAACGTCGCCGCGCCACGTCCAGGTCTGTAGACTCTCCTCTGGGGTGGGGGAAGCCATGAAAAGGTCGACAAAATTATCCGAGTCGTAATCGGCAAAGGCAAGCAGGGCGCCGCGCATGTCCCGGAGCCCGAGGTCATAGGTCACCGGCTGCAGCCGTGCCGACCAATGCGTGCCGGTCACTCTCTGCGCCAGGTCGGCTGGTAAAACGATCTCGGGCAACGGAGGTGGTGGACACGGCGCAGGGCTCAGCGGCGATGGCGGCTCTGATGGCGGTTGGGCCGGCGGTGGCGGCAGTGGCGGCGGTGGATACGGTGAGGGTGGCAAGGACGGTGGCGGCGGGCTCGGAGGCGGCAGCGACGGTGGATCGCACGGTGGACTTGGCGGTGGGGTTGGTGGCGGCGGGCACGGAGGAGGCGAAGGAGGAGGCAAGGGCGGGGGCGGGCTCAAAGGAGGCAGCGAGGGAAATGGCGAGGGCGGCTGGCTCGGAGGAGGACTCAAGGGCGGCGGCGGAGGCGGCGAGCTCGGAGGAGGAGACGAGGGCGGCGGCGGCGGCGGCGGGCTCGGAGGAGGAAGTGAGGGAGGCGGCGGCGGCGGTGGGCTCGAAGGAGGAGGCGAGGGCGAGGGCGAGGGCGGCGGACTCGGAGGAGGTTGCGAGGGCGGCGGCCCTGGCGGCAGTGGCAGCGGCGGTGGCGGCGGTGGCGGCGGCGGTGAGGGCAGCGGTGAGGGCGGTGGGCTCGGAGGAGGTTGCGAGGGCGGTGACCAGGGCGGCGGCGGCGGGTGAAAAGGCGGTGGAAGAGATGGCGGTATCATGGGTGATGGTGGCGGTATCGCTGGTGGAGGATGACTTTGACCATTGCCCATCGTGTTGGAGGGTGACGGTGCCCCACACGAGCGGCGCGGAAGGTCAGCGAGCTCGCACAAGCTCGCGTTGCCGTTTTCACAGCACGACGTCACGAAACGTTCACGTTCACGTTCACGTTAAATTGCCATCTCGGCAAGACGCACGACCACAGGTCCCGTGGAGACACAACGTGGAGGGCGCAGAGAGACGTCACGAAACGAGGATACTTGACCGGTGGCTTTGTCGAAAGTTGCGACGAACGGCTTTCTTTTACTTCGTTGCATATTGGTCAGGAGGTCGACCTAAACACGCTGGAGCCTGAACGACCGCGAAACGGGAACCAAGCGCGATGGAAGCGCGATGTGTCGACCGCTGTATCTCTCTAAAATCTCTCACTGCGAGCCCTCTGTGAGTGGCGCGCCACATGAGCTCACGCGCGGCTCCGGTGTCGGTTCACTTGGGGGTGGTCCCGAGCACGCGCGTGAGCCTATGCAAGAAGGAGTCGAGCATGCCTGCCACCGTGACGACGCCGCCCACAATGGCGCAAAGCCCGGTAAGGAACGAGGAGTACGATCGGCGCGTCTGCGTGGACTTGGCCATGATGGGCGAGAACTCGTAGTGGAAGTACACGGCGGGGAACTTGTCGAGCTCCTGCGTCGTGCGGAAGAGTTCCGTGTACGAGAACTGGTTGGTGAGAAGCGGCTGGCCGTGCCAAGGCTCATAGAGCGTCGGGACGACCTTGAGGTGGTACTGTACAAACCCCGTCGAGTTCGTGAGGATTCGTCGCGAATCGTCGAGCGGGTTGACCATCTCGGGGTACACGTCGCCAAACGAGATCGAGTGGATCACGTGCGACACGTTCAGCGACTCTTTCTGGCCAAAGACCGTCATCAGTACGTGATGGTCAGCCTTCTGCAAGGCGAAGTGGAAGTTGCCCGCCACCTTCTGGACCGTTATCGAGCCCTCGATGTGGCAGCCCTCGCCCAGGTGCGTGCGCAGCTCCGCGATCGCCTCCGTATCCTCGAAGACGTTCGGCAACAGCTCCGAAAGCAGCGCCGACAGCAGGATGTCGCCACGCCCAGCCAAATGGCCTAGGTCACGGAGGCCATTTGGCTTCCGGTCAGTGGCGCCGCCGCCGCCCTGCGCTCCTGCTCTTCCTGCTGCTGCTGCTGTCGGGCCGCCGCCGCCGTCAAAGAGCAGCCTGCGCTCAGGCGGGCGCCCGCCTGGCACCTGGCTCCCTTGGGCCGCTGGCGATGGTATTGTCCTGCCGCCGGCATCGAGCCGCGTCTTCTCGATGATCATCGCCGTCTCATCTGGGCGCGTGCCAGAGAGGTCGAGCGTGTCGATCGAGATGACGGAGCACGGCAACGCCGGGAAGCTGATGTTAATATTGATGCGCATCGGCGGTGAGCCTCTCGACGTGTCAACGTACAGGTGCTCGACCGTCTTGACCTGCACAAAGTCGACCAGCTCCATACATGTGAGCAGCAAGACGAGGACGATGGTCAGGATCGACACGATCCCGCCTGTAAGCGTGCGCTGACGGAACTCCGACAGCGTCTTCGGGTAGACGTCGAAGGACGATAGGCGCATCGCTTACTCCGGCGGGCCGCACGCCGAATGCGTGTAGTTCATGTACGTGGCGCACTTCCAAAAGGGGCGATTTACATGGCGCGCGCTCACTAATTGAGGAATTCGAGTCAAATCTTTCAGAAACTACAGATTACTGTTGACTTGTCTCGCTGTACTATTCTCCCGTGGCAAAGCGTCTGACCTTGTGCAGGCCGTCGGCGGTCATCATCTCGAGCCTGCGGACATCGACGACATCCTGATCGGGCCAGATGCGTGAGATCATCACTCTTCAGATCGGCCCCTTCGCCAACTGGGCGGGCTCGCACTTTTGGAACGTGCAGGACGACGCGCGCCATCCACCCAGCTACGACGAGAACGGCGACCCGGTTTACGAGGATGAGCAGGCTGACACGGCGATCCTCTACCGCTCCTCGTCGGGCCGCAGCCGGCAGCTGACGCCACGGCTTGTGCTGTGCGACGCGGACGAGAACTTTGGCAGCCTTAACTCGGAGGGCATGGTCAACAACGCTCGCGGCCAACCTCCTCCCGGCAGCTACGGCGCGCTCTCATGGGGCGGCTCGGTGCAGGAGGTCGTGCGGGAGCAACGCGCAGCGCACGCCTTTGTGCAGATGATGGGCGCGCCCGTCGTTGGTGATGCGTACGCGGACGAGATCGTGCCGCGCGACGAGGAGGAGGACGACGAATACAACGAGGATGAGGACGAGCGCTCACCACCGCGGCGGCGCGACGTCGGCCAGCTCGCAGCGTTCGGCGTGCCCGCGGCCGGCCGGCGGCACGAGGCAGAGGTTACGGCGATGAACGACCCGCGCATCCGCGGCACGTCGGGCGCGCCCGCGCCCGCGGCCGAGGCTGCTTCAACGGCCAATGCCGGCGGGAGCGGCGCCGAGTTGGGAGCCGAGGCAGAGGGGGAGGTGCGCGCGTCAGTCTTCAGCTTCGAGCGGAGCGTCGAGTTTTGGTCGGACTACCTGCAGGCGAAGCTGCACGCGCGCTCGCTCGCGCCGCTCAAGCCGCACGTGTGTGGCTACTCGTCGCTCGCGCGCTTCCCCGACGGCGCATGCATCGTCCAGAAGGAAGAGGACATGCCCGGTGGGCCTCACCTCGTCGAACGCATGCGTCGCTTCCTCGAAGAGTGCGACACGATTCAGGGCTTTCACTTGCTCCTCGACGCCGACAGCGGCTTCGGTGGCGCCGCGGCCGCGCTGCTCACGCAGATCCGCGACGACTACAGCCGCGCGCCTTGCCTCGCCTTCGGCCTCGGTACCCTCCTTCGGCCCGAGCGCTGCGCGGAGGCTCTGCTCGCGGAAGCTCCCCTCGGGACGGTGTCCGCCGAGGGCCTCTCCGCCTTCGGGGCCGACGGGCCGTCCGTCGGGCGTGACGGGCTGGGCAATCACACGTACACGCCTGCGCTCAACGACGCGCTCAGTCTCACAGCCTTCTCTGAGCTCGCATGCACGTATGTGCCGCTGTATGGCGCCGGAGCGCTGCGCTCGGCTCTGGAGAGGCTGGGGCCCTCCGCCGACACCGCCGCCGACAGTGCGGCCGGCTTGGTGGTCGGGGGCAGCCGTAGTGCGGCGGAGAGTTTGTACAGGAGCAATCCGGTGGTGTACGCGCCGCCGATGCTGCAGCCGCGCTCTGAGCTGCGATACCACACGGCGGCGCCGATCGCCATACTGCTCGATGCGCTCACGCTCCCGTACCGCGCGCGCTCGCCTCGCGGCTCGATGAGCGCTCTCGTCGCGGCACTCGCCCCCCGTGGTGGCATGCACCTGTGCGCCGCCTCCCTCGGGCTGCCGATACCGCCCGAAATGGACCTCGCGTCGCGTGAGGGGTGGCTCGCGCCTCTGCTGCCCTTCCAACGGGCGCCTCACGCGGCGCGTGCTTTCGAGCAGCACATTAGCTGGCTCGGCCAGCCGGGCGGCGGGCGTGCCGTCGCGCCGCTCGTGCCGTCGCTCATGCCCTGCCACGGCGGCGGCGGCACCCTCTTCGTGCGCCGGCAGCCGTTCGCCCTGCCACTCTCGTACCCCCAATTCTTCGACGCCGCCGTGGGCGTTCACGGCGAGCTCAGAGGCGCTTACTGTGAGGAGCTCTGCCGTCAGTGGCGGCCGCCGCTGCCGCTCACCCACTCTTCTCTACTCCGTCCGGCCGGCGTAGAGGTGCTCGACGTGCCCGCCGCTGCCGTGCTACAGTCGACGACGGCCCTGCTACCCTCGCTGCGCCGGGTGAGCGCGGACTGGATGGCCGAGAAGAGGGCCGCCGAGCGCGCCGCCTCGGCAGAGGGCTGGGCCGCGCGCGATGAGATGAGCGAGATTACGGAGCACCTCGCGACGATCCGCGACAATTACGCGGATGGCGAGGAGGAAGGCGAGGGCGGCGGGACGTCGGTGAGGGGCTTCTCGGGCGCCGACTGGGGCACGGAGGCCGAATGAATGAAGGAATTGACGTCGCCTCACGGCCATTGGGCGGCGTGTTGGCGCGCACCGAGGCCGTGCCAGAACAGCACCGATCTCTGCTGATCAACAGAACACACAGGGTCACAGCGGGTCCCTGAGGCGGCGCGCTTGTGGTGATGGTGTGGTTTCTCTGTCCTCGTCTGCTCGACCGACTCGAACGCGAGGCAGTGACTGTCCTGTATCCAGAACGACCCCTACATTTTGCCCGACCCCCTCTTGTCAACAGGCAACCAGTAGGTCCGGGAAATCGGTGCAAACCCTGTTCAGGGTCGGGGACCCCTGATC
>ENA-UOUZ01000409-UOUZ01000409.1-mixed-culture-metagenome-genome-assembly--contig:-NODE-409-length-30100-cov-99.335264_pt1 | contig 30100 bp, 25 predicted proteins | sample MGYA00238154_ERZ761575 | MGnify/ENA primary metagenome ERZ761575 (study PRJEB28896, sample SAMN07631632) | mixed culture metagenome | isolation source: Freshwater growth medium | place: USA...
CTCCGCTGAGCGTGACCCGCGACACGCGAAGGGAAGGGACGCGCGCGCCGCTCCAAATCCTGTCATACTTGTGCCACCAAGCGATCCACCAGCGCAGTTCATTCTTGTTTTGACGAAACTTCTTCACTTCGTGATCGCGAAGAGCGCGATCACCTGTGGGCCCTGGGCCTTGCCGCCTTGAGGCGAGCGCCACCTCATGGAGCGTGTCGAGGAGCTCAAATCAGCCGCAAACTTGGCAATAACCAAGTCGGACTTTGCCGTTGCCGCGCAGAACCTAACCGAGGCGATTGCGCTTGCGCCCAAACAGAAGGAGCTCTACAGCAATCGGGCGTTTGTCTTCTCCGCTCTCGGCAAGCACGAGGAGGCGCTCGCAGACGCCAAGCACTGCATCGCGTCGCCCACCTTCTCAAAGGGCTATTTGCGCGCAGGCCGCGCACTCATCGGCCTTGGCCGCTGGGCGGAGGCGGTCGACCTCCTCGAGGATGCGTCAGATCGCATGCCCCAGGACTACTCGCTGCAGGAAGCGCTTGGTGATGCAATTGCGGGCGTGGACGCCGCGCCGATAGCGCTCGCCTCGTCGTGCACCCAGCTACACTCTACCGCCGCCAAGGATGGTGGCCTGAGCTCCTCCTACTACTACGCTGCGGTGGGCGAGTTGCAGCGCAAGCTGCCTGTAGCGCCGCCGCCAAAGATTGACAACAACAGCAGCGGAGGACTTGCCGACGTGAAGGCTGTTGCTAACGGTGCCATCCGCGAGGACATAGACCGCAAAGGCTCCGACAGCTATTACTACGCACACGACCGAAAGATCGACTACAAGGTTCCAACGGTTCCGATGCGGCTCCATCCGGATGGCAGCCTCACGCCGTGGGCACAAGGAAAGTAGATGAGAGGTATAGGTGTCAAAAATAGGTTTCTTCCATAGGAGTGTGGTAACGGCTACGCCAACGAGCTACAATCTCTCAGCCGCGGGCCACCGGCACCTGGGGTTTGCCGTTGTACGGCCCACAGCGTCATGTACGCAGCCAGATTGGCGTGGAGACGTCGGCGGCTCCACAGCATTCGCATCCGACGGAATGCTCGTCAGGCTTTGAGTGCCACATTGAGTAGCGTATCTAGGTCTGTGTGCGCTCCTGTCGACGCATCGTAATGCTGAAAGAGCAGCTTCTCGCCTTCGAAAACAAAGGCGCCACCCTGCTGTAGACCTTGATCAGACTTGGGCGGCAGCCACGGCTTCCAACGCTTCGTGGCTTCCAAGAGGTCTTTGGCGTTGTCCTTTTGCGCACGAGCCAGAATGGCGAGCGGCGTATCGATTGTGAAAAAGGTCGCACCGACACCCTTTTTCAGGCCGAGCGCGTCGTACGCAGCATTGTCGGGGTCACAGTAGAGGTTGTCTGCTGGAAAGCCCACGTGCTCGCAGTACTCTCGACCTCGCTCAGCGGTGCCGATGCCAACAGCAATCAGCTTGACACGTGGGCTGGTAGTCTCCGAGAGTGCCGGGAGCACGTCGCGTGCGAGCTGAGCGCCGAGCTCCTGGCAAAACATTCATCCAAAAGATCGCATGAGAACAAGAACCGCTCGCTCTTCATTGCTCCACAGCTCAGTGAGAGCAACACTGCCACCGGTTGTTGTGCGCTGGACCTGGACCGGGCGTAGTGCCGCGTGCGCATTGAGTGCGCACGCAGCGGACGTCATCAGAAGCGCGCCCACGAGCATCGGCAGGTGGCGGCGCGGAGCGTATGTGCGGCGCGCGGCGCGCGTGTGCGACGAGCGTGTGCGATGAAGATTGTGTGTGAACGTTAACACCTCAACCGCGCGTTCCCTCCGAGACGAATGTCACAAAAGTACGGAACGTAGTCCGTACTAGGTATACAGCTGTTCTGACTTCTGTCTACTGACACTGGACTCGCACGCTCCGCGGGTGACTCAATCATCATGCTGTGCTCTCATCCGTGCGTCCAAGTGGGGTCTCCTCGACACTGCCGCGGCGCCTTGGTGTTGATCAGGAAGCTGGTGATGTCGTCCATCCGAGGCCGTCCATCTCCGAAGAAGACCTGGCCCACGTGTTGGTAGTCGGGCGGACGGCGCGTCGGGAAGGGATGGGCGTTCGGGTACTTGTGGCACGTGTACGCATCGTGCGAGATCTGCGAATTGCGCACGTTGTCGCGCGTCCAGACCATCTTGTTGAGAAAGTCGAGATCGCCCATGTAGCTCTCCCGGTTATTCCAATTCTTAATGAGCGACGCCATGTCAGGGACGGCCGCCTTGACGCCGCCCCACATGCCGCCGTTGAGCGGCCGGTCATGGTTCGGATGGTCGCGGATCGAATGCACGCGCTTACCTGCTCGGGTTAGGGTTCGGGTTCGGGTTAGGGTTCGGGTTCGGGTTAGGGTTCAGGTTCGGGTTAGGGTTCGGGTTCGGGTTAGGGTTAGGGTCGCGGATCGAATGCATGCGCTTACCTGACGCGATCCATTCTTCCACGGCGAGCCTGCGCACAGTCGAGCGTGGTTCGTGGCATTTCGTTAGGCACTCAGAGAGGCAGTCCGAGAGGCACTCGGTGGCGATGGCGCACCGCTCGCGCGGGTTGAGTCGCGAGTCGGAATCGCGGATGATGAAGCGGTCGACGTCCCGATCGGCGGCCACAAGGAAGCGCCAGAACATGCCGCCGATGCCGCCGCTCATCGACGCGTCATCCATCCACTTGAGCTGTGCGCCAAGGGCCTCAAGTTGTGCGACCACCGCCTTCGGCACAGTTCGATCGAGATAGACGCGCACCTTCCATCCAGGGTAGACGAGCGGCGCGAGCTCGGGGGAGAACAGTCAGCATGCAAATGGGGAGGGCAATCAGCATGCATGCACACCTTCCATCCCGGGTAGACGAGCGGCGCGAGCTCGGCGTTCCGCAGCACGCCGATGGTGTAGCGGCTGGCACTGCCGTACAGTCCGTACGAGATGATGCGCACCTCGTTGCTCGCGCCCAGCGAATGGATGCGCGCCATCTGCTGCAGGATCGGAGCGCGCGCCTGAGCCTGACGTGCAGCGTTTGACACGTACTCGGCTCGCAACTGCTCCAGCGTGAAGAAGCGGAGCTGCATGCGCGCGCCAGGGATTCGCCCCGCCGGCTTGCCAGGCGTGTCGCCGTGGGCGCGCACGACGGTGCCGAAGCGGCGCGACACATGGCCGCCGCTGCCCACGTTGTACAGGTACGTGTGTTCCCGCCCTCGCACCTCAAAAAGCTCAGTAGCTCCCACTGCCTCGGAGGATGCTCTAACGACCCAAGCGTCCTTGTCGCCAGGCGGCACGACATGCAGGTAGCGGCCGGTGCGTATGTGCTTGAAAGCGAGCTGCGCCCCCGGCTGTACCTCCTGTGCGAACAGTCCCTCATGCAGTGCGGTGCCCGCGTCCAAGTCGCCCGCGCACTCAATCCAATCCTTCCCAGGCTCAAGCGTGAGGAACAGTCCGTTGGCCACGCACGTGATGAGCACGATGCGCGCGCTGCCCGAGGCCGCGGTGAGCACCTCGGCAGGTACCGCCGCCTCGTCGCGCCCCGAGGCGCCCCGCACGGCCCGCGCGAGCGGCGCCGAGGGCAGCTCGTCCTCCGCCTCGCGCGACATGCGAAGCTCCTTTTGTAGTGGACTCTCGTGCACGGGCGGCGGCGGTGGTGCCGACGCCAACGCCGTCGTTCGCTCGACGAGCGACGCGGCGTTGGACGATGCACCGCCCTGGCTCGTCAGCACCGCCGCAGCCTCTTCCGAGGCACGCCGTTGCAACGCAGCACTGGAGAGCTGCCTTGGCGGCGGCGGCGAGGGCGGCACGATCAGCTTGACTGCCGTCGCCGGGTGCAGCGCGCCGTGGTCGTGCAAGCACTTGTGCAGGCGCCGGCGTAGCACTGCGCGCGTGTCCGGCCGCTCCAGCAGGCAGCTGACCATCACCTGCTCCGAGTACGGCATCAGGTCAAGCGCCTCCTCCTCCACGTGGATGTGCATCGACACACGGCCGCAGTCGCAGGAAGGCTTGGGCGTGCCCAGCCGACCGTGACGGTACGCGAGCAGGTAGAGGCCCGCGGCGAGCACGATGTAGAAGAGGTTGCGCGGGCTGAGGGGGGTGTTCATGCTTTATGTGAAGCAAGCACAAAAGTCGCGTCCTTGCGCGTGTGTCGTGGCAATATATCTCTACCGGTCTTTGTGTCCCGGCTCCCCCCGGTGTATCTCTACCGGTAAAAAGACACCGGGGGGAGCCGGGACACACACGGGACACAGAGATACTTGTATTTCGGCGGTCTCAAAATCTTACCGGTACCCAAGAACTCATGACCCTCCTGCAGTTAATTCAAGTCAAGTCAAGGTGTGGCAGTTCCGAGCCCATCATGACCCCGCCACCAATAAATTTTGAGGTTTCTGCTTTCGACGTGTGGAGACGGACTGGCTTCAGCTTGGTATACCGGTACTTGTACGGAATCGGTATACGTGGTATAAGATGATCAGCAGCTTGATCAGCTCTGAGAATATAGACAATACCCGGGAAATACATGAAATAAGATGCGCCTTTTGATCCCGGCTTATGATTGAAGGCCGCGCCGTGCTGCGCGCGCGCGCGCAGCACCAAGCGCGGCACAGTCACCGCCGGATCCAGGCGCGTCCTACCAGTCGAGTACTGTGAACGCGGCACGCGGGCACGGCACCCGTTTGCCGGTAGCTCTCAGTCCTCTTCACTCTGTCTCGTATCTGGGCTTGCGAGCTTCGCACGGGTCGAACTGGTGAGCACCATATTCACCGCAATCATTCACAGCCATCCAAAATGCGTCCCCTCAGGATCCTTGAGTTTGCCATCAGCGCCGACGTCATCAGGGTACGTGTACGAAGGCCACTTCCCTTCCCGCTGCCACCACAATCGGTACGTGCGGCCTGGAAGCCTCACAGGGCGCAGCAAACTGCTGGGGTCGGGTAGGAGAATGGATCTAAGCAACTCCTTCGGAGTGGGCTGAAGGCGAGGGTCCGCCTGCACTGTCAATGCCATTTCGCGCACTTTCCGCCGAAAGTGGGGACGATCGTACCTTGCAGCTAAGTAGGGCTCTTCGCAATGCGGACCTTCATTTTGCATCTGGTGTAAGCTGGCACACGTAAAGAGCAGGAGCTCACTCATTGAGCAGCTCGCATCCCAACACGTACGAAAGCAATCCATGCCGTTAAAGCCAATCCTGCCTGTTTCCCACATATTCGGATGGAATCGGGCGCCGTCCATCTTTACGATAAACAGTTTGTGGTGGAGCCGATCGTAGTGATGCACGTGGTGATCTGGATCTGGATCTGGTGGATCTGGGTAGCTATTGTCGATGAAGATGAGCAACGGGTACACCGCGTTGTCGTGCAACGTGCCACTCAGCCCAGGCACTGTGGCTAAGTACAAGTGACCACAACGACGTGTTTCGCGAGAATTTCCGAATCCAGCTCGATCTGGATGGATGGTTTCATTCAGATGGAACCCTTCGGGAAGTTCGGCTACCTCGCGTGCCTCAGCCTTCACAATGCAGCGTGCCACAGCAGCATCGCCATGACGGCTGCGCATGACAGCAAGCTCGGCTCGAAGCTGATTCACCCGATCACGGTAGAGTGCTGAGAGCGGGGGGATCTCCCCCGATGCGGACGATTCTTGAATGTCGCGCCGAAGATCAACGAAGCGCTGTGTCTGCAGCGCAAGCAATTCCGAATCGCGTGCGTAGGCACCAGCAGACATGATGGCTGCTGTACGCAGCCAGTCTTCATTTGCAGGCAGCCGATGCAACTGTGCGTTCCCTTCGCTGCAGCCCACCAATGCTGCAATGGCCGCCTGGCAGCCCTTGTTCAGGGCTTCATGACCACCGTGCAAGCAGAATAATTTGCATGTGCATCGCAGGCGACCGGCAGCTTCTGACCCACCATGAATGATGATGGCCGTAGACACCAATCCCAGAACATCATGGGGTAGATCAACCAAACGGCCTCGATACATGAGCTGCTGCCGAGTTCCGCAGAAGCTCATCGTAACTTGCGCGGAGGACGGCGGCATTGCAACAGCTACGCCTCCAGAGCAACTCTCGGCGGGATAGGAGTACTCTCCTCTTCATGGTCGGCACCGGCGGACTTCGCGCGCTGTGGTGTGTGTGTGGAGAACGTTGGAGAGCGAGCCGCCCGCGATTGACACGACGCTCCTGCCGGTAAGAGCCTTTGGGGGGATTGACGAAAAGCTCCGCGGCGGTCGTCCCGAACTGAGGGGCAAGTTCACCGCGAGTGTCCAGGATGTCGTGTACCGGTAACGTACCGGTAACGTCCTCGCGCGCGGCTGTGGACCGTAGTCGACAAAAATGTAGGTTTTGCCCTAATGGAATCACGCTGAGGTGCAACGCTGAGGGTGGGACTCAGATCTCAGACCCTTCGTTTCGGCGTGTGTTTGCACAAAGGGATGTGCCTCTCTGCGGCGGCGGCGCCGAAGCGTCGCAAACACTTCGGGCACTGGACGCGTCCGTCGAGGGCATCGTCTGGCGGCGGTGGCGGGACGCCAGCGACGCGAGATGCCGCCATGGCCCTTCGAAGTTCATCGCTCTGCTGCGCCCATTTCTTTGGCTGCAGACTGTGGATGGTAGCGGTCTCTTTTGCCGCCGCCGCCGCCGCGGCCGCGGCGACGTCGCGCGCTGTGCCTGTCGCCGCGTCAGCACGCATCTCGCCTGGCGCGACGATCACAACGCGACGTTGCACGCCCAGCGTCTTAGCACGCTGCTGTCGTTTGTGGATGTTCTGTAGCGACGAGCGAATGGGAGGCGCCGTCACGGGCGCTTCTGATGGCTCCGATGAGGCATGTTCCGCCGCGAGCTCCTCTTCTTCGATGCCCGGCTCTTCCAGCGGCATCTCCGTCGCCCAGGTCGCATCTGTGGGAAGCGTCGCCTCGTTCTCCTCAAGCTCCTCAGCGTCCATCTCCTCATCCGATGCCCCGGGCAGCGTCCACGCCACCTCGCCAGACAGCGCGTTCCAATAGTAAACGCGGCCGCTCGCCTCGTCAAGCAAGCGATGCCATCCCTCCGAAGCACCGTCGGCCAGCGCATCGTTGCTAACCTCCTCGTTGCTAACCTCCTCGTATAGCGGGTACCCCTCGGAGCCATTTCCATGGCCACCTCCGGCATTGAGCACATCTTCCTCTGAGTTGCCGTAGTCTGCGTTATCGCCTGGGTCCTCGTACCCATCGGCATGCTGCTGCTGCTGCTGCTGCTGCTGCTGCTGCTGCATACGGAGGACCATCCCTCGAGAGGAGAGCATCCGCTGACGCGCTTCTGTCATCGGCTCCCCCTCGTCGGTTCCTCCTTGTCTTCTATCCCGCGACCCAGAAGCAAGCGCGAGCGCCTCCTCGCGAGCTCGTAACGAAGCTTCCCATTCCTCAACTGCGCGTATGCGGGCCTCAAGCTCCCTCTCCCTTGCAGCCACAGCGGTGAATTGGGCCTGGAGCAGATGCTTTTCGTTCGCCAGCTCGGAGCCGCGTGCGGCGAGCTTGGCGTCGAGACCAGCGCTTCGCTCGGCCAGCTCGGAGGTGTAGTGAGCCAACGCTCGTTCGCGGTGCGAGAGGAGCGTCTCGCGCAGCGTTAGGTTTTGATCGGACTGCATCGTATGCATGACCGTATGGCAGTGCCGGAGACGTCCATTTTTCGTGCGTGCCCCTTGGGCGGTGTGAACGTTAATTAACGCGAGTACTAACCAACCAGTCCATCGGACGCAACATGATCCTCCAACTGCGCCTGGCTACGAGCCGCACTCCCGTCGGCTCTCGTAGTCGGAGGTGCATCGTCCACAGTGCTAACGACTGCGACAGTCTTCGATGGAAGAGCATCCGATAGATCCTCTAAGCACAGGACCTCCAAGCACAGGAGATCGTCTGCCTTCAAGCAGCGTGTCGCAGCTGCCTTTGGCATGTAGAGATCGGATCGCGTCGTCTCCGCCTGCGGCGGTTTGCTGTCGTGCCATGCGTGCGCATTTGGCACTAATTGCACCTGGCTAAAGGGTAAGCGACGAGCAATCGCAAACCGGTCGTCCACGAGCACCCTTGGCTTCTCTGCAGCACCAGTAGCTGTATCAATGTCAAACAAGCACATGGGCTCCAGGGAAGCATCAGCACGAACCCTATCCGACGACATGCACCCGTTGCTGCTGGTTTGAGAAGGATCGTACGTTCCAGCGCTTTCTGGCACAACGGCCTTGGACATTGCGGCGATGGCCGCATCGTACGGCGAGGAAACCTTCTCGCGCACCCATGCCGCGTTCTTCTTTTGACGGACCATGCCCGACGGCGCTCTCTTGAACCGCAAAGCACCCAGGCCAAAGAAAGACCTTTCAAGTAGTTTTTCAAGTCGTGAAAGAGTACCTGATTCGATGCGCGCCCAAATTCCAGAACATCAAAGCTAGTGGGGTGAAAAATCACAACGCCAATGGTTTTCACAGCCGCACCATTTCACAGCGCTCTCTGTGCTGCGCTTCTGCCCTGCGCCTCTTGCCTGAGCTCGGCCTGCGCGCGCGCGCGCCCATGCCTGCGGAAGGAACGAGCGATATCCCGCCCATCGAAACCGTGTACGTCAACAACCTCAACGAGCGCATCAACAAGGAGGAACTCAAGAAGAGTCTGTATGCGATCTTCTCGCAGTTCGGGCCCATCCTTGACGTGGTTGCACGGAAGACGTACCGCATGCGTGGGCAGGCGTTCGTCGTCTTCCGCGACATCACTGCCGCGACGCAGGCAGTACGCCAGCTGCAGGGCTTCCCGTTCTACGATCAGCCGATGAAGCTCACGTACGCCAAGGCCAAGTCCGATGCGACGGCCAAGCTTGATGGCACCTTTGAGCTCAAGCAAAAGGCTGAGCGACAGGCGAAGCGCAAAGCGGAGCGCGAGGCGCGGGCCGCCGCCGAGCTAGCGGCCAAGACGGCCGGCAGCAAGCGCGGCGCCGACGAGGCGGCCGGCGACGAGCATGGCAGCGGCAAGAGGGGGCGCACTGGCAGTGAGCCCGCATTGCCGGTGGCACCTTCGGCGATGCCGGTGGCGCCGTCGCTGTCGACGCAGCCGGCGGGTCCCAATCCGATCCTTTTCGTTGAGAACCTGCCCGCCGAGGTCAACGCAATGATGCTCTCGATGCTCTTCCAGCAGTTTCCCGGCTACAAGGAGGTGCGCCTCGTGCCAGGCAAGGCGGGCATTGCTTTTGTGGAGTTCGAGGACGAGAACCAGTCGGGCGCCGCGATGCGTGGCCTCCAGGGCTTCAAGATCACCCCGCAGAACCTCATGCAGGTCTCCTTCGCCAAGAGGTGACGAGAGCGCCGATCTCGTGATTCGGCGTGGGATGCACACGGAAGCCAGTTTTCACAACATGTTGTGCTCACACTCTGCATGAATTACACGCATGGCTTTAGGTTTGTTTAGATGCAATTGCAGACACCACGTACGCCCTCGAAGCACTGTCGACATGTCGGCCCGTGCGGCCTGGGAGCCCTGGCGGCTGGACGTTAGATCTCTATGCGGCATGCGTCGCTAATGTGCCACACACAGTCACACTCTTCTCTCCACTTCACGATACGGATGTGGTCGTTCATCGGCCATTGAGGTAGTCACGGCGATCGTACTGCAGCGAGCCAGCGCGCGCCGAGTACATGAAGAGCGAGATTGTGTCGGCCTCGTCGACCGTCTGCAAAGCAAAGTGCTTGGCGACTGCGAGGGCGAGCTCCGTCTTGGTTACGTTCTGGCGTGTCTTCAGCCGATAGTGCCGCTTGTAGCGCTTAAGTGTGGCCATGTCAAGCTTGGTGAAGTCGACCGTCAAGTTCCGCGCGTCCTTTTCCCCGCGCATCGGTGGGCGTGAGGGCTCACCACCAGCACCGCCGGGCATCGGCATGCCATCCTCCTCGTCATCGCGCTTCTGCTTCTTCGCGCCCTTGGGGCCCGCCGCACGCGCACGCTCCTCGTAGCCAAAGTCGGAGCGCGACAGGTTGGGCCGCGGCTGCCTTTTCCCGAGCGGCCTCTCCGACATGCTCTGTCGCGCGGAGCGGGAGCACAAGGCGGCACCTCTCGGGGTTGACGATTTGCGGCGCCCACGACGGCGGCTCGTGAGTTCTCCGAGCATTGGCGCGCACGGCCGAGTTTTCACAGCGTTGTCCAATTGTATATGTAAAGTGAAACGAAAAAGAAAGGTATTAATCAGACTTTTTGTGCGACGGGCGCTTCGGAAGGAATCACTCACACGCCCCCGCCGCCCGCCTCGCAGGGCATGGACCACGCTGCAACGGAGCGTATACAAGCATCGGTACGCATGGTCATAGTCCAATCATCCTTACGCTGCCTTGACGGTGAGGCTGCGCACGCCTTTGGATATCGAGGGTCTTATGATGAGGATGGCATCCACGCTGCGCTTTCGCCAGTCGCCGCCACCATACAGGCCCACGCACGCGGGTATGTTGTTCGCCGACGCCTCTATGAGAACCAGGAGCAGGCACGGTGCCGGTGGATCGAGTATCATCTCTCCGCGCGCAACACAGCAGCCGCGCGGGCACTCGGCTGGCTGCCACGCCGCATTGCCGACGACGCAAGGAAGGGCAGTCCACCCGAATCGGCCAAGCTGCTGCTTCGCGACGACGAGCGTCGTGCAGCCAAAGGTGGGAGCTCTCCCAAGCCCGAACCGGCAGTTGCCGTTCACCGCAGCGCAGCGCTGGATTTCCCACGCTTTCTTGCCGCGGTCCATGTAGCTGCGTACCATGGCTGGACAGCCACCTCGACCCCTCGCGCCCAGCTCCCCAACATCTTGCTCTGGGGGTACACCTGGGTGCCCTTCTTCTTCCTCCTGTCGGGCTTCGTACTCTTCTTCTCGAAAGCACAGGCAGAGGGGAGCTCCGTCCAAAAGGCTCGTGAGTTTGGGTTCACGGGGAAGGGCAAGGCTTGGCTGTGGCTGTGGAAGCGCTGGGTGGCGGTGTACCCCCTCTTCTTGCTCTCCCTCGTCCTTGGCGTGTGGGGAGTTCCTCTGTTCGCACATCCTCATGGGCAGTGGATGGAGCTGCTGAACATGCTGCTGATGCTGCAGGCGTGGGCGGAGGAGTTGCGCTGCACAGACACGACCACGCTGTGCGTGTACGTCGTGTGGAACGAGCCCGCGTGGTTTGTCTCTGCGCTCTTCTGGTGCTGGCTCACCTTCCCCTTCGCCTACCGCCAACTGCACCGCATGGGCTTCTACTCAGTCTGCCTCTGTGGCGGGCTACTCTACGCGATCTCGTGTTGGGAGCTCGTCGTCTGGCCCAACCTGCCTGCGGAGCTGCTCCTTCAGGCGGATAGGATCGGGGCGATCACTGCTCGGAACCCCTTGGCCAACGCCAACAAGTTCCTGCTCGGCGCTGTACTTGGTCGGCTGCTGCTGCTGCGCTGCCACGTCCTTGTGCCCGATACGGCGCAGGTTACGGCGCCGGAGCCGGAGGCCTACAACACCACCCAGCCGCCAAGGCAGCAAGCCTACGTCCTGCAGCTGCAGCGACTGCCTTGTTGGATCGCCTTCGCTGCGACGCCTACGACGGCGGCTATCCTGGCCTGCTTCTTCCTTCTGAACCCAGACCAGACGTTGGGACGGGAGGCCATCATCGTTGGCTTGTACAGCTTGCTCATCGTCTCGCTGGCCGCCGGGCGCGACCCCCTGGCGCGCTTGCTCGAATGGCCCGTGCTCGCCTGGTGGGGTAAGCTGTCCTATGCCATCTACATCCTGCACAGCTCCGTGCTCGCATTCACCTCTCAGCTCACGATGCGTGAAGGGTGGTTGCCCGATGAGCAATACCGCCTCAAGGCCTTCTTTCCAATCCTCCTGCTCTTCGCGCTCCTCGGCCACTTTGGCGTCGAACGCCCCACGGCCGCATTCTACGGCAAGCCTCCCGCGTGGCTCTGTGGCGGCTTCTGTGCGCGTGTGCAGTCCTACGACGAGGAGGAACGCAGGGCGCGCCGAGCCCGGGTCTTGCCCGACGGCTCTCTACCCGTCTCTCATCAGTTGCACTCTCAGTTGGCTGTATAGGTGCTCGCACCACTGTCCACACTGACCAGCCACTCTACACGCACAAAGAAAAAGGGTCGTGGCTTTGCCTTATCTTGGTGTGCGCACCGCAGGGAGATCATGAGCAGGGAGATCTATGATAATGTGGCCGCGTGTACCCTGTTATGAAAGAGTCTTCACAGCGCTATTCACACTAAACCCCTTTCTCGCGCAAGCTCGTCATTATGGCGTTCTTGGGATTGTGCAGCGCAGCGGTCGCTTTCTCGGTGTCCACGCCAATAAGTGCTGACCGGCTCAGCGTACAGCTTACCGCGCAGGAGCAGCAGAGCGGCGTGTGGTCCGCAGCAACTTGTTCACTCGCTGCCTCCTTGCTCGAGGAGCACGGTGTCGTCCTGGTCAAGCGGGCCGTGCCGGTGGAACTGATCGCACGCTGCTCGGAAGCTGTGGACAGCCGCTTCGCCGCATGCCAGACCGCTCTGGCCGGCAAGGGCGTGCGCCTGCAAGATCCGTTTGCTTTCAAGGAGATTGCGCACCGTTCCAAGCTTCGCTATGACATGCAGCTGGCCGGCGACTGTCCGCAGGAGCTGATCGACAGTCCACCATGGCAGCCTATGCTCAAAAAGGTCTTCGGCCAGCCGATGGCACTCTTCCAGGGCGCGGTCATCGCCAACCCTGGCGCGGCCCCGCAGCAGCCGCACATGGATGGCTCCCACCTTTTCCAGGCAACACATGGCTATGAGCAGGTGCAAGCACCCATGCATTGCCTGAACGTCTTTTTGCCATTGGTGGACGTGACTGCCGAGAACGGCCCGACCGAGTTCTGGCCCGGCAGCCACGTGCTCGCAAACGCGCGCAAGGCCTACGCCGGACAGATGCCGAGCGTGGCACTCGCAGGCGCACGCACGGATGCGATCGTCTTCGACTACCGCGTGGTGCATCGAGGCATGGCGAATACGGGCGAGGCCGCGCGGCCGGTGCTCTACCTCACCTTTTGCCGCAGCTGGTTCCGCGACCAGCAAAACTTCCCCGACGAGCGGCTCTTCCCGCTGGCGGCAGGCGGCGGTGCCGGGGGCGGCGGCGGCGGCGGCGGCGGCGGCGGCTTCGGGGCGCGAACGGTGCCGGGGAAAAAGGGCAAGGGGACGAAGTAGAATCCCACTCGAGCATTTCCTTGTGAGCGTTGCAGCGTTCTACCAACGCGTTCTACCAACACGTTCTGTCAACGCGTGGATCATTTGTGGATCATATCAACCCAACGTGATCGGATCCTCCGTTCCGCTTCACACCGGACGTTATAATTCATTTCGACAGCATCGCGCCAGAACTCGCGCCATGTCGCGCTGACCTTTTTACATCGATGTTTTGATTCCAATGACCTTTTTCGATGCCGCCGCACTTCGCCGATTTCGAGCGCGGGACCAACTTCGCCACGGCACTGGCCGCTCGTGCGCACGTGTCCGCTTCGGGCCAACGCGACGTCATTTTGGTCGTCACCGACTCGCGCCACACGCACTACGTGCACAACCTCATCCTGAACCTTGCGAAGCTGGGCGTGGATGGCCGCACACTTGCTATTGGAAGCTCGGAGGTGGCGTGCACCCGTTTGCTCGCGCGTGCGCCGTCCGGTTCGGTGGGGTGCGGTTACAGCAGCTGGATGCGTAACGGCATCAACGCGACGATGGATGCGGCCTTGGACCGCTGGAACATTGGCCCGAAACATGTGTACCATTTGTGGTGGCAGAGGTGGCATTACCTCTCGTGGGCCGTGCAGCTCGGGTACAGCGCCATGTCGCTCGATACCGACATCTCCCTGCGTGCCAATGTGTACGAGCTCCTGCACGGTCGGCTCTCGCACCATCACCTGTTCATCGGCCTCGATCACGAGGCGTCGGGCAAGGAGCGTCCAAACGTCTTCCCGATGATCAACGTGGGCCTGGTGTACTGTCAGCGATGCGCGCCCGACGGGCCGGCGCACCGCGTGCTGCGCGAGGTCACACGGCGCGTGCAGCACTTCCTGTTTGGCGAGGTGCTCTACCAGACGCGCCATGGCCGCTCCGGAATCGCGGTGCGTGTGCTGTGGGAACAAGACCTTTTTAAGGACGCCATCGAGCACGTCGCCTACCGGCTGCCGATGCATGCATCTCGTCACGCGCGGAGCAACGCCGACCCGCAGCCCGGCGTGCCGCACCACGATCTAGACGCGCCCACACGTGGCTGGCGATTTGAGTCGGTCGAGCCTGCTACCGGTTCGCAGCCCGCTCGCTTTCCATGGCTGCTCTTGCCGGCAGGGGCGACTCATCCAGGGATGGACGCGCTGCCGGTCTTTGCTGCGGCGAGCGCCGCCGAGATGGCTGCGTCGGAGGCGCGCGCACTGCGCGCGCCGGGTACGGAGAGCCTGCTTGCACTGCCCCTTTGGATCTTCTCTCCGTGGAATGTGCCACCGCACGGCGCGGCGTGTGCAGGGCAGTGGGCCGAGGTTCCTTCGCCCGTGATGATCGGCCACATGGTAGGGAGTGCTTCGAAAGGACTCACGATGCGCCAGTTGGGCTGGTGGCACTACGACGTCACGGCCTTCGACTGCGCTGCCGGCACGGCCGCCACTGCCGCCATCGCTTCCACCGCCGCTGCTTCCGCCGCCATCGTTCCGACCAGTATCGGCGGCGGCTCACCGGTCGTTTGGCATGCGTTGTCGGTCAGTCCCACGGCATCGCCCTCCTCCGCGCCGGTGCCACCGCCGCGTGTCTTCCCGCCATCCACGCGCGTGCTCGTGCTGCGCTCACACGGCGTGCACATCCACACGAGCGAGGACATCCCAAACGCTTGGGAAGTCGTCCGTCGCTTTGCGATGCTCGGCCTGCTGCTGGGGCGTCGTCCAGTGCTGCCGCTGCTGCCATGCGCACTCTCGCCGTGTGCGCCCCGCGTGCCAAACCCGTTGCGTGCGAGCCTCGTCATGATCTCGTTTGGAGATGCGGCGGCGTGTGCGGATCCCGAGCCAGGCGTCGTAGCGGGCGAGCCGGTCGAGACGAGGGTGAGTGAGGCTACGCTGCTCCGAGAGATGATGGTGGGGGGCCATGGGCGCGAAGGCGGCGAGACGCCATATGGATGGGTCCCCTCACCGAACACGTCGCGCTGGTGGTGGGTGACGCGGCCGGCGTCGCGCCGTCGTGGGCAACGCGCGACTCCACCTCGAGTGCGCCGTGGCTGCTGTCAGGCTGTGCCCGCCGCCGTTTCATGCGTCGACCCGAGCGGCGCGCGCCGCCCGATGTGCGAGGAGCCGCTGCTGTGTGCGGCAGACCTTCGGCGACTACTCGCGGAGCAACAGGCTCAAAATCAAAAGGCAACGACATGGGCGACGGGCGGCTCGGCGGGACGCGTCGTATCCGAAACGGCTGTAACGGCCGAAGGCGGGCCCCATCGCCTCGTCGAGCTTGTAACGCTCCAGTCGGCCGAAATGGACGGCGTGAATCGAACGCTCGAACGGCTGCTGAGCTCGAGCGCCACGGTTCTCGTGCTCGATGCGGAGCGCCAAGCGAGCGAGCGGCTGCCGAGCCTGATCCGTGTAGCGTCGCACGCCACGCACACATCGCGGTCGGCGTGGGCGGACGCGTCGTCGTGGGCGGATGCGCGGTCGGGCGTGGGCTTGTACGCGGCGCGCTGTCTGGCGAGGTTAAGGAGGCGAGATTAAGGAGCGGCGGAAACGAATCCACAGAACGCGGAATTCGTTTCGCCCAAGTCTTGTTTAGTCGTTTACAAACGAGTAGTACTAGTCAGATAATTATACGATGCCCTATCCCCGCACACCGAGGCCGGCACCGGCACCGCAGTCCGCACTGACACAACACTGACACGCCGCTCTCACGCCGACGCCATCGCATGATCGCATCGTCGCGCCACCCTCTAGCGTACCTGAGTACCTCCCTATTCAACTAATTCAGACTATAAGTTGTAGTGGCACGCTTTGTTGTGCACATGCTTTCGTTGTGCTCGTGTGCATTGTTGTACAGTGCACGGCTTTGTTGTCTCTAACGCCGAGCTAGCTCGATATTAGAGACAAGCAAATATGTGCCCTTGAAGATGCCGGCCAAAGCTCATATCGAGATGTCCTTGAAGATGGCGGCCACACGAGCTCTCTCGAGCGCGCGCAGGGTTGCCCGTGAATTCAATACACGAGGGAAGCGCTCCGGTCTGCATGCATTCAACGCACGAGGGAAGCCCTCCGGTCTGCATGCATTCAACGCACGAGGGAAGCCCTCCGGTCTGCATGCATTCAACGCACGAGGGAAGCCCTCCGATCAGTCCGTCAGTCATGCAGCGAGGCGTCGTCGTCGTCGTCGTCCGGTGCGTTCGTCGAGTGTCGGGATGAGCACGAGGCCTCGTTAGCGTCGTCATCTTGGGCTGTGGGAGGCGGCGTGCCGAGGCACATCGCGGGAGGCCAGGTGGACTCGACCCGCACACGGTCCAAGCGCGCCACACCGAGCGCGTGTAGACGCTCGAAGACGACGCGCAGGCACGATGGGGGTGGGGCGTAGTGGCCGGATGCATTCGTGATCGCGACGAGCCACCCGTCGTCGATGGTCATCTCGCCTGCCGCGGCCACGGGCGCCCCCGCCACGAAGGAGGAATGATGGAAGGGCCGCGTGAGGTGCTCGACAGTGAGCATCACGCTGCCCTGCGCATCCAGCACAAAGATCGCCACGACGGCGCCGCTTTGAGATCCACCCAGAGGGCGCCCATCATGATCGACGAGACGTCCCTCGTGCACACGCAGGGCGCGCATGCGCCGCTCAGACTCGTCATGCAGCCACGTGAGGCTCACCCTCTTGTCACGCACCTCGCCGTAGAATTGGGGGAGCAGTGGGAAAAGGTGCAGCGTCCCCTCGCCGCCGCGGCTCGTGTCGCCGTGACCTCCGGCGCAGCTCGGGCTGATCCCGCGCCGTAATGAGCACGGAGCGGAGCTCCTGTGGGGAATCGCGAGGAGCGCCTCCACCTCGCTGCACGTGTGTGCGTCGCTGCACCTCGAGCGCTCCTCGAGCCTCTCTAGCTCGCCCGGTGAGCAGAGCGCCGTCTGGAGCGAGACCTCGGACTCGTCGATGAACTCCGCCAGCTCCTCAGGAGAGAGCTCCGCCAGCTCCGCCAGCTTCGTCAGCTCCGTCAGCTTCGTCAGCTCCGACAGCTTCGTCAGCTCCGTCAGCTTCGTCAGCTCCGACAGCTTCGCCGGCGATGCTACCGCCGCGTCCCTACGCGGGGCAGTGGCCTCCGCGGCCTCGGCCCGCGTCTCCGACCGCGCCGCGCCCGCCGATGCGTTCGCGTCCCTGCCGTAAGCCGCTTCCTCTGGCTTCGAGGTCGGCGCGGTGAGCACCTCTGAATAGGTAGCCGCGCGGCACGATTCGAGACTAAAGTATCGACCTTCCAGATCCACAGCTCGATCCTCGAGATCCACAGCTCGACCTCCCAGATCCGCAGCTCGACCTCCCAGATCCGCAGCTCGACCTCCCAGATCCGCAGCTCGACCTTCGAGCGCAGCTCGACACTCCAGATCCACAGCTCGACCCTCCTTTTCCGCAGCAGGCTGGAACGACCGGCCGGTGGGCGAGGGGCCACTGGAGCCAACGGAGCTCTCCTGTCGCCGCCCCCGAAGCGCAAACAGGCGCTCGTAATTGAGCCGCTCCTTTTCGCGCGCGAGCTGCTCGATTCGAAGATCCTTCATTGTCTCTAGATCGAACTGGATTCGGAAATTCTCGCGGAACACGTGCGAGAGCAGGTACGACGTCATCAGCGACGCGCCTGTGGCGGCGACGTGCATCGGCAAGAACCAGAGCTGCGCCACGATGTCGATGCCGTGGATCACTCGCCAGGTGATGCATGCTCGAGCGAGGTTGACGACGAAGCAGATGGTGAGGAGTTGGAGCGCAATCAGCGGATCGGGTGAGAGGAGTACCGTCACGCTGTACATGAGGATGCTCGTCCCCACGTAAGACGCCGAGCGATGCGCGACTCTCGCCAGCAGCACCTGGAGCTCCTCCGGCTCGCCATCGCAAGTAAAGTTCTCCGCGGTCTCGGTCAGGTGCGTCGCTTGAGACGCGTAGATGAGGGCGCCCACCAAGGGCGGCCCAAACCAGCTCAGCAGGACCAGGGGTATCGCCATGCGCAGAAAACGAGCGTACGAGCGCGCCGAGAGGCCACGGGCGGCTAGGGCCACGCCGATGGCCACTGCTGGCCGGCACAGCATCGAAACGTGTGCGATGCGCTCACCAAATACGGTCGTGGCGAAGAAATAGGGGCTGTCCCTTATGACTGACCCCAGCTGCGGCGTGAGTGCAGGCTGGCCCAAATGTGCAAAGTAGAGCGTGGAGAGCATGGTCATGAAGAAGGCATGGCCGAACGTGAGGTACCGAATCCCCTGCCCCTGGAAGGAGTCAAAGGTGTGCGCGCAGAAGGCAGCCTCCTGTTTTCTGTCAACGAAGCGTCGGCTGCACGCTTGCTGCTCCCACTCGTCACGCGTCATTCTTGACGCCCCGGAGTTTGGCACGATGACACACTTGCACGCGTGAATGCCTGCAACCGTTGAGTCGAGACGCGCGTCAGCGGCAATCAACCTGCAGCAAGAGGGCCCATGGCTGCAGCCCTTGGCTTACATGGTGCAAGAATGGTCAAGTGCGATCTCTGTGCAATTTCGATGAGAGCGGTTTACTTTAAACTTCTTGTGGTTGTGAAGGATTATTTAAGGATTTCATTGGGGGAAGTACAAAAGTTTTGTCTTCGCTGACTCGAGTCTTGAAGCTTAGATCGACCGTGCTTTGTGTGCATCACGACCCTTACTGACTTTATGCCATTGGTCGCGCGAGCTTGCCCCCTTATCGAAAATCAGTTGACCTTACCTCCCATCAATGCTCCCATCAAGAGTAATGACTCAACAAGACCATGTGTATACATGTGCGGTTGAGCGCGCCCGCGGTAACTCCTGGTGCACTGTGTTGGACCCGTATTATTAACAGTCGTCAGTAACTCACGACACGTAAGCCCTACCATGATTTCCGAGTCGACCTCCGAGATTTCCAGAACACGCTGTTCACGGTCACAGAGGAGAGTGCGCGACACGTGGGTGCGGACTGCGGGTGCGGACGCTTCCAGAACCATGGCGGAGGCCGACGACGACGACTCTGTAAACCTCATTGAGCCCGTAGGCAATGACGCCCCTGCACCCTCGCCAAACGTTGACATCGGCGGCGACAACCCTGCACCCGCACCCAAGCGTCGGCGGCGCTGGGAGGATGCACCGAGTGCACCAGCTGTGCCACCTACGCCAGCTGCACCAGCAGGCACTCCCGCCATCAGCCCAGCGCTCGTAGCACTCGCGCCAGCGCTCGGCATCATCGGGAGCGGCATAGGCGCCGGCATGCCTGCCGCACACGCGCCCGTCATCGACGGGGCGGTCGCGCAAGCAGCGCAGGACGCGATACGGCGCGCATTGGGAGGATTCGCGGGCTCGCTTCCGGTGAATGCTGCCGTGAAGTCGGCGGAGTTTTCGCTGGATATCGACATCAACGATTCGACGAAGAAGGGCCAGCTGACTAAGAAGCAGACGCAAGAGGATATCACAAAGCAGACGGGCGCCAGCATCTCCATTAAAGGCCGCTACCGGCCGCCAGGCGACACGTCGACAGACGAGATGCCGTTGCACCTTCACCTCGAGGCTCGCTCGCAGGAGGACCTGGATGCAGCGGCAGCGATCATCCACCAGATCATGGGTCCCGTGCAGCCGCCTCCGCTGCCCGATGGCTACACGCTGATGGCGCCGCTCGCGCCGCCGCCGCCGCCGCAGACCTTTGTGCCGGGCCAGCTCAAGATCTCGCCATCTGTGACGGTCCCGACGGGCGGGCCACCGCCCTCGAACGCCGCGGCGATGCACGTTTGCCGGCTCGAGGTGGGGGTGGACCCGGCGGCGGGGTACCAGATACGCGGCAAGCTGCTGGGGCCCAAGGGGTCGTATCTCAAACACATTCAGGAGACTACCGGCACGCGCGTGCAGCTGAGCGGCTTTGGCTCGGGTAATATGACGCCCGAAGGGCGCGAGGCGGACCATCCGCTCTCGCTCTCGCTGAACGCGCCCTCGGCCGAACAGCTCGAGGTCGCACGCGTGCTGGCCGAGGATCTCATTAGGGCCGTGAAGGAGGACTGGTATCGACGAAACCCACCCGCCGGAGCGCCTCCCGCTGCTGGGACGCTCCCACCGCCCATGCCAGCGATGCCGCCGCCGCCCAGTGGTCCGCCGCCGCCGTATGGCATCGTGCCGCCCGGCTACCCGCCCCCCCCACCGTATGGCTACCCGCCGCCGGGAGCTTACCCGGGCTACCCGCCCCCGCCATACGGGTACCCCGGTCCACCGCCCATGTATCCGCCGCCGCCGGGCGCCTACCCGCCGCCACCATACTCGGGCGCACCGCCGCCGCATCCGGGCGCATGGCCACCGGACGGACCGCCGCCGCCGCCGCCGCCATACGGGCCGCCACCGCCACCGCCACCGTCATACGGCGCTCCGCCGCCACCGCCACCGCCACCGCCACCGCCGTCGCAGAACGCGCCACCGCCACCGCCACCGCCACCGCCGCCGCCACCGCCGCCGCCGTCCTGAAGCCCGCATCTTGGAGAAAGGCCGGAGCAGCCCCAATGCGAGACCTGGGTCTGCCGCAGAGGCTCGCGTCTTCCCCACAGGTCTGGACACAGGAGGCCACTGGCGGGTACGACGGGCGTTTACGAAGGGCATATGGCGAGCACATATGACGACGGGATGGGCCCCGGTGGGGTCCGCATGCACAGAGCAGCCGATGCACACGACACTCGACATTGCTATGCCACCCTCGTGGGGTGGCGCTCTAAGCCTTCGAACAAGAGGATCGCCCTTCGCCGAATGCCGCGCCTCCGGCTCCGCCGAGCCACGCAGCGCACAGCAGGGTGGACCGGGAGTGCTGAGGGTCAGAGGGTCGAATGGGTGATCTTGAACGAGTATAGTCCATTTGAATAATCCGCTGATCATACATCCGGACCCCCGCCCGTCCCGGGCGGGAGACCCAAGGCCGAAACGCGAAAAATCAAAAATCGGCATCGTAGTCGCGGTAGTCCGCCCATCCGGAAGACCGCGGCCTATCCGGCCCGGGGGTTAGACACGACGTCTTGACGATACGCGGTCGATACGTCTTACGTGGCCGGCCGCGCGGCTTCGGCCAAAACGCACAAGAAACCAAGATGCTACACAGAGAGAGGCTCTATTGATGTCTGAGCACCGGCTATCAGTCGGCCAGCGAGATTCAATCCAGCGAGCATCATTGCACGAGGCAGCAGCCGCTGGCGCTGGCGCCCGCGGGGGGCGCGGGCGTGCCTCCCGTGCCGCCGCCACCGTCGGCCTTTCCCTTCGTTGTGTCCAGAAAGCCCATCACCTCTGTGTAGCCGTTCGCCTGCCGATGCGCACGGGGCCATCGCCGGGAACGTGAGGCCGGCGACATGCACGGCGACTCGACGCGGCAACGCAGCGGGCGAGCACGCACCTTGGCCAGATCGTACGCTGTCATGTTATCTTCATCCTTTGCCGCCTGATCCGCGCCTTTTCCCACGAGGAATCTGACGACCTCTGGCTTATTCGTGCCCGCAGCAGAGTGCAGCGGTGTAGACCCCGACTTGGTTGTTTTTGCAAGCATCCCAGACCCGTCGCCGTGCGCGAAGACGAGGGCGCAGCATTCTACGTTGTGTGGGGCAGGCCCCATCGCAGCCCAATGCAGCGACGTTCGCTTGAGCGCGTCCACAATGTTCGGGTCGGCACCCTCCTCAATGAGAAGTTGAGCGCACTCTGTAAAACCTCCTCCTAGAGCCCGGTGCAAAGCTGTTCGACCTGTGAGCAAGCGAGCAGACACACGATTCAGACTGAGTCTCATCACCCTTGCGCTGGCGTTCCGCCTCCAGCACCGGCGTGTGGGTTGAAGGCGGCTCGTACCTTGCGCGCCGGTCTCATTCACATTAAGGCCCTCGTTGATCAGAGCCTCAATTTCGTGCCTATTGCCGTCGCGAGCCGCCTTGTGAAGGCTTGACTCCGGCATCAGGATTGATTGTACAAGTGACAAGTGATCAGAGTGATCGGTTTTGGAGTGCCAAATCTCATTATTTTCAATACATGTAGAAGTGCTATCTCTCCAATAAGAGCTCGAATTCTGTTTCGAGAATGCACATGCGCCGTGAAATGGCGAAGCTCCAAAAAAGGAAGCTTGTGGGTCGCGATTTCGGCAATCCGTATTGAGTGGTGTGGCGTCTTCGCCATGCATACCTCCACGCTGCGCGAGCTCGTCTTGTGGACATCGCCTGTCGAGTCTGGGCTTGCTCTTTCCGTTGGCCTCGCCATCTTTTACGCGATCGGCGTGCTGCAGCACTCGTGTATCGGGCTGCTCTGCACGCTCGCCGGACTGCACCTCGCCTCACGGCTCGTGCAGGCGAAACTTTCCGGTGACAAGAAGCTGACGGGGTTTTCGATTACGCCCGATGCTGCCGATCGCCTTGCCGCGCGTGTGGCAGACACCGTCAGGGACTGTGCATTCACGATCATGTCTTTGGCCAATGTCGAGGACCAACGTACCACCCTCATCTGGACGCTCGCGCTGCTGGCGACCGGTCAGGCGCTGCGCTGGCTCAGCATCACCTTCGTTGCCTTCGTCGCATTCGCCGCCGTTTTCTCGCTCCCCAAGCTGTACGAGACGCGCAAACAGCAGTGCGACGCCTTGCTGGAGCAGGCCCACGCCAAGCTGGAGCAGGTCCGCACCGCAGCCATCCAGCAATACAGAAAGGTCATCGCCAGCCGCGCGACGAGCCAAACGTGCGATAATATCGACAAGAAGCGGCTGTGACACTGCTCGAGGGCGGGGTTCGTTGAGACCAAAGTTACACCAAAGCATCGAGCATGCCGCGACTGCCGACCCGCGAGGCGCTAGGGATCAGTGAACATCAACAGCCACCGAACACGCGAACAGGTACGTGGCAATACCTATGCATGAGAGACGAGAGAGTGGAGTTTCCGCGCCGTACTGTTCCATGATGTGAGAGTGATCTCCGCGCATTACTTTTTCCATTCGGTCTCAGCGCCTTGAACAGTCGCGGAGATCCGAGATGCACGCACACAGCCACAGGCGCTGCGCGTTTACCGCAGTTGGTCAATATATATTGCTCAATTCAATTCCAAATTCTATCATTTCTATTCGATTGTGCACCGACTCTATCTAGAAAAGTATACCTCGGCCGCCTACTCGGACTCTAGGTGCAGTTCGCAGGAGTGTTCCGTGAATAACATGGAATAACTCGTGTTGAGAAAGGGTCAGTTGAATCGAGACACAAGGTACCGACCAGCCACTACCACACGAAACACAGGACAGACGGGCGCTGTCACCGCGGTCGCGTCGCTCGGTGTGCATATTCACAGTGAACATTTTCGTCCTGATGCACGCTGTATCAACTCCTGTGACGCTTTGTGCACCCCGTCCTTGCACGCGTTCTGCGTTCTTCAGACGCACTTGTAGTGTCGTGATCTGCAAGCGTGAGAGCGATGGCAGAGCGCAATGCTCTGCTTGACGCCATCAAGAACGGCAAGTCGCTCAAAAAGACGGTAACCGTCGATAAGTCGGAGGTCAAGGGGGCTGGAGGTGTTATAGGCAAGCCAGGCGAGAAGCCACCACCCACGGAGCCGGACACTGCTGCGCCAGACCTCAAGGCCATGAAGGCGAACCTTGCGGCCATGTTTAAGCCGCCTGGTGCACCTGCACCGCCGCCGATGGCGCCGCCGCCGATGGCGCCGCCGCCGATGGCGCCGCCAATGGCGCCGCCGCCAATGGCGCCACCACCGATGGCGCCGCCTCGTCTCGCGCCGCCGCCGATGGCACCACCTCCGCTAGCGCCGCCTCCTCTCGCGTCGCCTCCTCTCGCGCCGCCTCCTCTCGCGCCGCCTCCTCTCGCGCCGCCTCCGATCCTAGCGCCGCCTCCTCTCCCAGGCGCGAGCGGCGGCACGGCTCCGTCACCTTCCCTCTCGCCCGAGGTGTCGCCGCCATTGGGCGTTGACGCGGGCAAGCGAGAGAAAAGGAAGAGCAAGAGCTCCAAACGACTCTCGCTCAATGCCCCTGGGATGGCTGCGAATGGCAACGAGCAACAATCTCGCTGGGTGACGGCGCCCAAGGCTGGCGAATCGTCGAGCAGTAGCGGCGCAGGCGCCGGCAGCAGCATCCTGGCCGCCGAGGGCGCCAGCGCCAATGGCAGCAAGACGAAGCGCGTCAGCGTCGTGGAACCGACGGACCCGACACGTCGCGATCGGGAGGGCTCGGTGGCGTCGACAGTGGGCGATGCGCCTCTGGACACGAGTAGCGCGCTTGTGCTCGAACGGCCGAGCGGCTCAGCGCTGTTAGCGGCGCAACGGACTGAGAAGTCGGAGGCGAAGCGGGCCAAAGAAGAGGCGGCTCGCGAGCTACTCGAGCGACGGGCGCGCGATTCACTCATGATGCTTCGTAACATTCCCGTCGTCCAATGCGCCATCGTGGGCGCGATGCCCTCGTCCTCCATGGCGTCCTCCTCCTTGGATGGCTCGTCCTCCTCCAAGATGGCGATGAGCTCGAGCTACACGGTCTACCAAATCGAGCTGTCGGTGCGCAAGGACGAGTTCAAGGAGGCAAGGCACACTGTGTGGCACCGCTACTCCGATTTCGTCGCGCTGCACCACGTCCTCCTTAAGAAATGGGGCAACCACGCGGAATTTCCAAAGCTGCCCGCCAAGAAGATGACGATGATGGGCCTATCGCGCAAGCAGATCGAGGAGCGGCAGAAGGGCCTCGATGCTTACCTGAAAGAGCTCTTCGAGAAGCTCAACTGGTCGATCGAGCCAAATATCCGAGCCTTCATACAGGCAGATAAATGGGTCAAGGAGCGTCGCACGCGCGCTGTCTCCTCGGCCTCGCCGGCGCGCTGAGTTTGTCAAGCCGCCCGCCAGGATAGCGCGCGACCTCGTGCGGGGCTGGGCTGTGCCAGTGTGCCTGTGGCCGTCCTCCAGGTGGGTTGGCGAATGTGTTTCTGGAGTGTTCGTTGAGATCGTGTGAATGTGAAGGAAGATTCGTCTCACATGCTGACAAAGGCCTTGACAGTCCTGCCCTTCATTGTGGCTTGCTCTCTACTGCCAGTTACGCCAAGTCTTTCACGTCGCAGTGTTTTATCGGGCGCGCTGGTGTCGACGGTCGCTCTCCTAGACGTGCCCGCAAGCGCCGTAGATATGCCAGCGCCGAGTATGGACATGACAAAGGCAAGGTTTCTGGAGGAGGCCCAACGGCCGTCATCGTCAGGGAGCACCAACGGGAAGATCAACGGGATCGATGCAACAATGGTCTCATCCGAGGATGCCGAGAAGCTGAAGAAGGCCGCAGCCGCCATTCCTGATCCGGACATTCCAGTTGGTTCTGACCTCGAGAGGATGTTGAACGGTGATGGCGACGGGCCCGTGGGCCGAAGCGTTGCCAATCCGCTCGCACATGGTAATTAGTCTGTAACTAGTTTGATATCGAACCTTTAAACACAGCATAGTCTTCCCGGACCAGTCATTCACTCCATGGACCATGGCAGCATGTCGCGTCGTCGGCCATGCCATTGCATGCGCAGATGCACGTGAGCTCGGCGTCGGGCGTGGTGTGGACGCACGGTGCACGGTGCGTCTACCGCGTCGATGTTCTCGTCGATGGCCTGGCGCGGCGAGGGAGCGTGTCGCGCGCCAAAGAACGGACCCTCGGCCGCTCTCGGCCGCCTGCCCGGCCCGCCGGCCGCCGCACTCACGGCACTAACGGCACTCACGGCCGCAGCCGCGTGATGCTGCCATCGAATGCACTGCACGCCGCGTGCACCGATCCGCTGCATTCATGCGACATCATTGGCCAGCAGGGCGGCACCCTCGCGCCCTGACAGGCCTCCTTACGGCCCTCCACCCTCACGACCGCATCGAGGCAGTGACGGTACATCGAGGGCTGAGCGCCGTCGTGGGCTGGCCGAGTGCACTGTGAAGTCGATCCGCTGCACTGTGAACGAGTGCCAGCCGCTCAGCTGACAGTGAAGTCGTCGTCAGAGTCAGGCGACGCGCCTCGTTCGGCCGTGCCACCGGATGAGAGCCGGCTCGCGGGTGGCAGGGCGCCCGATCCGATGGATGAGCCCGAGTTCCATTCCGACGAGCCAACCTCCGAAAACTCGGACGAGGCCAGAGTGGCTGAGACGGCAGACGAGACTTCGGAGAGGGCTAGTTCTCGCTCTGAGATGAGCTGCGGCGCGTCGAGATCGCTATTGAGCACCATGACGGGTGCGTCACTCAAGCCGACGCCCAGCCCGCCGCCCAGCCCGCCGCCGCTCAGCCCGCCGCCGAAGCCGCCGCCGAGACCTCTACTGGTCGGGCTCGGGCCGAAGCCAAACTCGTCGTCGGAGTCATCCTCGGGGGGAGGCATCGGCGCACGGCTTGGCGTCGGCGTTGGCAGCACTAGAGCAGGAGAGCTGATGAGCACAGGCGAGCTGAAGGTATCGGCGGCTGCAGCCGGCGCGGCGAAGCTGAAGGCGTCGGCGGAGGGGGTGGCGGCGGTGGCGGTCATCACGGCTGGGTTGGGCGTTGCGGGTGGTGCGGACGTCAGGCCCTCCGCCATGGCGTCGAAGCCGCCACCCATAGACGACTCCGCGCCCGATACGGCGCCGCCTCCGACGGTGATGGACTCCATCATTGAGAGGCCGCCAAAGTCGGCGGCACTCGAGGCGCCCGATACGGCGCCAAATCCAAAGTCGGCGCTCGAGGCGCCCGACACGGCGCTCGTAGCGCCCGATACGGCGCCCGAGGCGAAGTCGGCAGTGCTCGACCCCAGGCTTGACCCCAGGTCCGAGTTGAGGCCGAGGTCGGTGCTGGACGTCAAGCCGAGGCCGCTGTCGCCGATGGCGCCGCCTCCGCTCAAGGCGGCACTGCCGAAGCCGGCACCCCGCTCAGTGCCGCCAGGCGCGAGGTTCTCGAAGGCTGGAGCGAGCGCGGGGGTCGGGGTGGGGGTCGGGGTGGCGATCGGGGTGGCGATCGAAGATACGTCCAAGGGGGGCGAGGCATCCGGAGCCAACGACGAAGCCAACGAGGGTGCGGCCAACTCCAGAGGCGCGGGCGTGGAAGGCGCTACGCTGAAGCTCAGATCATCGTCATCGAAGTCATCAACATCCGTCGTGGGCGCGGGCGCGGGTGCAGGCGCGGGCACGGGCGCCGGAGCGGGCGCGGGCGCCGGAGCGGGCGCTGGCGCCGGAGCGGGCGGCGGCGTCGGGGCAGCGTCAAAAGCGGCGAAGCCCCCGTCGTCACCCTCGCCGTCGAAGCTCGCCGCAAATCCCGGTACCGGAGGCGATGCGAGCGCGGGCGCTGGACTTGGCGTTGGCGCGGGCGCCGTGGTAACGAAATCGGCCGCAAAGCCGTCTGAGGGTCCGTCATCGAAGCCTGCACCCCAGTCCGCATCTTCTGCGGGCGCGGGCGCCGGTGCAGGCGCCGGTGTGGGTGCGGGTGCGGGTGCGGGCGCGGGAGCCGGTGCAGGCGCCGGTGTGGGTGCGGGCGCGGGCGCGGGCGCCGTGGTAACGAAATCGGCCGCAAAGCCTTCTGAGGGTCCGTCATCGAAGCCTGCACCCCAGTCCGCATCTTCTGCGGGCGCGGGAGCGGGAGCCGGTGCATGCGCCGGTGTGGGTGCGGGCGCGGGCGCTGGTGGCGGGGTGCCAAAATGGCCCGCGTCGCCCCATTCGTCCTCTCCATCGGCCCAGCCGCTGCCGCCGTCACCCCAATCGGCACCCTCGAAGTCCGCAGAGACGGAGCCCTTCCCCCTCGGAGCCCCGGCCGCATCGTCTCCCATTCGATCGAGCTCCTTCTGGCTCGAGCCTTTGAGGGAGCCTGTGCCTGAGGAGCCCGCCGTGGACCCAGGCCCACGGAAGGCGTCGAAGGCGGGTGACGCCGTCGGCCTCGAGCCGCCCGCGCCGACGCCCGGAGGAGAGAAGAGGCTGGAGCGCGCCTTGTCGCTGGCCGGATTCATCCGAGGGAGAGATCCCGTCGAGGTGCTCGGGAGATTGATGCGCGGCGCAGGCACCGCTGCGGAATAGGGCGATCGCTGCGGCAGAGGCTCGATCGGCTTGGCGTAGCGAGATGCAATCTCGTACGAGGCGGCGGCGCCCTCGGGGTCGAAGGTCATGTCATCGTCCGTGAGAGTACCTGCTGAAAGGGGGCAAGAGGGAGAGCGAATGCATCGGAAGGGGGCAAGAGGGAGAGCGCATGCATCGGAAGGGGCAAGAGGGAGAGCGCATGCATCGGAAGGGGGCAAGAGGGAGAGCGCATGCATCGGAAGGGGCAAGAGGGAGAGCGCATGCATGCTATTGAGCGCGGCGGGCGCCTGAGAGTAACGGTCCGCGATGGGAGGAGGTAGGGGGGCAGGGGAGGGCACCAGCACGGGTCGTGGGTGCTGTGCTTACTCGATTGGTCGACGCCTCGTGAGGAGCCATCAACCTGGGAGGCATCGTCCTCATCGTCGAAGGCCACGGCGAAGGAGAGCGAGGCGTTCGCCATCGGAGGCAGACCGCCCCCACCCTTGACGGCCCATTCCTTGATCTTCTTGTTGTCACTCGAGGGCGAGGCTGTGGCCGGCGCGAGGGAGGAGAGGCTGCGGCAGCAGCTGCAGCAGCCGCGCTCCATGGCGGCCGCATCGGGCTCGGTGCCTGGCGTCGTGTACCCCATCCCCGGCACGTAACACCGGATGAGGTTGACGATGCGATCGACGAGACCGGACTTAGGAGCGTCCTCGCCCTCCTCTGAGCCGCCCGCCTTGGCCTTGAGCTTCGCAACGATGCCAGGTACGAGCACGACTGCCATGCCAAGCACCGCCACAAGCGGCAGGTACTTGAGAGGGCCGCTGCCGCCGCTGCTCTCGCCGGCGCCGCCCTCCCGGCGCTTCTTCTTTCGTGGCTGAGCCTCGTCCTCTGCAGTGGCCGGTGCGGCCGTTGCCGTCGCCACGGGCGCCGAGACCGCAGACACGATCGGGGTCGGCGGCGGCGAGGAGGTGATGGGCTTGTGCCGATGGCTCTTGGACGCATCGGCCTCGACCGCCACGGCCGGCACGGCCTCGACCGCCACGGCCGGCAAGGCAACGACGACGGCAGCAGGAGCCGCGACCGCCACGGGCGCCGCGACCGCCACGGGCACTGGGACTGACACTGGGACGGAGACGGCTGTCGGCGGCGCGGCCATCTCGGTGGGTGCCGCGACGGCCACTGCGGAAGCGGGCACTGCGACGGGTACTGGGACGGAGACGACCGTTGGCGGCGCGACCATTTGGGTGGGTGCCGCGACGGCCACAGCAGAAGCGGGCACCGCAACGCCGACAGGTACGGCTACGGGCACGGCGACTGCTGTTGCCTGCACGGCGTCGGCCGGCACGCCGACCGCGGCAACTGGGGCTGAAACGGCTACTGCGGCAGCGGGCACAGCCACAGGCACTGCCACTCCAACTGCTTCAGCGGGAGCATCGGCGGCGTCGTCCGAGTCGCGGCCGCGGCCTTTGCCCTTTTTGAGACGTCGACCCCTCAGAGCACCTCCTGAAGCCGGCGCGAGTAGCGCGAGCGCAAGGACCAAGACAAGCAGGAGCCGCATGGCAAGATGCACGAGAGCGGGCAGTCAGCACAGCGAAGAGGCGCGGTTTGAGGACGGCGGCCAAGTCCCCACAGCAGCAGACAGCAGCACGAAAACTCATGACGCTTTTAGACGCTCTTTATCACTGGTCAAGTCCATCACGCCCAGAATGCAATTCACACAAATGTTTAGAGTGCTACCGCCGGCTTCCCCACCCCCGTTTGTCGTTTGTCGTTTCGGTGGTGAGGTTCTCTTACTTTAGTCACTTTAGTTCTCTAGTCTCAGTCGTGTACAGGACATGTACATGTATCGGATACATACACTGTCTCCTTACTATACCACATGTGACGATGGTCCGGTCCAACTGCCGTGCTCGGCCCGGGGCCGGGCGGAACTCCGAGCCGGGGCTGCAGTCGTTG
>ENA-UOUZ01000421-UOUZ01000421.1-mixed-culture-metagenome-genome-assembly--contig:-NODE-421-length-29736-cov-111.537212_pt1 | contig 29736 bp, 14 predicted proteins | sample MGYA00238154_ERZ761575 | MGnify/ENA primary metagenome ERZ761575 (study PRJEB28896, sample SAMN07631632) | mixed culture metagenome | isolation source: Freshwater growth medium | place: USA...
CTGAGCGTGACCCGCGACACGCGAAGGGAAGGGACGCGCGCGCCGCTCCTCTCGCGCCATCCGAAGGGTGCGCCCAATGCTATTTGCGGCCGTCGCCCTGATCGTCGCAACGGGCCTCGTGGTGCCGCCCGCCAAACCCGACGGCCTCTACCTGGGTCTTGACCTCTCCACACAGTCGATCACAGGCGTGCTCCTCGACAGTCGGCTGCAGCCCGTGCGGCCAGCCACGTCGGTCAACTTCGACAACTCCTTCCCTGAGTACGGCACCAAGGCTGGCATGTCGGTTGGCAAGGACGGAGTCGTCACGAGCCCCGTCACCATGTGGCTGCGGGCACTTGATGCGCTCTTCGACGAACTCAAGGGCACCGGGCTGCTCGGCCGCGTGGCGGCGGTCTCATGCTCAGGGCAACAGCACGGCTCCGTGTATTGGACGCAGGCCGGGCTCGAAACCCTGTCGTCACCGCCCGCGAGCGCGGCCCGCTTTGCCGACGCTCTCTCCGACGCATTTGCCGTGACCGATTGCCCCATCTGGGCGGACTCGTCGACGCAGTCAGAGTGCGACGCGATCGAGGCCGCTTTTTCGCACAAAGCAGGCTCCACCTCGGGTGCGGCCGCGGTGGCGCGCCTGACAGGCTCGCGCGCGTACGCGCGCTTCACGGGCCCGCAGATCGCGGCCATCAGCACGCGCCAGCCCGCCGCGTGGGCAGCCACCGAGCGCGTCAGTCTCGTCTCTTCGTGGGGTGCTGCGCTGCTGACCGGCCGCCATCAGCCCGTGGACACGTCAGACGCTTCCGGCACGCTGCTGATGGATATCCGAACGCGCACGTGGGCGCCGAGTATGCTCACATGCGGCGTGATGCCGCCTGAGCTTGAGCAGCGCCTCGGCGGACCGCCCGTGCCCAGCCACTCGATTGTGGGTACAGTCTCGCCTTTTGCGGCCCGGGCGAGCGGCCTGAGGGAGGGTTGTGTGGTTGCAGCCTCCTCCGGTGACAACCCGTGTGCGATCGCGGGGCTTGGGCTCGCGCGCGCAGGCGACCTGGCCCTCTCCCTCGGCACCTCGGACACGCTCCTCGGCGTCGCCGCCGCTGCCGCCGCCACGCCTGCCACAGAGGGCCACATCATGGCCCACCCGACGGACCCTGCTTCCATATTTGGAATGCTCTGCTACAAGAATGGGGGCGCAGCGCGTCAAGCGGTGAGGGACGAACGATGCGAGGCCGACTGGGGGCTCTTCGACGAGGCCCTGCGCCGTGCGCCACCGGCCAATGACGGCGTGCTCGGCTTGTCGTTGCCCCTGCCCGAGATTACACCGATCATCAGCCGGAACGGCGAGTGGTACGTCGATGGAACAGGGAAGCTGGTGCCGAAGAGCTCGCTATCCACTCCGCAGCTAGTCCGCGCGGTGGTTGAGGGGCGGTTCCTCTCGATGCGCGCCCGCGGCGGCGCCATTGGCCTGAGCGGTGAAGGCGGACGCGTCCTTGCTACCGGCGGAGGCTCGCAATCAAAGGCGATCCTGCAGATAGCGGCCGACGTCTTCGGAGCGCCTGTGCTCGCCTCCGACACGCCGGACGCTGCGGCCATTGGCGCCGCACGCCGCGCCGCGTACGCGCTTGCCCTCGCCGCGGCGCAGCGTGAGCCACATGAAATGCCCTATGCGGAGTTCCTCACGGAGAGTGCCGGCACCTCCGCCGAGGAGCTGCGTGTGGTGGCGATGCCGCTGCCCGAGGCGGCGGCCGCTTACGACGACGCCCTGGTCGCTCGTTACAAGGAGCTCGAGGATTCGGTCGCCGCCGGAGAAAGGTGATCGGCGCGTGACGGACGGCATGTGCGGAGCAGCGCGCCGTGGAGCGATGATCCCAAGGCGTGCCCAACCCAAGGTGGGGGTCACCGGTCGCTGCCGTGCCGTTCTCCGGCGCGACTCCGCTCCGGTCCGCCCGTATCGCCTTAAGCCTTATCCCGTCCGATCGGCGATCGGGTGCGCCTTCGCTCGAGCGGAGGCGCAAGCGGAGGACGAGGCGGATGGCCCCGCCGCCTCGGCGCGCGCGTGCGGGCGCGTATTTGTTTTATTTTCAGATCACATGAAATGATGACCGATGGAGACACGATCGACAGGCTGAACGAGAACGGTTCCGACGTATCTCAATCTTTTTTATAAATTTTCAATTTTCGAATTGTCGATCGTGAGTCACCGGCACGCTCAGAGCCCCGGGTGATCGGCATTGGCCTGCATGCCGCGGTGTTCCACGTACTACTACGTAATCCATTTGCTGAACATGGCCGCTCAGCGCATCATCACATTATCCTTTATGTACACTTCTTGATTTCGCTACGACGGGGCCGACGGTTCCCGAACAAGGCGCGTGCCCAAATTTTGCTGAATGCCAGACACCGAACCGCAGATTGAACCCTGGCTACTTCTTGATGACGGCACCGTCATAGACACAGCCCTCGTGCGCCACCGGGAGCAGCTGTGATCGCGCGATGCCCTTCGCCTCCAGAATGGACTTCATGGTCGTGATCTGCTCATCCGGCGCCACGGGCGTGCGCGAGAAGAGCCACAGGCCAGAGTCGTTGATGCCGGTCTGTTTCGTCGTGCAGCCGTCGTCGAACTGCTCGGTAGGCTGACCGCCGCTGACGATGGCCCATGCGTAGTCGGGCGCGCGCGCAATCACCCAGTACGGGCCGGCGGCAGCGTTGGGCAGAAAGCACGGCGCCACGGCCAGCTGGGAGTAGTCGCTCGAGTTCACCGCGCGTGCGCACAACGTCATGTTCCTGGCATTCTGGTTCGGGCCGTTGACCTTGTTGAGGTTGGCATAGTTGTAGACGGTGACGACGGGCCCCTTGAAGCCGGGCACTGTGGCACCTTCTTGGTTGTATGTCGCGGTCACGCAGTAGAAGGTGTTGCGCTGGAGGTATTCTGTGACCTGCTGCTGCTGGATGTACCACGACTTGGCGGTCCACTCGGTGAGGTTCAGCTGCCCGAGAGTGTGAATCGTCGGGCAAGCGGAGACGGACGCGATGGAGAGCATCATGGAGAGCATCGTGAACGGGATGACAAAAAGAGTGGGACGGCTTCTCCGACAGAATCCGAAGAGAATCCTTTCGAAGCGCTCGGGAAAAGAGAGCGCAGGACTCGGTTTCGTCAGTCTGCCAGTCAGTAGTTGGACGATTCCGATATCCGAAACTGGTCCGAAATCACATCGAACAATGCCGTCGTCTGGCCGGCCGCCGCGTGATCATGCCGCGTCCCGACGCAGCGGCGGAGGTGGCCGCGGACACAGCCACCATGGCTGCATTCACACCGCCGTCATTCACGGCAGGTAGAAGCCGTGGCGGCAGGTAAAAGCCGGTGGAGCAGCAGTCCAGATGGTAAACAAGTCAGACAAGCACGAGTACTGGCTGGGGCACGACACGATGGAGTCGTTGGCGACGTGTCCGGCCGGAGCCATGAGGACTGCCTTGCATCCGGCTGGCGGCCGTTGCCCAAAGGCAGCAAGCTACCCACTAAGCTCACGCCCTGGGAGCCTGGCATGGAACATGGTGCATGCGCACACTTGGGGAATTGTGCGACGACGACGACGAAGGTTCGTCGGCCTTTTGCCTCGAAGGGTGCTCGCTCACAGATCTAGCTGCCCTTATCGAGAGCGCTAGCAATCTCCTTGCAGTTTGCCTCCGAGTTAGTGGCCCTCGGAGGCAAGGACATGGCGTTCGTATGCGTGGACCGGCGCCACGTGTTGCATAGCAGCGAGGCACTGCGCCGGTTGTGGGCATCTCCGCTGACGCCGCATCTGCTCGCCTCCTTATCCGCAAGCCAGTCGAGTGGGTCGGAGGAGGTCCTAGGTGCGCTCGAACGCTCCCTCTCTCGCCACTCACTCGCTCACTCGCTCACTCGCTCACTCGCTCTCGCTCGCAGTCGTCTTTTGAAGCAGCGGGTTTTGGAGAGCGTGCCTGAAGAGGTCGAGGCACGCTCTCAAGAACCCGCTGCTTCGTCGAGTTCATTGGGTTCACCAGCCCCGTGGCCCATGCCATGGATTGGCAGCGGCAAGAGACTGGAAATCAGCCTCGGCACCGGGCTTTGCCAAGGCCGAGACGGAGGCTGAGGAGGCCGCCTGGCGCGCGGACATCCGGCTGCTCTTGGTGCCGAGATGCACCAGGCGCTGCGTGGCCCGTCAGGATACACACCCTGTGGCGGGCATGCTTGGCGCCAAGGGCTCGCCGCCTCACATGCGGAGTATGTGAGATGCCGCATTGCGGGATAGCGTGCTTGATCCGTTTCATACAGCGTGCACGGCGTGCATATGGCGTGCATACAGCGTGCTGCTAGCATACAGTGATCAGTGACAGTGTGCTGCATCAGCGTGCATAGAAAGGGTTGACTTTGAACCGACTTTGTTGCCGTGCTAACAGCCAATTCACACAAGTGACTGTCAGCGCCTGCTTTCCATCCCACACCTTTTCACAAAGACCCCGCCCCCCTTCCCCAAACACGAAACATGCAAACATGAAGAATAGCACGAGGCAGGCGTCGCAATGCATGGATGAGCCAGGTGTTCGCACGGATCCTCGTTGTCGGAGCGGCTCTACTCGCTCTCCACTACCTGCGGCGCCAGCGGCGCCAGCGACAATGCTGCCGAATCGTCGTCGCTAGCTCCTCCGTGGCTCGCCGCTTCAGTCCCGCCATCAAGGGCTTGATTGAGTGCAGCTTTCCTGAGGACCTCGCGGACGAGGATACGCGAGCTGCCATGGAAGAGGACGCGCTGAGCGTTCTGTGCGGCTTTCACGACGTCGACGCTTGCGAGTGGCTCCTCGCGATCCAGGGCGCTCACGTGGTTGGGCTGGCCATGCTCGTGAAGTACCACGACACGCTCTTCGTCTCATCTCTTTGCGTGCTGCCGGAGCACCGTGGCTGCGGCGTAGGCAGTCGACTGATGCGGAGCGCCTCGTCCTATGCCGAGGCACACGGGCTCGGTGCGCTGAGTGGCTCCGTGAAGGCCGCGCATCAGGCCTCCGAGCGCCGGACCGAGCAGCTCGTGCAATTCTACAGGCGTCTGGGAGGCACGGTGGAGACAGGTAATTGCATGGCCTCGCCACACTCGCCGCCGCCACAGCAGCGAATGCGAGCGCCCTCGGGTCGCCCGACGTCGAAAGGGATACCAGCGCCCGAGAGGTTGGACTCTAAGTCCTCTGTAATCACATGTACAGATGGTCTCCGCTAGACGAGGGCCTGCATTCAAAATTGTTCTACGAATCGGGTGCCACGTTGCTGAATCGACCTTAAACTGTGCACTTGCGAGCGCGCTTTCGCAGGCAGGGGCGGATCCTGCACAGTAACTTTACGCGCCGCTACGAGCGCTTGGGCCGCCGTGAACGCGTGAAGATTCTCGGACGCGCTCGCACAAACTTTCGCTCACAAAAGGCTTTCTATCTCGGCCCTCCGCAACACAGACTCCATGGTTCTCTGATTGCTCATCGGAGCCTGCGAATTCCTCTACAACGCCGTCGCGGCTCGGTTCGGCAGCAATAAGGAGAACCGGCTGAACTTCGCTTGCCACGGCGAGTCCTGCTCGCAGCTCAAGCACGAGCAGGACACGCCGGTGGTGGGCAAAGCGGTCAACGGCACCGAGGTGCGCCGCGTCGCCATCGGCACACCCGTCAAGGTCGTCGGCTGATGGGCGCACCTCGTTGTGATTGGTGGACCACGCACTACCCTCGGCCTCGGATGAAGCGACGCACACCACAACTGCGTGGTAACTTCCGCAGCCGTTCGTCGCGGAGAAAGAGAGGCATGGATAGGGGCGTCGTTGCTGATCGTATATGTACTCATGTGAGAGTGTAACACTTGGTTGCAGAGCTGTGTGACACGCGATCTGCAGAGTTTGTCATGATCTTTTTAAATGCCAATTCATTCAGGGTCGAGCTCGGCGAGCCGCCTGTCGATGGCGCGCAACCGCTCGGCGATCTGCGAGACGGCAGCGGCAGCAGCATCGCCATTCTGCGGCACGACGCGTGCCGGTGCCACCAGATCGCTCAGCTCCGCGGCCGCGGACCTTAGCTTGCGACGGCGCGTCTCGCCGGGAAGCTCGCCGTTGCGGCCAAAAGTGGGCACGACCGCCGCCTCGATAGTGGCGATGGCCTCACCGACAGTGCAGCCGGATTCGAGCGCCGTGACGAGCGCGTCGTACACGGGCCGATGCTCGCGCAGCAGCAGCAGCGCCTGGCTCGCGCCCCAGCGCGCCTGGTTCTGGATGCGTCCGAGATTCCACGTGCGCCCGCCGTCGAGTGACGCGAGCAACGCAACGAGAGATTGCTCGTCAGACTGGCCGCCGAGTGCCTTGCCGTTGAGCATCGCCTCAGCGGCGAGCCCGGCCATCACGATGACGGAGAACCGGTCGATCGACTCGCGTGAGAGTCGCCCGTTACGCATCCCTTCGCCCAGCGCTGGGTCGAAGAACACCGTGCCAGCAACCCCGCCGAAGCGACCGTCGCGTAGGGCGGCGATCGGGTCGAGGACGACATTCTGGATCGGGCAGCCGAGCAGCACGGCCACGAGCAGGTGGCCGGCCTCGTGCTTCACCACCGTTGACGCGTATCCCGGGCGCACCGCACGCGTCAACCCCTCCGCCAGTAATCCCTTGAAGAGTATACGGTCAGCCGCGAGGGCTGCGCCGATGCCGCCCGCGAAGAGCCGGTAGTCGACTTGCAGTACGAGGGCTGCGGCTGCAAGGAGGCCGGCGCCCGTCAGCCCCACCGCCAAATCGGCCACGTTGTTCACCGGCGGCGGCGCAAACGCCTTGGTTGGCAGCCCAGTCAGCTGGAACTGCGCTTCCGGAGGCAGCTCGCGCGGCTCCGGCGCCGGCAGCGCGCCCGCGCAGCTGCCAAAGGCACGCAGCCGGCCCTGAGAGGCGAGCGCCGCGTAGGCTGAGAGCAACTCGTTCTGAATCCGCAGCTCGGTCTCGCCGTTGTCATCGAGGCCCACGCGCGGAGGCGCCGCCCTTGCACAAGCAGAGTCAACGGCTTCGGCGAGCGAGGCGTCGGCTGCCAACGCGACGATCGAGGCTCGTTCTCGTCGCGGGAGCACTGAGAGACGTGATGAAGGAGGGGCGAGACGTACTGCAGATACTGCGGAGGTCAGGAGAAAGGTTAGCAGCATCGATTCGACGGAGCGCATATTGCGAGCGCTTCCGGCGGCGTGTCTTCTGCGAAAAGTCTCAATTTGCTGATCATTGCGTTATGTCTAGTCGCAGTCACGCGCCCATGGGGTAAGCGTGGAACGGTTTCGCCGAAGTTTGGGTGGACACGACGGGGCCGGGGGCGGGACTTCGGCCCTTCCGCGCGCGAGCGATGTGTGGCTCCATTAATCAATGCTCACGCTGCTCGCTACTGCTACGCACGCCGCCGCGCCTGGCCCGGCGAGCGCGGCGATCGCCAACCTTCGATTCCGCCCTCCGGCGATTCCACTGATCACCGCCGACCCCTTCATGCAAAGCTGGATCTGGGGTGACAACTCGACCGCTGCCGGTGTGCGGCACTGGGACGGTGTCGCGAAGGACAGCCTCGGCATGATCATGGTGGACGGAGTCACGTATCGTTATCTGGGCGACTGCCACAGCCCTCGGGTGACTACACCGGGGCCGGCCACGGCGTACCCCGGCGAGAACATCAATCCAAGCCAGTGCGACATCGGCGACACGGGCAACCAGGGAGTGGACGACTGCAACGAGCGCTGCTACAACAACCCGGCTTGCAAGGGGTTCGTGCTCGACCATGACACATGCTGGCTCAAAGATTGCACCGAGCCGCGGACCAAGGACGCTCGCAGCAACTCGAGCGTCATCTACCCCGCCTCGCGCCCGCCGTGCGACGTCTCGGTGCCGTCGATGATGCAGCGCTCGGTCGTCGTGTACCCGACCCGGACGGTCTTCGAGCTCGAGGTCCCGGGCGTGGTGGCGCTCACGCTCACGCTGCTGCAGTCGGCCTTCACCGACGATCACTTGCGCCTCAGCCGCCCCGTATACTACGTCCACCACGAGGTTCGGTCGCTCGATGGCCAAGGGCACAGCATCAAGCTGTACACAGACTTCTCCGCCGCTCACACGGTCAACGATTGTGAGGGGCAGCAGGTCGAGTGGGCGGATATCTACGATCCAAGGGTGCACGCCATCCGGATGGGCTCGCACGCCCAGGAAGTCCTCGGCTCAAAAGGCGATCGCGTCAATATTGATTGGGGTTACTTGTATCTGGCTGCTGGTGAGTCGACGGCGCCAGCGAGCGTGCTGCGTGCTGGCTCGGCGGCAAGGGCACGCCAGGACTTCGTCCAGACTGGCACGCTGCCCAGCACGGTGGACACGCGCCAGCCTCGCACGTGCGCCGACGACCTCCCCGCGCTCGCCATTTTCGTCGATCTTGGCGTCGTCGGCGCACGCGGCACAACGTCGGCGTCAGCACAACACACCGTGCTCCTCGCGTACGACGACGTGCGCTCGGTCTACTACTTCAAGAAGGAGTACAAGGGGCTGTGGACGCAGGCGTACCCCGATATCACGGCGGCCATCGCCGCCGCTTCCACCGAAGTGGACGCGCTCCTCGCCAAGAGTGAGCAGCACGACGAAGCCCTCCTCGCTAAGCTGCAGGCCGTCGGTGGCGTCGCGTACTCGCAGCTCTGCGCCCTCGCTTACCGGCAGGTGCTCGCGGCGCTCAAGCCTGTTTGGGTGGACGATCGCGACGTGACGTGGACCTTCCTCAAGGAGATATCGACCAACGGAGATATGAACACGATGGATGTCATCTACCCCGCCTCGCCTATGCTCCTGTACACGGAGCCCGAGCTGCTCCGACAGCTGCTCGTGCCTGTGCTGGCGTACGCTAACAACGAGACGTTCATTCGTTTCGGGAACCCGTACTCGCCGCATCAGCTGGGCACATACCCAATCGCCAACGACTCGACCGCCGCGCAAGAGCCCATGCCGCTCGAGAATAGCGGCAACATGCTCTTCATGCTCCTGGCGCTCGTGCAGCGTTCGGGTGCCTCATCGGCCATGAGGTGGCTCACGCCCTACATGCCGATGCTCCAGAAATGGGCCGACGAGCTTGTGCGTACGTCCCTCTTCCCCGCGGACCAGCTGTGCACGGACGATTTCACCGGCCGGCTCGCGAACAACACCAACCTGGGGCAGAAGGGCATCATCGCCATCCGAGCCTACGCGGAGCTGTGCTCGCTCATGGGCGTCGAGGGCGTCGACTGCAAGTCGTATAGTGCGACGGCCGACCGTTACGCGACCACGTGGGAGCAGTACGCCTACTCTGACCGAATCGCTCCGCACTACATGATGAGCTACAACCCGGTGCCCGGCGTCACCGACAGCTGGAGCTTCAAGTACAATCTGCTGTGGCAGAGACTGCTCGAACTCGACGGGCCGTTTGACTTTGACAAGATCGCCAAGATTGAGACCGACTACTACCTACGCAACCTCAAGGAGTATGGCGTGCCCATGGACCCGCGCCACACCTACGTCAAGAGCGATTGGCTCTCTTGGGTCGCTGCGATGATGCCCGACGACACGGGCTTCCACAAGCTCATGGATCCTCTCTTCCGGTACTACAATGAGACCGAGAGCCGCCAGCCACTCACGGACCTGTACGACACCGTGACGGCCAAGCAGACGTACGCGCTCAGCTTCATCGCGCGGCCCGTGATGGGCGGCCTTTTTGCGAAGATGCTGCTCCCCCCCAGGAAGTCGACCGCCCCGGTCGATGTCGTCGAGAGGGGGAAGGATTAATCGCATCACGAGTATGCGGTCCCCGGGTCGGACACCAATCCGGACGAGTCATCAACTGCGAGAGCGCCTAGCTTTGCAGGGGGGAGTGACGAGTGTGTAGATAGAGAGGAGAGGAGAGAGTGTGGGCGAAACCTAAGCAGTACGAGTATAGGTTCATCAGGCCAGGGGCGGACATGGAGTATTGAGTGTACCCGTGTGTCAGAATCGATAACACACCCTAACAGTTAGCATTTTAAACTCAGTTTATACAGTTTTTGCATGCTAATACAAGCGAATAGCTTCGATGAGCCGCCCATTCTTGGCAGGACACCATCGCTATACAACGCTACGCACACGGTGGTGCACCCATCCTCTCGTCTTCCTCAGCAATGCTTTCGAGTTGAGCTGAGCTCGCGATGTTCATGATATCGAGCGGAACTTGCCAGGGACTTCCTTCCAGATTCGATGATTCGGTAAACAACCCCGTGGCGCTCAAAGCATACGACTCACTGACATCGAATAAGCTCGTTGCCTTCCTTGGTCGTGGAAGATCTTCAAGGACTGGAAAATCTTCCACGGCCGCAGGTCTCGTGACGGCATACTGCACACGGTTAGGCTCGGGCTCTATGGCTGGCCCGCCTCCGCCTTCGCCGCCTCCTCCGCCATCGCGGGCCAGCGAGGTTGCGACTGCGTCCGAGGCCACCTCCGAGCCCGCCCTCGAGCTCCCACGACCCCATCCACCCATCGAGCTCCCAGCATCGCTTCCAGCACCACCGCCATCGCTGCCGAGTAGGCTGCTGCTGCCAATAGAGGAGGGTGGGCCGGGCGGTATCGAGTTGGGCGCACACTCAGACGGTGAGCACACGTTCCAAGGCGCCTGCTGTTTGAAGCGGTGTTCGAGCAGCTGCATGTCGAGCTCGCGGCGGTCGAGCGAGGCTGACCGCCCCTCCGCTCTGGTGTTTGGAAATGCACACAGCCTTTCTGGCACCGGATATGTCGCCACCCACCGCCGCCACTCAGTTGCAAAGGTTGTACCGAAGGGTGTTTCGGAGCCATCGTCTTCTGCGAAGACGGTCGGCCATTGGGCATGCGTGTTCGGGCCCTCAACAATCTCTTTCCACCAAAAGTGGGCGCGCTCGTAGAACTCTGCCAGGGGGCCCTTGCCATCGTCGCCGCCACGGCCGACTGGCGCTGGCACTGCCGCCGCCGCCTCCGCCGCCGCCTGGGCGCGCACTGCATCGTGGAAGCGAATGGCGTCGTGTGAAAGCTTCCGGCGCACCGTCTCTGCATCGAACGATTTGATGCACAGGCCGGCGAGCGTCTTGGCACGGCTTAGTGCGACGTAACACTGGCCAGGCGCGAAGGCATTCCCAAGCTCACACTGCAGCGCATCGAGAGACATGCCTTGCGATTTGTGCACCGTGATCGCCCAAGCGAGCGTGAGCGGCAGCTGACGACGGATGCCCCTGCCAACACGGTAGACTCGGCGCATCTTGTTGCACGGCAGCACCAGCCGCTCGCGCTCACCACGGCGGTTGGATCGCCGGAACCGTACCACCGGGTACGAATGTACCGTCTCGTCGGCCGTCAACGGCCGACCCTCTTCCTCGAGCTTGCGCAGCTCTTCGGCCAACGGCTGGCGAAAGGCGACGACTTGACCCAAGTCGCCGTTGACAAAGCCGCCAGGCGTCTCGTTGCTGGTGAGTAGCACCTGCGCGCCCACGGCCAGCGTCTTTTGCTTAGGGACGTGCACGTCGTCGTCGGCAAAGAAGCAGTCCCATAACTCTTGCTCGAGCTCCCAAGTGATGGACTCGAGCACCGAAGGTCGGCGCCACGTCGCGACCACATCCGTGCCCATGCCGCGCAGCGCCCTGAGCGCTGAAGCCGCACCCTCCGCGGCTTCGAAGCGCACTGTGGCCTCGGACGTGGCGCGCTCCAAGTCGACTGAGATCACCTTGCCGTAGGGCGCACACAATGTGCGGATCGTCTCACGCGACGAGTCGGTCCCCACACCCTCTGCCTTGAGGAGCGTGGGCAATGTGCGAGGTCGCCGCTCCAGCTCCTCTTCTACTGCCTCGGGGTCCAGCTCGACCCAATCTTGTGCCAGGTGGTCCCAGCGCGCCGAGCTCGCGAGCACCTGCGCGAGCTTTGCCGTGTTGAGCGACTCGCACTGCGCGTTGGTGCAGAAGAGGCGCACGGGCTCTGTGCGCTCCTCGCTGCAGTCCTCGCTGTCAGCGCTGCGGCTCGCGCCGGGCTGCGGCAGCTCCCGTCGTGTGTGGCGCAAGAGTGCCTTCACGTGTTCTGTTGTGGCCTGGCCCACCCGCACGTCATTGAGCGCCCGGAGAAGGGTCGGCTCCCGCTGCCGGTGGACTGTGCGAAGCTCGACCGTTTTGAAGCCCGCCTCTTGCCACGCGACCGACTTGAAGGCCGGCTGGCCACTCGTCTCGACAGTGCCGTAGGCACGTTTGGGGGCGGCGCCGCCACGGCCGTGCTGCGGCGGCTCGCGCAACGACGGCAGCCTGTCGCCACGTGTAGTAGCCGCGTTCTGTGCGTACGTCCTACGCACCGGAGCGAGCTGCAAAAAGTCACCGCAGACGATCAGCTGCACGCCGCCACCGAAGAGCCGCGCGCGCCGCTCCTCGGCCGCCTCCTCGGCCGCCTTGATCGCGGCGTAGTTGATGGTGCGGTCCACCGCGATGGAAAAGTAGTCGAGGAATTCGGCATCGAGCATGCTCACCTCGTCGATGATGAGCACCTTCATCTCGCGCCACGCTGTCGCCTTGGCCCCCTCGGACGAGAAACCCCACAGCCGCCCAAAGTCGGCCACGTGCTGCGGCACGCCGACGCCCGCGAGCGAATGCAGCGTCTGGCCGTCGATGTGGACTGACGCGCATCCCGTGGTAGCCGTGACCGCCACCGCACGCTCGCCGTGCTTTGCGACGAGGTGACTGATGATCTGCTGCAGCGTGAAGCTCTTGCCCACGCCGGCTCCGCCGGTGAGGAAGAGATTCGAGCCCAGCAGAGCCACTTGGAGAGCGTGGCGCTGGTCCTCGTCCAGCGCACCCATGGGCAGCGGTGGCTGGGCCAGCCGTGCTGCTGGACGCACCAACGCAGGCGGTCGCTCAGGACCAGCACTATCGCCGCCTCTCTCAATTTTCACTCGCGGCGTTGGCATCGGCTGCCACGGCGAGTTCCCTGTGAGTGGCTGCGACGGCGTGCTCGCTGTGCTCCAATCCTCCACGTCGACAGCATTGGCCAGCAGCTCAGCATCGCGTTCCGCACGGGTCTTCTCGCCCACAAAAAGGATGTCGTCGTCGTCGTCGTCGTGGCCCAGCAGAGCCACTTGGAGAGCGTGGCGCTGGTCCTCGTCCAGCGCACCCATGGGCAGCGGTGGCTGGGCCAGCCGTGCTGCTGGACGCACCAACGCAGGCGGTCGCTCAGGACCAGCACTATCGCCGCCTCTCTCAATTTTCACTCGCGGCGTTGGCATCGGCTGCCACGGCGAGTTCCCTGTGAGTGGCTGCGACGGCGTGCTCGCTGTGCTCCAATCCTCCACGTCGACAGCATTGGCCAGCAGCTCAGCATCGCGTTCCGCACGGGTCTTCTCGCCCACAAAAAGGATGTCGTCGTCGTCGTCGTCGTCGCGTGCACGCTTGAGTGGCGAGGGCACATCCGGGCTTCGCAATAGCAGGTGCCTGAGGGGCGAGTCGACATGACACTCAAGGGCCATTCAGTCGCGTGAACGTTAAACTCACGAACACAACAGTACCCGGTACCGTGAACAGTGCCGTACAATTGTAGACGCACGTGTGAGCGCGTCCACGTACTCCCCCACCCCTTTCCAAGCTATTTGTACTTGAGCACCGGTTGTCGCGTGCACGTTACTACATTACTTGTACTGCCCGCTCAGAATACTCGAGAGAAAAAACTCCGAGAAGCGAGAGTCCTCAGTCCTGTGACCCTGTGAAACGCTCCTTGAATCCCCTAGAGGCGACTTGATGGGAATAAGTGGGGAAGAAGCTTTTTCCCCACACTCAAGGCCACACGGCCGCGCGGAACATCTTCCGAGCGCGGAACATCTTCCGAGCATTGCCCATCACTTTCAAGCGCCTTGTCCCGCAACGTGCTGACGCGATGGCCGCACGCGACGCACTCGGCACCAGCGCAACTGACGCTCTTACAACGGGCACGGCCGACGAGCGAATCCGCGTGCGAGCGCGAGGGGGAGAAGAGGTCACGTGGCCGCGCAAGGCCGCGCGAAATGCGGGCACCTTGAAGGATCTCATGGACGACGCCCCTCCCGAGGATGGCGTGTACCCAGTGCCGGCAATTGCGGCCTGGACGCTTGACTTGCTGGGGAAGCTGAGTGATCCTGACTCCACACGGCCAAGTGTCGACGAGTGCTCGATGCCGCAGCTCATGGAGCTCGTCGAGGGTGCCAACTTTCTCGACGCCAATAGGGCGCTCGAGCACATCCAGCGTGCGATCGCACAACGGCTCAACAGCCAGCGCGCTCACGACCTCTGCGTGGTGCTAGGCGCGAGTAGTGACTTTGATGGCGCGGAGGAGCGCGCGGAGGCTTTCGCTGAGCCGGCGTTTGTACCAGAAGGCTACGAGGCGCCGCAGCAGCTCGGCGCGGCCAGCTCCTCGGCACCGCCCGTACCTCTGCGGCAGCCCTCGCTCTCGGCGGTGCCAGCCACGGAGGATGCCAAGGAGGCTGCTCTGGCCCTTGTGGACGTGGCCACGCTGTGCGAGCTCAAGGGCGTGAATCGGTTTTGGCGTGCGCTGTCACGGCGTGTCCTCTGCTCGCGCCTGTGCCGCGGCCGCGGGCAGCCGGCACCCACACATCTGGAAGAGATCACCGACCTGGACGTTGAGCTGCTCATCGAGGCCGGCCGTCCCGGGGACACGGCCCTTGCGGGGCGGATGCTGCCAGGGCTGGCGCGCCTCCATGGCTACGGCTTTGTGGTGGACGTGGCGAAAGTACGGGCCGCGAATCTGGGCGTCCAGGAGGCGAATCATTTTGGTGGCGGCATGTTTGATTTTGGTGGCATGTTTGATTTTGATGCCGCTCCGCCGCCGCCACCTTCGTTGCTTCGTGGTACTGCTAAGGCTGCTCTCGAAAGCTGCATATCAGGCGACGGAGAAGCACCGTTGAAGCTGACGATCGCAGCCGTTGCCTGTGCGGGCTCAGGTGTGGTATGCCGCGTTCCGGTGCAGCATATGCGGGAGGACACTCTACAGGACGTCCCTTCTCTCCTCAAGAAGGATGAATGGGGTTATTTATTCAAGAATCGCGTTCGTGCCGGGGAGCTGAACTTGTGTAATGAGGGGCTCCAAGGGCCTGCGGCCATGCTCATTTCTTATCTCATTCCTTCCATGGGCGGGCTGACGAGCTTGGACCTCTCCGGAAACCAGCTGTGTGGCATCTGGACTGACCGTCATGGCGACCCACATGGCACCTACACAGCAGAGGGCATCACAGCAATCGCCGACGCCCTGCGTGTTAATTGCGGGCTGACGGTGGCCAACCTCCTGGGCAATCATCTTGATGCGGAGTCCGCCATGATGCTCGCTGAGGTCGCCAAGCAGAAGGGCATCTCGCTCTGCGGCATCCGGCGCGACCAGACCACCGCTAACTTCTCGGTGGACAGCGTGCTCGAGGACATGCTCGCAACGGGGTGGTTCCGCGGCGAGCTCAAACCGCCCGATGCGATCCTGCTGGCGTCGGACCTGTCACAGGCTGTTGTCACTGGCGGGCTGACAAGCATCGACCTCTCCCGAAACCAGCTGTGCGGCATCTGGATTGACGGCAATGGCACGCAGCAAGGCAACTACAACGCAGAGGGCATCAACGCCATCGCTGATGCTCTTCGCGTCAATGGCGCACTGACGGTGACCAACCTCCTGGGAAATCAGCTTGATGCAGAGTCCGCTATGATGCTCGCTGAAGTCGCCCAGCAGAAGGGCATCTCGCTCTGCGGCATCCGGCGCGACCAGACCACCGCTGACTTCACATCCGGGGAACAATACAAGAGCCTCGGGCCGCCCGATGCCATCCTGCTGGCATCGGACCTGTCACAGGCCGTTGTCACAGGCGGGCTGACAAGCATTGACCTCTCCGGAAACGAGCTGTGCGGCATCAAAACTGAATTTGGAGAACTTCGAGGCACCTACACCGCAGAGGGCATCGCTGCAATCGCCGAGGCCCTGCGCGGTAATGGCGTGCTGACGGTGGCCAACCTCCTGGGCAATCACCTTGATTTGGAGTCCGCCAAGATGCTCGCTGAAGTCGCCCAGCAGAAGGGCATCTCGCTCTGCGGCATCCAGCGCGACCAGACCACATCCAAGGAACAATGCAAGAGCCTCGGGCCGCCCGATGCGATCCTGCTGGCATCGGACCTGTCACAGGCCGTTGTCACAGGCGGGCTGACAAGCATTGACCTCTCCCGAAACCAGCTGTGCGGCATCGAAACTATATTTGGAGAACTTCGAGGCACCTACACCGCAGAGGGCATCTCTGCAATCGCCGAGGCCCTGCGCGGTAATGGCGCGCTGACGGTGGCCAACCTCCTGGACAATCACCTTGATTCGGAGTCCGCCAAGATGCTCGTTCAGGTCGCCAAGCAGAAGGGCATCTCGCTCTGCGGCATCCGGCGCGACCAGACCACCGCTGACTTCTCCGACCAGCACATCCTCATGCCGACCGATGCCGTCCTGCTGGCGTCGGACCTGTCACAGGCCGTTGTCACAGGCGGGCTGACAAGCATCGACCTCTCCAAAAACCGTCTGTGTGGCATCTGGGAAACCGAGAGAGACGGCCAACAAGGCACCTACACCGCAGAGGGCATCACTGCAATCGCCGACGCCCTGCGCGTTAATGGCGCGCTGACGATGCTGTCCCTAGCCAAAAACAGGTTGGGGGAGGAGGGCACCAAAGCCATCTGCGAGGCACTAGAACAGAACAAGACGCTTAAGGAGCTTGACATTAGCCACTATGGCAGCAACTATGGCAGCAACATCGGAGGGTCAGCAGGCGCCAAACATGTGGCCAAGATGCTTGGCGTCAACAGCACATTGACGTCCGTCGACCTCAGGGGCAACCAGCTCAGGGATGAGGGTTGGGGCGCCATCTTTGCCGCCATCTGCGGCAACAAGGACAGCGAGATTATGTCTATGGACGCGCATTACGAGAACATCGGCCTTGTTGGAGGCAAGCTGATCGCCGAGGCGCTCCGCACGACCGTCACAGGCGCGCTGACCGAAATATGGTACGTTTCGCCTCAAACTTAATCGAATTGAGGCCTCTCTGACCCCACTGCTCTTTGCAACCCGACAACGCACCCTCTGTGTGTGCGCAGCCTTGAGTACAATGACCTCGATAAACAAGCCAAGCAAGCCCTCCGAAACGCATGGCGAGGCGCCCCCTCCCACTTGGCACTCTGAGAGATGGTGCGCGCGCAATCCAAGCTATGCAGTTAATGGCGGGCTGACGCTGGCCAACCTCCTGGGCAATCAGCTTGATGCGGAGTCCGCCATGATGCTCGCTGAAGTCGCCAAGCAGAAGGGTATCTCGCTCTGTGGCATCCGGCGCGATCAGACCCGCGCTGACAAAAATTGAGTAAGTTTGCCCAGCAGATTTCAAACTTCCCTGCATACCTGCTTATCCAGATACCCGGGTAACGCTTCGCAAAGTGATTGATCATACATTGACCAATTTGCTGCGCAGTCTTCGTTACACCTATCTTGAGACAGAGGAAGGGGAGACCTCGATTCGTAACGCAGTGTAACAAAGGAAAGGCTGGCTTTCAGCTGCAACAGTGGTCAACAACTAGTGCTCGCCCTTGGGCATGTGTGTGTGTGGGACGTCCAGGGGGATCTGGCTCCATGTGGGGGGTTGTGCATGGCGGGCGGCCGTCCGTTTGGCGTGCATACATCGCGCCGCCTGTGCGGTGCGGCCGCCAACGTCGGGTGTCGGCCACGCGCAGTTCGGGCCACGGCCGCTCGTGCGGTGGCCATGAGGGTGGGCATCGACGCGATACGACTGCTGGCTGAGTGTGGACAGTTCCCTTGTGCGAACAGGCGCGGGCAGAGGTACATGCAAGAGGTGCGGTTCCGATTCTCCATAATGTGTGCGGTATGCGTTCGGATCGCCCGGCGGCGCGTGAGGCGTACCTCCGAGCTCCGTGATGGTGGGGATGTGTGCGACGTGCTCGTTCTCGCTGAGACGAACTGTGTCAGTGGGGAGCAGGCTGAGCAAAAATGGAGTTGGGCATGTGGCTGAATGGGTATGAAACCCTCTGGGCTAGGGGCTTCAGACCATTCAAGGTTGTGTTGCGCGAATCCCACCTAACGTCCATTAACCCTAACTCTCAATCTTCTTCACCCCACAACTCGAGCTCACCTCCAACGTCAAGAACCTTTGCGTGATACAGGACGCAGTCAACGCCCTTAACAACAACCTCAGCAAACAGCGCGGAGTTTGTAAGGAATGCATGCGAAACGGCAGCGCGTGCACATTCATCGCCAATTTCTATGTTTTCGTTGCCTGCGATCCCCAAGCGCTGCTCGTGAGCCAATCGTCGTGAGCATGCCAGCGGCGTATGGCGATGACGCCCACGGTTTGTGCCCTTCTCACCTCGATGACCACTTGCGTGACTTAGACAGAGTGGATCCTTCGCTTGCACGCGACCTCGGAGAGCTCCGGCATGAGTCCGATTCGTCACCGGGCAAGCTGCCTGAGGCCTGGCGGAAGGGTGCGCCAGCCTCGGTGGCCTATGCCTTCCTCGCAGAAAGTGCATCGGCGGGAGATATCGAGGTGAAGCTCAACTTTGTGCGCCGCGGGCCGCCCGGGCATGTCCAGTCCTTGCACGGCCGCCGGCTACGCTTGCGCTTTGCGGCTGTCTGGACTTACGAGAGCGTGAGAGATTGGGACACTGTTTCTCCGGGCTCTGTTCCAAATGATTGGCGTACGAGAGCCCCGTTCAACAGCGAGGCCATCGACGTGCGTGAGAATGCCTCGGGCAGGGACTTTCGCTCCTTCATCCTGTCGCGGCCCTTGAGGCATGCGCATCTTGCGTCTGAGCCGGTGCGCCCCATCCAGCTGGTGCCCACACGGCCGCATGCCTTGGCGCCGAAACCGATGGCGAAAGAGATGATGCAGAGGCTGGAGGTTCTGCGCACCAGTCTCTCCGACTCCAAGCTCGCGCATCTTCTTCCCCTGGGCTGGGGCGCTGCCGAGGTCCGCACCAAGCCAGCCTTGTCAATCCCACCATGGTCTCCGCGTCGATGGCACATGACCCCATGCCCAGGGGAGGGTTGCCACCGCACGCTCGCTACGAGCAGCAGCGGCAGCAGCAGCGGTCGTACGCCGACTCGGCCAGCCTCGCTCGAGAGCCATTTCAAACAGGCGCCGAGCCCACCCGAGGTCTCTCCCGAGATAACGCCTGTGACGACACGTGGCCATTTCGAGCAGGCGCTGTGCTCACCCGAGGTCACTCCCGAGATTTCACCCGAGGTCACTCCCGAGATTTCACCCGAGGAAGCGCTCAGTGCCGCACTGCACGCGTTGGCGCGTGCGATCACCGTCGCGGCGGTCGAGGCTGCTTTGAAGGCGGAGTTCGGCGCACAGGCCGAGCCCCCGCTGAAGCCCAGCCGCGTCAGCCGAGTGCCCGTCTTCAATCCGCAGCAGCTCGGCTCCGCCCGAGTGCTCATGTTGCAGAGGCTGCCCCCAGCCTCTGCTCGCGCTGGCACGCACGCGACGCCACGCACGGCGCGCTCATCCGGAGCGTTGACCGCTCGATCCGCGACGCCGCGCACGGCGCGCACGGCTTGCTCGTCATCCGGAGCGTTGACCGTTCGATCCGCGACGCCGCGCACGGCGCGCACGGCTTGCTCGTCATCCGGGGCGTTGACCGCTCGATCCGCGCGCACCAGCAGCGCGGAGCGAGGTGCGTGCCATTGGAGAGCGGCCGAGGAGGCGGGAGCTCACCGAGCTGCTGTCGCTGCGAATGACGTCGTGCCGACGCACCTCCTCGGCAATCGACTTCGCGTGCGAATGCCACCCAGCGCGTCGCCACGCGTGCGAGTATGAGGTGGATGATGTGTAAGATTAGATGTCACGAGATGTGTGTTTCGATCGAAGACCGAGAGACTCAACGCAACACTTCCTCCTCGTGTTTCTCGGCAATCTTACACTCTCAACTTTTACAATTACATCTGCATCCGTCACATTGGGGCGGCATGAATCCTATACTTGCGGGGAGCGCGCCTCAGCCCGAGGCGACCGCGCACGATGCCGATAGGCGTAGCAAAGAAGGTCCAAGGAGCGTCGTCACCGGAGCTCGGATCTTCAGCCGCCGAGGAGGTCGCCAGCGGAAGATCTCCCTCAGAGGAGCTCGGTCCGACCTTGGCACGCGATGAGCGCCGAGTTGGGCGCGCCTCAAGTCGTAAGCGCAGCCGTGGCAGCACAGGCGCCATCAGGAGCGCGCGGGCGGTCGGGAGCTTGTTGCGCTGCATCCACCCGATGGGCCCGAAGGCGTACGTGAGAAGACGAGGCCACCATAAGGGCGCGTAGAAGACCACGAGCGCGAGAGCCACCCCAGCAGGCTCCACGAGAGCCCACGAGACAGCCTGGGAGAGGGCCCAGCCGCGGAGCACGGCGCTGGCTCGACGTCCCGAGGTGCCCATCATGCACCCACGCGCGAGCGTGGCGCCACCGGCGAAGATCGACCATGCAACCAGCCAGCCGCCGGCGGAGCGAAGCGCGCGGAGCGCAAACTCACGCCTGCGTGGCGCCGTAGTGGACGCCCAGTGCCGGTACGCCCAGACGTCCTCAACTTCGGGTCCAGCCGCACGGGCCCAGGGGCTCGGGTTCAAGATACTCGGCGTCCACACGCTTGGCGCGCGGCGCTCGCCGGCGGTGGGAGTAGTGGGAGTAGTAACGGCCCTGGTGCTCCGTACACGGCCCGCGGGCCCAGCGATGACAAAGGCGACGCGACTCACAGCAAGGCCGCACACGCCTGCCGCGATGGCCGCCGTGAAAGAGATCGCACCAAGCTGCTCCTCGAGCGCCTCGTCGGCATCCCTCCCGTGTGCTGTCGCAAGCAGAGCGACCGCGCCGAGTTCGAGCATCAGATGGCTCCAGAAGCACTGCAGCTGCTGCTCGAGGTCGATCAGAGGGTGTGTGCCGGTGGCTGGGTGTGGCTGGCACACGATGGCGAAGACGGTGTGCCAGCGCGCGAGGGCGTCGACGTACTCAGCCGAGCAGCCTCGTAGGGCAAGCATCGGGATCGAGAAGAAAGGCATCGTCTCGAGCGCTGCCTTGAGCCGGTGCGCCTCGGTCGCCTCGGCCGACTCGGTCGCCTCGGCCGACTCGGTCGCCTCGACGGATGCGCGCGCAGCGGCCCTCTCGCACTCCTCGGCCTCCTCGGCCTCCTCCGCCTCACCACTTCCCAATCTCCCCTCGATCTGCTGCTCGAGGTCCAGCGTAGGCTCCGTAGCGAGCTCATAGGCGGCGGCTGCGACGGCGGTTCGCTCATGCCGCACTGTCGCGCTCATGGGGCGAACCGAACTCAACTTGAGGGTGTCGAAGGGCGCGCCGAAAGCGGCCACCACCCTACCAACTTCCTCGAGGCCAATCAGCTGCTCGAGCTCCGGCCGCGTGATCTTGAGGCGCAGATCGTGCCCCTCGTTAGCCTTGGCGTGTTCGTTCAGGTGGCACGTGAGGGTCGAGCAAGCCAAGGGCGAGAGCACGTGCTTGAGCAGCTCGCCGGTAAACGACTTGACCGTTGGGTCCTCGACTCTTGGGTCCTCGACAGGTGCCTCGACGCGGCTGCGGATACCCTTGTCGTGCTCACCCGGGTCGTCATACTCTTCAGCACCTCCCTCGTCGCCGTGACCCTCGCTTTGCTCATCCACGTCGCTGCGAGCAGGCGACACCTCAGCTTCGTCACTCAAGACAGCTTCGTCACTCAAGACAGCTTCGTGGCCATCGCTGGCCTCACTCAAGACAGCTCTCAAGACGTCCGAGTTACGATGGCTGCTGCTCGCCAGCGTCGTCTGGAGCACTAAGCGCTGCCGAGCCGCCTCGTCGGCTTCCGACGCGCCGCGCGCCGCGCTTGCCTCATTTGAAGTACGTGGAGATCCAGCGTCGACAGCCACGTTAGAAGCCCATTCAGCCTCCGCGGCAGCAGGAGCCCTGCTCTCGCCTGCTTCGACATCGCTCCGCTCAGCCTCTCGTTCGACCTCCCTTTCGTGCCACGCGGAGGCTGCCACGCGCACGCCACCAGCAGCCGGAGTTGCACTCGAGATTGCGATCTCGTCCAATCGCATCTCGTCCCATTGCATCTCGTCGACGCTCGCCTCAAGGTCGACGCCCTCCGATGGACCTCGAGGCGTCACGATTGGCGTCACGATCGGAGAGTCGACTATGTCGTCGCTGCTGTGCAAAGAGAGGCGCGGCGAGGCGGGCTGAGGTGCAGAGGCGTGCGAGAGGCGACGAGAGGTCGAGGCGGTACGAGAAGGAGCGTTGTCCTGGGTGCTACGTGCCGAGCCTTGCGGCGACTGATCGTGTGAAGGCTGCTGCCGCTGCTGCTGCTGCTGCTGGCGGTGGATGCCGAGCGGATCGAGCTCGAGCCGCCCCCCACGCGAGGCTGCGGACGCGGGCGGTGGTCCGAAGCGGGACGATGATGGGCGCGACACGAGCGGCTGGAGGCGAGCGGCTGAGGAGGGGCGGGAGAGATTGCGAATCATAGAGCCGTTGGCATGGCTTGTAATCACCTCGGTGCATCCCGAGCTGCCACTCTGTAGCCCCTTGCGCGGGCTGTCGAGAACCCCGGGCTCGTCCAAGTGGACGAGCCCTGTCAGAGCGGCCACGCTCAGGCTACGTGAGAGGCCAGCGGAGCCCGGGCGGCTGAGAGGCCTCGGGAGCGGCTGGCCAGAGGTCGAGCTGGGTCGGGCAAGGGCCGCAGCGGGGGGCTGGCGGGGGGCTGTGGAGGGCTGCGACTGTGGGAACGGCGGCCGGTTCGAGCCGTCGCGCAACGGCGGGAGCTCGGGTTGTTGTGGCGGCGAGGGCGGCGGCGAGGGAGGAGCGGCGAGCGACGGAAAGGCGCTCGTCGGCGTGCCCGGCCGTGTGGACGCTTGGGAGCTGCCGCCATCGGCTGCCCACGCATTCGCGCGCGAGGCGACTACTGTGCTCGAGGCGGGGCGCGAGAGAAAGCCAGGGTCTGCTTGGCTCATCATGCGCCCGCGGATGAGCTGGCCGCTCAGTGCGAGCCGGGCACGGATGCGGGCCGGCTCGTACGCGTAGCCCTCGTACTCCGGATGCTCGAGAGAATTGGGGTAGTGATCGATCTGCACGTCGAGCAACGCCAGGTTTGGGTTGGGTTGCGAGGCGGCCTGCAGCCGCTGTGGAAGTAACCCAGGCGAGCTCTGCGGCCGAGGGAGTGAGCCAGTGCCAGAGCCAGTGCCACTCGGCCCGCCCGTACCGGTACGGCCAAGGGCTTCGGCGAAGGGTGTGGGCCCTCGGCAAGCAAACGAGGTGGGCCCCTGCAGTAATTGAGGGTCCATGGGCATGCGCCTACGGACGAGCTGGGGGGCTCCACTGCCACACGCTGCCGACGAGGGATCGGAAGGTCGCTCACAACCTGCCGTTCTCGGGCGTATGCTCGGGCGCTGGCCTGCGCCCGCCGTCTGGGGGCGATTGATGTCAACGGGTAGAGGGGCCATCTGCAGGCGCTTACGCGAGAGCTGAGCCTCGGCACGCGGTGCCTCGGCACGCGGTGCCTCGAGGGCGGATTGAGAGCGCGAAGTACCGAGCACTGATGCAGCAGACTGAGGACGAGATTGCACCTCGGGCAGCTCGGAGCTCGGAGCTCGAGATGCAGCTCGAGACGTTACGCGAGATCGGGGCGTCTCGCGGGCGCTGGAGCCGCTGCCTTCACTCGTGCTCGCGACCTCTGTCTCCGAAATGCCGCGCGCTGAGTCCAATGCGGCCGAGGTGGGTCGGGCAGCCCCCCATGGATCCTGCTGGAGAAACGCCGCCATAGAGATGCGACCCGTCATCAACCGGGAGCGATCTGGGCTAGCCCGCAGCACAGCCTCCTCCCACACGCCAGCCTCGAGGCGGGCAGAGTCAGGCTCAACCAGCAAGCCACCGCGTAGCTCGGCGAGGTCGAGTGTGATGATGGGCGTGCGCGCCTTGGTCAGCTGACCGTTCACCAGCTCAATTGGCCGACTGGCCATGTGCATCGGGACCGCATGCACGCGGGTGCTGCTGAGCGGCGGAATCGCCAGCCCGTGCCGCTGCCCATGTGCATGTCCCTCCGCAATGATTGCGGCGATGAGAGCGTCGCGCTCGTCGCGAGTCAGAGGCCCGTTGACCACCTCGCCATGAGCGGCGGCCGGATTCGACGTGCGCGACGAGCGGGCGCGCTGGATCGATTGCAGCTTGACCGCGGCAGCCGTGTGTGCCGCCAAGTGCGCCGCCGCCGCCGCCTTGTCCGCCGCCTCATTGAGCTCCTTGAGCAGCGCCTCCTGGTGCTGAAGCTCTGTGCGTCCCTCGAGCGTGAGGATGCCATTGGTGAGCTGCTCCTGCAGCTCGACGACACGGGCGCGTACTGCGTCTGCCTTGATGGCCTTGGCTTCCGCCTCTGCCTGCAGCTCGCGCACTGTCGTGTCCTCTTCCGTCGACGCCATGTACGGGGATGGGTACGTCGGCCTCTGAGCGCGGCTGGGCCCGTCCAGCGGCAGATCCTCTTTGGCCACCTCGTCTTCGACATCACTCCACCTCCATGAGGGTGAAACCATGGCAACTGGGCCCTTCTTCTGCTTCGGATAGGATACGTATGCCTTCTCCCTGCGCTTGAGCTCCGCTTCCATCTTCCGCCTTCTCTCGTCCTGCACCCTGCGCTGCTCAGCTGCCCGCAGCTCGGCTGCCGCCTTGCGCTCGGCTGCCCGCCTCTCCCTCGCCATACGACGTCGCTCCTTCGCTGCCTTGTACGCGGCCTTGAGCTTGAGCACCTTGGCTTTGATGGCATTCGTGATGTACATGCCAAGCCAGTAGATGGCCAGCATGGCGTTCGTGACCGTACGTTTCGACTCGAGGGCGATCAAGACGGTGAGAGCTTTGAGGCCGAGCGCGGCTGTAATGGCACTGCCGCGCACTAGATGAATGCAAGCGAACGTCGTCTGCTTGGTCCACATGCCAATCCAAAAGACGACGAGCATCACGTTGGTGACTGTGCGTTTCGTCATAGATGCCGTCTCCACCAGGCAGCCCCAGATCCAGCATGCGATCGCAAGCCCGGCGAGCACTGAGGTGATCGCGCAGCGTTTGAGCAGCTCCCAAGTCCATCTCCGAAACTCGATGCATGCGAGCACGACCGTCGTCAGGACGCGCTTGCTTGCGTACACGCCCATGAAGAACCACAGCACCAAAATGTCCGACCACATCGGATCTTTCAAGCTCGCGGGGAGCAGCGACTGGCGCCACTGACGAGCACGACGAACGGTGATCCCATTGAGGAGTGTGCAGAGCACGATCGCCACGGCGGACGCTCTCGAACCGTCAAAGAGACTTGCAGGAGGAAGAGCGACGGCTTCGACTTGCGGCGAAGGTGGCGGTGTGGGCGCGCCGAGGACGCAGACGCCGGCGAATGCAGTCGCCGGCACGTCGTCCGCTTCGCATACAATGGCCTGGCCGATGGTATGGAGTGTCGTCATTCCTTGCATGGACCACTGCCACGTGAGCTCATCCCAGTAATGGCATAGGACGATGCCCGAGCAGTTGGCACCGCAGAAGCCTGCGGCGCACTCGCAACGGCCACCCACGCACCGTCCACGGCCCTGCGCAGCAAGGCAGTAGTCGTGCTCCGAGCAGTCGCCACGTCCATACAGTGGATAGCAATAGGTGGGTGGCTGGGGCGGGGGCGAGGGGGGTACGGGTGGTGGCGGTGAGAGCGGGGGGGCTTTCGGCGGCAATGGTGGGAGTGGCGACGGCGGTAGGTATCTGAACAGATATGGCTTGTGCCACGGCGCCGGAGGCAGGGGTGGCGGCGGTCGGCTAGGCGGGGAGGGCGGAGGCGGAGGCGGCGATGGCGGTGGCGGCGGGGGCGGCGCGGGCGGCGTGATGGCCGCTGCGGTTTCGAGGATGGTGAACAAGTGGAGGCTGGTATTAGTCAAGTTGCTCAGTGCGATGAGAATGGGAAGGCTGGAGGCCTGCAGCTGCCCGTGGGCCAGCCGCGACTGCACTTGTGAGCCTCGGTCGACAATGAGCAGTGTGAGCTGAATGCTCGTCAGTGCCGGCTGCTGGGGTAGCCCGGCACAGCCGTTGGTGCCAAAAGAGCCCTGTGGCATGCTAAGCTCAGATTCGAGCATGGGCAAGCTGAGGGGCGGTGGTTGGATCAGAGGCACCGTTGGCCCAAGGACTCGCGACGTCACGGTGGCAAAGCAGTCGCTCGAGTGCGCTTGTGCCGCCTGTGTGCGTCTATGTCCGGCTGCGTGCTGCTCGGAGAGGCGCCGCTCGAGCCACCACGGCGGCTGTGAAGGTGGCGGGGAGGGTGGCAAGCCGGGGGGCGGTGGCACACGCGGAGACGGTGGCGGCAAGTCTGGCGGTAGTGGAGGCAGACCAGGGAACGGGAACCGAGGGGGACGTAGTGGCGGCATCGGCGGAGGCACGAACGCAGTGACTGTAACCGTGCAGCTGGGGTCGTCGCCACAGACCGCTGGAAGCACCGCATCTTGTGTGGCTCCGTTGCCCAGTATGAGGCCATCGGGCAGCCTGAGTCCACCGGTGGCCACCTGGGTGATGGTTGTGCTGACCTGAGCAGAGGCGGAGGCAACTTGGCGCCCCTGAGCGTTGACGAGGCGCATCAAGTCCGAAGCGGTTAGACCCGGGCTGAGGGAGGAGATGGGGATTTCGATGGAGAGTGAGAGGGAAAAGGTCGCTGGGGCGTAAGGCGGCGGTGGAGAGGGTGGCGGCGGAGAGGGGGGCGGCGGAGAGGGAGGCGGTGGTAGGGGTGGCGGGGGGCTAGGAGGCGGCGGATTGGGAGGCGGAGATGGCGGCGGTGGCGATGGAGGTGGTAAAGGCGGTGGGGATGGAGGCGGGGATGGAGGCGGAGGAAAGGGAGGCGGTTTGGGCGGTGGTGGCGAAGGTGGTGGCGGCGATGGAGGAGGAGGAGACGGTGGTGGCTTTGGCGGTGGGCTGGGCGGCGGAGGTGAGGGGGGGGGCGGCGAAGGTGGGGGTGGTGACGGTGGCGGTGAGGGCGGAGGCGGCGATGGCGGTGGGCTCGGCGGTGGCGGTGACGGCGGTGGGGACGGAGGCGGCGGCGACGGTGGAGGGCTTGGTGGCGGAGGCGATGGCGGCGGCGATGGTGGAGGTGGTGAGGGTGGTGGCGATGGAGGGGGAGGTGAAGGAGGTGGCGAGGGTGGCGGCGGGGACGGCGGAGGCGGAAACGGTGGCGGGGGTGAAGGGGGCGGGGGCGAAGGTGGTGGCGAAGGAGGAGGAGGCGATGGCGGTGGGCTGGGCGGTGGTGGAGATGGTGGTGGCGATGGAGGCGGCGAGGGTGGAGGGGGCGATGGAGGAGGTGAAGGCGGCGGAGGCGACGGTGGAGGTGATGGCGGTGGGGGGGACGGCGGGGGAGTTGGTGGCGGCGAAGGCGGTGGAGGCGACGGTGGCGGCGAGGGCGGCGGCGATGGCAAGGGCGGTGGAGGGCTTGGCGGCGGTGGCGACGGAGGCGGAGGCAATGGCGGCGGCGACGGAGGTGGTGGCGATGGTGGTGGTGGAGATGGTGGAGGAGGAAGTGGCGGTGGGCTCGGGGGTGGGGGCGAGGGTGGAGGCGAGGGTGGAGGCGAGGGCGGTGGCGAGGGCGGTGGCGATGGTGGTGGACTGGGAGGGGGTGGCGATGGCGGTGGTGGCGAGGGTGGCGGCGGCGACGGCGGCGGTGGCATAGGCGGCGGCGATGGAGGCGGTGGTGAAGGTGGAGGTGGAGAGGGCGGCGGTGGAGAAGGAGGTGGGGGCGAGGGTGGGGGCGAAGGTGGGGGCGGCGAAGGCGGAGGACTGGGAGGAGGTGGTGACGGTGGTGGGGAGGGTGGCGGCGGCGCCGGGGGAGGCGACGGTGGAGGCGGCGAGGGTGGAGGAGACGGAGGCGGGGGCGAAGGCGGTGGAGACGGTGGCGGCGGAGAAGGCGGTGGGCTCGGCGGTGGAGGCGAGGGCGGAGGGCTTGGGGGTGGCGGCGATGGTGGAGGCGAGGGCGGCGGTGGGTTTGGTGGAGGCGACGGGGGTGGAGGTGAAGGCGGAGGAGAGGGCGGCGGCGGAGAAGGTGGCGGAGATGGAGGGGGTGGAGATGGAGGTGGCGAGGGCGGCGGCGGCAAGGGCGGCGGCGAAGGCGGTGGCGGTGATGGCGGCGGTGACGGTGGAGGTGGTGACGGCGGTGGCGATGGTGGAGGCGGGGAAGGTGGGGGAGAGGGTGGCGGCGGCGAGGGCGGTGGGGAAGGTGGAGGCGGAGAGGGTGGAGGAGAGGGTGGTGGTGGCGAGGGCGGAGGTGACGGCGGCGGAGGTGAGGGTGGCGGCGATGGTGGAGGAGGGGATGGTGGGGGCGAGGGCGGAGGAGGAGATGGTGGGGGCGATGGCGGCGGCGGAGATGGCGGTGGAGAAGGTGGCGGTGGTGATGGTGGTGGCGATGGCGGCGGAGGCGAGGGCGGTGGGGACGGAGGTGGTGGTGACGGAGGAGGTGAGGGGGGCGGCGGTGAGGGGGGTGGGCTTGGTGGCGGTGGAGACGGTGGCGGCGATGGTGGCGGCGGTGAAGGCGGTGGACTTGGCGGAGGGGGCGACGGAGGAGGTGAGGGTGGCGGCGGCGAGGGAGGCGGGGACGGCGGTGGTGGCAATGGCGGCGGTGAGGGCGGCGGAGGCGACGGAGGAGGCGAGGGTGGGGGCGGTGAAGGCGGGGGCGAAGGTGGAGGCGGCGAGGGCGGCGGCGATGGCGGTGGAGGCGATGGCGGCGGCGATGGAGGAGGAGGTGATGGTGGAGGCGATGGTGGTGGTGGCGAGGGAGGCGGCGACGGAGGAGGCGGCGAAGGAGGAGGTGAAGGCGGCGGAGGCGATGGTGGAGGTGATGGGGGTGGGGGAGACGGCGGCGGCGACGGAGGCGGCGGCGATGGGGGTGGCGATGGGGGTGGCGGAGAAGGCGGTGGGCTTGGCGGCGGTGGTGATGGAGGGGGGCTTGGGGGCGGCGGCGAGGGCGGCGGTGACGGAGGAGGGGGCATTGGCGGAGGTGAGGGCGGCGGAGGCGAAGGCGGAGGCGAAGGCGGAGGCGGTGAAGGTGGTGGTGATGGTGGAGGCGGCGATGGCGGTGGTGACGGTGGTGGAGGCGACGGCGGAGGCGATGGCGGAGGTGGAGAAGGCGGTGGAGAGGGAGGCGGCGGCGATGGCGGAGGTGAGGGCGGGGGCGGCGATGGTGGTGGGCTCGGCGGGGGTGGTGATGGTGGGGGCGACGGTGGCGGCGGTAACGGTGGCGGCGAAGGAGGGGGCGGCGATGGCGGAGGAGACGGTGGCGGGGGAGATGGCGGTGGGGAAGGCGGCGGAGGATATGGTGGCGGGCTAGGAGGCGGTGGGGACGGTGGTGGAGAGGGCGGTGGCGGTGAAGGCGGTGGGGATGGCGGCGGCGGGCTCGGCGGCGGGCTTGGTGGCGGCGGCGATGGCGGCGGACTTGGTGGCGGAGGAGATGGTGGCGGCGACGGAGGTGGCGGCGATGGAGGTGGCGAGGGTGGCGGTGGAGATGGTGGTGGTGAGGGCGGAGGTGGCGATGGCGGCGGACTCGGAGGCGGCGGCGATGGGGGGGGCGATGGTGGCGGGGGCGATGGTGGAGGGCTTGGCGGCGGAGGTGAAGGTGGCGGAGACGGCGGAGGAGGAGACGGCGGAGGGGACGGAGGTGGTGGCGAAGGTGGCGGAGGTGAGGGCGGTGTGCTGGGCGGCGGCGGCGAG
>ENA-UOUZ01000429-UOUZ01000429.1-mixed-culture-metagenome-genome-assembly--contig:-NODE-429-length-29640-cov-99.775900_pt1 | contig 29640 bp, 19 predicted proteins | sample MGYA00238154_ERZ761575 | MGnify/ENA primary metagenome ERZ761575 (study PRJEB28896, sample SAMN07631632) | mixed culture metagenome | isolation source: Freshwater growth medium | place: USA...
CGCTCGTGGCGATGCTGCAGGCGGGGGCTGGCTCGGAGGCGGCGACGTATGCGGCGGGCGCGCTGCGGAACCTCGCCAACTCAACCGACACCAACCGGAACGCCATCCGTGAGGCGGGCGCCATCGCGCCGCTCGTGGCGATGCTTCAGGCGGGGGCTGGCTCGGAGGCGACGTATGCGGCAGGCGCGCTGCAGAATCTCTCAGACAGCCCCACTTGTAGCCATGCCATCCTCGCCGCCCTCGCCGACGCCGCCACGCCTCTTGACGCCTTCCCTCACCTTCAGCGAAAGCTCCGCTCAGTTGCGACGGAGCGGCTGCAGCGCACCGAGGCGGGCGAGGATGCTGCTGCACTGGAGGCGGCGCTGGCGATGGCGACGGCCATGGGCACGACAGACGAGGCGATGACAGCACGCGTGCACTTGCGGCTCGTTGAGCTGCGGACGGCGGCGACGCGGCGCGCGCGGCGCGAGTCCGTCGGGCTGAACGTGGCGCTGCCTGCTGATTTCACATGCCCGATCACGTACGACAAGATGAAGGATCCAGTGGTCGCATCCGATGGGCATTCTTACGAGCGCAGCGCGATTGAGGAGGTCCTCCGCGGCCCGCACCCCATCAGCCCGCTCACGCGCGCGACGCTCGGTACGGCGCTGGTGCCAAACCTCAACCTGCGGCGGCGCATCGAGGAGCACGAGGCAGAGCTCGATCGGATGGCCGAGCAGATGGCGGCGCGCATGGCCGGCGCGGCTGCCGAGGCCGAGGAGAAGGCAGCGGCCGCCATGGCAACGGCGAAGGCGGAGGCGAAGGCGGAGGCGGAGGCGGCGAAGGCGGAGGCGAAGGCGGAGGCGGAGGCGGCGAAGGCGGAGGCGAAGGCGGAGGCGGAGGCGGCAATGGCGGCGATGGCGGCCGCCAAGGCGGAGGCGGAGGCGGAGATTGAGGCGCTGCGGCAGCAGCTCAAGGCCAAGAAGCGAGGGCGTGCTGGTGAGGAGGGCGAGGATGAAGACGACGAGGAGGGGCAGCGCGCGCCCAAGCGGCGCGCGTCGTCGCGGCGCTCCTCGTAGAGTAGTGCCCACGGGAGCGCGTGAGGGCGTGGGCGGGGCTCGCCGCGACGACTCGCGGAGTCTCGACGTACGACGATACGGGTGGCTGTGTTCAGATCGACAGATGCAAGTGATGCGGTGTGTGACCACGTCCGGGTCGGGCAACCATCGAGGCAACCATTTAGCTAACAAGCGTTAACGAAGGGCGTTACAAAAGTATTCACGAAATAAGTACGCGAAAACGAGCATAAAGCTCGACGAGCGCCTATCCGAGAAAGGTCTACCTTTTAGCGCCGCCTTGGCTCGTGATCGTGAGCTTGCGCGGTCGAGAGGACGCCAGCTGCCCTGCCGTCGCTGTCGACGGGCGCGGCGGCGGGGGCGCGGGTCGGAGGACCGAGGTTTTGGAGGCGCCCTCCTTGCTAGACGACTCGTCGGCGCCAGGCGCCGGCCCGGGACCCTGCGTGTCAGCGGCGCTCCATGGTCGTTCGACGTTGCGTGTCGAGGCCGCCCGCGCCGCAATCGGGGCGGTGGCAGGCTCGCCGCCTGCGCCGCCCTCCTTGGCGCCCTTGGGCTGGGCGGGCGGTGGCTTGTAATTGGCGCGCTTGTACGCCTCCTCCGTGCCTAACTTGTCGACGAGCAGCCTGAGCTCCTTGAGCTTCATCTCCAAACGGCCCGCCACGTCGACACCCCGGTAGTCAAAGTCGTTCGCCGGGGCGGCCAAGGCGCCGGTGCTTCGGCCTCGGCGCAGCCCGCCACCAACGGCGCGCTTGCCTGCCGCACCGCCGTATCTGCCACCCGACGCCGTGCCGAACGCCTCCGCCTCCTCCGCCTCCTCCGCCTCTTCGAGCGACCGTTTGGCTTCGGCGGCAATCTCGGCGGCGATCTCGGCCTCCTCGGCCTCCTCGGCCGCCCGCTCGGCTTCCTCGAGGGCTCGAAGGCGCGCCTCTTCCTGTTGCATCGCATGTCGCATCTCGTCGCGCAGCGCATTCCTCTCGGCCTCGCTGGTAGTCAGCCCGAGGGGCGAGCTCTCGTCGGCGGCGGTGTTCGAGTGCAGCAGCTGCGCGAGCTTGCGCTCCGCCTCGACGAGCTCCCTGTGGGGCAGATGCATGGGCAGGCGCATGTTCGTCGAGAGCGTCTTCTGTCCCTTGCCATCGATCTGCACGAGCGCCGGCGCGGGCGGCTGCGCGGTCGCAAGCGCCTCGTCGCTCACGTCTTCTCTCATCTGCTCGAGCAGCACACCTAGACCAAACTCGCACGTGCCCGACAGGAGTGTCGCTTGGGCAGACAGGAGATCCTCCTCACGTACACGCACGCGCTTGGGAGCGCCGTCTTGGGCGCCCACTTCGTCATCGCCCAACATGCCGAGGAGGATCTGGACGCCCACGGGGATGCGCGCCTGACGCACCTGGGTGGAGGGGTTGCGCCCACCGCCGTACACACTCGCCGAGTACAAGGTGCCATCTCGTGTGGGACGACCGTTGCCGCTCCCTCTCGAATACTCCGACATGGCCGGCTGCTTCTCCGAGAAGGTGGCGCGGCGGCTCCGCCTTGTCGTTGAGCTGGTCGTCGATTTCGCTCCCGACTCGGAGTGCACCTCCGACTGTCGCGCCTTCTTGCCGACGAAGCTCTGCCGATCTGAGAGTTGACTTCGGGCCTTCCCCCCCTCGCTCTCCACGTGGCTCCCGTTGCCCGTGTCGCTCTTCGCGTCGCCGTCGTCGCCCTCGTCGCTCCTCCTCTCCACGTCATCAGCCTCACCCCGCGTCTCGAGCGCGACCTCCGAGAGGCTGAACCGGGCCACCTTGGCAACGGTAGGCGCACTGAGCACCACGAGCGCCTGGGCCATCTCATCGATCGACCTCCCCTTGGTGCGTAGCTCTTTGGACGCTGCATAGGGCACGCGCTCCACCACCGCGGCACTCGTCAGCGCCACCGCCACGCGGTTGAGGATCGTGCTGGCGTCATTTGAGAGGGTCTCGATGCGCTCACAACGGCGCGTCCACACCCGCACGAGGTCGAGGGCGGCAGCGTGCTTGCGCGCGATCGCATCCAGATGGTCGTCGAAAGCCTTGCGCGCCTCTGTGTTCGACTCGCGCTGGTCGTGCAGCGTCGCCTCGAGCTTGCCCAGCTGGTTGATGAAGAACTGCTTGTTGAACGAGCGGTCGTTTTCGAGCTGGTCAAGCGTCGCGCGCGTGTCCACACTCTCCTCCCAAAACTCGAGCACGCCCTTGAGCGACTCGCTGTCCGCGATCACGCACAGCTTCTCCCACGCCTCCTTCTTATGCCCCGCTTGCCTCTGCTGCATATGGAGCACCGGCGAGACGCAACTCTCCTTTCGGCGTGCTTCGGCCTGCGCCATTCCCGCCTCGTACTTTGCATCCGCCTTGCGCGCCGCGCGCTCCTGGTCGTGGGCCAGGTCGACCTGGCCATCGAGATGCATCGAGATGCTCCACGAGGGACACTCAGAGGTACTCGAAGGCACTCGGAGGGCACTCAGAGGTCACTCAGAGGGCACTCACAGGGCACACAAAGGTCACTCAGAGGGCACTCAGAGGGCACTCATATTTCACTCACCCGCCCCTCGTGGTGCTCGAGCTGCACCATCTGCTTCAGACCGGCCATCACCAGCTCATTCGCACCACCTGGGCGCTGCTTCATCGCCTCGATCTGGCGCACTCGACGCGCTGTACTCGAGTCCGCTAGCTCATCCCGCAGCTTGTTGCGACGCTCGTCGTTGGCGACGCGCTGTGCAGCAGCACGCTCCTTTGCTTCGACGAGCTGCTCGGCGATGCGTCCTTCGTACGCGAGCGCGACCTCCATCACCTCCTTGAGCCTCTGGTGGTCCACCGCCGCCACGATCAGCTTCGAGCGAAGGAAGGCGAGGCGTTTCTCGAGGTGAGGCCGCCGCTTCGACAGACGCGCACGCATGTACTGCACGCATAGGGTATACTCCTCCTCGTCCTCGGCCTGTGCCTCGGCGAGTGACGCTTGCTGCTCGAGCTCGGCGATGCGCGCATGCTGCCTCTCGCTCTCTCCACCATCCGCGCGCACCTGCTGGCGCAGCAGCTGCAGCTCGCTCTGCAGCAGCAGCAGCTCGTTCTGCCGCTCGTTGCCCAAGTCGCGGAAGGCCGAATACTGGCTACCCCTGATCTGAGTGTCCCTGTCTGTCAGCGCCTTGACCTGCTCGAAAAACTGCGCGTCGCCCCGATCGCGCGCGCTCTGCTTCGAGCGCCACTTGTGCTTCCATAGGCGCTGGTGCTCGCCGCTCGTGCGGGCGGTGGCGGGCAGGTGATGGCCGAACTGGCCGACGACGAGCTGGCCGAGCTGGCCGCTGTCAGCCGGCGCCGGCGCGGCGGCCGCCTCGGCGGCGGTGCGGGCAGCTGCGGGCACGTGCGACGATGGGGGCTCCCTCGAGACGGGAGCGCTCGACGGCCGCGCGGTCCGTTGCGCCTCGCGCACGCCTCGCACGTGCACCACACTCCTCACGTGATTCGCAGCGACGGCGGCGGCGGCTTTGACGACGAGCTGCATGCGCGGCGAGAGCACTCGTACGCGAGTCTGATCTGCGGTGGCCGATGCCAAGAGGATGGTGGGTGGCATAGGAGGGTGTGGCCGCTTGGGCTGCGCATAGCATGGCACGGGCGCAGGCTGCGGAGGCACCGCGAGATCGAGGGTGGCATGCTGAGAGTCGCTAAGAACGTTGGCGAGGCCTGCGAGCTGTCCTTCCCATGGCTTGCTCGCCGAGCCTGCTGACGACGGCCTGGAAGGCTTGGAAGACATCGTTGGATTCGTCTGTACACGTCTTCCCTGTGAAACGAGCTCCGGCAATCGTTCTTATTCTGCGCAGCGGCGTTGCCTACAAGACGCACGTAGGCGGATGACCTAACGAACCCCCGCGCCAGCGGGGAGTTCTACTTGGAAGTCAACTTGAACTTCTAGGCGCCCGATATTGTCGCCCGACGCGTTCATTAACAAACTTTCTGCAACGACAAAATATCTACAAGACGAACTCCTCACAGAACACCGAACACAACACAGCGAGGCACACGACGCACAAGGCTGCGACGAACGGGTTCAAGTGACCGGCCGAGCTCAGCCGTCGCGCAGGGCTGCTGCCCCGCTTGCTGTCGCCGCCGCGACTGCTGCTGATTTGTGGGCGCCCTCGATCAACATCTTCGGAGGACTCGCAGCTCTCGTGTATGCGACGGCTGCACTCGCTGCTGTCCGCGCACGCTGTGGAAGCCTCGCGCTCGCGCTGCGTGACCTCGGGTTCGTCCTCGCCGTCCGACTCGGCGGCAAGGGTGCCCTTGACGTCTGACGCCGCGAGCCGCAAGTCGGCTGCGTCGAAGCGCGAGAGCAGCGAATGCGGGAAATACCGCTCGGAGCCGCGTCCCAAAAGCTGTACAATCATCGAGGACGCCGCTGCGGCGACCGGCGGATCGCCCGTGGCAGCGGGAGCATCGAGGTCGGCAAAGAGCGCGCTCGAAGTGAGGGCCTTCACAAACGGCTCGGTCAGGAGCACCTTGGAGATGGCATCGAGGAGCGAGGAGTGCGTCTTCTTGTCGTGCTTCTTGCTAATCTTGAGCACGGCCAGGTAGTTGAGCGTCAGCCACTTGAAGGTGGAGCGCACGAGCTTGTGGTGGTCTGTGTCATCGTGATCGTGGAGAGCTGCACGCGCACGCAGCAGCTCGCTCTCGCGCTCCGCCCAGAACGCATTGATGGCGAGCAGGTCTTCGCGCAGCGCCTTCTTGAAGCTGCCGGTCTGGAAGAGCGTCGACTCCTGCTCCTTCCGCTGCTCGATGCGTATCTTGAGCAACTTGTAGCGCACGCTGGGCCACGCCGTCAAGCCGTCCGCCGCCAGCTCGAGTGCCATAAGCTTGCCGAACTTCATCCCAGCGAGCGCTACAAGTCGTGCTCTGGCGGCTAGCGGCTAGTGACGGCCACCGTAGCACGGAGCGCTGCGCTAGGAGCTCCCAGCCCCTTGCCCTTGCCCTTCCACGCGAAGTGTGAATTTGTGAAGGTGTGATCCGTTATGACAATTGTAGTAGCCTAGAGTACTCCCTATACCGTCGTCAATGTAACATGGAAATATCTCTTAAAGACACAGTTGAACTACAATCGTCTGCACATACTGCTCAAACGTGAGCAACTTACTTTCGCAGCGCGGCGCACACGCGACACGCAGCACGCGCCTGATGGCGTGCCCCCTTTGGGGAACGCAAAGGACGCACTCAACACCGTCGCGTGACGACGGTGTCGAGCACAGATATCTTCCTCGCTCCGCGCTCCGCGCGTCGCTCGGACGCCTCTTCAGACGCAGGCCAGATGCAGATCGATTCACCTGACTCCGACTCCGACTCCGACTCCGACTCCGACCCCGACCTCGATCCCGACCTCGATCCCGACTCCGACTTCGAGATGTTGGTACCAAAGAAGAAGCTCAAGGTACCAAAGAAGAAGCTCAAGGTACCAAAGAAGAAGACCAAAGAAGCCCGTGATGATCTCGAAGAGGCAGATGAGGCCGAACAAGAGGCGATGCCAGAGGAGCCCGTGCTGGGCATCGCGCCGATTTACCAATTGCCTCCAGAAATGACCCCAGACCAGTACAAGCAGATCATCGGACCTAAATAAATATATCCGAGTCCTTCGTGACGCTCAAGGACGCTGATTCAGACGCGCCAGCCGAAGCTTGAGCCGAAGTACAAAACAGTTTTCGTTCGGTAAACATCAAGAGCACACGTTGGGGCGGCTCCGCCACGTGGCCCCCCAAGGAGATGGAGGCGATTAACGCGCAGCGCGCCGATGGTGACAATATCAAGACCATCGTCCTTTCGGCGATGGACCCCCTGGCGGGCGACATAAGGGTACACGTGCACGACATCGACTTGGAGCTGTATGGATAATACATACTGTCCGGTTCCTCGTTCACCTATGCGGAAGACGCTGGAGAGCAAGCCAGTGTACTTATCCCAGCGCGACATCGGTCGACTCGTCACCTCCAGTTATGGTTCGACCACATTGAGGCGCAGCTTGCGTCGCCACCCACGGTCATCATCCATCTGCACCCGAAAGGGAAGCAGCAAGCAGGACAAGCACTACGACGCGATGCGGCCCGAAGTGAACCCATCGGTCCTCCATGCCTATGGGCTGGCATGCGCCACGGGCGGCGACAAGTCACTCTTCCACGCGCGCACATTCCTCTCAACGCGCGCTTCGCTATTCAACAAACCCGACATCGGGGACAACTTCATAGCCACACTGGAGGGCAAGGACGCGGTTGCCCGAGTGAAGGCAGTCAACGAGCTCTTTGCCGGAGCAGACAACACGGCCATTGGAAATCTGGGCGAAGCAATCGCGCTCGACGTCATGCTTATGCTGGGGGCACAGGCCGTTGCGAAGCACCCCATACCGACCCACCATTACAATATCATCTATTTCATGGGGCCCACAGCTAGCCCACAGCGCTCACAGCGCCCGCAGCGCCCGCAACGCCCGCATCATCGGCACCTTCGTGCTGATCCTGACGCCACTTCAACAGGGCGGTGACAAATTCTCGACAGGGCTTTGGCCTCGAGGTCCTATTGGTGCAGGGCACCTGGGGCCTCGGGCGCAAACGCCTCGGGTCGGGTCTGACGGCGGGCGCGCAGCGCGACGGAACAGAGTCGCCCGAGTATGAGGCCTTCGAGAGCATTGCACATGGACCTCTATGCATGCCTCTCTCTTGAGCTCGGTCTCGTCCAGGATGAGCGCGGTCTCGTCCCCGCGATCAGGAGTCAGAACGTCGCCACGCGCCTCGCATGTGGAAGATAGGTTCTCCAGACCATGTGACAGGCTGGTTTTTGGATCGTGCAGCATATAGTATGCCCCTAGACACCCTTTCCACTTCCCCCCCTCCCCCCCTCCCCCACAGCGGCTGCATGCGGCGACCAAAACACCCTGCGAACTTTGCGACAAGTTCCCCCCGTCGCGGTGCTCTTTATGCCTTGGAGCTTGCCAAACATCCTCGCCGTCGCAGCCGTCCTGCTGCGCCCGACCGTGCTGCCCGACAAATCCGCGATCGCTGCCAGCAGCGCCCGCATGAGCGCACCGTCCGCTTCGGCACCCGACGAGGCCGCAGAAGCGCTCGCGCTCTACCAGCGGCTGAGGCAAGACGCCGAGGTGGACTCGCCGCTCGGCCGCGCGCTCAAGCGCGGGCTGGGCGTGTGCCGCGACGCGCTGCGCCTGTACGGCCCAGATGGCGTCGTCGTGTCGTTCAACGGCGGCAAGGATGCCGTCGTCATCCTGCACCTCATGCGCGCCGCGCTGGCCGGGCATTCCGAGGCGAGCGGCAGCAGCCAGCGGATGCGCATCATCTTCTTCGAGATGGAGGACGAGTTCCCCGAGGTCGCTTCGTTCGTGCGCGAGTCGATCCAGAGGCACAATCTGGACTGCATCAGTTACCAGGTGGGCTTCGTCGAGGGCCTCACCAAGTGCATCGCTGACCACAGCGCGCGCGCCTTCGTTCTCGGCACACGCGAGGACGATCCGAACGCCGCCGGCCAATCGGACTTTTGCCCTTCGTCGGACTGGATGCCGCCATTCATGCGCGTGAACCCGATCCTCGCGTGGAGCTACGCCGACGTCTGGGCCTTTTTGCGCACCTACGCGCTCCCGTACTGCAGCCTGTACGACGCTGGGTACACGTCCCTGGGCAAGTCGACCAACACGGCGCGCAACCCGGCCCTGATGCGGCCGGACGGCAGTTACGGTGCCGCATGGGAGCTCACCGACGGCTCGCTCGAGCGTGCGGGGCGCACCGCCTCCAAAAAGAAGCCGGCGGCGGGCGCACCCGCGCCCGCGCACGCGGCGGGGGCCCCCGAGCGTCCAGTAAGTTGATATAAGTGCGGTGCACGCCCCCGAGCGTGCATATCGGGAGGCCCTCGGCGACGCGGCCCGCTGACGAGTGCGTCGTCTTTCGTGCACAGTGTTAGTGGGTCCGGACGTCGGCGTAGCTCCTGAAGGGATTTAGTAGAAGTCATTCCATTGGTACAGGTAGAAGATGTGAACTACTTTTTACTCCTGTCCGTCGTCTGTCCTGCATCAAAAGAAACGGTCGACACCTTTGAGAAACACGCCGCCACGTGTTCGGGGGCCCAGGTGAGCCCAGGTGCAGCGCCAGCGAGGGGCCCCAGAGTAGCACAGGGCACCGCGCGCATACATTTTGTGGGCGCGGGAAGAGAGTACGCGGCAACATCGATGCCGCACCCCGCGCCGGTCATACTCATGGCAAGAAGAGAGCGCACGCGCAGGCATAAGGCCGGTAGAGCGCCGGGGCGGGCGCGGTCGCGCCGCACCCAAGCGCACGGACGGAAGCCAAAGCCTTCAGCAAAAGGGGCGATTCGCCGCCGCAAGCAGCGAGCCGCGAGTTGGCCGATCAGCAGTAGCAGCCACTCGAGGCGGCCGGCGCGTCAGCCGGCTTGGGCGGCGGCATCGACAGTTTGATCACCTGCGGCTGCGCCTCGCCGCCGCCGTCGCTAGCCTTCTCGAGCGCAGGCAACGCCTGCCAAGAAGGCACAGAGCGCATCTCAGCAAGCGGCGTGGAGAGGCGGGCGCAGCCAAGGCGCGCGGGCTGATGCTCCGGGCGGACGGGCGGGTGGGGCGGCGCTCGCGCACCGTGGCCAATCGCCGGAAGAGCAGCTTGATGTTGAAGCCATCCTTAGCAGAGGTCTCGATGAACATGATGTCGTGCTCGTTGGCGCGCGCCTCGAGCTCGGCCGTGCTCACCTTTCGGCTGGCGGCGAGGTCCATCTTGTTCCCCACGAGCACGATGATCACATCGGTGCCCCGCTGCGCCCGCACGTCAGCAATCCACTTGGTCGTCGCTTCGAACGACTCGCGGTTGGTGATGTCGAAGACGACGACGGCGACGTGCGAGTCGCGGATGTATGATGGGATGAGCGAGCGGAAGCGCTCCTGCCCGGCCGTATCCCACAGCTGCAAGCGGACAGTGCCGTCGTCCACGGGCACCGTCTTTGAGACGAAGTCGATCCCTATCGTCGTCTGGTAGTGGTCGTCAAACGTGTTGTACTGGAAGCGTGAGATGATCGAGGTTTTGCCGACCGACTGGTCGCCAATGAAGACGAGCTTATACTTGCGCAAGGGCCGCCCGCCGGCGGAGGTGGCGCCGCTGCTGCTCTCAGTGCTCATGACGCTCTGTCGCGTTCGGGGGTTGCCAAGCTAGGGACGCGTGTGAGGCAGAAGCGCTCACCATGGCGCTTCGAAATGTTGCGCAGCAACCTCCGAAGCTACACAACTTCTGCAGAGGGTACCCCCTGAAACGTCTCCAAACTCTCACCTGTTCACATCAACTTCATCTTGAGTCTTGAGTAACATGGTACTTAGCGGCGACACTCCGATCGTTGGCTCTCAAAAGCCTATAGCCTTCGCCCCGGCCGCGCAGCTCGGCAGCTGCACGTCAGTCACGCGCCTCGAGCGTCGCCTCGACGTAGCCCATGCCAAGGGCGGCGGTCTCGCGCACGCCAAAGCTCACGGTGTACGTGCCCGCCACGGCGACGCGCTCGCCCTTGATGTTGGCGAACGCAAAGTCAGTCATGCTCGGGTAGAGCCACACGGTGACCGACTCGCCCGCCTTGACGTGCACGCGCTCGAAGCCAAAGAGGGTCTTGATCGGCATGCCGTCCTTGCCCGCGTTGGGCGGCGTGAGGAATCCGAGCACCGCGTCGTCCGCGTCGACGTTGCCCGTGTTGGTCACGGTCACCTGGTACCCGACGGCCTGGGGCACGTCGTTCAGGCGCGGGAAGTGCGTGCCGGTCGTGCTGTACGTCTCGCGGAGCAGCGCGCGCAGGGGCGTGAGCGAGAGGCTCGCGGGCGACGCGCTGATCTTGTACGTGAACGTGGTGTACGAGAGGCCGAACCCGAAGGGGATCACTGCATCGCCCGTGTAGAAGCGGTACGTGCGCCCCGGGTTGGTGCCCCGGGGACACTCGGCGGTGGGTGTGCCTGCCGGGCAGTCAGGCCGCGCCCAGACCGAGGGCCCCGGGCGCATGTTGAAGTCGAAGATCGAGATCTCATGCTGGTAGCTCCCGGGGTACACGGTCTGGATCGTGCGTCCCCCCGGCGACCGGTGCCCGAAGAGCACGTCAGCCACGCCGCGAGTCTGCACCGACGGCTGGCCCACGTGAACCAGGGCGCCGACCTTTGGGTTCGTCAGGAGCGGCGTGAGGTCGAGCGGCGTGGCGGTGAACGTGAGGACGATGACGGGCTTCTCGACGGCGGCCGTCACCTGCGCGAGCAGCGCGAGTTGCCCCTTCGAGAAGGTGATGTCGACGGCATCGTTGCCCTCGCTGGCCAACGAGAGGTCCGTGCCCAGGCAGAGTACGACGACGTCAGCCGCCTTGGCCTTCGCCACCGCATCCGGGATACCACTCTCGTCATCCGTCTTGACGTCTTTCACACCCATCGCCGTCAGTGTATGGGGGACCACCTCGGCGATTGCATCGACCATATTGGGATAGTCGTCGTTGCAGTTGTTGCCGCCGTAGTAGCCCGCGATGTCGGTGGAGAGGTTGGCCACCGGGCCAAGGACGGCAATGGTCTGGATCGCGCCGGCGGAGAGCGGCAGCCGGGTTGCAACATTCTTGAGCATCGTCACACTCTGGCGCACGCCGTCGCGCGCCGCCTCCTTATGAGCGTCGGTGCACGCGGCGGAGGGCGGGATGCGGGTGAGCGCCGACGGCGGATCGAAGTGGGCGAGCCGCATGCGCACGCGGAAGAGGTAGAACAGGCGCTTGTCGATGTCGGCCTCGGTGATCAGCTTCTGGTCGAGCGCCTTCTGCGCGTGCTCGCCCACAAAAGACGTGCAGTCCACGTCAGTGCCCGCATGCAGCACGGCCGCCACTGCCTCCTCGGGCGTCTTCGTGTAGTGGTGCGCATCGTACACATTCGCGTCGGCATCGCAGTCGCTCGTAATGTAACCGTCGAAGCCCCACGCGTCGCGCGCGACGGTCTGGAGTAGCCACGTGTTCGCGCACGAGGGCACGCCGTTGACTGCGTTGTACGAGCACATCAGGCCCGACACATGGCCCTTCTCGACGCACGCCTGGAAGGGGAGCAGATACGAGTCGACTAGGTCCTGGTCGGTCACGTTCGCGTTGAACTCGTAGCGCTCGTGATGCTCGCCTGCCACCGTCGACGAGTCCATCGAGTTGGCCACGTAGTGCTTGCAGCACGCGCTCGCCTGCACCGACACCACACCAGAGACACACCAGAGAGGTTAGCGGAGGGGGCATGCCTGGAGGTGGTTGGGGCGACTCGTATGCGATCCAGGTCCACCGGACGCAATCAGACGCCATCAGGCGCGCCATCAGACGCGACGTGCCTGGATGTACTTGGGGTCGTCCTCGGACGTCTCAAAGCCGGTCACGAAGGCGGTCGCATACTCGCCTGTCAGGTACGGGTCCTCGCCGGGCGTCTCGATGTTGCGCCCCCAGCGCGGCTCGCGCGCCAGGTTGATCACCGGCGCCCAGTAGGTCGACCACGCGTTACCCGCGTTCATGAAGGCTCGGGCCTCACGACCGATCAGGCTACCGGTCGCTTTCCACAACGACCGGTTGAAGGACATGGCGGTCGTGATGGGGAAGGCCGTGTTGGTCTCGTAGGGCGTGGTCTCGTCGTTGCGCACGTGCGAGATGCCGTGCGTCCCCTCCGACCACCAATTGTACGGGTTCAGCCCGAGCGACTTGAGCGACTTTTGCGTGGTGTCGAGCGCATCGATCTTCTCGGCGAGCGTGAGGCGCGAGACCATGTCGCGGACGCGATCGTCGATGGGCAGCGTGGAGTTGCACCAGGGCAGCGAAAACTGCGGCGAGCTCGCGTTTTGGCACGGGTTGTTGAGGTACGGCGGCGACTTTGGCCGCGGTATGGGAGCACCTGAGCAGTTGACTTCGAACACGCCGATGCGCCATTGGCCGCCGCACGCCTCGTCGGGGTCGGCACTGCAGGTTTCGGAGCAGTCACCGGCGGAGGCGGCTCGAGCATCGTCTCGCAGCTTGTCGGCGCAGAAGCACTGATCGCCGGCCTCCACGCCCGCAACTTTGTAGTTGTTCACGTGACAGTAGCTCGCACACCACTCTTGGGTCACCGCCCCGTCTTGAGCCTGCTTGGCTGCCAGGACACGCTGATCGTCGTCAACGTAGCACTTGATGTTGGAAACTGTGCATCCCGAGCGGGCCACGGGCAGGAGGGACGCGACGATGGTCGCGATACATAGCGAGTGGGAATACAACATGATGATCCGCGTTGACGAACCCCAAGCCTCGACGCGACCCGAAACGAATCCGCGCTCTCATTGCAGTCTGCTTCTGCCATGTGTCGCCGAAAAATACGTCTTGTGCCCAAAAGTAAATGTCATATCTTGAGACTCCACTTCTGTCAGTTCAGTTCAGTTCAGTTCAGTTCAGTCAAGTCAACTGAACTGAACTGAACTGAAGCCCATACGGGGGAGACCCTGTCCACGTGTCCCCGACACTCCGCCGCCCACGCCATGCCGCCGCTCGACCAATTCACCGCCTTCTCTCCGGGCACCCGCACCAACCCGCTCCCACCGTCAGGCCTGACCGACCCCAACCAATCCGCATCTCCATCGACCCCGTTTGGCATTTCCCCGCGCGGCTGGGACCCTCCTAGTGCTACCGCTCTTGCCTCGAGCATGCCTGCTGGCACGAGCTCCTTCGCGACGATCAACATGCCGCCGGGCCTGGCTGGCGCCAACCAACACGAAGCTCTGCCGACTCCGTCTGGCACGCTTCCGCGCAACCTCCAGCAGTTCCGGCAATTCCTTTTCCAGCAGCAGCAGAACGTTTTCCAGCAGCAGCAGAACGATGCTGCTTCCGCCACCCACTCGTCGCCGCCACTTCCACCACCGCCGTCGACACCACCGCCACCGACACCGCCACTGTCCATGCCAACCCCAGAACCTCTTCTGCAGCACGTACCGCCCAGCGCTCACAACATCCAGTGGCCAGAAGAGCACACAGAGGATCTCCTGATGGATTCACCGCCGCCACCGTCGATGCCCGCACCACCGTCGAAGCCACCACCACCACCGATGCCACAACCACCGATGCCGACACCACCGTTCGTGTTCAGGAGTGCCGTATCTTACCAACCGGGCCTAGGATACCCATCTGCCCCGCCACCACCACCACCGCTGGCGCCACCACCACCGACGACACCGCCACTGCCACCACCGCTGCTATCCCAGCCACCGCCCGCGCCACCACTACCACAGCTGGCTCCACCACCACAACCGACGCCTCCGCCACTGCCACCACCGCCGCACGCAAGGCGCGCGGCCGTGGCAGCGGGACGCTCGCGGCTGCAGGAGGCTGCACGCGCGGCGTATGAGAAAAAGGTTACACTGCTGCTAGCAGGCGTACCGGCACCGAGGCGCTCGCGCGTCCGCGCTGCCGCAGCGGCCGCTGCCGCGAACAGCGGTCCGTACTATCAGATTACTCTTTGGTGGTGAGGTGGTTGCCTCGCCCCCACCTTCTGCCGATTAACGGCCTGTGTAACCAGGTTGTGTCGGCCACACCTCCGTCCATAGCGATAGAGGCCCTCGTGCTTGGGGGTCCGGAGAGTGTGCGCGTCGTGTGTTTCACAGCAGCAGCACTGAACTTCTGTCAAGTCAAGTCAAGTCTATACACTTCTGCGTGTACGATGACGTCGCTCTGGCAGCAGCTGTCGAGACGAGTTGGGGCGCTCACCGGACTGGCCACAACGACGGGGATTGGAGCGCTGCTTGACCGGTGGTTCCTCGGCTTCGTGCAGTGGGTCGTGCCGCTGCTCACATGCTCGCGGCTGATCGTGGAGGAGCGGCCAGCGCCCAGTGCAGCAGCTATGATGGCGAACACGGAGGTTGACGAGACGCCAGAGAGGCCTTATTTGACGCTTGCAGAGGCCGGCCCGAGCGACACAAGTGGCTCCAGCCCATCCTCCCAGCGGGTCACACGCGCACTCTCGATCGCGCGGCGCCCATCCTTCAAGAAAGCCACGCGCGCACTCCCGATCTCGCGCTGGTCGAGTCGGTCAAGTGGCAGGTCGGAAGCCGAAATGCATCGCATGGACAGCGGCAGCAGCGCCGCCACCGACTACAGCGTGCCCGAAGAGGCCATCGATGTGAAGATCGAGGACATCGACGTGGTGGTCTTCGGCTCGATCAACATGGACATCAAGGCGCGCGCGATGGGCGAGTGGCCAACTCTGGACTCGAGCGACTTTGGATCGCTCTCGCACCAGCCCGGCGGCAAGGGGATGAACGAGGCGGTCGCGATCGCGCGCCTAGGCGTGAAGACGGCGCTCGTGGGCCGCGTGGGAAACGACGACCTCGGCTACTCCCTCAAGCAGGAGCTGCGGCGCAACACGGTGCACTCGGCCTCCGTGCGCGGTGGCGCCACCGAGGAGGGCGCCGCCGCCGCCGCTCGCGCCGCCACGCGCGGCCTCGAGTGGAAGATGGTCGACGTAGAGGGCAAGGGGCAACTGCTCGAGCACCCAAAGCTCGCGGAGGTGCTTGGGGAGCGTTTCGACTCGAGCACCGAGAAGAACGTCCAGATCACGCAGCAGGAGTTCGACGAGTGGAATCTTGGTGGAGCGGACGGCGGCGGCGGCGGCGGCGGCGGCGGCTTGGGCTCCAACTGCTTCGTGCGCGTGGCGTGTCGCGACGGCAAGGAGCGCCGCTTCGTGCCGGTCGAGAAGGAGATAAACACGGGGACTGCCGTTCAAATCGTAGGCCACCGGGGGAAAGGCACCGTCAAGTACACCGTCACGTGCCCGGAGGCGAACTACGAGGTGGGGCTCGTCGAGCTGCAGCACGCTCGCGCCATCTTCGCGGCGGCACAGAAGCCGAGCGGCGCGGTGCCAGGCACTCCCAATGCCGGCCCGCATCCGTCGGGCCCGCTGCTGCTGCTGCAGCTCGAGCTCCGTGCGGAGGTGATGCTCAAAGCCATCGAGGCGGCCAATGAGCACGGCGTGACGATCGCCTTCCGAGCGGCCCCTCTGCGCATGGGCTCTGAGTCGCTCGATACGGCACTTCGCATCCTCGGCTCGCGATCCGTCGACATACTCTTCCTCGACGGGCACGACGCGCCCAACCTTCTGAACTGGGTCGCCCGCCGGGTTGTGACGCTCGCGGACGCCGAGATGGCCGCCGACGAGATCCTCTCCAAGTGGGCGGAGCTGAGCGCCGTCGTGATCACCTGCCCGATCGCGCACGTGTTCCGCGAGCGACGCGGCCATTCGTGGCTGGGCAACGGCCGGTGGCGCGGCGCCGGTGCCGGCGGCGGACACAGGGCCCAAACGGGCGCAGTGTTTGGCGCCACCAAGAAGGTCGGGTGGGATCCGACGGCCGTAGTGGTGGGCAACCCACGAGCGGCGGACCCGGCCGTAGTGGCCACGCGCCCCCAGCGGATCCTCGTCCAGCAGACCTCGTTCGATCGTGCCCTCATGAGCTCGCTCGCGCGCCCGGCCTCGAGCCCGATCACAGAGGGCGGCGGCGAGGAGGGCGAAGACGACGAGGAGGGCGCTGGCGCTGGCGGCATGCTCGCGGAGCGTGACGAGCTCCTTGTAGTCCCGCGATCGAAGCACATGGTGAAGGACAACATTGGTGCGGCCGACGCCTTCGTTGGAGGGTTCATTGCCGCAGCGGTGCTGGGCCACTCGAACATCCGCTGCTTACTCTGGGCACACGCGGCTGCGGTCATCTCGTGCTCGAAGGAAGGCGCGCAGGACTCGTTACCCAAAGCCGCGGACATTGAGGAGTTGCTGGCTTACGAGTGCCCGGCTTGGAAGGACCACCCGCGATCACGGTGGCGATCACTGTGGCGTGGAGCCCAGGCGGAGCCCAGCATACCGGCCAGCATACCGGCCAGCCCAGCGGCACGCGCTCGTCCCTCGTCGTTTGGTGTGAAGCAGCTTGGTGTGAAGCTCCAGCTCCCCGGGTGCGCTGCGGAGGGCCCGGGCGGCGCGGACGGGAGCAGCAGTCACGGCGTCGGCGTCGGCGCCAGCGCCGGCGTTGGCGGCGATCTGCCGGGCGGTGTTGGCGACAGCGTTGACGGCGGCATGCGCCGGCCCGTAGGCCGTGGCGACTCATTGAAGGATGATCCCAGAGCTGCGCGCGCCGAGCGCTCGCACTCGCAGCTGCATTGGGATGTGATGTACGCCGACCTGGACAAGATTTGGAAGCTGCTCCCCTCGACGGTCGAGCTGAAGGACATGACGAAGACGAAGCTCGCCGAGCTCCGTGCCGAGCTGCGAAAGATCCTCGAGTGGCGAGATTATTTTGGGCTCACTCCTTGCCAACGGGCGTACCAATGCTATTTGCTGCGCTCGAGCGACTGGCAGTTCCGCGTCACGCTCGTGGAGCTCCTCGTGGCGCAGCTGCTGCTGCACCCGCAGCTCCTGCTCCGTGGGACGGTGCGCCATCCTGAGCTCGCGCCCGACGCAGCGCCAGTGATGGCCACCTTTGAGAAGCACGAGGCGAACTGCTTCAGCGACTTGCCCACCCTCCAACTCTTCCTGCCCAAATGGACCGAGGCCGACGAGAAGGCGGTGCGTGCCGCGGCCGCAGAGCACGATCAGCACGAGCCGCTGCTGCTGGAGGCCAAGGCGAAGGCCGTGGCGAAGGCCGAAAGGGCGGAGCGGGCAAAGGGCGCGAAGGCGAAGGAGCCGAGTTTCGTCACTCGTAGCGCGCCGTTGTGGTACTACGACGTGGAGACCGACCAGCCGCTGCTGAGTGAGGGCGTGGCACGCACGCTCGCGGCCCAAGTGACCCTCGCGATGCTCGCTCCCGAGCAAGAGAGTCGTTCCGAGGAGGAGGCCGAGGCATCCAATCGGCTGATCGCACGCTGCGTGTGCCTGGTGCTCCACAGCGAGGATAAGCCCATGACCGACGCGCTCTTGGCCGCGCGCGCCAAGAATGGCGCGTCCCTCCTCGTGGCCGCATGCCAGGCGGGCATCACGGCGATTGTGCGTACGCTCTTCGACAAGGAACTCGTACAGGTGCTTGGCACAGATTGCCGCGGATTGCGACTGATGGGCACGGATTGCCGCGGATTGCGACTGATGGGCACAGATTGCCGCGGATTGCGACTGATTGGGCACGGATTGCCGTGGATTGCGACTGATGAACACGGATTGCCGATGCTGGTGCCTTCAGGAGAGCGACATTGAGAAGCAGCGGGTGATCCTTAACCTCGACCCCGACGATCAGACAGTCAAGTCGGTGGCCCCGGAGGGCGAGGGAGAGTCGACCATGCCGCGACGCGATCAGAGCTTCAGCAAGAGCAGACGCAGGTCGAGCTCGGGGCACGAGAGCCTCGGAAGCATCGCTGAGCCGCTGCCGCTCTCGCTCTCACGCTCGGTCTCGAGCCAGCATGCATCCTCCTTCGAGGACCTCCCGTCGGCCTCTTCCGACGGCGAATCGCGCCTGTGCCTGAACGCGCTCGAGGCGGCCATCTTCGCCGGGCCGTCGAAGGTGATTGCTCTTGCATGCTCGCTCAGAGCCACCGATTGCCTATGAGCCCCCGAGTGCCGTGCCACGGATTGCCTCGGGTGGCCACTCACTGCCCTGTTCGCCGGACCGTCCCAGCACCATCGCGAGGTGTGCCTCATCATCCTCAAACACACGCACCTCGAAGTGCCCGGGCCGGAATCGAGAGTGGCGCAGATACTCCTGCGCCAGGGACGCGACAAGATTGATTGGCTCGACGACCTGCGCGAGGTGCAGGACGCGCTACGACGCGCGCCGGGCGCCGTGAGCACGGGTACGCTGTTCAAGGACACTTATTTATTGACCAAGTATGTGACGAATGCGAAGCGCGTGGCGATCGCCGACGACTTGGTGACCGGCAAGGCCGTCGCCGTGAAGGTGACTGAAAGCCTCGCCATGGGCGAGCTCGAGGTGAAGACGCTGGAAGATCTCAACAAGAAGTCGCCATCGACGGCGCCGCAGTTGCTCGACCACTTCATATGCAATGAGCCACCTCATCAGGGGAAGCGAGTGCTCGTCCTCGAGAAGGGGGAGAGCATCTCAAAGGTTCGCAAGAACGACGAGCACGGCATGTACCAGCGCGCGGATGCGTGGCAGCTGCTCCAGTGTGTGAACGCCCTACATGAGAACTGTATGAAAGTGCACACGGACATCAAGCTACAGCACTTTCTGCGGATCGCCGATCAAATCCGGCTGATCGACTACGACTCAGTCGTCGAAGAGAACACGGAGCATTCTATGCCCAACTACACGCCCGAGTACGTCTCCCCCGAAGTGGCCTACGCGAGGCAGAACAACAAGCCCGTGATGATGACTCGTGCCGTCGACGTGTGGGCATGCGGCCTCGTGCTCTTCGAGCTCTTCACAGGCGGCAAGAGTCTCTGTGAATGACCGGGTCTCGATCCCTCGCCTCCCTCGGCCCTCTGCCTGGACCTGCTGCCCTCTCACCCAAAGACCCCGGATTGTGCCGTGCCCTTGTTTCCTAATTTGGACAGTCGACTCCAGCGGCGATTCCGTCGAGATGCTCGGCGGCGTGCGTGACACTGAGTGGGAAACACAGGCCAAAATCGTCGATGGGATCGTCAAGCAGCGGCTGGACGCGTCGCAGCTGAGCGAGAGCGCGCGAGAGATCCTCCTGAGCATGTTGCATGCCGATCCGTACGAGCGCGTGCTCCTGCGCGATTTACTGCAGGCGAGTGCGACCGCTGACGGCAGCCGAGTGCGACCGAGTGCGACCGAGTGCGACTGAGTATACCAACGATTGCCCCACACAATGCCTGTGCCACCTGCAGAAATCCTTCTTTCGGCCTTCGAAGTCGACGCGCGAGATGCAGACTGTCACACTGCTCGGCATCTACTGCGCACCCATGTACGCCGTACGCGACCGTGAGGGCGATCCGAATCAGAAGAAGAAGGTACGGGTGCAGCAACTCAATCTCGATAAGGAGATGCGCGAGACTATGCTTGCAATCCATCATACGGAGCGTGATGTGCGCCCGGCGGCGCGCCTGAAGGATGTCGAGGAGGTCCTGTTTGGCAAGGGCGCCTCCGACGTGGGACTGTCGCCCCGCATCCTTCACTTTTCGGGCCACGGCGAGGGGGCGAGCGCGAGGGGCAAGCTGCTCTTTATTGGCGATGATGATGACGGGCGCGCGATGGAGCTCGATTCGCAACGGTTCATCGAGCTCATCGCCAAGCTCACGCCCATCAAGAACTCGCTCGAGTGCATCTTTCTGAATGCGTGCTCGATGTACGAATCGCTCGCCTTGCCGCTCCACCAGCGCTTCCCGCACATCTCGGTCATCGCCTACTCGACGCCCGTCGAGGACTCCGCCGCCGCCACCTTTGCAAAGGGCTTCTATGAGTTCATCGGTAAGGAGCTGGAGGCGCATCGAAAGTCCTTCTCCATCCGGGCAGCCTACGAGGCTGCGGAGGCGGCATGGAATCGCGGTCCTGCGCCAGGTGGAGGTCCTTATATCAGGGGGGATCCGCTGAAGATGGGAAAATCCGTGCATGGCGTCTACCACTTTCTCGAGGGCGTGCCCGGCGCCAAGGGCCAAGCCGGCGCGGTCTAACGACAAATGCATCGGACGAAGCGAACAGACAACCTAGTGTTTAAAGATGGAAACGAGAAGTGTGTGTTTCTGTACACGGGTATCTCGTGTCCACGCGCGGACCTCATCTTTTCTAATGGATACTAGCCGTAGCTCTTCAAATCAGCAGTACATGGCATGGTTATGCGAAACTCCGCTCTGCGTTTTTTCATTTAGTTTCCACTCTCATCATCTTCATCTTCCCAGTTTGGTAACGGCAGGGTAAATTACAAAAGCAGCCCCGACTCTAGTCTCTACCAAAGCGCCGCCCCGGGGAACTGAAGTGGTTTGCAGGCCTCTCCCTCAGCCTTTTCCTCAATGTCTTGGAGGTTAGGGCAGCTAACCTTCGATTGGTGCGGCGGGGGTCTCACTGGCGCGAGCGGCTCTGTGCATAACATCCGACGGCACAGCCATCGGCACAGCCATCGAGCCAACGGCGGTGCGGGTGTAGGCCTGGAAACCCGGGTGATGCGAAGCTTGCGGACGGGACGGCAAGCACCATCCATCCACAACTTGGCCACGGTGACACCCTCTGTGCACTCAACTTCATCGACTGAGAGGATCAGGTCGCCGGCGTCGACGCCCGCCTTGGCCGCCGGCGATAAGGGATCCACCGCGACCACCTCGTTGAAGTCGTTCACGGTCATGCCGACCTTGTCGTCTGGAGCGAGTTGAATGGTTAGGGTTTTGCTTAGCACATGCCCTGTGTCCGCTCTTGCTTGCTTTGCTAGCCTCTCGATCTCGAGTATGCGCTGCACTCCTGAGAGCAGCAAGCTATCTGGCAGGTCAACTTCTATGCCGTCGCTCACGGCGGCCTCTAGTGTGGTCACCCAGTGTTGGCACCACCGACGGGTCGATAGCTTCTGCGCTGGTACCAGCGTCTGGCGTCCCACGCCCTCCTTACACGCCCTTGTTATAGGTTTGGTCTGCTCACGTACCGCTTGTGAATTCTGGATGGCCTCCTCAAGATCTTGCTGGCATTGCCGCTGCCGTTCACCAAACGAGACGGCATGAGCGTCGATGCAAGGCACATAGGGGCGGCATCTTCGATGCCCTAGTCGTCGCTGCTTCGGTGGGGTCGCCACGTTCCAGGGCAGCACAACCGCCTCCATCCTTTGAGACCAAGCCACAAGCAACCAAATGCGAGGAACTTCGAGTTCGCGAAAAGGTCAGCTCTGAAACTCGGAAACTGCACTTTGAAACGTGCACGAAGGTCCACTGCAGACTCCGGGGGGGGCACTGGGGGAGCCTACATGTAATGATCCTGGAGCTTCACCCAAAAGACAAACAAGCCCCGCGGGGAAAATCACGCTATAAGAGTCAATCCGTGCGCAGCCCACAACTATTCTCTATTGCAAAGAAGTTGCGTGGTAGTGGCTGGTCGGTACCTTGTGTGTCGATTCAACTGACCCTTTCTCAAAGAAGTTGCAATTTTATTCCTTCTCCTTTAATCGACCGGCTCAGCGCGGAGCACCTCGGCGACGCCGCGCGTCTTCTCGAGCGCCCTCCGCACGTCGATCTCGTCGCTCGGCGTCGCCATCCGCAGCTCGACGCGCCACATCCGCGGCATCGCGAGCCACGGATCGTCCACGGCCTCGGCGGCGGGGATGCGTGTCGTGATGGCCGCCGTCGGCTCCTTCTGCCGGCGCTGGCGCTTGCTGTTGCTGCTCCCGCCGTGACCATCGGCCGCCTCGGTCGCCTCCACATCGAGAGCGCCCTGTGGGAATTCATTGCGGGAAAGCGCCCTGTGGGAATCGGCCGCCTCCACCTCGGCCGTCGACAGCACCTCGAGAGCGCCCTCGGCCTCGGCACCCAGCCCCAACCCCCGATGCTTCCCACCGCCCCCCGCCGCCGCCAGCGCCGCGGTGCCGCCACCGCCACCGCCGTAGCCTACAGCAGCGACGGGGCTGGCGATGCCGCCCTCTTGCAGGGGGGTACCCGTGCCGCCCCACCCCATCTGCACGAGTAGCCTGTGCCCAAAGCCGGATGCGATCGGCTGCGCAGCGATCGCCGCCGCCTCCGCGAGCTCTCGTTTTCGTTGGCGCTTGGCTGCGCGCTTCGAGAGTGCCTCCGCGCCCACCTCGCCGCCGCCGCCAGCCGCCATCGCCTCCTCCTCCTCCTCCTCCTCCTCCTCCTCCTCCTCCTCCTCCTCGTTGCCATCACCCTGATTCGCCGAAGTGTTGCCGAAGCCCATCTTCATTGGCATGCCACCACCAGCGGCGCCGAGGCTAGCGAGAAAGTCCGCAGCGAGCGTGGACGCGTCCGGGGGCAGGGGAGGAGGCGGAGGCACGAACCCCGGGGGGGGGGGAGGCACAAGAGGCGGAGTGGGGGGTAGCATATGGTGCGGCGGAGATGGCGGCGCCGGCGGAAGTGGTGGCGGTGGCGGTGGAGGCGGCGGTGGTGGTCGCAACGGCGGCGGCGGCGGCGGCGGTGGCGGCAGAAGCGGCAGATGCCTAGCATTCGAAGGTGCATTGGCTTCATTCGGCAGTTGGGTCCCCTCATTGGCCGGTGCCTTGGGCCCCTCTAACTCGAGCACAGCTTCGGAAGCGGTGCGCTTGCGCCCGCCGGCTGCGGCGCCATCTGCCGTTGCAGTGACCGCAGGCAAGGCAGGGGACACCGGCGGATTCAAAAGCGGAGGCGCGGGAGGCACCAGCTCGGGAGCCGGTGGGGGGGGGGGGGGGGGGGGGGGGGGGGGGGCCGGGGGGGGGGGGGGGGGGGGGCGCCGTTGTGAGCAGCTTGGCGGCGGCGAGAGGGAAGTCGCGACGGAGTAACTTGTGGAATCGCCTCTCGTCCTCCAGATACGGCAATAGGCCGAGTAATCGGGAGGGGCGGGGGCAGCCTCGAGGGAGCAACTTGGTGGCCACCTCGTCGGCGAGATCGGCGGCGAGGTCCTCGACATCGCCAGCGATGCACACACGCACCGACGAGCCGCCGCCGCCGCCGCCGCCGCCGTCGCCACCACCGCCGCCGCCGCCACCGCCGGCTCCGCCGCCCACTCTGCCGCCTCCCTCCGCGCCCATCACGGCACCCAACGGCCCAGCGGCCTCCACCAGAGCAAACAGCTGACGCGTCCTGGTGGGCGCGGGTTGGCCGCCGAGAGAGGGGCCGCTGAAGGTGCGCTCGATTGCGTCGTAACGGAGAATCGTGGGCAGTGCGATGGCGGCGGGCGTGGCGGGTGTGCAGGGCGTGGCGGCGTGGTCGGCTGCATGCTGTGCAAGCATCGTACAGACGAGACGGAGGCGCGCGCATGCGGCCTCCTCGAGGTGACGTGGCGTGCCTATCAAGACTGATCTCAACTGGAACGCCTCCGAAGAGAGAGTAGGCAGGCGCAGCAGCGCGATCAGTGCGGAGTCGATGTGGGGAAGCATCGCGCCCCAACGAGCCATCTCCGGCGGCACGCCCTCGCTCGCGTGCGTGAGGCACAGCAGCCAGCCAAAGGGCAAGCCCTCGACGAAAGGTGCCTTGACCTCATCGTCACGAAGCAGCGGGTGGCGCTCGGGACGGCGCTCCGCCTCCTCCCCGCCCCCCGAGGTGGCGCGTCCCTCGGAGGCGTTGGGCGGGAAGCTCACCCATGACGGCACGCCGTAGCTGTGGGGCTGTGCCGAGAGCCACAGATGGAGCCCAGGCAGCGCGGCAAGGGCGTCGCGATGGGCGTTGGGCCGGCTGAGCGCCTCCGCCATCACCAGCGCCGTATTGGGCGCAGAGTCGGGCGTCAGGTTGGTGGGTGCCAAGGAGGTCGACACGTCGGACGCGGCGTTGACAGGCGCGGCGGAGGCGGCCGCGAGGGCGAGGTCGATGGCGGCCGGGGCGGCGGCGGAGGAGCCAGCTGGTCTGTACTTGGCGACGCAGTAGCGCATGCCGAGGGAGAGCGCAGCGCGTAGTCGAAGCGACTCGCTCGAGTGCGGCACGGCGGGAGGCGGCGCCTTCCACACCGATTGTAGCCAGCGCTGCACGCTCAGGAGCGAAGGAGTCCTTGTCAGCTGTAGCAAGGCAGTGAGCGGCTTTGCCACCTCGCGAAACGCAGGGTCGGTCGCCACATCGAGCAACCACCCGTGCTGCACGAGCGCTTCCGTCAACGCTTCGTCCGCCGTCGCTCCCGCTGCCGCTGCTCCCGCCGCCGCCGCGCCCGCACCAACGCCCGTGCCCGAACCCGACGCGCCTGCGCCGGAAGCGCCGAGTGGCTGCGGGAGGGCGGCGTGGCGGCTGACGCATCGGAAGAGACGCACGAGAGACCTTCCGAGAGGCAGCATGGCGCACCTGCATGCGAGCTCATCAGAGTTCATCAGAGGTCATCAGAGGTCATCAAAAGCCATCAGAGAGATCTTCCGAGAGGCAACATGGCACACCTCTCCGCGTGACGGCGAATCAGTTGGGCGTCGAGGGACTGGTCGTTGGCGGCGGCGGCGGCACCGACGGATCGCCACGCAGCGAGGAACTCGGAGAGGGCGCGCGGAGACTTGGCCTCGACCGCCGCCGCGAGCGCATTGAGACGAGCCATGGGCGAGGGGGGCGGCGCTGTACCTGATGAGGGAGGCCATCATCATGCAATCAGCATGCAATCAGCATGCAATCAGAGACGAGCCATGGGCGAGGGGGGCGGCGCTGTACCCCAGTTTAGAAGGATCCCGAGAGGGGGCTGTGCGAGCAATGCGCGCGTCTCGGTAGGCAAGGCGATCCGATGCAGATGAGCGGTGGCCTCCGTCTCAGCGACAGCCCCGCCCGCCCCCGGAAGCATCGCCTCCGCCGGCGTAACCAACCGTCCATCGACGGTTGGGACCCACGCACTCCGCCGCAGCTGCTCCACCCACGACGCGACACCCAGGTCGAGCACCGCCGCACCGGGGCTACCGGCTGCCAAGTAGAGGCCGCGCTTCCGACACGGCACGTGAGACGCGAGAGTGACGGTGAGGGCATGGCGCCCATCATGGCGCCCATCATGGCGCCCATCATGGCGCCCATCGGAAGCCTTGACCTCCTCAGGCGCATCTCCGCGGATGGCGGCGGCGAGAGCCGGGCTCGAAACGGCGGTGGGCTGCTCAGCGCTATCGATCGAAAGGCGACCGAGGAGTTCGGCAAAGGCGCTCGCGAGGCTCGTACTCGAAGGCAAGCCGCCGTCAGCACCGCCGCCATCGATGAGGCCGTTCGCGCCCTCAGTCGCATCGCCGGCGCCGCGCCGCACGAGGGCAGCCTCGCATGCGGTCTGTAACAGCTTCGCCGCCGACGGGGCTAGGCTCACCTCAAGCTGGAGGGCGATCCGGTGATCGAGCTGTCCGGCGAGCCCGTACGGCAGTGTGACCGCCTTCGCGGACTTGCGCCGGTCGGGCAGCGCGTGCGTGGACGGGAGCGGCGACGCGCTCACGACAAAGCTCAAACCGTCCGCCGCACCCGCGGCTACGAAAAAGTCGCGCCATTGCTCACGCGTCGGCGTCGCGGCGGCCGAAGTGGCCCCTGGGCCCCTCGGCCGTTGGCTACCGTCGGCGCGCCCGCCGTGGGAGGGGGCGGCGTGAGAGGGGCGGCCACCGGGCGGCGCACGCGCGGAGGCGGCGAGGGCGTCCGCCGCGTCGTCGTGCGCGCCCAGGTAGAGCGCGGAGACAAAGTGGCCGTCCGACTTGTGCAGCTGCTCGAGCCCTCCGTTGCCAAAGGCTTCACCGATCGAGCATTGCTGCACTGGGAGCAGTCGTGGCGGTGCGTCGGCGGCGGCATGGCCGGGGGTGGCCAGCGCGTGCGTGAGGAGGTGCGGCAGGTGGGCCCGCATCAGGTGGTACGTGGCGCGGACGACGAGGTCGATGGGAGGATTCGAGGCGAAGAAGCGGCGAGTGATGGTGGGGAGGGAGAGCTGTTGAGACGAGGGCACGTCACGATGCAGAGCCTCAAGGAGGATGCTCGCCTTTCGTAGCGCGTGGGCGTCGTTTGCGAGACGAAGGCTGCTCATCGACGATGCCGATGGCCAGGCGGGTGGCGGCGGCGTCGCGGAACTTGGTGCCCCTCCTTGCCCGCGCCCACCTCCCCGCCCCACGTGCTTCTGCTGCTGCTGCTGCTGCTGCTGCCTCGAGGTTGGCACGGCGTCGGCGTCGGCGAGGGCGGCGATGAGGGCAGGATGCACGATGAGGGTGCCGTCCGCACCAAGGGACTCGAGCATAGGTCGCTGCAAGGACATCGGGAAGCCTTGCAGCTCCGCCGACGCCCAGCGCAGCGCAGAGGCGGGCTGTAGAGTCCCGTCACTCGCGAGCAGCCACGGCATTCCCGCCTCATCGACCGAATCCGCCTTCGAAGAGGCAAGGGCGGCCGCTTGGGCGGCGGCGGGCGTGGCTGTCTGGCCGCCCGTGCGCTCAGATTCCTTTTGGATGCGCCGCGCTTCCTCGAGGCCCTCTTGCGCCGCCGCCATCAGCCGCACTGCCAGCCGCACCGCCGCATTCTCACGCGCACGCGCTCGCGCCTCACCGCTGACGGGCGCCATCGTGACAGCTGCAGCCTCGGTCACTGCGCCCGCCCTGGATTCCTCTGCCTTGGCCTCCGCCCACCTCGCCGCCTCCGCGTCCGCGTCCGCCCAAATCGCCGCTGCGAGTTCCCGCCTTCCAGCGGTCCCGAGCGATGGCGTGCTAAGCACCCGCCAGAGCGCCGACTCGCCACACGTAGGCCCGAGCAGCGGCAGGGCGAGGGGGTGCTTGCCGCGAAGCCAGCGTCGGAGAAGGCTCGTTGGCAGCCATTTGAGCTGATGGGCTGAGAGGAGGCATGCGTCGCCGCTACGAACGAAGCCAAGCTCACGCGCGCTCGTGGGCACATCGCACAACGCCGCGCTGCCGCTGCTACCAGTGCCGTCGCCAGTGCCGCCATTATCCTTGCATGCATCCGTATGGTGAAGCCCAAGGACGGGTACGAGGGGCTCGGTCGCGAGGGCCGCATCGACGAGGGCGAGGTCGAGCTCGATGCCGAGGAGGCTGAGGCGTGGAGGGGGTGCGCGGGGTGAGACTCCGCCTGCCGCAAGCTGCTGCTGCTGGTGCTGCCGCCGCTGGTGCTGCTGATTAGGCTGCGGTTGCTTGAGCTGGTCGAGCGGCGGAGGCGGCGGCGGCGAGGTGTCACGCTCGATGGTCGTCGGTAGGAGAGCGTAAGCGGCAGCAAGGCCGCCATCGCCGAGCAGGGCCGCCGCCGCGCTGCCACCCACCTCCAATTGCGTTTGGACCGTGCTGCTCAAATAGCGTAGCGCCGTGATCAGGAGAGGAACGAGCTGGCGGCCGACACATGCATTCCAGGCAGAGTCCTGTAAAGACTGGACGTCTTGCCGGTCAACCGACAGGAGCCAGGGGCCCTGGAGGTTGGCAGCAAACGGCAGCTTCAGCTTGGTGGGCAGCAATGCATGCAGCGTGGACGAGCCCCCCTCCTCATAGCCGCCTGCCATGCCGTGCGCCGCAGCCGGCTTGGCCGACGTGGATACGGGCAGCGGTAGCCCGGAGGTGGCCTCAGCCAGGAAGAAGAGAGAGGCCTCCTCGGTGGCGCCTTGAAGGCCGCCCACCTCGCGACGCGTGTGCGCGGCGTACGCAAGCCACGCCTCCCTATCCGGCTCAAAGTGAACGGAGAGGAACTGCCAGCGCTGGCGCACCGGGCGCAGCCCTGGCCGCTCGCGGCTGACTAGTAGGCTGCATGCACTCGATCGTACGCTGCATGCACTCGATCGTACGCCACCGAGCCGTGCGTCAGGGGCCGAGGGCGTCGAGGCCCCCGCGGCCCTATCCGCGCCCGAGGGTAGCGCGGCCGAGGGAGGCGCGCCCGATCGAGGCGCCGTCGCGGGCGCCGTCTTGGACGCCGTCGTGGGCGCCATCGTGCAGAGGATCGTCTCGTCCAACCATCGCAGTGTCCAGCATGCGAGTGCCTCATTCGACGCCGCTGCCGCCGGCCCTTGCGCTGGCCCTGCCGCCTGCGCCGGCACTGGTGCCGATGCCGGCTGCATCGCCGCAAGAGCTGTGCGTGCGAGCAGCGGCGGCACCGAGATGGGCAACCAGCGCACGTCTCGCTGCAGCGCCGCCAAGCCTCCACGAGGCTCAAGCAGCTCAAAGGTGCACCCGCGCATCGGGCGCTCCGCGCGGGCCGCCCACCGAGGGAGCAGCACCCAGGCGCTCGGCGGCAGCGGTGGCCCTTCGGCTGCGCCGCGGTCAGCGGTCTTCTCACAAAAGGCGAACGCCCACGCCGCGTCCGAGCAGACGACGTGTGCAAATCGCTTGTGGCACGCTTTGAAACCGATGCCCATGAAGCCGACAGCCTTCTTGCCGACCTTGGTCGACATGCCCACCGACGCGAGACCGTTCACGTCCAGCGGTGAGAAGCCATGCCCATCGTGCGAAAAGCGTAGGCCCGCCGCCGCAGGCCCGCTGCCACCGCTGCTGCCGCCGCCGCCGCCCGGGAGCATGGTCACCTCCACGTGGCGCGCGCCCTCGTCGACGGCGTTCTGTAGCAGCTCGAAAAGGTAGAGATCGCTACGAGCAAACTGCTTCTCGAGAATGGAGAGGAAGCCCGCCACCGACGGCTCGAGGACGTGCTGCTGGTAATAGCCATGGATGGCACTCACGATCGCACGCCTGCCGGCCTCGTGCAGCGGCGCCCTGGCCGAGGGCGCGCACGCAACGCGCGCCGCTGCCTCGTCGAGCTCTGTGCCATCAGCACCCTGCCACCGCGCGCTCTTGCCATCAGCGCTCCGCTCGAGTCGCAGCGCTGGCCAGGGCTGTGGCGCCGGGCTGCCCTCAGCAAGGGCTTCCGCTGAAGGCAGCCTGCCAGCTTCGAAGACGATCGCCGCCACCCCGTGCGCGTCGATACAGAGACAGACGTTGGGCTCACCGGCGTGCTCCAGCAGGATGCACCGGCCAATGATCAGCGTGCACCGCGTTTGCGCCCAGAGACGAAGAGAGAGCCGCGACATGATCGCCCTTCACAACACACCAACACGCACAGACCAAACTCAAACCAAGCGTGAAGGTCGAAC
>ENA-UOUZ01000440-UOUZ01000440.1-mixed-culture-metagenome-genome-assembly--contig:-NODE-440-length-29369-cov-139.834311_pt1 | contig 29369 bp, 19 predicted proteins | sample MGYA00238154_ERZ761575 | MGnify/ENA primary metagenome ERZ761575 (study PRJEB28896, sample SAMN07631632) | mixed culture metagenome | isolation source: Freshwater growth medium | place: USA...
CCGTAAGTGCTGCCACAGCTTTCCAAGAAGGCGGCGGGCGTGGCTCATGACTCCCAAGTCGTACGCTAAGCAAGCGAGCACGAGAGCTGCACCCGTTTCGGCCCAGCAGTTTCGCGGCCACATCCATAACGACCAGCGGAACTTGTCCTCCACCTGGCCAATAGCGAGGCAGATGCTCCCCACCAGCATTGATGCATGTCCTGCCGCATGCCAGACAGCCCAGTGCGTGCTATTTCCCAGTGAAACCTTCCATGAGCAGCGGAAGCAAAAGATACCAAAAGTGTTTGCTGTCCAGCCCACCGCGTTCACGACTGTGGTGTCGTCCCCCCACCACCCGTGGGCAAAAGTGTAGACGAGTGCGAAGGAAGCACAGCAGAGATCGGCGGTGCGTCGCCATGAGGCACCGGGGGAGCGCCAATAGTTGAGTGAGGTGCCGCCCAAAGCGCCAAGCACGTACGCTAGTTCGGTCTGGGCAAAGCTGAAATGCGCCACGCCTGCAACCACCAAGAAGCAGCACGATGTGGCAACAAGCAGACGGACTTGCCAGGCGTGGAAGACCATGTGCCCGAAGTTCTGATCCATGGCACCAACAGATGCGAATCCCAGGGACAGATTGGCGCGGCCGGCACAAGAATGTGGTCGCCGATCCGAAATGTGAAGTTTGTTCCTTACGTGAATAAACCAGTCACGCGCGCGCGCGCGTTCGTGTGAATGTGAATGTGTGTTTGTGAATCTCGCACTTCATCAACGCGCCCCAAATTCGCTTTCTCGTTCTTGATTGTCTTCTTTACGGCGACGACCTCATGGGCCGGACCGCAAGGACCAAGGTGATTCGCGCTAGCACTCCACTGTTCAATCCACGCGGGGGCACTGAAAGCCCCGTGCATGATGACCAAAGCTCGACCGACAATCCCCTCGCAGGTCCATCGTGTCAACGAGACCGGTGACAAACCCGAGGGCGGTAAGGATGACGCCAAAGAACCTAGACGCCAAAGATTCTATGCGAAAATAGCACTCAAGGGCCTCCAGATGCGCCGCCACGAGGCGTTGGTATTCTTGCGCGTCCTTCTAGCGCTGCCAGGACCCGTCTTCTTGGCGTTCTCAATCCAGCAGTACTTTGACGGGATCGGTTCTTTCAGGTCTCTCGTACAGGGCCATATCGGGTTAGCGTTCGCAGTCGCTGGGATGTTCGCAACAGCCCCGTTGTGGCTATTTTCGCTTCTCCTTGCTCAGATCCATCACACGGTCGATTTCGATAAACCAGAGTCTCTTCATGGAAGACGCGTCTGGACACCGGTGAGGGCCTTTGAATGTGCTTTGTTTTGGCTAACCGCCTTTGCTTACATACTACTCTACAGTCAAGATCGGGTGTTCTACGTGTGGGCCGTACTCGGCTTACAGCCCATCGTGGCACTGGCTCTCTATTCGATTACAAGGGTTGTTCGCGCCATCATCAATGACCAAGGTAGCAGTTACCACTCATTTTTGCTCTCGCAAGGCTGGCGGGTCTTCGTCAACGCCATTTTCTGCGCATGCGTGATGCTCTATGCTCTGTCGGCGATGTCGCGCATTCCAATCGACGCCCTCTCGATTGTGGCCTTTTCCGAACTATCATTCAGTGGCATCGCCTGTTCGGACGAGAGTGCATTTTTGAATGCCTTTGGGGCGTCTGGAGCCAATGCTAGCTGCCCTGCGAAGCCCCATTGCGGTTACCGTACGTACGAGGAGCTATGCCAGGCCGTGCAGTACTCGACGATGGCGAGAGGCTTGTCCATCGACTTAGAGTTAATTCACTTCTTCGTCGCTATAAGCTGGGTCGTCGTCTCGCTTTTCCTTCTGGGCACTGGCCGTTTACGCGCAGACAACGGCTACTCGCACTTGTTCTCTCGCCACATGATCGTCGGGATGCTGTTGTGCTTGGTGCAACTGATGAACATGATCTTCTCATGCATGCGCCTCCTCCTTATTGTGCCTCGGCTGCAGTCTCCACGCCAAGCAGCCTACTTTGTTCGAGAGGACTCGATGGAAGAGGAGCTACCTCTGTTCTGCTACTCAAGCGATTGTATTTTTTATCACCTGTGGGGCACTGTCTGCCTGCACGCGCTCATCGCTATCGTGTTCAACTTTGACTTCCTCGCCAAATATGCATCGCAACTGGGCCAACTGCTTGCTGACCGTAACCCTAAACCTAACACCGACGAGGCCCAACAAAAGGAGCTGCTGGACCAGGCCATCAAAAAGCTCCGAAGCCAAGGGTGGGACGATGACGCACCCTCCTTCTACTTCATCCCCGCCGAATGGGTGCGCGCGTGCGGCACCAAGTCGCTGCCTCGTATGCAGACGCTGCACAAGGACGGCCACCTAACGAAGATGAAAATACCCCTCGCATCCGCGTTCCGCGAACCCGCGTTTTGTGGTGGTGGCATCATGGCAAACATCCTCTTCGTGAGCCATCGATGGGAAGACAAAAACAAGCCTGATGGCGACGGCGAGCAACTCAAGGCCATCAAGGCGTATCTGGAAGCGCACCCAGATATCAAGTGGGTCTGGTTTGATTACTCGTCGATGCCCCAAGGGGACGATCGGACAGTCATGGAGAAGGCCGAGTTCCAGCTGATGCTCGCCGCCATCGCCGACCTTTACCTGACCGCGAACGTCCTCATTCTCCTCGACGGGTCCTCCGCATCCAGATTCTGGCCGCTGATGGAGGCATGGTGCTCGATGCAGACGGTCACGACCGATGGGCTCCGCCCCGCAAAGGAGGATGAGCGTCGTTACACGATCAAATGCATCCACACCGCTACCGACAAGCATGATGGCGCGGGGCTCGTTGACAAGGTGTCCACGAAGACGTCCCATGAAATGTTCGATCACCTCAAGAAGCCGGACGTCAATGTCACCAATGCAAAGGACAAGGAGGCCATGCTTCCTGTCATCCAGAAGACCAACGAGCACGTTATTGAGATGTTTCGGAAGCAAAGGGAGCCGCGGCCAGCAAGTGTGCAGACCTTGGCAGAGAAGGTCTCAGACACTGGCGCAAAGTTCAGGCCCACGGGTGAGCCAGCGCCTTCGGTGGAAGCATGTTCCCCTCACAGATTGACTCATGGACTTGGGTGCCATATGGCATGAGGGAGTAGGCAGACAATAAGGGGAAGACGCCGAGTCGGAGCATGAGGCGGAGCATGAGGCGGAGCATGAGGCGGAGCGTACTCGACGTACTACAAGAGTGATCTACGGACGGTCGTAGTAAGCGAAGCCCGAAGGACCAAGGAGCTTATGTTGTATATACGCGAGCGCTGGGTCGTGGGTGCATTTACGCAGCGGGTGCGTACACGCACCCGGGTGCGTATACGCGGGTAGGTGCGTTTACGCGAGCGGTAGTACGTATACACAGCGGGTGCGTATACGTACCCCCTCGCGTATACACAAGTTTCTGCGTATAGGAAAGTTTGCTTTTGGTGACCGGACCATACCTATACACGCACGCACCCGAGGGTTCGACGTATCGTATCTCATTACGGTTTGTCGTTTCCTGCGTTTACGCGGTCGGGGGTGCGTATACGCAGAAACCTGTGTATACGCGAGGGGGTACGTATACGCACCCGCTGTGTATACGCACTACCGCTCGCGTAAACGCACCTACCCGCGTATACGCACCCGGGTGCGTGTACGCACCCGCTGCGTAAATGCACCCACGACCCAGCGCTCGCGTATATACAACATAAGCTCCTTGGTCCTTCGGGCTTCGCTTACTACGACCGTCCGTAGATCACTCTTGTAGTACGTCGAGTACGCTCCGCCTCATGCTCCGCCTCATGCTCCGCCTCATGCTCCGACTCGGCGTCTTCCCCTTATTGTCTGCCTACTCCCTCATGCCATATGGCACCCAAGTCCATGAGTCAATCTGTGAGGGGAACATGCTTCCACCGAAGGCGCTGGCTCACCCGTGGGCCTGAACTTTGCGCCAGAGGCTGAGACCTGCTGCCTATCGTTGGCGTTTACTTCCGTCTCTGCAATCGTCTTTAGCATCTCAAACGTCTCTACGACACGCCGGTTCATCGTCTCGATCTTGGGCAGCATGGCCTTCTTGTCCTTCTGGTTGGTTACGTTCACATCCGGCCTCTTGAGGATTTGAACCATTTGAGACGGAGTCGTGGTGGCGACCAGCTCCTTCAGGGCTTCGCGATGTTTGTCGGCTGCATTGTGGATGCATGCGATCGTGTAGCGTAGTTGCGTCCGGAGCTCGGTGGGATCAGACGACGCAAGTTCATGCCCCAGCTCCCCCTCCCCCTGCGACATATCGGAATTGGACAGAAGCCCCTCGGGTGTGGCCGTCTGCATCGAGCACCACGCTTCCGTCAGCGTCCAGAATCTGGATGCGTATGACGAATCGAGAAGAATGAGGACGTGCGCAGTCAGGTAGAGGTCGGCGATGAGGCTGAGCATGAGCTCGAACTCGGCCTTCTCCTTCGGATTCCGGCAGTCCGGCAGTCCGTTCTCATTGAACCTCTGAGGCATCGATGAATAGTCGAACCAGACCCACTCGATGTCCTTATGCGTACCAAGATACGCTTTGATAGCCTTGAGTTGCTCGCCGTCGACATCGGGCTGATCAGGCTCTTCCCACCGATGGCTCACGAAGAGGATCTTCTTGATGATGCCTACACCTCGAAACGCTTCGACGAGAGGGATCTTCATCTTTTTCAGTATGCCAGCGTCTCGCAGTGTCTGCATGCGAGGTAACGACTTTTCGGCGCAATTGCAAACGTATTCTGAGGGAAGGAAGTAGAAAAATGGAGCGTGTTCCTCCCACTTTTCCTCAGGGCTCTCATGATGTTTGAGGTCGTCGATTGCCTTTTGCAGCTCCCTTTCGGCATGGCCGCCCAGTTGCGATGCATATTTGGCGAGGAAGTCAAAGTTGAACACGATAGCGATGAGCGCGTGCAGGCAGACAGTGCCCCACAGGTGAATCCCAATACAATCGCTAGAGTAGCAGAACAGAGGTAGCTCCTCCATCATCGAGTCCTCTCGATCAAAGTAGGCTGCTTGGCGTGGAGACTGCAGCCGAGGCACAATAAGGAGGAGGCGCATGCATGAGAAGATCATGTTCATCAGTTGCACCAAGCACAACAGCATCCCGACGATCATGTGGCGAGAGAACAAGTGCGAGTAGCCGTTGTCTGCGCGTAAACGGCCAGTGCCCAGAAGGAAAAGCGAGACGACGACCCAGCTTATAGCGACGAAGAAGTGAATTAACTCTAAGTCGATGGACAAGCCTCTCGCCATCGTCGAGTACTGCACGGCCTGGCATAGCTCCTCGTACGTACGGTAACCGCAATGGGGCTTCGCAGGGCAGCTAGCATTGGCTCCAGACGCCCCAAAGGCATTCAAAAATGCACTCTCGTCCGAACAGGCGATGCCACTGAATGATAGTTCGGAAAAGGCCACAATCGAGAGGGCGTCGATTGGAATGCGCGACATCGCCGACAGAGCATAGAGCATCACGCATGCGCAGAAAATGGCGTTGACGAAGACCCGCCAGCCTTGCGAGAGCAAAAATGAGTGGTAACTGCTACCTTGGTCATTGATGATGGCGCGAACAACCCTTGTAATCGAATAGAGAGCCAGTGCCACGATGGGCTGTAAGCCGAGTACGGCCCACACGTAGAACACCCGATCTTGACTGTAGAGTAGTATGTAAGCAAAGGCGGTTAGCCAAAACAAAGCACATTCAAAGGCCCTCACCGGTGTCCAGACGCGTCTTCCATGAAGAGACTCTGGTTTATCGAAATCGACCGTGTGATGGATCTGAGCAAGGAGAAGCGAAAATAGCCACAACGGGGCTGTTGCGAACATCCCAGCGACTGCGAACGCTAACCCGATATGGCCCTGTACGAGAGACCTGAAAGAACCGATCCCGTCAAAGTACTGCTGGATTGAGAACGCCAAGAAGACGGGTCCTGGCAGCGCTAGAAGGACGCGCAAGAATACCAACGCCTCGTGGCGGCGCATCTGGAGGCCCTTGAGTGCTATTTTCGCATAGAATCTTTGGCGTCTAGGTTCTTTGGCGTCATCCTTACCGCCCTCGGGTTTGTCACCGGTCTCGTTGACACGATGGACCTGCGAGGGGATTGTCGGTCGAGCTTTGGTCATCATGCACGGGGCTTTCAGTGCCCCCGCGTGGATTGAACAGTGGAGTGCTAGCGCGAATCACCTTGATCTTAGTGGTCCTGTCCATGAAGCTCCGTATCATGACTGCACGTGCGGCGCCGTGTAATCCGCGCGGAAGCGCCCTTTGGCGCAGAAAGTCGATCGCACAGGCCCGTCGCCGGTGGTGAAGTGCGATCTGAGATGCGGTTTGCGCGATCTGACCGCAATCTCGGAGCGGTGGGGATCGTGACTTCAGTGCATGAAGTAAGGACAAGAAGGAACCGTACGCGCCGGGAGGAAAAGCGAGCGTTGTTTCCATTTAATTTTTAAAGGCGTGAAAGTCCGAAGTGCCCGAAGCGTGGAATGGCGTCCCCCCTGCTTCTTTGCAGCGAGCTCGATACAGCCGCGGCGATCAGTGCGTGTTCCAGGTACTCCCTCTTGTATGACGGCACCACCTGTAATCGCTCGTACGGCGGGGACGTGCCGTGGGCGGACTGCGATTGCTTTGCCATCAACCCGGCATACAATCAGACTCAAACCGTTGAGAGGATCGACCAGTGGGAGGTGGACCAGGCACGCTCTCAGTTAATAATTTCGCTGCTCTCGCTCATCCTGGGCGGCGCGTACATGCTCTTCTTCTTCGTCGACGGTGATCTTCGCATGTGGCGCTATCCGCAAAACCTTGCCTTCTGGATCTACGCTTGCGATTTCGTCAAGAGCCTCTCACTCTTCCTGGTGAGTTTCAACATGGTCTACCATGCCAAGGCCCGGCTCGATGCGAAGGCTATGGGCGAGTTCATCATCACATGGCACTCCGACTGCCTGTGCGCGCTCACGACGGCGGATAAGCACCCGGGCTGCTCGTGTGAAAACGGCGTGCTCGCGTTGATGCTGCAGGGCGGCTTGGTGGGGTCGGTGGCCTTCTACTGCGCGATGACGCACAACTTCTACTCATCGGTGCGCGACCCGTTCACCAAGCCGGAGTCGCGCCTGTGCCTGTACCACATCGTCTGCTGGGGCTTGACGGTGGCGCTCACCTTCCCGTACGCACTGCCCTTCGAAGGGGTGGGCTCCATTCCTGGACTGAGCGGCTCGGGCTACCGCTCGGGGTACCTTGCATGCTGGTTCGCCTCGCGGCGTGCGACGCCTACGTGGGACATCGACAACATGCAGCTCTTCGTCACCGTGACGCTCCCGATCGCCCTCGTGTGGGTGGTCACGCCGATCTTGTACTTGTTGGCGCGGCGCGAGCTCAGTCACGAAGGGCTGCAGGAGATGCGAGCGCCACGTGCAAAGCAGCTGCGCTACGGCGACGTGCTGGTGCGTAGCTTCATCTTGTACTTCTTCCTCACAGGCATCTCCTTCATGCTCGCCTCCTACGCGTCAGACCAGCCGGGAGGTGGCTGTGACAACTATGAGCTGTCGCTGGCACTGCAGCTCGCCAACCCAGGCCACTCATGCGACCGGCTCGGCGGGCCGGTATGGTCCAAATTCTTCTTCTCAACGCTGCTATGCCTGCAGGTGATGGGCGCGGATTGCCACTGTTCACCACTGATCGTCCCTGATCGCCGCTGATCGCCGCTGATCGCCGCTGATCGCCGCTGATCGCCACTGATCGCCACCGCCTTGCAGGGAGGGGTCAACGCGCTCGCGGGCTTCATCGTCAACTTTGACATGCTGCGTCACGTGCTCGGCAAGTGGAGGCGCGGGCTCATTCGCTGCTACCAGTGCCGCGAGCTCGACGCCCACGAGGCAGCGGCGGAGGCCGCGCGCGCTCGGCTGCTGCTGCAAGAGCAGGACGACATTGCGGACTCGCTCCGTGCGGACATTGTGATCACGACGGTCTCGGGCATCAAGCTCATGCTCTACCTTGAGGCGGCTGGGCAGGTGGGCGACTCGCCACGCGCCGTCTTGGGCGGAAGTTACGTTGGGGCGATGATCAGTTCGGCGACGAGCACGGCCATACGCCGATGGTTCAAGAGCGCGCGACGGCCCGACGTCGAGGCGGAGTTGGTGAATCAGGCACGGAGTCTGCAGACGATGCCGCTCCAGCCGTTGGTGCAGCCGTCGGTGCAGCCGTTGGTGCAGCCGCTCAAGGCGGACGCGCCGGATGCTCCGGTGGCCGATGCTATGGCCGGTGCCATGGCCGGCGCCATGGCCGGCGCTACTGCCGGCGGAACGCCCCTCGAATCCGGGATGCAATCTCCGAGTGGAGATTGCATCTCGCCTAGGACCTCGGGCTCGAATCCGAGAGCGTCGTGCTCGAGCTTGGAGGAGGATGCCATACAGTCCGCGTCGACGCTGTTGGCGGTGCCGGTGGCCTCGGTGTCGCCGGTGACCTCAGGAACGTCGGTGTCGGCGACCTCTGGAACGGCAGCTGGGGCGATCGGAAAACGCACGGTACGGCGCTCCACCTCGGTCCAAAGTGAGCCGCAGCGCCAAAGCTCGGAGATGAGGCGAGCGTTGCTCGATGATCAATCTCGCGACTCGGAGATGCCATCATCACGGGACTCCATCTCGGAGGCGCCGCCCGAGATCGCGAGCTCGGCGCGGGAGATTGGCGGTTCGGCGCGCCCGGAGCCCTTGAGAAAAGAGGCGTATGACGAAATACGCACCGAGGCGCTAGATGACACAAGGCAGAAGATCTTCAAAGAGTACGCGCCCCGTGTCTTTGGCTTTGTGCGCCGCGAGCTGTTCGGTGTGTCCAATGCGCAGTACATCGCGTCGCTCGAGGGCAACGTCTTAGGTGAGGATCCGTATGCGGAACAGGTGCGTGGCTTCTGATGACATCTGATGACTAAGATGACATCTGATGACATCTGATTACCTCTGGTGTGGATCCGTATGCGGAACAGGTGCGTGGCTTTTCGGAGGCTAAGGGTGGCGGCTTCTTCTTCTTCAGTGCCGACCGCAAGTACCTGATTAAGACCCTATCTAAGGCCGAGCACAAGACGCTACTCAAGGTGCTCGGCGCGTACGTGGAGTACCTCTGATGACCTCTGATGACCTCTGATGACCTCCCTTATTAGGTGCTCGGCGCATACGTGGAGTACCTTATGTCGGAACAGGGGCAGCACACGCTGATCATGCGCATCGCGGGATGCTACTCCATCCATCTCTACGGCGTGACCAAATACTTCTTCGTCATGGGCAACCTATTCGACCCCGCCGTCTCCAAAAAGCCTCACGAGGTGTACGATCTCAAGGGATCGTGGGTGGATCGTCACGTCGGCCCGCCGCGCACGGCCAAGGAGAAGCGCAAGGTGTGATTGCCAATGATGATACCTATGATTGTACCTCGGATGACCTCTGATGACCTCTGATGGCCACTGATGGCCACTGATGGTCCCTATGATTGTACCTCGGATGACCGATTCAGTGCGTGCCGCTCAGTGCCAATGATTGCCACCGCTGCCCCCCCTTTCCTCCTCTCATCAGGTAGCGAGCGGCGGCGTGATTACTCGGAAGGACAGTGATTGGCCGAGCTCGCGTTGGTTGCGGCTGCAGCCGGAGAAGCGTGCGAAGCTACTCCGGCAGGTGCAGCACGACGCGCGCTTCCTGAGCGCGTGCCGCATCATGGTGCGCGGGAGGGAGCCTCTCTCGGACCTGTGATGGACGCTGATTGACGCTGATTGACGCTGATTGCATGGGATGGCCTTCCGCATCATGGTGCGCGGGAGGGAGCCTCTTTCGGACCTCTGATGGCCGCTGATTGCCTCTGATTGTTTTGGATGGCCTCCCTCATCAGGACTACTCTCTCTTACTGGGCATCCATATCGTCGAGGAGGTACGCCCCGCCGAGGCCGTCGAGAACGGCGACCAGCTGCCCCACGGCTTTGCCGCGTATAGTTTCGAGGGGCCGGGCAGCTATCAGTTGGGTATCATCGACCCGCTGCAGCGCTGGAACGCGAAGAAGATTTGCGAGCGCCTGATAAAGATCATCCTCAAGTGCCGATGCGCGAAAGACGTGCGCAACGGGATGAGTGCGGTTGGGCCGAGGACCTACGCGCGCCGTTTCCACGAGAAATTTGGGACTGGACAGCTCAAGATGACGCTCGAAGAGGTGCAGGCCGACTGGGAAGAGGTCGAACAGCTCCTCGAGTCTGCTGAGCGCGCGCGACCGAGCCCGGCCGTTGTGAGCAAACGGGGATTCTTCAATCTGGACTCGTTGAGATTCTCGTTTAGTTGAGTCCTTCTGTGAGCGGCCCACGTGGCAGCCCCTCGCCACGCGGGGCTGAAGGCGGCCGGCGGATCGGTGCTGTCGTCTGCGGGCGCCCGGCTAGGCGCCGTGGGACGCGAGGACGACAGAGCCTCTCGGCTGTGAAAAGTGGCTGCGCTCACCTCAGCACATTGCCCGCTCAGTAACTTTACTTCTCAGCACTCTAAGCTTAAGGAAAGCCCAACCCTGTGCAGCGACTGTACCCTGGTGCCGGCCATCTCGTGCCGGCTGTGCGGTGTACAGAGCTTTACGATGACGTTGTGCGGCGGGGACCATGCCTGAACGGTGATCGTTGACTCAGGGTGACCACCATAACGGAAAGCCGAGCCGCGAGCCTCTACTGAGAGCTGCTTCCCGTCCTGTGAAACGAGATACGAGTTGGGATTGCACATATATTTATTCGTTGATCTCACTTCCCACATCCTCCCACCCATGGTCGGGTGCTGTGGCGTTGCTTGCTTCGCTTATGATCGGTCAGACTGTGTCGGTTGTTCATGATGTTGTTGATGAGCATGAATACCTTCTGATGACGGTGGGCAAGGCCGCCGCGCGGGTTTCGTCATTGACGAAACCGAGTTTTGTCAGCCGTTGACGTCTCGCGCGTGGCCGAGCCCCACCGTATGCGACCCCGGGCAGGACCTGTAGTCCCATGCCCGGTTACAATCTATCACAGCATGATATGTACCCGTACCCCCTATCATGCAACACAGGTGCGGCGAAGGGTGAGGCCGTGAGGGTTCGTGAGGGCGATTGGTTGACTGAGGCGGGGGCGCTGAACCGGCTCCATCGGAAAGACGGATGGTTCTTTCTTTTATGTTCTGTGCCGTCTAGGTTCTTCGTCAGCCCCCTTGAAACGCCTGCGCGGCGTTTGGGTTAACCGTTGTCCGGACTTGGGAGTTGGTTCATCGACTCTCGCCTCCCTTTTCCCTCTCATAACCGCGTTAAGTACTTAACTTTGATTGGCGATGGAGTTCGTGGTCTTGTCCCGAACTCACATGCTGTTGCGGGTACATATGCACGGACCAGGGTTGCACCGCATTTTCCAATCCGCCGAGCACATGTCCCATGTGCAATGTCGATTGTCGTGTTGAGAAACGAATAATGCGCCGGCATGCCCGTTTCATCGCAGCAATGCTCTGTTTTAAGTGTGATGCACAGTGAGAGAAAAGAGTGACGTGGGCGCCCTGACAAAACGCGATGTTACTCTTACTGAATACTAATAGAATACTGAGAATGAGAATGTTTATACTGCAGCCGAGCCCCAAAGGCGAGCCATATTCCCATATAGCGACGTAAAACGAGCGGTGTCACGTCCGCAACACCGGCTGCGCTGCCATGTGCGCTGCGCTGTACGACAGGCTGGAGGCCTGAGGCTCGGGCTGGCTAAGCGCGCAAGCGGGGCGGGGAGCGGTACGTTTTCCCGAGTCCCGTTTCGTTTAATACCGTCAATACCCCCGTATACCGCGGTCGGCGAGTGTCGCAAAAACGTTGATCGTTGTACGTTCGGGGCACGTAGTCGTAGATCACCTCACACCCGTCGACCGGACATGCGTGCTTTCCTGCTCAGTCTCGAGTCTGCTTGCAACCGCCACGTCGTGAACAACATTTATCGCCCGCCCCCCTCCACACCACTTTGCACTTACCACACCACTGACACTCCAGCTGGCACCGGACCAAGTGTGGCGCGCTCCGCTTTACGCTCCGCTCTGGCGAACACCCCGTCAGCTGTCCCAGAGGTTGACACCTCTGAGGCAGATTGCTCGCCCGAGTACTGGACGGGGTCTAGACGGGGTCCGACTGCCGCATGGTGTGCCGGCCCTAAATCCCATGGCCGAAATGTTGAACTGTGAACCCGCCCATCCCACACTGGCCGAGACCCCGGACCCCATGGCCATCCCACATGAATAAGGTGGAATCCACGGCTGCAATGTAGCCGCCTGGGCCCCGCCGATCCGCAGCCCCCCTGCACACATCTGCTCGTCATCAGCTCGTCAGACCCTCTCCCGTGGATTGTGCCTGTGGTTGCGCACAATGGGTCTCGGCAGCAGCCATGCCCGCTCCGGTGAGGGTGCTTCCTCCCACGGATCCGTGTTATGCTTTCAGCAGCTCGGCATCGACAGCCTCCCGGACCTCTTTATCGAACTTAGCCTTCTTGACCTGCTCCTGGACCACTTTATCGAAGATCGCATGGATCGCAGCGGCGTCCTTAGGCTTCTTTTCCTGAGCCTTCGTTTCTCCGCCCTTCGTTCCTTCGCTCCTCGTGATGACCGTGATCTTCTTGTTGACCTTCAGCACATGAAAAAAACTCACGGCGGTGAGAATGACCGCAAGGACTCCAGCGGTGACTCCGATCCCATATGACGTTTCCGAGAAGTTAGGGGTTGAAATTCGGATGGACATGACGGAAATGATTCCAAAGAAGGCCAGCCCCAATCCGGTAAAAAAAAGAAGGTGAAGGAACAGGAACGGTACCTCAAGATTTTCTTGGACCGTTTTGACTTGCACGGGGTTAGTGAGCTCGGCTTTCGTGCCTTGGACCACAATGTGCAGCAACGTCGCGTACAACACCGTCATCAGAAGTAACATTGAGCCAGCGCCATTGCCGATGATGAAACCCAGCTCCAGGTTCCAACCGCTGACCATGGCACACCTGATGGTCTCCGAGCAGCATTCCCTATCAGTTCCTTTGATGCGCATAAAAGGGTTTCCGCCGTCTTTCGTCATCTCATCGAACACGTCAGTGCAGTAGAACTCCGCACCCTGCGTCCAGTCTGACTGGCGCACTCCGACTCCGCCGAGTCTAAGCTGGGATGTCACCTGGATGGTCGAGTTGCAGGATTGTCTCGCGAGGTCTTGGCAATAGTTACTCGTGATCCAGACCCCTTTGTAATCTGTCCAGGCCTTCGAGTCAAGCGCTGAGTAGTTTGCAAATGCCATGGTCAGGATAAGCGCAGCAGCCAGGCCATAGTTCGCGCAGAGGCTTTTCATGGCTTCGAAGTTGCCAGCAAGATGCAGCACACTCTTCGTGACATCCGCAAAAGTTTCCTGACTCTTCGTGACTTCCGCAACAATAAGATTCGACAATGTGTGCTGCCGGGAAAGGATTTCGCGCTCGGGCGAGGTCGAGGTGTTGCCGGAGGTCGAGGTCGAGGTCGAGGTGTTGTTGCCACGAGGCATGTTGTGCCCCGGGCCGAACTGGCAACAACGAGCGCCTAAGACGTCTTCGCCCCGAAAACCCGAGCGAAAACAAAGTAGATTGGGCGCGTTCGTAACTGTCAAGATTACCAAATGGGAACTTGAGGAGATAGCATGCAGGGTATCTATGAAAAAGTCCGCCTCGGTTCAGTATCAGGACGATGCTAAACCACATGCGAAATTGACAATAAGTGTACTTTACGGTACCGGTACCGACTACCGTTCCCAATTGAGGGTCGGGGGAACAAGCCTATAACCAGCACAGACAGTCGACCATGCAGTCGACAAGTTATGATGTCCATGTGTGTAAATACGATCCGTTCTCCGCTCTCCGGCCGTCTCGCCGCGCGGCGATTGACTTCACAACCGAACCCATCATTATTTGCTTGCTGCTCGGCTAATGTGTAATGAGTAATGTCCAAATGTGACATATAATGTGGTCACATTACTGAAAATTGAGGAGCTGTAGTCGTCGGTACCGAGATCGAGCCCCTGTAAAGCATGGACAAAGAACATCTGGTATCTGTGTACGTGCTGTGTCGTCTAGGACGCTTCTTTTGTTCTTTTTCTCACTCATAAAGCCAGTATCGCTGCGGTCGACCGTGCTTCACCTTCGGCTTTGCGCACGCTCATCGTTCGGACGTCGCTTGACACGGTGCTCGTGGCTCGCAAGCTCGGCGAGACTAGAACATCAAGGTCGATCGCCGTCTCGTCTACGAAGTGACTCGGCCCAGGCAGGGAGTGACTCTTTTGTTGCCTGGACCGTGGCGAGGCATGCCGGGAGACGGAGGCTCGTGGTGATGGTGGCTGGGGCGAGCTCGGAGATTTGGATTGCCACGACTGGCGCCGGTGGTATTGCATGCACGCGTCGGCCTTGCTGAGTGGATGTAAAGGATTGGGCGTGAGCGGCCAGCGCAGATCGGGTCTGCGGCCCCATTCGGACGCCCATGTCTCATCCTGAAGCAGTGGCGCCAGAAGCAGTGGCGTAAACAGCGAAGGAGGGAAGGGGCGCGGCGTGGGCGTCGCAGCATGCACAGCGCTTGTGACGGTCGTGGGGCGAGCGGAGAGCGACGAGGGCTTAGACGAGGGCAGCACATAGGCCGCGTGCGGTGCCGATGGGCGCGGCGACCGAGGCGTTCGCGGAATGCCCCGGGGGGGGGATGCCCGTCCCGGCAGAGGTGATGGCTGAGGTACCAGAGGTGTTGCGGTGTCGTAGCGCCACAGGGCAGCACGCGAGGCGATGAGCGACGGCGGCGCCGCCAAGCTGTCGGCCAACGGGCTCGCGGGCCGCATGATCGCGCGCATCACGACCCGTCGAATGTCGTCCATCTTCTGTGTCTCTCGGTTCACGTGGCGCAGTGACGCGAGCTTCGCGGCCGAAACTCCCCTGTATGGGGGCGGTCGTTCGCTGTTCAGGAGTCTGCCGTTGAACTTCTTGGCTTGCTGCCCATGGGGCGCTTTGGCATTCGTGCTTCTCGACACATTCTTCTGGCGCTGCTGGCGCTCGTGCGCGCGCTTCGTGTCGAGGGCGGCCTGGCTCATGCGCATGTGGTGCAGGGGCCGCTCGGTCGATGGGTTGAGCCAGCGCTCGAAGCGCACAAGGTCCACATGGGCGGTCAAATGTGAGCCACTCGCTCCTTTCCACAGTGCCACCTGCGACGGCGAGATACTCGAGAAGGAACCCACTTGGGCAGTGAGCAAAGAGGTCTTGCGAGACTGAGACTCATGTGCGAGCGGTGTGGCTGAGTTCGAGCGTGGAACGTGCCGTACGATTTCATGAAAGGAGTCCTCGACCACGTCCGCCACCACGTCACGCCACAGATCCTCATGGCCCACGAAGAGGGAGTGCATGCGCTCGGTATACTCTCGCCGCGTGAGCAATATGTCCGTGGGATCGGGGGCCCACGCGATGAGCAGGTCGTGCGCACCCAGGTTCTGGCGTTCGAGCAGCTGCTGCAGCAGCACCCTCAATGTCTCCACATCCCACAGCAGCTCGTCCAGCTTCCAGCCTCGCTTTGGGGGCTCGAGCTTCGCGCCGCGTATGCGCTTGCTGCGCATGTCGAGCGGATGGCGTTTGCCGTGCAAGAACTCGAAGAGCTCATCAAACCCAATCTCGCCGTCGCCGTCCGCATCCAGCGATTTGAACAGCGCGTCGATCGTCCACTTCGACCCCTTGTAGCCGAACTGCTCTCGCATCGCCTTGTGGAACTCGACGTCGTCCACCAACATGGCCGAGCCCGCGTCCTGGTCGAATAATCGCACCAGATCGGCCAACGGCGCACCGGTCGCGAGAAGGAGGGCCCTCAGCTCGGCCCCGAGCGTCGAGGCGTCCTTGCCTTCAAGCTTCCAGCGCGAGGTATCGAAGGCGGGGGGGCTGCGAAGCTTGGCCGGGGCGCCGTCCGCTCCATCCCGAGGGGGCGACCACACGAGCGACGTGATGAGCTCCTTGGCTCCGGGCGTCTTGCTTTGCAGGAGCGACCGCTCGAGCTCTTCGTACGAGACCGCACCGCTGTTGTCCGTATCGAGATCTTTGAAGAGCTTGTGGGCAACGGAGCCAAAGCCCATCTCGGTGGCCGCCCGGGCGAACTCCACAGAATCGAGGTATCCAGTCTTGTCGCGATCCCATCTCTTGAACGCGTCTTTCAGCGCAGTCGCGCCTGCACGTGCCGATGCCTTGGAGAGCGAGAAGAAGAAGAAGTCGTTGACGGAGCAGAACTCTGCGCCACCGCTAGCCATTTGGAACCACTCGCGGATCTCCTCCACGGTGTTAGCACGACGAATGCTGTCGGACTGCAGCGCGAGGAACTCCTCGAAGTCTAACTTTACGTTGCCATCAGCATCACCTTCGGAGAATCTGGCCGCATCGAGGCGCACCTCGTTTGTGAGCGCCAAGGCCGCTCTCACCATCCTCGACTTTGTCGCGCGCACGAACTCGAAAACGCGATGTGCTGTTTTCATAACGAACGTACGAACGGTCAATTCGGTATGAGTCTGGGAAAACACTATACATGTAGGAAATACATGTATGCATGCGCTTCGGAAAAACATTCTCCGGGCTTCACGAAGCAACACAAGCTCAGCTGGACGCCAGGACTTCGTAGCAAAGATCACCCTTCCGAGGCACGTGATATGTTTCATGCATCAAGCATCATGGCTCGTTCATGCCTCGTTCAGGGCTCGTTTCGTGTCATGTAGTGTCATGGCTCGTGCACTAGCTCACCGCGCTGCTCTAAGCATCGCCTCGAAATGGCCGATCTCCTCGTCCAAGCGCAAGTACGGATGGGATGCGCGCAGCTGGTGCGCCTCCTCGAGCCGCGACTCGGCGAAGCGGAGCGCCTGCTTCGACGTCGGCCTTGCCTGCCGGTGCTGAGCGGCTATGCGCAGCTTGGAGACCGAGTCGCGCAGTGGATCATCCGCGCCGTCAAAGTGGGCCGCGAGGAGCCGCTCCGTGATGTAATCGGCGGCCGGGGCGGAGGGGTGGAGCATATCCTCCTCGTACCACCTGTAATCTCGGAGCTCGTCCATCATCATCTCAAAGCTCGGAAAGTAGTGCGTATCCGGCTCACTCTCGACCACCGCGTGGGCCGCACTGAGCAAGGCCGCCTTGGACCGGCTGGACTCGACGGCGCCCTCTCGCCAATGGCGCACCGGGGAGACTGTGAGGATCACCCGCACCTTCGGGTTCACACGCCTTGCTGCGTGGATCGCGCTGCGCACATGCTGCTCCACGGCCCCAACCGACAACAGACTTCTCACGAAGGCATCCTGAGGCTGCTTGTGACAATTCGCCACGATTTTCCCGGAGCCTTTCAGCCGATACGCCCACGCTGAGCCCAACGTCAGGAATAAGGCGCCGCAGTCACGCAGTGGCTGCCGTGCCTCATCCAGTGCGTCGTTGAGGACTCTCACGCAGCCAGCCTGACTTTCGTGCACGAGGCTGGTGCCGGCGTCGAAACAAAAGTGAACGTCCTGCCGCTCGCACCATAGGACGTCAGCGGATGTGGCCTTCTCATCTGATGCCAGCCAGGAAATTGTCCGCTCGAGCGATGCAGGATTGAACATCATCCCCAGCGGGTTGACGAGCACCGGGTGCCCAAACCGGCCGAGGCGTGAGCCGACCTCATCGGAGAAACACGAGCCGAGCAGGAAGATACGGTCCTTGTGGCGGAGTCGCGGTGCCGCAACTGATGGTACGGGCACCGTGGTGCGACTATTCAGCATTACTTTTGGAATTTCCGCACGGTCTCACCCGGCCATGAGCGTCGACCTGCAGGGCTGCCTCCATGGAGGGTGTGAACGTTCTATTTCTGGAACTTGGTCGAGAACAAAAACCATCTAGGTGTTCCGTACAGATGAACTTTGAATGCAGAAGTCTTTATTTATTTTTTGGCAATTGCGGAATTCGCGCAATGAAAACCGTCCTTCAGTCGGCGACGGCGTCCATCAAGAGACGGCAGCCTGTCCTGCTTGGATTCCGCACAAAATTATCTCTCACCACATGGGAGCAAGCAGAGCTGTCGCCGGGCATACTCAATCTCGGAATCGGCCAGCCAGCCCTCAGCCTCCTTCCAACAGCGGAGGTGCATCGTGCCGTGGCACAGCTTTCAACTTTCGATGCCCGACACTTGCTGCAATATGGCTCGATCGCTGGAAGCGGCCACTACCTCGATGCGACATCGTCCTTCCTCAGTCAGCAGCACGGCTACCACATCCCACCGGACACGCTCTTCGCCACTCCCGGCAATTCGGGTGGCCTCGCGCTGACCGTGCGCACCCTCACCCACCCGGGCGACACGATGCTGATGGAAGATCCGAGCTACTTTCTTGCGCACGCCCTGTTTCGTGACTACGGATTGAGCTTGACGGCCGTCCCGCAGCGTCAAGACGGCGGCGGCACGCTCGACATCGACGCCCTCAGCCACATCCTCCGCAGCTTGTCCGACGAGGGCCGGGTAACACGCCCTGCCGAGCCCTCCAAAGCCGCGCAGCTCGACAGTCATCCAAAGCTGCTCTATTGCGTGCCTACCGGCAATAATCCACGTGGCGCGACCATGCCAGATGCAGACCGTGCGGCGCTCGTCGAGCTGTGTACGGTGCACGGCATGACCATCGTCGCGGACGACGTATACGAGTGCTTGCAGTGGGAGAGGCGGGCGGCGCCCAAGCCGTTGCGTTGGCACGCGCGCCAGCAGGGCGTGGGCAGCACCGTCGTCTCTCTGGGCTCGTGGAGTAAGCTCCTGGGTCCGGGACTACGGCTCGGGTGGGTGGAGGCCGAGCCTGCCCTCCTCGCGCGCTTTGGCGCCGACGGCGAGGTGCACTCGGGATCTCTCACGTCGCCGTTCATCGAGTGCCTTGTGACGAAGCTTCTCGTGAGCGGCGATGGCGCGGCGCACGTGGTGCAGCTGCGCGAGGCGCTCGCGCGGCGCGCTGCAAGGCTGACGGCGGCGATCGATGCGGAGCAACCTACCGGCACTCCCTCTCTCATCTGCCCGTCGCCGAGCGCGGGCTACTTTTTGTGGGTTGACTTGCGCGGCGTGGACGCGAGCAAGCTGCGAGAGGCATGCGTCGCCCGCCACGGCGTCTCCTTCCTTCCGGGCCCTCGGTGCGCGCTGCCTTCCTCCACGTCTGCTCCTGGCAGGGCTCCTGGGCCGTGGGCGAGCCGAGGGCGCGTGTGCTTCGCCTTCCTCGAGGAGGAGGAGATGGTCGAGGCGGGCCGACGGCTCGGGCGCGCTATCGCCGAGGCTGCACGCGAGGCGTCATCACCTTCCGCGTAGGAAAAGCGTGTCTTCTGAGTCAGGTCAAAACTATTTCGCGCACCACCGTTCTTCCCATGGTTCTTCGGCCCCTTCTTCCGCACCATCCGTGCACGCTTCGCGCGCTCACACTTTTCGCAACACATGCACCATCCGCACACCCATAGCCATACACGCTGCACACGCATACTACGGTCTGCATACGCACCACCCGCACCACCCACTTTGCAGCACATTGATACGCACCACGCCCCGCACCGCCCATAGCCAAATATAATAACGCTGCACACGCACACTCCGGTTCGCATACGCACCACCCGCACCACCCGCACCACCCGCAGCACTCACTCAGAGCGCTTACGCATGCATCATTGATTACTCTATGATGCATGCAAGTCGCTGTCGTCGGCCTTGGAAGCGAAAAGGGAAGCGCGCGCAGAGCTGATCAACCCCTCGAGCACGCCGGCCGCTCGCAGATCTTTGTCGTGGCACTTCTCTGTCTGCCCCGAGCCAAGCGTTTCGATCTCCACGGTGTAGAGCGCCTCCTCTTCATCGTATGCGTTCACATAGGTGAGAGTCTCCTCTCCGTTGCTGCGCTTCAGGAACACGCGGCTGCCGATGGCGTAGCGCTTCTCAAGGGCGGGCACGGGGTTGGGGGCCGCCGTTGCGACCGCGGGTTTGGGTTCCGGCAACATCCCTAGCTTTTTAAACGTGTCAACGACGTGCCTATCGATCTCCAGGATCTTGGGCAACATGGTTTCCTTGTCCTTTGCATTGGTGACGTTCACGTCCGGCTTCTTGAGGATACCATACATTTTGTCGGGCGTCTTCGTGGACACCTTGTCGACGAGGCCCTTGGCATCATGCTCGTCGTCAGCGTTGTGGATACATTCAATCGTATGGCGACGCTCAGCCTCCGTTGCGGGGCGGAGCCCATCGGACGTAACCGTCTGCATCGAGCACCATGCCTCCGTCAGCGTCCAGAACCTGGACGCGTACGACCCGTCGAGGAGAATGAGGACGCGCGCGGTAAGGTAAAGGTCGGCGATGGCGGCAAGCATCAGCTGGAACTCGGCCTTATCCTCGGGAGTCCGAGTGTCAACGCCATCCACTTTCTGGGGCATCGACGAGTAATCAAACCAGACCCACTTGATATCTGGGTGCGCTTCCAGAAACGCCTTGATGGCCTTGAGTTGCTCACCGTCGACATCAGGCTCGGCAGGCACTTCCCACCGATGGCTCACGAAGAGGATGTTCGCCATGATGCCACCACCACAAAACGCGGGTTCGTGGAACGCGGATGCGAGGGGTATTTTTATCTTCGTTAGGTGGCCGTCCTCGCGCAGCGTCTGCATGCGAGGCAGCGACTTGGTGCCGCACGCGCGCACCCAATCGGCGGGGATGAAGTAGAAGGAGGGTGCGTCGTCGTCCCACCCTTGGCGTCGGAGCTCTTTGATGGCCTCTTCCAGCTGCTCCTTTTGGACTTCGCTGGGGTCACGCAGTTTGAGCAAAACCGTTTTGAGGATGAAGTCGAAGTTGAGTACGAAGAGGATGAGTAAGAGCAGAGCAACATTTTTGCCGTAAAACCAGATAGAAACACAGTCACCGTAGCAGGTCAAAGGCAGCTCGTACTTGTTCATCAGGCCCGTTCGGTCAAAGTAAGGGGCCGGGCGCGGTACAGAAAGTCGTAGCACAATGAGGAGGAGGCGCATGAATGAGAAGAGTGTCATTATCAGTGACACGAGGCCCAGCACCATGGCAACGAGCATGTGTGGAGAGAGCAAGTGCGAGTAGCCGTCGTTTGCGCGTGCACGGCCAGTGCCGAGAATGAGAATTGAGATGATAAGCCAGGATGCTAAAATGAAGAGGTTCACGTCAAAAGTGTCGTCAGTCAGGGCTCGCACCATCGGAGCGTACTGCACGGCCTGGCACAGGTCCTCGTAGGTCGCGTAGCCGCAATTGGGCAGGGCAGGGCAGCTAGCATTGGCGGAAGATGCCTCGAACGCCGATACAAACGCAGCCTGGTCCGCACAGGCGATGCCGTTGAGTGACAACTCAACGAATACATTCAGCAGAGTCGCTTTAATTGGCACCCGCAGCATCGCCGACAGAGCAAAGGTGGTCACGCACGCCATTATCATGGTGATGATGCCGGCCCGCACTGCTTGCGAGCGGACGAAGGACTTGTACTTTTTGAGTTTTTGGTATTTCTTGATGTCACGCAAGACAAGTGTAGCAAAATAGAGGAAAGCACCAACCCCAAAAGAGGCAAGGAACATGCCGAACGCGAACAAATTCAACCGCTCGATGTAGTAAAGCGCGAGGTAGGCAGAGATGGAGCCGAGATACAACGCAACCTCCAACGCCGTGGGCAATGTCCAGACGCGCTTGGTAAGGGCTTCGCCAGTATAATCGATCTGGGCGAGGAGGAGCGATAGCACGAGAGGAGGAGAAGAAGCGAGCCAGACTTGGACTCCAAGGGTATACCCTGCGCCGAGCTCTGTGAAGGACCCGGTCCAACCTGCGACTTGAGCACGTCGTGAGTATTGAGTGCCGGTGAACAATAAGAACATGGGCGCGGGCAGGGCCAGAAACAGGCGAAATAGTACGAAGGCCTTACTGGGCCATTTTCCAGAGGGTGATCCACTTTCCGAATCCACTATCGATCCACGATCCAGAGGTCCATACGACTTCTTGTCGGCAGGAAAAGGCTCGGTTGCAGGAGCGAGCGACGTGGGTGCCGCGGGAGTGATTTGGCGGCGGAGGGCCCCGTACATTTCCACGCGAGTCAGCGGCTCCCCGTTTGGAGCTCGCACCAAAACCAGCGAACGGCGACGCAGGACGGCCCGCTTCGGGATGTTCCGTGAGACCACACAGTGCGAGCCGCGTGCGAGCCAAAACAACGAATAATTCGGTTGGCGAGGTACCGGTAAATTTACCGTACCTACGGTGTTTTTGAGCCGGTAAAACACCGGGGGGACACACGAGCCGGTATCATACGGTTTGAACCGTACAGTACCGGTAGTGTGTGTCCCGGCTCCCCCCGGTGTCTTTTTACCGGTAGTCATGTAAGGCGTGTGTCAATTGGCGTGTGTATTCTGAGCGGGTAGTAACAGAGCCGTCAATTGAGTGCCGTAGGCGTAGCAGGTAGCACCGGTTGTCGCGTGTGTCGCGTTAACGTGCACACGAGTTGACATACACGGGACTCTGTCACGGGCACACGCCACACGCGACATGGACGACCGCGCCGCGAAAACGGTACCGGTACAGTCTAGGTACAGTCTAAACGGTATACAAGAAGGCCGTGAATAGGGCTACCGGAATAGGCCTCTAGAGTAACTGACCAAGCTACCTACCAATTGGCGGGACCCCCTGAAAGGCCATGAATACATGTACCGATGTACCGGTACCCGAGGTCCCAGGGGCCGTCCCATTGCGCCGTCCATTCCGTACTTTATGGGAGTGACGCTACGGGCGACCAGAAAGTTGCGTGAAATCACTCGTTCGCCCTCCTCTACACCTCCTGCGTGCCCTTCCACAGCCAATTCACAACACGCCGTGATGCGCTCGGTGGTCGAAGCTCGAGCCACCGACGTGCAGCCGATCGCTGCTGCTTCCAGAGCAGCTATTCTCCAAGGGTCGCTGCCGCTCACCCAGCGCCTGTCGACTGCCGAGCAGCGGGAATGGCCGGATCGCGTCAAGCTCGTCGTTACTGTTCCGGGATCCTCCTTCGCTTCGGACGTGGTCTGGGTGTGGTTTGCGTGGGACTCTCTCATCAAATATGAACGACTCGCGTCAACCGAATCTCTCGACGAAATGCTCGTGCACCTAACCGCGGATGGCACTGCCACCACACCTGGCAGCCTCTGTGAATCCGAGGCGCACCGCCGTTTTGTCACGGACCAGTGGGCTGCGAGCAAAGAGGCTCGTCCGAGGCCTTGGCTTGTCGTCATCGAGTGGAAGGCCAACGAGGGCAGAGGCATGCAGTCTTGGAGCGACGAGTCGCGTGAGACCGACGTCGCCGCCCTCGCTGCAGCCGCTCGGATCTCTGCAACAAGCGTGCTCAAAGTGTTAGATTCGATGGGTCAGCCTTCTCAACGACCGCATGCGTCTACGCCACGTCGAGCGCTTAGGAAACCTCTGCTTCCTCCTCCACGCGTGCCCAACGTTGCCACGCCGTGCTTGGCTGCTGGCGCAGTCGTGCTCCACAAGTGCTTCACCTGTGCGACGTGCGGTCGCCAACACGGCGCGTCCAAGTTTGGCAGCCTGCGGGCTAAGGCGACGCGCGGCCTGCTGCCAAGCTCCATGACTCCCGCGCAGCAGCACTTGATCACGCAGTTCTTCACAAGTCGCGGTGTGGATGAGTCCAAGCTCGCGACGCTCTCATCGCCGGCGCTCCACTTCGTGAACTCGCCGACACGCCGGCACAGCTTCACGAGGGAGCTTACAGAGGCACTTGCAATGCTCGAGGCGACGCGGTGCATCCTCCGTGAGCTCGATGGCGGGATCGATGACGAGATTTGTGAGCTCGATCACGAGATCAAGCGCGAGATCCATCGCAAGGCATCTCCATGTCACATCGTCGACCTGTGCTGTGGCACAAGCTTCGTGAGCGTCATTCTGGGCGTCCTCTTCCCCACGTGTCTCATCTCCGCAGTCGACATCATTGAGCCCACGCGACTACCGCATTTTGCAGCGGCCGGCCTCAGCAACGTGCGGTACACGCAGATGGATCTGCTCTCACCGACATTCGTCGGGTCATTGGACGAGCTGATTCAAGCGGCCGGAGGAGGCCGTCGCACCATTTTACTCGGTATGCATCTATGCGGCGAGCTCTCCACAGTCACGATCCGAGCGTTTCATGCTTTGCACCAGAGCGTCGAGGCGTTGGTATTGGCGCCGTGCTGCCTTCCAAATTTGGGCCGAGTGCATGCAGCGTGCTGCCTTCCAAATTTGGGCCGGGTGCATGCAGCGTGCTGCCTGCCGGACATTTTGGCTGCGCATGCAGTCGAGATGCGACGCGAGGGCGCCGAGGCTGCATCCGAGCATTTCGACGTGGATGTGGGCTTGGATGCCGTGCTTGGTCCATCCGGGATGCTCGCACGTAGATCGAGCACCGACTCCACCCCTCCGCGCCACCGTAGCCGCCGGCAGAAGCGTGAGGAGCGACACCAGGCTTGTGACGCACTGCGGGCCCGGCAGCTCGACAGCTCGACCCAGAGCCCAGAGACTATGGCGCTGCACCGGCTATTCCAGACCGCAGTGCCAGAGGAGCAGTTTCGCAGGTGGTGCGACTATTTGGAGGTGCTCGCTCGCTCGCCATCTGCTGAGTCCGGGAACGAATTTCCTGGGCTGGAGCCGTCGGAGACGATTGAGTGCACCCGCGAGGAGGTGATGGGAATCATTTCCGAACGACGAGAGCTCCTGACTGTCGTCCGCAAGCGTCACACGGGCACCGAGCAGGCTGACCATGCAAGCACTGTGAAGGACCTGTAGAATAAAGTGCGAAGCGTTCAACCTCAACTCAATGCGCCCCATTCACAGACTTTTTAACTTCACAGCTCCAACTTCGATCATCGTACAATCGCTACCATGGTACATCCGCAACCCTGTGGAGCGAGGAAGGTCGCGAGGGCCTCGCCGCGACGAGGCGCTGATAATGTACGCGCTCGCCGGCCTCGACCCCAAATCGGGCAAAGCAGGTGCGCCTGTGGCCGCCGCGAGCAGCAGTAGCGCGAGTTCGGCCGCAGCTCCAGCAGCTGTGGTCGCAGTGACTGCTGAAAAGCCAGCTAGCTCGCCAGTGCTCACGGCAGCGCTGAAGCTCGCGCCACCCAAGGTAGGAAAAAAGGCTTCCAAGCCTGCTGAAGTGATCAAGGGCTTGCTCCCAGCCAGCGTGCCTGCGTCGCTGCCGTCGCCGCTGCCGTCTCCATTGCCCACCGCTGGCAGCGCTGGGCCCAGTGTGCTGCTTGGCACACACGGCTGGTTCAAGGACATCAAGGTGCCGTACGATCCGGCGACACCGAACGACTACAGAGAGTTGGTTCGCGAGCTGGAGGCGAAGAAAAAAGCCAAGGAGCTCGAGGAGGCGCTCGAGCAAAAGAAGGCCGAGACCAGCCGCAAGCTCGCCAGCCTTGCTGCGCCTGCCTCACAGCCTCCGGCAGCTTCCTCGTCGCAGCCGCTACTCGCTCCGCCGCCGCCGCCGCCTCTCGCGCCGCCGCTCGCACCGCCGCCGCCGCCTGTTACATCTGGTGCCGGTTCGGACGATCCTGCTTCGAAGCGGCAAAGAATTCCACCGCCGCCGCCGCCGCCGTTTGCCCTGCAATCTGCGTCGGTGAGCAGCGGCCTCGGAGGCGTCGCCGGCGATGGCGGCGGCGTGGGCGACGGCAGCGGTGCCGGCGTCCGCGGCATCGAAGACGCCGAGGCGGACCCGGGGCTGAGCATGATCCAGAAGATGGGATGGAGTGAGGGCCAGGGCCTGGGTAAGGATGGGCAGGGGATGCGTACGCCACTCGTCGCCAGGAAGAGTGATGGCGCCACAGGCGTGATCGTCAACGCTGCCGAGCGCGCCATGGGCCGCCCGCCGCTGCCCTCAGCGCTACCACCGCCACCGCCGCCACCGCCGCCTGGCGCGGCTGGAGGAGTGACCGGCGGCGCGACCGTGGCCACCGCCGCCGGTGCCGCCAAGGGTGCCGTAACCTTTCGCGGCCGTCCGAGCCGAGTGCTCATGCTTCATAACATGGTGGGACCGGGCGAGGTGGACGACGAGCTCTCGGGCGAGATCGGCGAGGAGTGTTCCAAGTACGGCGAGGTGCTCGGCGTTACCATCTTTGAGCAACCGACCACCGAGGCGCCCGCGTCTGAGGACGCGGTGCGCATCTTCGTCAAATTTTCCAAGCAGGCCGCCGCTATGAAGGCGTACATCGACCTGGACGGCCGCTTCTTCGGCGGTCGCAACGTGTCCGTCGCCTTCTACCTGGAGGCCGACTATGACGCGGGGCAGCTCAACAAAGGGTAGCGCACATGTCAGCAATCGAATCTTCCTCGGCCGTAAATGTTTGGAGGCTATTTTTCGTGAGCACGCTACATGTATGAGGAGCTGATGTGAAAAGTAGCCATACAGCCCCAGGTGGGTGCGCGGTCGACGGCGTCACGCGTGGCGAGATCGCGACCTCGCGAAAAATTGCTCCGCGAGTGTGAGAGGCAAGGGGGACAAGGGGGCCGACGAGTTGGCTCGTGCTAGACTTTCGGAAATGAATTTCCCAAAGTCGCCGCTCGTGGAGCGACGTCCTGGCTTTTCGTTAGAAAAAAACGGGTTCACACGAGTCAAGCCGACGAGGGCGAAGAAGGAAGTGGATGCAGCTGTCAATCGTCTTGCCGGCGATCGTGCTATCCTACGTCTTGGGGCCTGCCAACGTTATGCACGCGAGTCATGCTGGTCTGACTGCGCGCATGGCTCTGGAACAGCCATCCGACGAAGATAGCAAGGCTGCTGGTGGATTGGATCTGAGCCTTCTAGCCTCTCGTATCTCGGCTCTGCAACAGGCGCCCGAACCAGAAAAAGTGCGTCTTTTCAACTTCGATTCAATGGTGCCCGGACAGTGCCTCACGTTCAGCGTGCCGGCCTCATTCGTGGAAACCCTCGACAGGATGGAAGTCGACGAATGTCCTCTTGTGATGGTCGGCCGCGATCGGCTACGACTCCTCAATAACGGTGTTGAGTGCCGCGTCGAGCGGCTCGACCGGCGGCCAGAGGGCGATGCCATCGCGACGCTCGTTGCCGATCGATATTGCGAGGTTGTAGAGGTCGGCGAGGACGAGGGATCGCGTTGGCTTGGTCGGTCTGGCAGCGTCCGCTGGCTATCGCTCGACGCATCTACTCCTGGCGAGCAGCCAGCGCCTGCAGTACTGGCGCGCGCCGAGGCCCTCGATGTGCTCGTCTCCGAGTGGATGCAGCTAGTCAAGGCGACAGGGCGTGAGCGGCAGCCTGGCCAAATCGAAAAGATCCTCGCCGACCTAGGCCCGATCCCCGAACCCAACCGCCCGACAGCCAGGGCGCTCTGGATTGCGGGGCTCATCAACCCGCTGCCAGCGCTTGGAGTCGCGCTCGAGATCCGGCCGGCTTGCCTGACGGCAGAGACAGCAGATATACGGCTGCAAGTGGTGGAGGTGGGGCTGAAGGACAGCATCGAGAGGCTCAAGCGGCCTGGGCCGACCTTCTGACCTCTCTTCCTTCTATTGTGGCTGTGCGAGCCAGTGTGCTCGTGAGCATGCAACTGAAAGACCGACCGCAGATTCACAAGAATTAATGTTGAGCCCGAAGGCCAAGACGGCCGGCGGCGTGAATCTGCATGAGCGACCAGACGCCATACTGACGCCATAACGTGCTGCTATAACGTGCCCGCGCGGAGTTCCGGCGGAGTGTGTGAGTGTGGGCCGGAGCGGATCTGACTCGATTCACGCGCGGGGGGATCGACACGTTCGAGATTCTCCGCTCCGGCACGTGATATTTTGTGCGTGCGGCTCAGCTCGGCTCTCGTCTGTATCCGTCGGTCCGTCTATCGGCGGTCTTTCGACTTCCCTTGTATGCGTTGCGTTTACGGTCGACGGTTGTAGTCTATTTACAGGTTTAACAATGACTTGATAGAGACATGGGCCAGAATGCGAAGCTGTATGGTACTATTCACTCACGCCGCGAGGCTCGACTCGGGACTGCTCACCCGTACGATGTGCTTGATGGGGAGCCGGGAGGCCTAACGTGCGCAGTGGAATGTGCTCGCGCACGACGTCATAGGATGAGTCTCTTCACGCCGAATAGGTGCTCTCGTGCACCTCCTGTCCCTGCTGCAGCCCTAAGCTGTGGTCGTTGCCCGTCGCCGCAGGCCGCTGCTCGCCAATGTCCTCTGCTGGTGGCCATGAGAGAAAGACCCAGCGCGGGAGGAGCTCCTCGACGGGCAGCCCCCCGAATAGGAGGCCCGTGGGCTCGGCAGTTGCCGCTGTCCGCGCGTCCGTGCTGCGATGCCTCGGGGCTGCTGAGGGGTTCCAGCGGGGGTTAGCTCGGAGCTCCTCGAACGGGTCTGGCACGATGCCGGTGATCGGGTCGGCGTTGCACAATGGGCAGCGCCGCCGCTTGCCGCTCTGCTCCTGGCAGAGCCACCGGTCGATGCACTCCGTATGGAAGTGATGCTTGCACCCGAGTTGGCGAACGCGCGTGCCCACCTCCACAGTGTCGAGGCAGAGGGGGCATTCATACGGCTCGTCCCGCCACTCTACCACGGGCAGCTGATGGACGGCAATGGACACGCTCTCATCCATCGCCGCCTTCATGTCATCCTCGAAGCGTCTCTCCTCGTCCATCTCGAAGAGGCCGCTCGTAAGCTGGCGCAGCTGCACAAGGTTCACTTGGTACGTGCTCACGGTCCTGCGGGGCTCAGAGGCAAATAAGTTCATGTTTTGGACATCACGCTGCATGGTGTTCATGAGCAATATCGCCGCCTCGCGACCATCAATGGTCAGGGCCATCGGTGGCCTCTGCATCTCCAGGAGAAGATCCGACATCGGAAGCTCCGAGACATCCTCATCCTCGTTGGGAGCACCTGCATGCAGCTGCATCGTCTCCATGCGGCTCACGTTTCGCCGCCGAAACATGTTTGTCCACGGCGATCGCCTCGAGGGGCGTGTCGAAGGCGTCGAAGATTCAGACGACATTCCCACGTCGGCAGACGACACAGGCGACTCAATGCCGTGCCCTCCGCCCACCGCGCTTCGAGAAGGGGGAGTGGCCCCAGACTTGTTGCCCCGCCTTGCCTGGCGTCGTCCGGTAAGTTTACGGCGCCAAATTTACCGGTACGCAAGTATGGACGGCGCGCTTGCGTGAATGCGATCCGCGGGGGTCGAGAATTTTCTGGGTGGGTGGGGTGGTGGTCAGGATCCTTGTGATCCTCGCCGATGTGTTTTTACTTGTTGCGTCCAGGAAGTTTACCGGTACCGGGGCGAACCTCGGTGCGGGTCAGTTTCCTATCGTGTTTGGGTACAGTTTCCTATCAGATACGTAT
>ENA-UOUZ01000461-UOUZ01000461.1-mixed-culture-metagenome-genome-assembly--contig:-NODE-461-length-28603-cov-103.923287_pt1 | contig 28603 bp, 15 predicted proteins | sample MGYA00238154_ERZ761575 | MGnify/ENA primary metagenome ERZ761575 (study PRJEB28896, sample SAMN07631632) | mixed culture metagenome | isolation source: Freshwater growth medium | place: USA...
ACGAGCGTGAGCTCAGGCGTGACGAGCTCCGGCATGACGGCCTTCGTTCCACGATTCGCTTAGTGACGAAGCGCCTTCGTTCCACGATCGCGTCGTTTCGAACACGTAAAAGTTTTCGCCCCCCCCGCGCCTCCGGAGGGCCGTTCTAACTCCAGGGAGTCTCGAAACACCCTCTAGACACCTCCTGGGGCGAAAAAAAGCGTCATGTCCTCAGCGATATGGAAGGTGCTAGACCTGACCTCAGAACCGCTCCCAACGACTGTGGTATCGTGCCTGTGGAGGGAGAGTTGTTGGGGATTCACCCAACGACTGCATACCACTGCATTTTAAACTTCGATCGCTGGCTCTTCGAGAACTGCTCGCCCGAGAAGCGCGTCTGTCCGGTGTGCAGGGGCGACCCACTCAAGATGCAGATGAGTGCGACAGCACGGCGCGCACCGTTTGGCTCGCGCGCGAAGGCCATCATAGGCCTAATTGCGCCGTGCTCCCGCATGACGTCGGAGGCGAGGCGTTCGACGAACGTTGATGGTCGAGCCGGATAGAGATTCGCGATCCGCCGGACGCAGGAAAAAATGGCGGCTCGTTCGATAAATCTGCGTCTTCAGCGAATATGGCAGGTGCCAGACCTGATCTCAAAACCGATCAAAACCTGATCTCGAAGGTGTTCCGACCCACAGCCCAAGCCGCAGCCCAAGCCGCAGCGGCCCAGGCGGCGGCCGAAGAGGAGAGACAACGGCGCGTGGGCCGAGGGCGACGGCGCGACGCTCACGGCGGCGCTGGGCGCGGCGGCGTGCGTGGTGGCGGAGCTCGACGTGGGCGGGTGCGGAACGGATGTTCAGTTCGTAAGGTGAGGCGCCCCGTCGCGCCGACGATGTAATGCCGAGCGGATACGCACGACACATAGCTTCAACATGGCGATCTCGAATTCGACGGCGATACGCTTTGAGGGTTCGACCGGCGATGCGCTTTGAGGGTTTGGCTTTTCGTGAGAGCCTACACAGTTTTTAATCGTTTGGGTCGAATGACTGGACCGTCGGGACGGCGGGAGACGGGGGACACCGCGCCGCGGGTCGCGTGATACGAAAGTAATGTCGTGTGGATGGTATACTTAGGTCGGAATCATGTCGAGCTTACGTAGGAGTGCAGTTCTTGAAAACAAAGACGTCATGCTCATGGGCAATGGGGGCGGCGCCGCGCACACTATACACCGCCCGCATTACAGATCGGGTTTGTGATCCTCCCATTCGGGTTGTGTCGTGTTTTCGTCACTATTGTCGTTGAGCTCGATTGAAGTCGGAAAGGCACGTCTGTCGAGAGCTCATTCATCGCGGCGCTCTCGCGCGAGACCCCGGCTGTTGCCGCGCTCCTGTTAGCCGATGAGTTGGTGCCACACGTACTCCTCTGCGTAGCCGCAGTGCTCGGCAACAGCCCCCTCGGCGGTCGCGCAGGAGGCGGAGCACGTGTACACGACGACAGTGCCCCAGTCGAGGCCGTCGCTTGGCGCCTCCGGCGCGCCGGCGCGAGCCGCCCGGGGACCCAGCATCGATGCGGCGAGGCTCGTGGCCGATTCCTCATATCCATGCTCCTCCAGCTCGCACAGTAACTGTGGCATCAGCTGGAACTCAAAGCTTCGTCTGGCGCCGCATCGCGGACAGCTCGGCGGCATCCCCGGAGGCGGCCGGCCCGCCGTTCCTGCCCAGAGCGGCTCCGCATGCATCGCGCGATTATACCGGAGCGCTTGCTGCGGGTGCGCACTAGTCCGCCGCTGGAAGGCGTAGAAGGACTCCTCAACTTCTTCGTCGTCCACTCCCGCGAGGTCTTCGTCGTCTTCGCGAGAGCCTCCGCTCGGCCGCTCGGCCGCGCGTGCGCTCCCGCCGTCGCTCGCGCTGCCGCTTGCTCCAGCGCTCTCCAGACCACCACCGCCCAGTGTGGCGGCCGCGCTCGCTTCATAAGCCGTGAACAGCCGTTGAGCTTCGGCCTCGGCTTGTGCGTCCGCGTCAGTCAGCAGGGCGCGCCAGTCGCCCTCGAGATCGACAGAGATCAGCAGCTCGGGCAAAGACGGCAGCGGCGAAGACGGCACCGCCGCCGCGGCCGAGGCGACAGGGGGCATGGCGGCGGTGGCGAAGGCGGTGGCGGCGGCGGTGGCGGCGGCGGTGATGGCGGTGGCGGCGGCGGAGGTTTCGGTGGCGAGGGCATCGGCCGATACACTCGCCTCCCCGGCGCCGTACGTACGGTCTGGATGCTCCCTCATGATCCGGCGCATCGCCTCACACCGTGCGGCGCTGTCGGACTTCGCGGCAATCTCGTCCGTCATCGCGTCGGCAGCTGCCTCACTCAGATGCCCTTGCGCCACGGCGCGCGCCATGTGCTCGTCGAAGTGCGCCTCGAGCGCAGCCTGCGCATCCGCGCCTTCCGCGCCATCCGTGCTGGCCGCGCCGACCATGCCGTCCGCGCCGTCCGTGTGCAGAGCTTCGCGGCCATGCGCACTCCATGTGCCATCCGGATGCTCGACATACCAAGGCATGTCCTGCGGCAGGTTGCACCGCAGCGCTCGCCAGCCGCCTTGCGAGCGGAGGCATTTGCCACCGCAGCAGAAGAGCATGAGCGAGCGGTGGTAGGCGTGCGGCACCTCGGGGCGCGGGCAGTAGAGCTGCATAAGGAAGCGCATCTGGCGGCCGCAGCCAGCGGCGCAGTGCAGCGAGACAGTGGGCAGCCGCTCGGGGAGCAGCCACACGGGCTCTCCACCCACCTTGCTTGGGAAGTGCCACGCCTTCGCCGGCGCTTCCGGATATGGCGAGACGAATCCGAGCTCGACGACGGGCTCAGCATCCACAGACGGCGGTTTGGGTGGCGGTGGCGGTGCTGGGAGCGATGGCTTGGACTTTGGCTTGGCCTTCTTGCCGAGGGCGCTCACGTCAACCTGCGCGAGTAGCCTCTCGAGATCCGCTTCCGACGTGCTGTCCCCGCCCCAGGCGTCGGCACCCCAACCCTTGTCCATTGTTGCGGAATTATCGGACCGGCCTCCGTCCGAATGCATCATCCACCGCTCGAATTCACAGGGCGTCCTGTGAATGCGAACTTGTTCCTCGACGTCTCGTCGTGTCGCCCGGCGGTCGCTGGCTCAAGAAGCGCTGGTATCGTCGCACTTTCGCAATGAGTCGCTCGCCGCAGCTTGGCATGGATCCTCCGCCAACCCCGTACAGCGCCAGGCTCACCTCATTTCATACGGTGTCCCCAGACAAAGAGTGCGCAGGGAACCGCTCACGAACGCTTCCGCTCGTTGCCCAAGCGCAAACTTTATGTCGCCTTTGACCCCGTGTGGCTGCCTAACGATGTGTCGCAGCCCCTTCACTGTGTATGTCGTCACCGTGCTCAAGGAAGGCCATCAGTGGCAGGTCTTCCGCCGCTTCAAGGAGTGGGAACAGCTCCGCGAGAGCCTGCAGCGCACATGCGGCAATGCGCCGCCCTTCCCAGGCAAGGTCCTGTTCGGCCGCATGCGACCGGAGGTGCAATTCCCGGCCCGCGCTTCCGCCGACCCCGTCCTTGGCCGCCACACACGCGGACCGCACCTGGAAGCGCGCGCACGGCACCAACATTCTCCCTCTGCCATCGGTGCCGCAGGTGATCGAGACGCGCGTGCTCGGGCTCAACGCGTTCCTGCAGATGGTGCTCTCCTCGCCCACGTACGCTACCTCGACGGACTTGGTGGACTTTCTGGAGCGCGAGCGTAATCTACCGCCTCCTGGCCTCGACCTCATCCTCGACCCGCATGACGCGCCCGAATCCTCGTCAGCCGAGGGCACAGCTGAGGGCACGCGCCAGGCGATGATGAAGCGGCTCATGGAAGCCGCTTCGCACGCCTTCATCTCCGTCTCGCAGGAGCCACCTGCGCTGGACGCGAGGTACCTGAACGACCGCGCCGCCTTGTATGCCTCGACGCTTCGACCTGCAAAGGGCCCACCTGCAGGCTCCACGCTGCCGCTCAAGCCAGCGCCCAAGACAGCGCGGCCGAGCGCGGCTGCGATAGAGGAGGCCATGCAGAGGCTACTCCTCGCGCCACCCACGAATCCCGAGGAGACGGCGCTCGTGAAGGCGACGGCCGAGAGCGCCGCTGCAGCGCTCGCTGGCATGGCTATACCGCAAGGGAAGTATCAGGTCATCTGCGTCATGAGCCAGGCGTCCTGATGCGCGGCAGGGACGGGCCGTGGTTCTCCTGGGCCAGTGTGGACCCCCCCTAGATCCCCCTCGGCGCTCGGGCCGCGGTGGACAGACGCGGGTCGGGGGACAGTCGCGGCGTTGAGGCGTAATCCGCGCGCCCCGCGCCGCGCCGTTACTTTTCGGTTCATGGTCCGCTCTACTCCCCCCCCGCCGTCTCTGCTCTCACGCCTCGGCGCGCGACCGTGGTCGGTCTCGGCCGCTGCGTGGGCGGCGTGGTGGGCGTCTACAAGGCCCCCGGTCCGATCCGGCCCTTCCGCGCGCGGGCCGGGCGGCGGGCCGCCGCGGTTGGCGGTGGCCGGTGCGGAGACGGTACTACGGGTTGATTGACCACAGGTCATGAACTGCAGCAAGAACTGTCGCTCGCAAGAACTGCAAAGGAAAAAAAAGAAGTGATAGTGTTGCTATTCGATTACGTACATTCATCAGCTCGATCGATGCTGTCGTGAGCCAGTTTATCAAAATAGCGGTGGATCACGGGGTTTGGTCCCTCCCCGCACGCCCCTATTGGCGGCGGGGGGTCGCAGGCCCTGGGCATCACCTTGATCGAACCTATGTCAGGGGGGGTTGCAAGGACCGCTACTTGCGAGGACCTCTGCGACCACCTCCGAGGTCCGGATGCTTAATCCCAGCCCGCCTTGGCGGTGTTGATCACGTACGTGGCGACGTTCTCGATGTCCTCGTCCGAGAGGCGGCCACCGAACGCCGGCATGGCGTTCTTGCCGTTGGTCACCTGCATAATGACGGCCTTGACGTTGGCGCCGCCGGCGAGGTACTCCTCGAGCGCCTCCTGCTGCAGGGTCTTCTCCGGCATGATGACGTTCTGGCCACCCGCGTGGCAAGCCGCACAGTTGCCCGAGAAGACGGACTCGCCGGCAGCCGCATCGCCAGCGAAGGCCGGCATGGCAACGGCGAAGGCAGCGGCAGCGCCGGCCGCGGCGACCTTCGAGTTGATCGGGGCCTGGAACGAGAGGGCAGCGACGACAGTGTTCATCCTGCGCACGAGGCACGAGCGGACAAAGCAGGGTGAGATTGGCGTGCGAAACTCGCGGGGCGGGGCAATGCGTAGGTGGAGTGCTTGTCCCAGGCCCTAACGCGCGCGGAGCTCTCGCCCTAGGCGTGCAGTACGGGTCTGCAGTGGGTGATCGTCGGGGTTTGCTCACATTTCTATGGAGATCTGTGCAGATCGACGGTCACGATTATTCGACCCAATGACGGCACAGGAGATCGCCGATCGTTGACGAGGAAAAGTGGAAAAACGACTTTTGGCAGGGGTCGTGAGCTGAACGAAACTCAGAATCGGTTTAGAAATGTTTCAGAACGGCCGCGCCGGTGGCGTCAGCTCCAAGACCAAGTGTAGAAGTGTGCCACGTGTGCCCCCCTCAAAGCCTCAAAGCCTCACACCATGACGCGCGGGGAGTGCTTGACCTTGCTGCCGTTGGGGGCGCGGGAGGGCGTCGCCTGCAGCTGCGGGCGGGCGGGTAAGCCCGCAGACAGCGCCATCTGCAGCTGCGGGCGAGCGCGGCGCCAAAGGGCGGCCAGCGCGCCGACGAGCAGCACGGGCGGTAGCCACAAGGCAAGCGTGAGGACGATCGCGATGGGCGCTGTGTAGGACGCCTGCATCACGTCGTCGCTGAGGGCGGCCACACAGTCACAGAAGGCCGCCGCCGGCTCGGTGCGCGTCCCGATGTCCCACGGCGCGCCGGGTGGCGAGCCGGTCTCCGAGACGCACCACGAGAAGCCGATCGGGCCGCGCGGCCGCGTGCAGAGGGCGGTGCCCCAGCTTTGCAGCACGCGTGCCTGCGCCGACGCTCCGTCGCACTTGATGGCCGCAAGCGGTGTCGCGGCGAACCTGCTACGCACGAAGCCCTCGGACATCGTCTCCGCAGATGAGTCGTCGCCAGGGTCGCGACCGAAGACAGCGCTGCGGAGGATGTGAGCGGACAACGTGGCGGCGCCCGCGACGGCGCCCGCGATGGCGCCCGCCGCCGGCGGCGGCGGCGGCGGCGGCGGCGGCGGCGATTTCGCAGCGAGATGCCGACCTCGCCCAAACTTAGGGGCGCTCGACTCGGCGCTCGTCTGTGGCAGCGCGGGCGGCGGCGGCAGAGGCGGCGGCGGGGCTGGTGAGGGTGGCGGCGGCGGCGGCGAGGGCGGCGCGGGCGGCGGCGCGGGCGGCGGCGCGGGCGGCGGGGCTGGTGGCGGGGCGGGCGGCGGGGCTGGTGGCGGGGCGGGTGGCGGGGCGGGTGGCGGATCCTTGAGCTTGAGCATCAGCGCCGTCTTGAGCGCCGCCTCGGTGACGACCTCGGCCATCTTGTCGACGAGATTGCCGAGATTGCCGAGGTCGTGAACCGTGTGAGGCCGTCTGGGCGGTGACGGCGGTGATGGCGACGGGGGCGGTAGTGCTGGCGGCGGCGAGGGTGGTGGCGGCGCGGGCGGCGCGAAGGGCCTGCCGAGCGAGGCACTCACTTCGTCTGACATGGACATCCGGCCTTTCCCTTTCCACTCCATTCGCTCCGTCGAGCACCCACGGGTGGTGAACAGCCTATGGAAGCCGAGCTGCATCTCAGCGATCATCTCCGAGCCGAGCGCCGTCGTGAGCTGCGTGCCCGCCGGGTGGCCTGCCAGGCTCTCCCCCTCCCATACGACCACGAGGATCAGCAGCAGGGCGTACGTCAGCAGCGAGCGCCAACGGTGCTCTTGGTGCCCCCGCTGCAGCTGCTCCGCCTCCGCCTTGGCCTCGGCTCGCGCCGCCTCCGACGCCTCCGCCTGCTGCTGCTGCTGCTGCTGCTGCTTGTCACTCGTCTTGGTGGCGCTGCTGGGCACGACCTGCCACTCGCAGGTGCCGTCCGCGCGCCGCGTTGGCGAGTAGACGCCCGCCTGCACGCGCCCATTGGACGAGAGGGTGCTGGCGCTGGCGCTGGCGCTGGTGCTGGTGCTGGTGCTGGTGCTGGTGCCGGTGCTGGCGCTGGTGCCGGTGCTGCCGTCGGCGCATCCGTCGGCGCCGCCGCAGGCGCCACCCTCGGCTTCGCCGCCGAAGCCCATGCCAATGATGCCAGTGTACGAGATGAGCAGGAGCGCCGTGCCGAGCGCCCAGAAGGCGGCGCCGCTCAACGGAAGGAATCCGAAGTCGCCCGCGGTGCTCAGCACGGCGCCGACCGCGTACATCCCCAGCCCTAGAAGCCCGAAGAGCCCATGCACGACGAGCAGCAGCAGCTGCAGCGGCGAGGGCTGGCAGCCGCATGCGAGCCTGGCACAGAGGCCCTCCGAGGGCCGGGGAGCGGCACAGGAGCCCTCCGAGGCCAGAGCATCCGAGGGGAGCGGCGGCGGCGGTTCGAGCAGCTGCTCGATCTCGGACTCGATCTCGGACTCGATCTCGGACCGTTTCTCGGAGGGATGGACCTCGCCGGGCGAGAGGTGCATCGATGGGGACTCGAATGGGGACTCGGATGGAGGAGAGGAGACGTCCCCTTCGCCCAGGGCGGGCGTCTGCGGTGAGTAAGGGTAGCCGAGCGGCAGGTTTCCAGCGGCCGATGCCGATTTCGGGGCTTTGGCGCGGGGGTCGGTGCCACACGCGCCGCGGACGTCGCTCAAGACGGCGCTCGGCCCGGATGGCCTGCGGAGGATCTCGGCGACGACCGGGTGGGTCTTGCCCTTCGTGAGCTGCTCGATGGCGCTCACGTAGTCGCCCTGGACGCGCACGCCCCCGATCGCAATCAGCTCATCACCGCGTACGAGCCGTCCGAGATTCAGACTGTCCGCGGCCACGCTCTTGATGAGCACTGACGGTCCCCTGATCGCATCCTCGACGCGCCCTAGCGTGATGCCAAACGTGGTAGGAACACCCTTGCCGTCTCTGGCGCACTCGAGCATAACTTGCAAGCTCTCGCCCGCGTCGCGCCCGTTGGCTGCGGCGCCTGCCGGCGAAGAGAGGCGTGCACCACGCACACTCGTCACATACTGGGGACTGCTCGCCTCGGTGCCCAGTGCCTCGAGGAGCTCGTAAGCTGCGAACTGTTGCTCCGCGGCGGCGGCCGCCTCGCACGCGTGCTCCTCGGCCTGCGCGACGGCGCGCTCCATGGCCATCGCCGCCGCGCGCTCCACCGCCCGCTCGCGCGCGAAGTCCTCCGCGAGCTCCTTTTCAGCTTCCGCATGCAGCTGATGGGCGAGCGCCGCCTTGAGCGCCTCAGCTTCCTCCTCGGCCGCACGGCGCGCCTCGGCGAGCACACGCTGGCGCGCCTCGCTCGCCACTCGGCGCGCCTCCGCCTCAGCCTCCACGCGGGCGCGCTCGATGAGTTGACGGTGGTGCTCCGCCTCCGCCTGCCGTTCGGCTTCGGCGGCAGCGGCGGCGGCCTTGGCTGCGCGCTGTGCTTCGGCACCGCTCATGCGCCGCTCATACTGCTGCAGCTGGTACTGCGTGAGCTTGCTCGCGAGCACGTCGTGCGAGTCCGAGAGGGAGTAGGAGATAACCGCCAGGTCGAGGGCGTGGCGCAGCTGCACCGTGGTCCAGTGGCGAGGAGAGGGTGGCGGTCCTTCCCCTTCTGCTTCGGCCGGAGGCGCAGATGGGGACGATGCGACCACGGCGCCATTGATGGAGGCACCCTGCGGTATTCGAGAATCACGCAGAGCGCTCTCCGCCCCCCCGCTCGCACTCTCGCGCGCGACCGCTTGCCGTACCGCCAGCTGCAGCGACGCCACGACCTCCTCGAGCCTCTCCGAGGGCGATTTCCTCGGCGAGACGGTCCAAGGGCGCTGACGGTCCACAGGGCCGGGTGAGACGGGCGTGGCCGGTGGTAGCACCGTCAAGGCGGCCGCTGCCTCAGCCGCTGCTGCCGCCACCGCAGCACGTGGCAGCGTCCTCGTCGAGGGCGCCGGTGGCAACGTCTCGGCCGCTGACTTGGCAGCACTGGCACGCAGGCCCGAGTATTGGACTGGCACGTACGGCGATGCATCAGGCCCGCTGAACGTAACGCCGCGCTGCGTGCTGCGAGCCGAAGGCATCGCACTCGTCGACGGGGTTGCGGCGAGCGTGGGCGCTCCAGACGAGTTGCGCAAGCGCCGCTCAGCGAACCGCTGCCGTGCCTCCTCACGCTTGGCCTGGAGCTTCTGCCAGCGCTCCTCCTCCTCCCTGGCGCGACGCTGCTGTGAGTCTTCGGCCTCGGACTTGGCGGCGGCATCCGCCGCGGCCGAAATCCGCAGCTGCCGCTGCAGCCGCTCGGCGTTCTCGATTTGCAGCCTCTGCATACGCTCAGGCCGCGTCTCCTGCTTGTACGCCTCCGGAGTAGGGTACTCAACGAATTGGTGTTGCATGCTGTCGCCATACTGCTGCTTTCGGGCCGACCGCAAACTACTCGACTGTGACTTTGGCGTGTCGGACATCGCGTGGGCCACGGTCTCCGTATTACCCGCCGCCACTGGGATGGGGCCCCGAAGCGGAGGAGCGTCGTTTCGGGCGCCCCGATGTTCGCCATCTATTACGAGACTCGTGTGACGTCCTATCGCGAGAAGACTCTCAATTTCGACGTGTCGATAGACCATTGAGTCTGTGAAATGAGGGTGTTGTGAATGAAATGAGGGGCGGTGAGGCCTTGCCCATGAGGACCGAGGTGCCTGCCATGGTGGCGTCACCGACGCTGTTCCCGCACAATCGCCAAGTCCCCGAGTTCGCGGCGCACCCTCTCATCCAGCGTGAGGCGAGCATCTACGAGTCGGACTGCACCTGCACGCGTAAGGTCGAGGAGGGGCGCGCTCAGCTCCATGCCTCTCTCGACCGAGTCCTCGTCATCGACATGCGGATGATGTGGAACGGCATCGGAAACTCGCTCACGCGATGGCTCGCGGTGCTGCGGCTGGGCACCGCGTCCGGACGTGCAACCTTCTTGTGGATGAGTGATCGCGAGCTGCGTGCTAGCAAGCACGCAGCGCCCGCCGCAGCGCGTCGATTGGACGAGCGGCCGCCACCCAGCCGCTCTTCCAACGCCACCATCTCTTACACGGCCGACGGTCGTGTATTCCCGCGCCGCCTGCGCGATAAACGCGGTTCCAAACAAAACCTCAAGCGCAGATACGGTCATCTTCGCCCCGAGGGGTTCGACCTCGGCGACTATTTTGTGGCAGTCGGCGCCGACTACCGCTGGTCGCGCTCCACGTACCGGCGCGTGGCCACGTCGATGGCAGCGCGCTTCAACGTGACATCGCCGACGATTGTGAGCTACCATTGCCAGCATCACACATGGGCGTGCATGAAGCCCTACTTCGAGGTGGGGCCGATGGCTCCTGCGCAGCCGGATGACGAACCAGCCGCCCTCGACCGGGGGTACGACGCGCCGCCCACCCAGTACTTTTTCGAGCACGAGCATGAAAAGGACGGCCAGATCCTGTCGTGGCTGGCGGCGCGACGCGACCCGTGGCTGCTGCTCCGGCTGCACGAGCAGACGGCCCTCGAGCCCTCGCAGAACGCTGCCCATGCCGCTCTCTCGGGTGCGTGGCTCGGACGGACGACCGGCTCGTCCAAAAACGCCGACCCGGACGCCGGTGTGCTGGCCGACCCCGTGGCAGCAGCCGACAACGACCCGCTCTGGCGCAACCTTCTCGCCGATCGGCTGCCGACGCACGCCTGCGGCACGTGCCTGGTCCGAGCCGACGAAGAGAAGGACTGCGTGCGTGATCGACCTGGCAAGGGCAACTGGCGACCGAGTGGCAAGCCGACAGAGCCAAAGTTACTCGCTGCGTACCTCGCGGCTTCGCGTCCGGCGTGGGCGCAGGGACTTCGCGTGCTGCGTCGGCTGCGGCGCGGCGCGCGCATGATGGCCATCTCGACAGTGTGCGAGACCTATGCGGTGCTCCGGCCACGCCCGTGGCTGCAGCGGGCCATGCTCACGTACCTTCGCCGCTTGGAGGAGGCGCGCGGCGGCGGTCCTCTCGTCGGTATGCACATGCGATGGCCTCTGATGACCTCTGATTGCCTCTGATGACGTCATCTTTCATCAGGTAAGCACATGCGCACCGGGGTGCTTGGGAGCGCTCCCTCATCATGTGATTGCCTCCCTCATTGCATGATTGCCTCCCTCATCAGGTATGCACATGCGCACCGGCTTCGCCGACTGGCAGTGGTACTCGGCCACTCGTCAGGTGGATGCGGCCGAGCAGAAGCGGCTCGCTGCAAGCGAGTGGAGCCGCGCGGCCACCTCGCCCCCGCTGCCGTATGCGCGCCACTGGGCGACTCTCGAGGGTATGATGCTCGACTGTACCGCGCCGGGCTTGCCCTTGGGCACGCCTTGCTTCAAGTGGCGCACGCCGCGCGAACGCGTGTCGCCGACAGTGGCCATGGCGCTGGAGTACTGCGCCGGCAACTCGCCAGCGCTGGCGGGCGTGCGGCCGCTACCCATGCCGGGCAACGGCACGCTCGCCGCGGCGGTCGAGTGCGTACACCGGTACGCACTCGAGCTTACAGCCCCTCGCCTGCCCCAAGCCCGCCGAGGCAAGTCGGGAGGCAAGTCGGCCACGTCGCCGCGGGAAGGCGCGCCACGAGTCCAGTGGGGCGTTCTCGTGCTCGGCGATGCGCCGGGCTACGTCTCTCTCGTGCGCAACTTACCGGCGCTTGCAGGGCGCGTGGTCGAGACCAACGACGCCGGCGCCGTCGCTCACACCACCTTCACCGGCTCTTGCCCGCCCAACAGCGGCAAGTGTGTGCAGATGGGCACGCACAACCCGCATGGCGGCTGGACTCGCGCCATGATCGATTACTACATAGGAGGGCTCACCGACGCCTTCGTGACAGTGCTCTTCTCCTCCTTCCCCGGCGCCTTTCTCCGCCGCTCATTGCTATGCTGTCGGCATCGCGCCCACTTCGGCGCCATGTACTCGCAGGAGTACAGCCACCGCGACAAGCCGATGCGCAATCTGGACTTCCTGCGCGCGATGATGCAGACGCATGAGGTGGGCACGGCTCAGGCTGAGTGGGCCGCAGCCCATAGTGCTGCCCCAGTGGAAGTGGCACCGGAGGCCGCGACTGAGCCGGGACGGCCTGCCATCATCGAATGATGCGATGTGCAACCGTGAGCACAGCTCGGATACAAGTATACACAGTCCAGATACGCAGGGGCGTGACGCGTGTGTGGGTGTCAGAAGAGTATTGGGTTCACAGCCACCCATCACCGTTCACAGCTCACGATGGGGTTGCTGCTCCCCGGAAGCGTCTCCCTTGCCACGCCAGCCCGCGCATTGTGGCAATGGCAGTGGCGTCTTTTTTTAGATTGTACGGCACGGTATTCGGCACGCTGATCTTAACATCGCACTCTGCTGCGGCGCTCGCCGCCAAGAAGACGCCGGCGAAGAAGACAACCGGTGTAGCCTCGACGGGGGCTCGGGGCTTCAGCGCCCAGGCGGGCGTGAGCAGCACCAAGCTTCCATCCCTCGGCGATCCTCAGATGGACGCAGCCTTGGCATCTCGGTGCGAGGTGCTGCGCACGCCTCGAGGACAAAAGGACGCGCAGCCGTGGCTGGAGCTGGGCTCTCTGCTCGTCAAAGCCAAAGAGTACTCTGAGGCCGAGCGCGTCTTCCGTGCGGGCTCAGCGCGCGTTCCGAAGAACGAGATGCTCTCCGGCGCGGCGCTCATGCTCGGTGGCGACTCGGCTGCCTACTGCCGCAGCGGCATCGGCGACCTGCCCTCCACACCCGCCGCCTTCGACGACGCGAACTTTGAGAGCTTCGAGGCGCCGCCGGCTGACCTGCGCGGCTGGGACCAGGCGGACCGTGCGGTGGACTGGGAGGCGTCCGAGCTGGCAGTGGGCCGCCGCGGCGTGGTGCACAAGAGCAAAGGGCCGTTGCTAGATCCGGCGGAGTGCGCGTGGGTGATCAAGCAGGTGGAGGCGCAGGCCGCCATCTCGGGATGGACCACGAATCGTCACGTGCAGGCGCCCACGACCGACATCCCTGTGTCGCAGGTACCTGACCTCTGATGACGTCTGATGACGTCTGATAACCTCTGATGACCTCTGATTGCCTTATGATTGCCTATGATGACATATGACTGCACTCTCATCAGGTACCTGATTGCACTCTCATCAGGTACCTGCGATCCGCGAGTGGTTCGACCGCTCGCTCGCGACGACGCTCCTCCCGATGCTCGCCAGCCGCTTCCCACACGCGGTCAAGTCCGCCGCACAGCTGCGCGTGATGGATGCCTTTGTCGTGCGTTACGACGCGAGGGAGCAAGCCTCATTGCCTACCCATCAGGATGAGAACACGCTCTCGTTTACGATCGCCCTCAACGACCGGAGCGAGTACGAAGGCGGCGGCACCGTCTTCGAGAGGCTGCGCCCGATGGGCGCCGTCACGGGCGCGCCCTTCGAGCAGACGATCCTGAACGCGGACGCGGGCGGCGTCGTCGCCTTTCCGGGCCGACTGCGTCATGGCGGCAGCGTCGTGACCTCGGGCCGCCGGTACATCATCCCGCTGTTCATTTACGTCGACTCGAACCGCAGCGGGCGCGAGGCGGGCTATGTGTTGCGCCACCTAGGTATCGAGCCAGTCGCCGCCGGAGATTTAGGGCTCTCGCGATACGCGAAGCAGGTGCTTGAGAGCAGCCGGCCAGCGGAGCCCAGCGAAAACGCGACCTAGGCGATAGTCCCCAGCGGCCCCACAGCCCACTGGCATATCCATAATCGAATAGCAGTGGACACGCCTCGGAATGTTTGTATGCGTTTCATATCACACGTATGGTTAAGCCACGCCCAACCGCCATTTAAATTTTATGATACGGTTTTCACACCAACTCACGTTTTTGCTCCCTACCCAGCGCCACGTCGCCCACCGGGCCGCCCGCCCCGCGCAACGGATCTGGGTCGGCGACCCACTCGGCCTCCGACAGCTCAGCGAGCACAGCGATGGGAAGTCCGTCAGCAGGAGGCGGGAGCACCGTCGCCGCTGTGTGAAGTCCGTCAACAGGAGGCGGGAGCACCGTCGCCGCTGAGGCCGGATCAACAGGTCCCTTGGCACGCGTCGAGGAGCGCGAAGGCGCCGCCTCCGTGCTCATCTCGGCTCCAAACAGGTTCGTCTTGGGCTCGTCGGCAAAGAGTCCGGGGAAGCGGCTCGTGGGTGCCGTGCTGGGCGCGTCTTGCACTGCAAACTCGTTGGGGTCGTCGGGGTCGTCGGCCGGGGGGGGCTGGGGGGCCTGGGGGGCCTGGGGGGCCTGGGGGGCCTGGGTGGGAGGTTGAGGGGCAGGCGCGACGGGCGCGGCGGACAGCGCAGTGGCGGCCCCTCCTCTGCCTCTGCTGAGATGTCGCTGCTGTAGCAGCTGCTCCTGCTGAAGCTGCTCCTGCTCCTGCTCGTGCATCGAGAGGGAGAGGGCGAGCGCGAGCTGCAGCTCGGGATCATAGTCCGTGGCCGCGGGCGCGCCGCCGGGCTTGCCTGACAAGTAGACCACCTCTGGGTCAGCGGTCTCGGCCACGCTCCTGTTCACAGCCTGTTCACAGCTGCCCCTGCGTGCGTGCGATAGCAGCTGCGTCGGCGACTTCGATATCCGCGGCGCCCTGGGCGGTGGCGAGCCGGCGCTCGCTGCGGCGCTCCAGTGCGGTGGCGGTACGGCGCTCGGTACGGCGCTCCTCGACCCTCGCGCGAGGCGTGCCTGTGGCAGCGGCGGCGCCAACGGCGACGCGAAGCCGCCGAGGCGGAGCCGGCGCTCATTTTCATCGGTGACGCTCGATGGCATCAGGAGTTGGCCGGGGGCAAAGAACTCGTGTAGGTCGTGAAGGTAGTCGACGAACTTGAGCTTGCCCCAGAGCGCGATGCCAGCGAGGGTGAAGCTCACGCGCAGCCCAAGCGTTGGATGGACCATGTAAAAGGCTTTGAGCTCCTTGTGAACCTGCATCGGGAGGGCCGAGAGCAGCGTGCGCAGAAAGTGGAGCGTGGGGCCGCACTCGTCCGGCAGGCCCGCCGCCAGGAAGATGAGGACAAACGGGCGGCCGACGAGCTCGTTGGCCTCGCGCAGCAGCAAGAGGGCCACGGACTCCGAACGCGGCGTCTTGAAGGTTTCGTCACCTTCGGCTGCCTCGAGCTCAGAGCCGCACGCCGCGTGGATACGGCTCGCGACGAGGATGAGGCTCGGCCGGCCCTGCAGGTCGGTGCCGCCGCGGTACACGAGCTCCTCACGCTCAACGTGCGTGAGCTCGCTGCGTTGGGCGCGCTTGATCATCTTCGCGTACTGCTCGCGCGCCTCGAGCTCCTCCTCGTCCTCCTCCTCGTCCTCGTCCTCCTCGTCGGGCACGCTCCTCGCGCCGTAGTGAGCACTGCCGCCTCCTCCTCCGCCTCCGCGTCCGCCGCCGCCGTCGCTTCCGGTGCTGCCATTGGCGCGCACGCGCCCATTCTGATCGGCGGGAGGGACGAGGGCACCGATGCTGCGTCCGTTCACACCGATGCTGCGTCCGTTCACACCGATGCTGCGTCCGTTCATGGCCGCGCGTTCATGCGCCGCGCGCTCCGCCCGTCGAGCTGCCTCGAGCGCTTCGTCAGCCTCCGTTGGCGCTCGCTCATCCCTAATATGGCGCTCATCCCGCGTCTCGAAGGCCTCCTGGATCACCTCCATCCACTCCTCCCACCAGGGGCGTTCGTCGTGGGAGCCGTTGGGCAACCTGACGCCACCCGCGACGATGGGCACACTGTGCACACTGCGCACACTGCTGCCGCTGCCCGCGACCACGCCGCCGCTGCCTCCCACCCCTCCGCCGCCGCCGGACCTGCCACCCCCTCTGGCGACCCGCTCAGCCCACTCACCAGCGTCGGACGCGTCCGCGGAGCGCTTCTTGTACCGTTCGTCGGGGCCTGGGAGTACGGACTTGAATTCGCCGAGCCCGTCGGGCCCCTTGCCGCCTAGCAGGTCTGCCCAACTCTGGTCTCCTCCTCCTCCGACGCCGCCGCCGCCACCGCTCAGTGGCGCACGCTCCGCCAGGACCCATTCATAGGCGCCCCCGCTCCCTGCCGCCGCCCCCAAACGGCCTCCCTCGCTACCCTCCAGAGCCGCGCCCGCCGCCACCGAACCAATGGGCGCCGGCGCCGTCGCCGCGCTCGCTGCCCTCGCGGCCGTCTTCGCCATCGAGGCAGAGGCTGGCGACATATCGCTCGGCCCCCGCGAGGGCGTGAAGGCGCGCATCGGCGAGCCGAGTCCCGCGCCCGGGCCAGTCGAGATTCGAATCTGGCGCTCCACGGCCAGGATCTCGCCGTCAGCGTCGCCGAGCATACGCCCTGAGAGACAGTCTCGTGAGCGCCCTAGCTCGGCGGGCGTGCGGGGGAAGTAGAGCGGTAGGCAGCGACTGTACGACTCGAGCTCGTCCTGCTGCGGCATGAGCAGCAGCAGCACGTCGATCGCGCCCGGATGCCGCTCGAAGAACCGTCGGATTGTGCGCAGTGCCACGTGGCAGCCCTCCTCGCGTGGATAGTGCTTCTTCTCCACGTCGTGCAGCGGCAGCAGTGCCACGGTGCGCAACCCTTTGTCTCGGCACAGCTGGAGCGTCGTGCGGTACGCCCAGTGCAGCGCCGATTCGGCCGCCTCGGCGTATTGCTCCCGATAGCGCGGGCCTATGGCATGCACCACCCGACGCGCAGTGAGCCCGTGGCCGGCCGTGTCGCACGCCTCGCCCGTGCGGACCGTTTCGATTGCAAGCACTTCGCGCTCGAGGCCTGTGCCGCCGTGGCTAAAGATGTCGCCCACTACACCCGTCCGATCCGTAAGCGCCTCGTTGTTTCCAACCACCAAAGCGTCCACGGCCAGCGTCCACGGCTCCGATGCACGAACAAGCACGATGCGACGATTGATGCTCTCTTCGATGGCAAATGGAGGTGGCGACGCGCCCTCCGCGTCGGACGATGGCACGTCGGCATGTCGCTCCGTCAGGCCCGCGAGGCTCGCGTGCCACGAGACGAAGGCCTGCGTCGTCATGGACACGCGAAACCCAACGCGTCTCTGTGACGAATCCACGTGGCTGGACGAGACTTCGTGAAACTGTTACTGCTCGTCGTGCGCACGTTTGCTGCGAGAAAATTAAAAGGTCGTAGGATTCCACTGGGTATCCGTCGTGGGCCGCCTGGCGCCATGTAAGGTGTGTGTATTCTGAGCGGGCAGTAACAGTGCCGTAGCCCCGGTTGTCGCGTACGTCGTATTAACGTTCACACGGTTCACACACATAACCCGGATTTCCTATGCACCCCCAGCGACGGGCCGACCGACGGCCGACCTTGAACTCAACTCGCCGCGCCGACTTGGTGACCTCAATGCCTGCGGCCGCCACTTTGATCGCGCTGCCACACCTCGGCAGAGTCTCGCGCACGAGCCCCGACGAGGCACCTGTGCCCTACATCGAGCAGCCAGCAGAGACGGCCACCGCACTCGCCGGTCAGTTCTCGCTGCGCAATGCGTGCGTCACCTTTTACAACACATCCTCCACTACACGGCGTGCACACTTCGTCTCGTTAGAAGGTGTGAGCGCCTTCGTACACGGATTTAACGAGTTCCAGCAGGGCTTTCGCCGGCTTGCCATCATTCGGCCCGTATCTGGCGCGCAAGAGCGCGAGACGCTCCGCGATCGCTGCCCGCATCGGCAACTCGGCCTTGCAATGTCGTTCTCAACGGACAACATGGGCCACCAGCTTCGCCACGCGCCGGCGGACTACGCCGTCCTGCGCAAACATCTCTCCGCGGACGCCGACCTGATCCCAGTGGCTAGCCACTGGGCCGGGCTTCGGTGGGACCACGCACCCACATTTCGCTCGTTTGCGTGGGAGTTTACCGTGCGGTCGTTGAGTGCTGCCACTCCCGAGCAGCTCACAACCAACCTGCGTCGGCTCCTCACGCCACCGTACTGTGCGTGCTACGATCGAATCGAAGGATCCGTGAGCGAGCACAACCCATACGCCATGCACGAGGAGGCACGGCGCACTCAGCGGAATTGGCGCGACGCGGCGCTCGCCAACGCCGCCCTTTTGCTAACGGCAGAGCAAGCAGCTACCGCCGCCGTTGCCGACCGGCAGCTGTTGTACATCGCTCGCGCAGTGGGAACGCGCGTCGTAAGCAACGGGGCTGAATTGGTGCGCGAGCTTCGCGCTCACCACCCTCGCGTGCGCCACGTCGTGCTCGAGCGGCTTCCCGTTGCGCAACAGATGATGACCGTGGCCTCGTCCGCGGGCCTCATTGGCGCCCACGGCTCGGGTCTCGTGTGGACAACCTTCCTGCCTGCGGGGTCGCGCCCGACTGCCGTGATCGAGATGCTACCGCGCACGAACTCCATTTACTGGTCGTACGCGCTCATCTTCCCCGACCTGTGCGCGCCGCTTGGCGTGCGCCACTGGACCGTGCGGGCCGAGCTGACGCCGACGCCCACGTGCAAGCCCAAGGGTTCGCGCAAAGGAGACACCGGTTCGCCGCTGCGCTGCAACCTGACCGTGCAGGCGCCTGAGCTTCTGCGAGCCGTCCGTCACGCCGAGGAGTGGATCGCGACCGCCGCCGCTCCAAAGGGGCCGGATTTGTACGATTCGTGGCGGCTACTCTCTTTAAGCTACGTGCACATTGCGCCGTGGGGCGTGCCGCTCGCGGCACTGCCAGAGTCAAAAGCAGCACCCGAGTGGCTCGCGGCCACCCAGCGGCCACTCACCACAAGTAAGCAGGCGCACGCCGAGTCGATCCGGTACGCACAGGCGTGGAGCGATCGGACAGGTGCGGGTCGCGAGGAAGACCCTTTGGATGCTGTTGGCTGAGCAGCGGTGAAGCCTGCGAACCTGATGAGTGCATCGAGACGTAGATCGTAGTTAGCCCAGGACGTTCGGAAGTCGTTTCTCGTGATATACTAAATTCAATCCATGTATCGATCGCGTAGACAATCCGGTCGTGGTACGTGGAATCCGTTAATTCCGTACGGTACCACGGATTCCACCGCTCGCCCCCCGCCGCCCCGGACCCCGCGCGGTCCTACAATAGCGGCCAGAGCTAGAAAACACAAGGAAAACTGTGTCTTTAAGGCTCTTCAGTTGAATTCGAGGCGCTGCGCGCGCAAAAAAATCGAAATTTACAGTGACCGCTTTGCAGAGCGATTTGGGGGGCGCGGGGGGGGGGGCGCGGTCGGCCGTTTGAGGCCGTTTTCTGATTTCTTCCGTCTGATTGCGCGGAACATGACCTTCATCCCCGCGTTAACGCCCGATCCCGGGACCCCGTCCTAGCGTGCGGCGTCCCGGCCCGATATCACAGTTTACTGAACACACTCGCGCGGAACCGTCCGACCGGCATGTCGATCCCGCATCCGTCCCCCCCGTCTCCAACGGATTCGCATGCAGCTGTGCAGGACGACCGCGCCTGCGCGACGCGCTGCCACGCTTGAGATCAGATGACCTGGTGGCTTGTGCCACGCATCTCGTTCGTTCACTACTTCGTGATCTCGCCGCGCCACGCATCGCACAAGTGGCTGCACACATGCTGCTCAGACGTGCTGCTCTGCGCTGCGTGCCGGCGTGGACGGCGGCACAGGCACACCCTGGGCCGGCGTGCCACTCGCTGGCGTCGCCCACAACGGCGCGCCCACCGCAGCACCCGGCGCCGCGCTTCGCGGCGTTGGCGGCTGAAAGGAGGATTGCACGGCCATGGCCGCGACGACACACGCTTGCGGCAACGGCCTGTCAGGCGGCTGTTGCCGCCACGGCGGCAGCACATTCGGTGCCGACGGCGGTGTCGGCGTCGGATGCGCCGGGGCGACAGAACGGGTGGACGGGTCGGGCATCAGAACTGGCACATCGCTTACCACGCCAGTGCCAGAGGCTGCCGCTGTATGCTGTGCCAGTGGTAGCCTGGCTGCGGCAGTGGACTTGGTCTGATACTGGTCGTCCCAGAAGGGCACCGCCGCTGGCGGCACGTACGGCTTCCGACGGAGCTCGCGCGCGACACACGCGCTGAAGGTGAGAGACAGGAGCATTGTGACGAAGAGGGTCAGCTGGCTGAGGAGGCTGAGGGTGGCGCCAAACGCGACTGAGTCACACACGCCATCGGCGACGGCTCTGCAGTAGGTGGGCTGCAGGTACGTGCACGACTGCAGGGGAAGCACCTGCGCCTCGTAAAGCGGCTGCACATCCTTCAGGAGTGCTTGCAGCTGCCGTGCGTCGTCCGTCGGACACATCTTGAGGTCCCCACTGATGATCTTCTCGAGCTGCTTGAAAGACTCATCGGCGTCTGTGAGCTGGGCTTGTAAGTCGTCGACAAAGCTTGAGTCGCGACAAAGCGAGTAGAAGTCGACCAGCTCGCGCGCCGGCGAGCCCATTTTGAGCCCATCCCAGATGTGGCCGAGTTTGGCGTCCGGCTCTTCACATAGGTCGGCGCTGCTGAGCGCGACGAATGCGTACACGGCCGTGGTGGCGAGGAGGATGAGGGTGGCGGCGAGGAAGATGAGGCTCGAGGCGCAGTCAAGGAAGCGTGTGCATGCGCCCGTGCAGCCGCATCGGCCGCACGCCTTGAGCACGAGCAGCCGGAAGAGCTCAAGCAGTACGCCGATCAGAGCGAGCCCTGTGGGGATCATGAGAGCGGCGCGCAGGATGGCGCTCACGTCGTATTGGTTCTGCTTGCCGCGCACGTCAAAGTCGTCGAGCTGGGCGAGCAGCGGCGTCGTGAACTTTTGAACCGACGCGAGGGATTGCTGCGCGTCGGTGATGTACTGCCTGGCATCAAGCAGCGTCTGCACGGGCATGCGGGGGCATGCACTGGAGTCGGCAATGAGAGCATCGAGATGGGGGAGCGCCTGTGAAGCTGCCGTGTCGAGCTGCTGAGCGGCTGTGTTGGTGCTGGTAAACTTGTTCAGGGAGTCGTCGTAAGCATCGAGGATCGTTTCGACACCATTGTCGACCTCGGAGACGCCGAGCTCGAGCATCATTGCGGCAGAGGCGAGGACAAGCATGAGTGACACCACGTACGCCGTCGCCGGAAGGCAAGTGCGCTGCTGGCCGGGTTTGGGGTGGCGGCAGCCGCAGGAGCGGCACAAGCACATGCAGCAAAAGACGTAGGCGACATAAAGGATTAACATGGCCGTCGGCAACACCAGAGCGGTGGCCCACGTGGATGTCCAGTAGTCCATTGCGGATGCCGTCACATCATAGACCGCAATGTGACAATCTAGACCGCAATGTGACGGCCAAGAAATGCGCGGCACGGAGTCCTCGAGCAAGAACTCCAAGTTCAGCAATCGCGCTTGCGCTTTCGAGTAATCGCAAGTGGCATTGGATCCCATGCCGCGCTGCCTGGTGTACGACGTGTGTGTCGAGCACCAAGCGGTGTGTCGAGGAACAAGTTTTGTTGCTCACCGCGGACATGTACTTTAGAGAAGTTGGTCATTTTCTCGGGCGAATTCACATGCGACTCGGCATTGCCGACACTGATTTAGCTGCGCGACGCCGACTCTAACAAGATCATCCCTTGGCCTTCAGCTTCGCCTGCAACTCCTCGATCTTTTTCTGCTGCTCTTTGAGCGCTGCCTCCTGCTTCGCAATCGTGTCCTGCAGCAGCGCCGAGTCGCTTTTGAGCGCACCGCCGCCTCCGCTGCTTTTGAGCGCACCACCGCCTCCGCTGCTGCTGCTGCTGCCGGCGCCCTTTTGCATCTTGTGCCATCCATTGCAAAATTGATCCAGGTCAATCTCGCGATCACTATTGGTGTTAACTTCGGCGACGAGCTTCTCGATCTGGTTCTCCTCCACTACCTTGTTTTCCGTCAGGTACGCCTTCATCGAGTCCAGCGGGATGCGTGCAGCTCCCTTGGACACCACCTTGAACATGGCCTCGGCGTCTCCCCGCAATCTGCGCCTCTCTTCAGCGGCTATGCGCGCAGGGGCAAGCACCTCGTTGGCCTTGACCACATTGATTGCCTTCTTGTAGGTGGGCTCCATGCCATCCCACTCCTGCCCCGTGTACTTCTTGTACCACGCGAACTTGGCATCCTGGAAGAGCCCGCCCCGAAACTTGCCGCCCACTTGGAAGGCTTCATCAGTCTCGTCTGGCGGCTCGAGCCTTTTGACGCGCCACTGCATGAGGGAGCGGTCGTGGCCGCCCGCGGAGATCAGCTTGAGCTCCTCGAGGCCCTTCTCGTTCTTGTACTTGAGCCAGCGCACGTTGGTCACAAAGGACGAGTGGCCTAGATGGTAGTGGCACGGCTGCTTGTTGACGACCGCAGGGTAATTGAGGACCATCACGCCCGAATGGTTGTCGGCGACCGCGACGAGCTGGCGCTGGTTGCTGCCGTCGCGCTCGAGCGTGGGCGAGCGCGCGACCATGTTGATGTCCGGGTTGATGTAGTCGGGCGGCCAGATGCCCATCACGTCGAAGCCAAAGCACGAGGTCCACGAATCCCACTGCTGATCGCGCTGATCGTCGAGAATCTGGCGTCCGTAGAGCTCCCTCTTGCGACCGCGCAGCGGTGAGGGCTGCCCAATCGTCCATTCCGGCTCGGGGTCGCCGCGATCGCAATTCCAATAGAGCAGCTCGTACGCGTTGCACTGCGACTGCAGCATCTTCGAGTCTGCAGACCAATCTATGTGCAGCACTGTGGCTGAGTGGCCCGTGCAGCGGGCGAGCCGCACGTACGTAGAGGCGGCGCAATCGTACAGGTCGATGGTCTGCTCGCGCGACGCGGCCGCGAGTGTGCGCAGATCGGGTGAGTAGCGCAAGTCTTGAATGGCCGAGGTGCAGTCGCGCAGCGGCCAGATGGCCATCTCGTCGACGCGCGAGAGCACGAGCTTCTCTCCCTCCCAGTCATTATTCTCCTTGAATACGAAGATGCACCCGTCTGTACTGCCCACGGCCAGGTGCTTGCCATCGCCGCGGAACTCGCAGCACGAGGCCGCTCGCCCCTTGAGCGACGCCGGCTTGCCCACCATCGACTTCTGATCCGCTGACCAGATGTAGATCTTGTCGGACTCGCTCGCGGAGGCGAAGATGTGTTCCTTTGTCGGGTGTGCCGCGATGCCGTTCACGTCCGCTGCGTTGCCCTTGACGAGCTGCATCACGTCGGTCGAGTTGTCCGGCTTGAGCTTGAGCTTCCAGATGTCGCACTTGTCCGTGCCCACAATGAGGTCCTCAGAGCCCGGGAAGCAATCGAGCGACTTGACGGCGGGTGGCTGCGACGCGCCGTTGCCCGCAGCGGGCGGCGCCGACTTGCGCTGCCCCAAGTCGCGCGGCAGCTCGATGGTGGCCTTGTACAAGGGCACCACACCATCGAGGTCCTCCCAGACCTTGATTGTACCGCCGCCGCCGCCCGAGAGCAGCGTCGCCTTCGGGTCACCGCCGCCCTCGCGCACATAGCGAATCTTGAGTACCTGCACCGTGTGCACGTGCGCGCGTGTCTTCGGTTCGGTTGGTATGGGGGCATCGACGAGGAGCCGCTTCTTGGCCGAGTACTTCATCGGCTTGGACGGGTCGGGCGTCTTCTCTTGAGGTTCCCACAGGTAGATGTTGCCGTCCGACATGCCCGTGACTACGTTGCCGTTATCAAGGAACGCGCAGCAGAACACGTCCTGCACGATGATGTCCTTATTAGGGTTCGTCTGGTCGATGAAGCTGCCCGCCTCCTTGGTCCAGCTTTGGGGGTAGTCGGGGTCGCTCGGCTGGGCGTCCTCCTTCCAGAAGTTGATAAACTTGTTCCCGAAGGTCACAAAGTCGAAGTGCTTGCCGTCGTCGCCTATCTCGACGGGATTCCACATGACGCCATAGCACTGCGGCGGCACGCCCGATTTCGTATCCGCGCGGTACAAGAGCTTGGCGAACCGCCACTCCCAGACGAAGATGGTGGTGGCGGGGTTGCGGCACGCGGTGATGAGCCTCTGGCCATCCTCAGAGAAACAGATCGCCTGGATACCCATGCACCCCTCGTCGGGCTCACCTGGCTGGGCCTTCTTAGGTGGTTTCATCGGGTCGAGGTTTTGGCGCGCTTTGGAGCGATGAGAGAGGCGCATGAGCTCCTGCATCGAGTGCACGCACCAGATCGAGACGAATGGGTCGACATCCTGCCCCTCCTTGGTCTTCGCGATCGGCCCCTGCCCGGTCGCGCAGTAGTTGCGCGACTCGTCCACTGCGACCGCGAGCACGCCCTTAGTGTGCCCCGTGAAGAAGCGCTGATTCACCTCGTCGAGCTTGCCGTCGGGGGTTTCGGACCAGTTCAAGACGATGCCGACCGCGGCGGTGGCGTAGACCACCTCCTTGGTGGACGTGTAGAAGAGGTTGGATGTCAAGACCGAGGGGATGGGCTCGAGGTATTGCTTGCCCGCGAGCACGCCGTACTCGCAGCAGCCATTGTAGCCGTACACGTGCTCGAGCTCGAGCTCGACATCGGGCGGCTGGCGCGCGCGCACGATTGGGTGCACCTGGCCTTCCTTCTCCCACGTGTCGGTGGCCCAGCGCGAGGGCGGGTACGAGCCCGTCACTGAGTGGCCGGGACCCGCCGACAGCGGCTGGATCTTGGCGTCGAACATCCGGTCGGCCGCTAGCGTCTCCTTTGTGGCCTCCAGGACGAAAGGCGTGCCGCGCGGCAGGCCCTTTGTGCTGCGCGCGTTCATGTAGTGTGTCTTCGTCCACGCGAGCAGCCGGCTCTTGGACGTGAAGAGCGCGCGCGTGAACACCTGGTAAGGGAGCCGCTTCTGCGCGTCCTGCCCAAATTTGCGGAAGAGCGCTCGCCCCTCGGCAGGCGTCATCGTCACGCCGAAGCACTCCAGGCAGCGCCGGAAAGCATCGAGCGGCAGCGTGCCGCGACGCTCGTGGTCAAAGGTCTGGAAGGCGCGGATGAGGACTGTCGTCTTGCGCTCGTGGTAAGGAGTGTGCCGCCCCACCTCGCCGCGCAACTTCTCCTCGAGCTCGACAAGCCGCGACGGCGGCACCTGCTTCTCCTGTACGAGAAGCGCGGACTCGCGCTTCTTGATGAGGGTGAGGTCTGCGATGCCGGGCGCGCGGCGCATGTTGACTGGATTGCCCTCCGCTGTCAGTATTGGCCCGCCGGATACCACCGGCCTCGGCTCTCGCTGCTCATAGTCCATCGGCAGGCCATACTCCCTCGTCGACCACCACGGCGGCTTCTTGTTGGCCGCGCCGCCATTGTCTCGCGCGGCCATCTTGAGCAAGCCCTCTTTAGGCTTGCCACCCTCGCCTCCAGGTACCAAGGCGCTCTCCATTGTGTACGGTTGCCCGCGTTTTGCCTCGCAGAGCGCGGCGCCGAGATGAGCAACATCCAACGAGTTCATCGGAACAATTGGCATATGTCGTCCTCTTTAATGGTTTACTTCGTGGGTGCCCAGCGCCGTCACACTCTCTCGACGCTCGTGTACACCATGATGCGGTTCGTTCTACTACAATGCCCGCAACCCATGAACAGTGTCATAACTACAACCCGGAACGGATCGGTTTCGCGTTTGAGGGCCCTTCATCGCTCTGCTTTTTCGGCGGCAGCGTGTGGGCCGGGTGTGGGCGACATGGTGGCAGCCTCATGCAAGAAGGCTGGCCTTGAGTGGCAAATCGGCGATGGCCCGCAGCAGCACCTCGTGCGTCGCGCGCTGGTTGAACTGAAACGCGAGTGCGGCGGCGGTGTTGCCGTTTGCGTCGAGCGCCCCGATGGTGGCGCCTGCTTCGATGAGCATCTTGACACACGCGGTCGAGCCGCGCGCCGCGGCCCAATGCAGTGGGAAGCGGTCGCCGTCAGCGTCGCGCTTGTTGACGGAAAAGAGTTCCCTGAGCCGCGGGTCCTTTTCAAGCTCCGACGCGCGCTTTCGCTTCTCGATTTCGAACGCGCGCAGGAGACCGGCAAGTTCCTGTGGATTGCCCAGAGCGCAGCGCATCGAGACCGGGCCCTCCGTGCCCGTCATCTTCTTACTGTCTTGGCGAGGCGCTCCGTACTTGATGAGATCGCGGATTGCGGGCCGGTCACAATCGACTGCGAGCTCGCTAGGCGTACGCCCCTCCGCATCGCGCGCAGTCTTGTCCGCGCCGGCCTTGAGCAGCAGGTCGATGCACTCACGATGGCCGCGTGCCGCCGCCCAATGCAGCGGCGTGCGGTCGCCGTCAGCGTCGACCGTGTTCACGTCGTGGCCAAGGTTGAGCAGCTCCCTCACCTGCGACAACTGGTTGGAGGCGACGCACAACGAGAGGCCCTTCAACTCTCCCGTCACTTGCTTCGGGTCCTTGTGCTGCACCACGCTGGTGAGCGTTCTTGAGGTCAAGAGTACTGGGCGCCACGTGGAGTACGCGGTGTACGCGTTCATCATGCCGCCGATCGAACCGGTTTGGGACTTCCTAGCGCTCGTCCCACCCGTAGGCGGCGTCATCGACGACCTGCCGGTGGACGTGGATAGCTGGACTGACTGACCTGTGAATAGCGGGAGGGGGCGCTTGTCGAGGGCAAGCGGCGGCAGCGCGTCGGATCCGGTGGTCCGCTGACCAAGCCGCTGTCTCGCCGGCGAGTGAACTGTCGCCGCCGACTCCTCCGGAAGCGCGTCAAGGTCGCGCTCAGGGATTCCGTATGGAGGGTCGGTCGCTTGCTTCTCCTGGAGCAGGCCGGTCGGCGACTGGACCCTCGTGTTGATCATCATGCTAGCGCCCATGAGCATCATGTGCTTCTGCTCCTCGTACATGCTCCTTGGACGGCTATTCCCGTCGTCACTCTCTTCGCTCTCGTCGCTCTCATAGGACTGGATGAACATGGACGGCATACTTTCTTTGGAGCGTGCGCTCCCCAGGCTCTCTTTGGAGTTCGACCGGCTGATTCCATCCAATGAGATATCCGTATCATCCATGCTGTCTGTGGTCTGAATTCTGGATCGAGTTTCCTTGGGGTCGGTGTTGGGAACCTCTACACTGCTCTGGGCTCCCATGGTTGCACCTTTGGTCGGCGTATGGGCTCGAAGCGGAACGAGCGCTTCTTCGTACGAGATAGGCTACTCCTCCCCTCTCAGGTTCCTTCGTTGTTTCGGCACATTTAAATTACCAATTTAATTCACAAAACTTTGAACGCGTCCTTCTGGATACTTTCCTGGAAGCCACGCCCCTCCTCAACACCTTACATATCCGGATACGTGTAGTAGATTCCGGTGGCCGATCATCTGTGTCGGCTTTGAATCTTAGACGGGCGGACGCCAATGGTCGCGCAATCGAAGTTGGCCGTGCTTCAGTCCGAGTTCTTGGCCCGCACCTCGAAGCACTGGATCACAACCACCGGCACCCCGTGGCCGCCAGTGGCTGCAGCTTCGGCCGGGCGCGCTGCGAGCAGCACAGTGACCCCGGTCGGCACAGTGCTGCCCAATAGGAAGATGCTCAAGATGCTACGCCGCGCCATCACCTTCGCGACAGCACGCGTCACCTTCCCCAGGGTGGTTCGCACATCTGCGAAGGCCGCAGTCACGGGCTCAAGGGGCGTTGCGATCGCGACCAAGAGCATGGGCGCCGCGGCCAAGGCCGTCTCGTCGGTCGCCTCGGTTGGCGCCGTCAAGGGGGCCCAGGTTAGCGTTGCGATCGCGACCAAGAGCGGGGGCATGATTGTCGGGGTGGCCAAGGCCGTCTCGTCGATCACCTCACTTGGCGCCGCTAAGGGGGCGCGGATGAGCGCTGCGATCGCGACCAAGATCGTCTCGTCGGTCGCCTCGCTTGGCGCCACCAAGGGCGTACAGGTTAGCGCCGCGATCGCCACCAAGGGCTTGGGCCATAAGGTCGCGAGCCTCCTTGTCAGGGTGGGACCGCCCGCCTCGCGTCTCGCGCTCGTAGTGGCCGCGTACGCTGCGGAGGAGGCGGCGCGTAAGTGGGTTCCGAAGCTGCTGGTCGCGCGTGCACCCATGGCCGAGCTGCCCGAGCCTGCCGCCCGGTGGCTCTTTGCCATCGGTCCGGTGGTACCGGACGCCTCGTCGCCCCTGCTGACGTCGACAGTGCTCGCGCTGCTCGTGCTCGCGCTCGCGTTTGTGACGATGCTGGGACTCAAGGACCGGCTGCTTGGGCGCTCGAGTGCACTGACGCTGCTGGAGCCGGTGATGCCGCGCGATAGGATCACCGCGGAACACGCGGCCGTGCGCGATAGGGTCGCCATGGAGCACGACTCACGTGAGCACGCCGCTGTTGAGCCGATGCGTAGACGGATCGGGGGCGCACGAGCCAACGAGGAGCAGCAGGGGGAGCAGGAAGTTTCCGAGAAGAAGGTGCGATCCGTGCATGAAATGACCAAGGACTTCGAGCACAGGGCCAGCCCCACGCTCAAACGTGATACCCCTTCGCCCGAGCCGGCAGCGGCCAAGGCGGCGGCAGCGGCCAAGACGGCGGCCGAGGCTCAGGCTGCAGCGGCGGCCGAGGCCAAGGCGGCGGCCGAGGCCAAGGCGGCGGCCGAGGCCAAGGCGGCGGCCGAGGCTCAGGCTG
>ENA-UOUZ01000465-UOUZ01000465.1-mixed-culture-metagenome-genome-assembly--contig:-NODE-465-length-28534-cov-101.293690_pt1 | contig 28534 bp, 21 predicted proteins | sample MGYA00238154_ERZ761575 | MGnify/ENA primary metagenome ERZ761575 (study PRJEB28896, sample SAMN07631632) | mixed culture metagenome | isolation source: Freshwater growth medium | place: USA...
CCCGAGCATCGTGAGCGTGCAATCAGTGGCAGTCACCCGAGCATCGTGAGCGTGCAATCAGTGGCAGTCACCCGAGCATCGTGAGCGTGCCCGGCTCCGAGCGCCGATGGTAGCGCAACTCGGCCTTGAACGTATTATAGAGCGCAAGGTCCACCGCAGAGAAGGGGATGATGCCAATGAGGGAGGCGCCGAGGCCCTTGTACAAGGCGCCGAGGCCCTCCGCACGGACAGAGGAGCGAAGGCAGTGGCCGAGCCCCTCGTACGTGCCTGGAGTGGCCACCGCCAGGCGCGTCTTGGCCACCTGAGGAGGGAGTGTGAATGTGAATGTGTGTCTTGGCCACCTGAGGAGGGAGGCCATCAACGGCAATCAGAGGCCATCAACGGCAATCAGAGGCCATCAACGGCAATCAGAGACCATCAACGGCAATCAGAGACCATCAACGGCAATCAGAGGTCATCAACGGCAATCAGAGGCCATCAACGGCAATCAGAGGCCATCAACGGCAATCAGAGACCATCAACGGCAATCAGAGACCATCAACGGCAATCGGAGGGCATCAGAGGCAATTTGTGACCATCAGTGTCACTCAGGAACCATCAGCTGCACCTCTAAGGGGTAGATGGCCACGCACGACGCCGCGCCCGCGCACGCGCCCGCGAGCAACCGCTCAAAGACGCGAGGGTGGCGAGGGTCGACACAGAGAAGCATCTTCGCATGGTCGTACGTCCAAAACTTGACGCCGCTCTCGGGCATCACCTGCAATCAGTGGCAATTACAGGCGTTGAAGGCCATCACGCCGCTCTCGGGCATCACCTGCGCCCATCACGGCGCCCAATCGTGCCCATCACAGTGCCCATCAGTGGCGATCAGTGGCCATCGGCGGCCATTGCCTGCGACTCTAGTGGCAATCTGAGGCCAGCACCTCAGCGCGCACCTTGACCACATTGGCGGTGTTGCCTTGGAAGAAGGCGGGGAAGCCGCCTTGAGCGTAGATGGCGCGCAGGCCACCGACGACACCAATCGGTCGCTGCGGAGCCCACTTGATACCCACCTGCATCAGCATCTTGAGCCGATCGAGCGGCGCCGTCGCCGTGCGCGAGATCACGCCCGCGACAGCACCTGCGAGGAAGACCGCCTCGCTCGAAGCTGTGGTCGATTCCACCGTCGAGGAGTGGACCTGGCCCGGCTCCGCGCCGGTGTCGAGGCCGCCGCCGCGCGCGGCGAGCCACGACTCGAAGGCGGCGGCCACATCCACGCGCGGCAGGCGGTACACGAACGTGGCGAACTCATGCAGCCCGAGCTCGCCGCCCCGCTGACTGCCCTGGCCGTCGAGCTGGGCGAGGAACACGGCGATCTCGCGGTCAGAGGCTTGCACGCCGAGGCGCGAGAGCGACTCCTTGAGGTCGGCGAAGGCGATCGCGTCCGTCGAGATGCGCGCGAGCGTGCGCCGAGGCGTCAGTCGCGCGAACGAATCCATGATCTCGTCCTCTCGCCGCCGCACGTAGCCGAGCAGCTCGGCGTACTCCAAGACGCCATCGTCCGCGTCCTTGCCGGCCTCGGCAAAGATTTGGCGCACGGCGAGCATCGAGCTCGGCAGCCCGAGGCGCGCGAGCCCAAGCGAGAGGTCCTCGGCCGAGATCGCGCCGGACTGCGCGTCGTACCCGAGCTCCGTCCACACGTCCCGCACGCCGTCCGAGAGCCGTCGGCGGCCTATGCCACTCGATGGCCTCGGGCGGATGGCGCGCGGAGCGGCGCGGGTGCTGGTGCTGGTGCTGGTGGTGCTGGTGCTGGTGCTGCTGGTGCTGCTGGTGCTGCTGGCGCTGCTGCTGCTGCTGCTGCTGCTGTCGCCGCTGCTGCTGATGCGGTGGCTCGTCATTGCGAGTGGCGCGACGCACGTCGCTCAGGGCACGGGCTGCCGTGAAACACAACGAAGTCATGAAATGATATGACAAGACATACATGTATCCCGACCCCAAGTACACTGCCGTTCAGATGGCTCCCGACGAGTCGACGCACAGTTGAGTTGGACGGTTGGCTTCGCGAGGTTCATGGCGCCGAGGTCCTCCTCCGTACCCATTTCCTCGTCCGTGTCCGCGTCCGCGTCTACCGCTGCTGCCTCCACCCCTACGGCCAAGGCGGTCACGATGCCAGATGCGAACGTCACGGTACAGTCGACTCGCCGTCGGCGGCCGGCGACGGCCGCGGCGAATTTTGCGCCATCACGAATCACCAGCAAGTACCGCTGCGTCCCAGTCCACCTCCTAGGCGTCGAGGAGGATGAGCAGCCGCTGCCAAAGCCGCAGACGGTAGTGCCGCGCCCGAAGAGTGCAGCGCCGATTGATCGAGGCCCCGGTCGTTCTGCGCTGGCGCCCAAGCTCGAGCTCTTCCCTCCAAGCCCGCTGCACTACGCCGCCGGCAAACTGTACGATCGCAAGGAGCAGACGTACTATGAACTGAAGGGCATGCTCGATGGGAGTTTGGCGGCTGCGGCAGTCGCGTCCGTGCGTGCTCGCATCGAGGCGCGTGAGGCGGCCAAGGCGCAGGTTGCCGCCGCCGCCGCTGCCGCCGCCGCCGAAGCAGCGGCCGCAGCTGCAGGTGGCAAGCCCGCTCCGAAGAAAGGCAAGCCGACTCCCGATGAGATTGCCGCGGAGGCGGCCGCAGCGGAGGCGGCTGCGGTGGCAGCGAAGGCGAAGGCGGAGGCGGAGGCGGAGGCGGAGGCCGTGCAGGCCGCCGAGGACGCTCGCCAGGTTGCCGCGGCCAACGTCGACTGGCTCTCTCGATTGGAGGAGAAGGCCTTGCCGTTCGAGTGGACGCCGCTCATGTACGCTGCGTCGCACGGGGACGCGGAGAATGTGCGGCTGCTGATCGCGGCGGGCGCGAACGTGAACGTGAAGGATGCGAATGGGAGTACGCCCCTTCACAAAGCAGCTGCCGATGGCAAGGGCGACGGGCCGAAAAAGCTGCAACTGCTCAAGGGCGCGGGCGCCGACCTGCGGCAGGTGGATCGGCAGGGCATGTCGCCGCTGCACATCGCCGCGTCCAACGAGCGCCTCGAGAACATCACGATGCTTATGTCGCTCGGAGCGTCGCAATGGGCGAAGAACGGTCCCCTCCTCGACGGTGAGACGCCTCTCGAGATGGCGACTCAGACGGGCCTGCACGAGACCGTCCGCGTGCTGCGCGCCACCGAGGCCCGCCGCAAGGGGTGGGCCTCGGGGCACTCGGTGCTCATCCCGGCGCAGACGCCCTCCTGGGAGCCCGAGGCCTTCACAGCCAAGCGTATGAATGCCAAGGGGACATGGGACTCGATCGCCTTCGCACGTTACGTGCCGCCACCCGTCCCGAAGAGGTACACGCGCCACTCGAGCCGACCCATCGGCGCCTTTCTCTGAGAGAGTAGGCACGCCGCGCGCGTACGCTGGCGGCTTTTGCGTGCGGGTACGCGTAGGGCGACGAGGCATGATGTGAAGAGGCATGATGCGGATCTCAGGCCCATGGGTACAATTGTACTCTAGACGCCATACGGGGATCGACGTGCTGGAAAAGGCTGTCTCGTCGCGCTCGAGAGTGCAGCTGTGAGTCCTGCGCCGCGTATATGTAGAAATGCCACGTGGTAAAAGCCCGCGTTGACAATTACAAGTATCTGGGTAGTGGTTCACAGTTCGTCCTTGAGGCGGTGCGGCGCGGACTGGAAGCGCGTGCATGGTGGTCACGGGCGGGCGGTCCCACGTGGACCTCACGCTCAGCGTTCCGGCCGGGCTAGCGGGCTGCCTCATCGGGCGCGGTGGCGCGACGCTGCGTGGCCTCAAGGAGGCCACGGGGGTGTCCAAGATTCAGTTAGGGCAGCAGCCAGCAAATGGCTGGCGCTCTGTCAACCTCGGCGGTTCACAGACGAGTGTGGCCGAGGCCTACACAGAGGTGGCGCGCCTGCTACGCGCCGAGTCGCGGCTCGCGCCCGATGCACCCTGGTCCGTGCGTGTGATGTTAGAAACTGGCGCGGCCGGTGCACTCATCGGAAACGGCGGCAAGGAGATCCGAGCGCTGCGCGATGAGACCGGCGCGTCCATCGAAGTGGATCACCTGCAGGCGAGCGCCTCGGAGCGTATGGTGACGTGCGCAGGTGGGCCGGCAGAGACACAGCATGCAGTCCATGCTATCCTCGCACTCATCGCCAAGCGCCAGCACGCGCGTCATCACCACTTCCTGGCACAGTGGGCATTCGAGACGGACTACCTAGATCACTTTGAGACGCCGGCCGACGCGTTCGCTGATGTGATGCCGCTGCTGCGCTGCCGGGCGCTGGATGTGGCGGCCTCGACTCGTCGCGGCAGCTGCAGCAGCAACGGTGCCGACGACGACGACACCGCCGCGGCGGCCGCGCTGCAAGAGCTGTGGGTCTACGATCCATACTATTGCCAGGGTGCCGTTCGGAGGGCGCTTGTGGCGCTGGGATGTGCGTCCGGGCGCGTGCTCAACGAGAATGCAGACTTTTACGCGGCTGTGGAGGCGCGGCGCGTGCCAGCGCATGACCTTCTCCTCACCAACCCTCCCTATTCGGGAGACCACAAGGTGACGCGCCGCCGCTGATTGCACGCCGAGTGCACGCTGGTTGCACGCTGATTGCACGCTGATTGCACGCTGATTGCACGCTGATTGCATGTCATTTGCATGCCGATTGCATGCCGATTGCATGCCGATTGCATGCCGATTGCACGCTGATCGGCATTGAGTTGGCCCTGCATGGGTCCTGAATGGGCGCTGGATGCCTTTCCTAATATGGATGCCTTTCCTCAGGCGAAGCTGCTCCGCTACCTCGGAACGTGCGCGCCGCCCGTGCCGTTTCTGCTGCTGCTGCCCGCGTGGGTCGCGGGTACAGACTACTGGCGAGACTTCCTACGAACGCTCGCGACAGCGCGACAGCCGTTGGTCCGCGGGCGGCGCTCGCTCGAGCGGCGCGCGGGCGTCTTCTACGTATGCCCGAGACGGCGGTACGCCTTCGTTCATCCCGAGGGCACCGGCCACGCCGATGCGCCGTTCCACAGCATCTGGTTCTGTGGCGGCTGGCGTACGAACAAGGCGCGTAAGCGGGCCGTGCGCGCGCTCCGCCGCGCTGCGCGCGTGCCGCAGGCCCCCTCGGCCTCGGCAGGCGAGCGAGCGGGCGGTGCGGCGACTGCCGCCGAAGCAGCCGGTGCAGCCGAAGCAGGTGGAGCTGCAGCTGCGACGCCACGCATTGAGGTGTTCCGTGCGGCGCGCATGCTGCAGAAGCGCGGCTTTTTCCAGCCGGGGGCACTCGGCAAGCGAAGGAGGGTGGGTTAGCCTCGAGGACACAAACGCGATCCGGTGGTCTCCTGTGAGGCTAGCATAACACTGGGAACTGGTAAGTCGTCGGCTCGGCTCGGCTCCGGCGCGAGTGGCGCGAGTGCCAAAAACGGAAAGAAAACGAAACTGAACTCGTGTGTGAGGGACTCTTACCATAGCCTCCCTCGTCTCCGCGGTTGCGGTGTGGACTGCGTTGCGACGTCGACAGCAACATGCTCACCCGCGCGCAGCCGAGCTCGCTGTCCAATGCGGAGAGCCATGAGCATTTGCAGCGGCTGATCATTCAGAGTGATCGAGAGGTAAGCTTGTGCACACGTCCTCTAGAACACCTTCAACGAAGTGCGCCTTGAGCCTTGACCGCGTGCGCCCATGTTTGCGCTCGCAGCTGATCGCAGCAAATGTAGAGACGGAGCGATTGCGCATCCAGCTCCGGCAAGTGGCTACGGCAGCGACAACCCGCGTCAAGGCCTTGCAAATCGACCTGCAGTCCGAACTCAATTCGATGCAGGATGAATTGGGCATCGCGAGCCTGCAGAAGAGCATTCTCTGTCAGGAGCTGGAGCGCGAGGAAGAGCAGTGGCGCGAGGCGTTCCAGATCGAGCAGCTTCGGATTGCCGTGCGCATTCGCGTGCGGAACTCGCGCGGGTGCAGACGGGCGATGCACGACTGGTGCTCGTGGTCGCGGAATCGACAGCTCGTCTCTCAGTTGCTCCCCGAGAAGCGGGCGATGAGACAAGCGCTCGGCAGCTGGAAGGAGCTTCAGCGGTTTCGAGTGACCGCGCTCCGTACCATCACAAGCCTGCAGCGGCGTGGCGAGCGTCGCGCTCTGGCGAGCTGGATGGGGTTCACGTACCTGCGTTCGACGCGGCAGTCCGTGATAGCTCTGACGATAGTATCGTTTCGCCGTCGCCCCGAGAGGTTAGCACTCAACGCCTGGATACGTTTACTTGGACGCGATGCGACGAGGCTACGCCGAAGGCTCGTCGCATCCTTGCGCGCGTGGCAAGGCGGTGGTGTGCACCGCGCGTGGAGGAAATGGAACGCCGTCCGCCTCGCAGCTGAGAAGTGCAGGGCCGCGGCCAACTGCCTGCTGCAGAGCGGATGCAAACAAGCTCTGAACACCTGGCGCGCAACCATCTCGTCTCGGCACGGCCGCATGCGCAGGCGGCTGCGGGGTTGCCTCACAAGCCTCGCATCACTCGTAACACGCCGTGCGCTCAACAGCTGGATTGCGACATCCCGCAAAGAATCCCTCTTGGGTGTTGCGCTAGCAGGGTGGGTGCAGCGCGGCGAGCGCAGATCGCTGACAGCGTGGCGCAAGTTCGTGGATCATGCTCTTCATGGGCTCTGGATGGGTAAAGTGAAGGATGCACAGCTGCGGCGCGCAGTGGCTGCATGGGTGCAGCGCGGCGAGAGGCGCGCACTGAGCTCCTGGATTTACCTTATCGACGTCCGTTCGGAAGTGCGGCGCATCCTGGCGCACGCGATCGCCGCGTTCTGCCACCAGGGCATCCGACGGGCGCTCAACGCTTGGATGGCACACATGGATCGGCGGGCACGGGTGCGCCGAATGCTCATCTCAGCCATCTTGGAGTGGCAAGGGACTGGCAGCCGGCGAGCCTTTCACAGCTGGCGAGCTCGAGTTCTCGAGCGAGAGCAGCGCCGATCGTGGCTGCGTGGCTACCTCGCGAGCTTGGCACGCACGACGTTGCGTTGGGCGCTGAACAGCTGGACGGGCACGCTGTGGAATGCGACGCTTGAGGTACGTGCCACTCCGAGTGCAACGCTCGTCACGCGTGCGATCAGCGCATGGGTGCAGAGCGGCGAGAGGAGGGCGCTCAATTCCTGGCTTGAGTTCTTGCAACGGCTCGCCGCGATGCGCTTCATCTTGGCGCAATCCGTTGAGTCGCTACGCTGTCAGAATCTGCGACAGGCTGTGAGGAAGTGGACGGAGCGCGCAGTGAGCCGAAAGAGCACGCGCCACATGGTGCTCGCAGCTGTACTCGCATGGTGCGGGAGTGGCGCACGTCGTGCGCTCAAAAATTGGAAAGCGTGCACGAAAGGCATCACCCTCATCAACTATGCGCTCCTGGTGTGGATTCGACATGGGCAGCTTCGAGCCTTCGAATCATGGCTGTACTTCCTTCGAGCGCGGCTAGGAAGGCTCTCGAGGTCCACGGCATTGGTCTATCAGCCTCGCCTGCGGCTCGCTCTGAATGCGTGGACGATCCGCCTTCGAGCCATTACCTGCTTCCGGCGCAAGGTGCTCTTTGCCGTGCGCCGTTTCCAGCATGAGTGCAGGGCCGACACCTTATGGCACGCGTGCGCGAGCTGGAGGAGCTGGGCTCATGCGAGGTGCTCTCGAGCCCGCAATGCGCGCGACAGGCAGCTGCGGATCATGAAGCTCTCACTCTGCGTCTGGTTCCGAGTGCATGTGGCGAGTACGGTGGCGCAGCAGGCTCACCGCGTGCTGCAACGGAGATTGAACGAGCTCAAGGCGACCATCTCCTCGCAGCAGCTCGAGTTGTCGGACCTGCACGAGCTGCTCGCATCAGCGCGGGAAGCTGCGAGCTCGGCTGTGGTGCACGCGAGCAGCGCCATCGAGAGCGCCGACGAGCGCGTGTTTCGCAATGAGCGATCGATGGAGCTCAAGTGTAAGCAGATCGAGCTCGAGATCACCGGCCGGCTCGGCCAGGAATTCGAGGAGCGACGATCACGCCTCATCGAGGAGCACGAGCAAGCGATCGCACTTGCCAAGCAGCAATGGGAGACCGACGGTGTCGAATACGATCGAGACCGCGACCTCAACGTGAATGCCATGCGTCTCCGCCTCTACTCCGCGCAGGCCAATGCCTGCCTGACGCTCCTCGACAAGGAGCAGCAGAAGGACTCGCTTCTGTACGAGAGATTTGCAACGCCCACGCAGGCACTCCACAGCTTGATCGCACGGGGCCGACCCGTTCGGCAGGCAGGGAGCCCACGACCACGGCCCGGTCGGCACCCATCGTCGCCTTTTGTTGAATCGACTCACAAGGCTGCGGTGGGCAGACGCGAAGGCTGACGTGTGGGTTCACTCACTTCACCTCTGGCCATTGAAGATACTAGAGCAATCCCGAATCCGATCCGGTCGTCTAACCGTAGAGCGTAGTCCGTTCCGGGCTGTTCGGATAAACGGGTCGAGGATGTTCGGTGATGACTGACGGCGGTGGGTCGAGTGAGGGGCGTCTAGGGGCGTCGACGTGAGGTTCGATCTCCAAACGTGAGCGGTGAGGTTACTGGCTGGGGGGGGAACTCAACAAACGGTAACGATTCGAAATCACGAATGGAAACAGGAGAAAGCCGCCATCGGGCCCGGCTGTCCGCGTGTCATGCCGCATGTCATGTGTGTATCCGCCGCCCCGGAAGTGTCCGCCGTCGCGCGGATGATGAGGTGAGTGCGGCCGCTCCGCTGCTCGATCGATAATTTCACGCGGTTATATAGCGGCGTTACCGCCGTATCCGGAATGAATCCGCGCGCGCTCACGAAACCTCGATACACGGGACGCCCCGCACGCCCGATCGCGCACGATGCGTTTAGCACCCCCGAAAGCTAACACCATGCTTGGCCAACACGCAACACAACTCAGTACGTCTACGGCGTTACGGCCGAGTGAGAATCAGGCCGTGAGAGGGGCGAGAGTGCGAGGATGTGATCCTTGGGTATGCGGATTGCTGATTGCATGCTGCTGATTACAGGATCAGGGTGAGGTCCTTGGGCAGGCCTGCCTGCTTGCGCTTCGTGTCGCGCTGGCGCTCGGCGAGGAGCATCTGGTCCTTGGCCTCCTGGTCGAGCGCCACGTTCGATCTGAGCTGCAGTTTGCGCAGCGTCGGGTGTGTCGCCACGAGTCGCGTCATTACGCGTGCGGACCGCTCTCCAGCTCCGGTGCGGTCGAGTATAAGGTTCGTGAGGGTCGCGCGCGGCTTGGCAGCGAGCGCCGTGCCGATGGAAGCCACCCCCGCATCGCCGAGAGGGTTTTCGCTCAGGATGAGCGTCTGCAGATTCTCGCTCAGGTACACGAGCGCCGCGCAACCGTATGCGGCAGTCAGATCGAGATCTCGCCTGGTCAGATCGAGCGACTCCACACGGAGCAGCATGCCCAGTGACTTGGCCTCCTTCTCTTGCGCGGACCAGTTCGCAAGCAGCGCCTCGATGCCCATACTCCAAGCCTCGACTGCCTCGGCCGCGCTCACGGCTTCGTCAATCGCATGCAGCAAATTGGCGTTCAGATTGTAGTGTGCTGCTTCGCGCCCGGCGATGGCGGGTACCATCCCGCGAAGGAAACCGTCGGCTGCCTCTAGGGCAGCATCGCCCATGCCATCGCGCAGCAGCGACCATTCCTCCTTGCGTGCCGCAGAGACCTGCGACGAGAAGACGACGGGCGCAAGTCATGAGGCAACCAGAGGCGCACACTCAGAGTCCCAATCCATTTGGCACGTCAAGGAGGGGGGGGTCAAGGAAGGGGGGGCTATCCCTCAGGCACATCAGGGAGAGAGGAGCAATCCCTCAGGGGCATCAGGGATGCGGATTCGCACCTTAGACGAGACGACAAGGTGCTCGCACATGTCACGCACGAGCTTGCGCCGCTTCTCGATCGCTTGCTCGATCGTCTGCGCCGTCAGGTTGACCGAGAGCCCCACCGCCACCACAAGGACTTGGCCTTCGACACGCGTGTGCTTCACCTCAAAGCCCGCTAGGGGGGCGAAGACGATCTCACGCTCATGAGGGTACTGCGAGAGGAACCCAATCTCAGCGCCGCGGTCCACCATACCTTGCTGTATCTCAAAGACGAAGCCGGGGGTGAGCGCGGTGCTCGCGCCAGCACTTGAGCCCTGGGCGTAGCTGAGAGCGACCTCACGGTCGACGGTGGTCGACATGAAGGCGGCCTCGATGCCGCCGCGCACGCCGTACTCGTTCGCCTTCCAGAACTGCTCGGGCAACACCCGCCCGCTGATACCGCGGTAGACTTTGCATGCATAGGTTAGCTTCGAGAGCTTGACGATCGAAGAGTTGATGGCATGCATCGTGGTCGTGTACACGTTAGCCTTTGAGCGCGCGCGCTCGAAGGCGAAGTCGCCGCCGGCCGGTCCGCCCGCACCGCGCGGCGTGGAGAGGCTGCGCTGATACTCGGAGAAAACGGCCGGCGCGCACGTGAGCTCGAGCATTTGTTTGCGAAGGGCAGGGACGTCGGAGTTGACGCCGCGCAGCACCTGTGGAAAGGGAAGGGGGAAGCGTCATGAGCAGCGTCATGAGCAGCGTCGTCAACAGCAGGCAACCAGCGCACCGAATCGCACTTGAAGATGACGCACTTAAAGGCGCCATCAGAGGGCTCGGAGGCACTCATGCGCAATCAGAGGGCAATCAGAGGGCAACCAGAGGCAACCAGAGGGCAGTAGCGCACCGAGTTGTACTTGAAGAAGCAAGGGCCAGTGTACAGGCGCGCACCAAACGCTTCCTCGATGCGGAGCTCGGGTTCCTTGAGCTCGCGCAATCTCGCGTTGCGGGCACCGGTGGCGGCGGCGAGTGCATCGACGGCGAGCGGCTGCCGTTGGATGGAGACCTCCACCCCGCCGTCGCGCACCGCCGTCAGGTTTTTGGTCTCTTGTGGCCAGGCAGGCATGCCGCCCTGGTTGCCTTTCTTGGCACCGCCGTCGGGGCCCTGCTCGGGGCACGTGACGAAGCGCCACTCGATCGCACTCGTGGTGCGGATGCCGTAATTGCCCGCCGTGAACCACGCGTCCGCATCCGCGCGCTGCGTGTGCTCCTTGGCCATAGCCTCCCCGACGTTGGGATCGGGCGCGCCCACGATGGCCTCGAGGCCGCCGTAGAAGGTGGAGAGGCCGCCGTAAGAGAGCATGCCTGCCCCCTCCTGCAGGAACTTGGACTGCAGCTCGGCCCCTGTGTGCGCCTCATTCTTCTTGAGCTGCTCGATGCCACTCCACAGCTTCGTCGCGAGTCGTTCGAGAGCGCCGCCCTTGCCCAGCAAGTCGACGAGCGCCTTGCGCCCCGCGGCCGCGCCGCCACCCTTGGCGGCCAACTGCAGCACAAACTCGAGCTCGTTCACACGCCCTCCCCTCGAGCCTCCCCTCGAGCTTGTAGGCGCGAACCACGTCCACCCCTCGACATTCTCGCGGTGCGCAGAGAGCATCGCCTCAGCTAGCGTGTCATTCAAGCCGAGCGAGGCCAAGAAGGCACCAAGGGTCCAACTGTCGTGCTCCGCATCGTCTGCACCGCCGCCCGGGCTGGCGCTGCCACCCGCCTTACCGTCGCCGCGCCCGCCGCCGGCTCGGGAGGCCTCGAGCTTCGAGAGGTGTGCGTGCAGCTGGCTATGCTCGGCGGCCATCGCCTTGAGAACGTCCTCCTGTGCCTCCGCGCGCGCCTGCGCCAGTTCGAGCTCACCCTCGAGATCGCGAATCAGGGCCTGTGCAGCCGGGGGCCACGAGGCAAGCGCGCCGGAACTGACCGAGCGCCGAGCGCCCAAGCCAACGGGCGAGCCGCCGCCGCCAGCCACCGCCGCCGCCGCCAACGGCGCGCGGACGCTCTTCCGCTGAGGAGTACGCCCTGCCCCCGGCTCGTCGTCGTCCCGACCACTCTGGCTGAGGCTCTCGCGCTCGAGGCGCAGCACGTGCGCTTCCGCCTGCTTGAGTCGCTCGTACGCATGCTTCAGCTCCGCCTCCTTATCGCGCAGCTCCGCCTCCTTATCGCGCAGCTCCGCCTGGTGGGCCTGCTGCATCGCCTGGATGGCCTGGAGTTGCTCACGCGATCCCTCGTGCGCCAGGCGTGGCGGCGTCGGCGCCGCCGAAGCGAACGGCGCCGACCGGTACGAATCGGGCGCGAACCCATCGCTGCGCGCGCGCTGCAGCGCCAGGCTTCCTTGCGGCACCTCGAACGCCATGCCGCCGCCACCACCTCCGACACGCTGCTGTGGCACCAGCACGTCGAACGACATGCCGCCGCTGCCGAAGCCCCCACCGCCACCCGCACGCGGCGGCGGCGGCGCAAACACCTCGAAGGGCTTGCCGCCGCCGGCGCCGCCGTTGACGGCGGCACCGGCACGAGCGCCGGCACCGGCGGCCGCCGCGGCGCGCGCAGCCGCCTGCTGAGATTTGGGAACTTGAACGATGGTCGAGTCCGCCTCGTCGAGGGCGCGCAGCCGCGCAGCGCCCGATCGCGGCGTCATCTGGTGCACCACTCGGTTGTACTCCGACGCGTCGATCGCGCCCGCCTCGAGCAGCTCCTCGGCGGTGCGACCGCGGCTCACGTTTAGTTTGGGTGCGCCGATGTCATACGTGCCCGTCAGGGTGCCGGTCATCGTGCCCATCATGTCGATGTTGCAGCTGGCCGAGGCGCCTGGAGGTCCGAAGAAGTCCAGGCCATCTCCACCATTTAGGATCGCGAGCGCCATGGCGCGGCCCACCTCTGCATCGCTCGCAGCATTGGTCACGGTCGCAGTGACTGTATTCGTGGCTGGACGCTTATCGGCGCGCTCCTTTTGGCGCGCTTGGCGCCGTGCAGAGAGGTTGCCCGCGCGGCTCGACGACTCGCGGGGAGGCATATCGGCTGCCTTGTCTTTGCGGCCGCTCGACGACTTGGGCGACGGCTTTGAGGCCGCAGATGAGCCTTTGGGCATTAGCGATCCGCCCAATTCCAGAGACGCATGCCGCATGTTATGTTTTGCCGAAATCTGCGCGCGCAAAAGACCTCTTCAGACGTCTTCGTTAACGGCGTGTGAACACACGCGCCTCTACGCAAAGTTCCCTCGCCGCGCACGAGCCATGGCGGACTCGGCGTACTCGTTCTCGCTCACGACCTTCAGCCCCTCGGGCAAGCTCGTCCAGATCGAGTATGCGCTCGCCGCCGTTGCCTCGGGCGCCACGTCCCTGGGCGTCAAGGCGAAGAACGGCGTCGTGATCGCGACCGAGAAGAAGTTGCCGTCTATCCTGATCGACGAGTCGAGCGTGATGAAGATCCTGATGCTGACGGAGAACATCGCGATGGTCTACTCGGGAATGGGGCCCGACTTCCGCGTGCTAACCCGCAAGGGGCGCAAGGCGGCGCAGACCTACTACAACGTGTACCGCGAGGTGATCCCGGTGGCTATGCTTGTGCGCGAAATTGCAGCGGTGATGCAGGAGTTCACGCAGCGCGGCGGCGTGCGCCCCTTTGGCGTCTCCGTACTGCTCGCGGGCTTCGACCACAGCGGGCCGCAGCTCTTCCAGATCGACCCGAGCGGCTCGTACTTTGCGTGGAAGGCATCGGCCATTGGCAAGCACATGGTGAACGCGAAGACCTTTCTTGAGAAACGGTACAATGACGATCTCGAGCTGGAGGACGCGGTGCACACCGCCCTGCTCACGCTCAAGGAGGGCTTCGAGGGCGCCATGGATCACACCAACATCGAGGTGGGCATCGTGGGCGCCGACAAGGTTTTTAAGGTGCTCACCCCCGCTGAGATCAAGGACTATCTGGGCGAGGTCGAGTGAGGTGGCGGCACGAGGAGTGAGGAGGAGGCGTGACGGCAAGGTGCACGGGGGGCGAGCTCAGCATGCGAGCGGGCGCGAGCAGGGGGCGGACGTTGCCGCCTGGTGCCCTGTGTGCGTATAACAACGCCGCTTCATTAACCGTGTGACGCCCGCCGTGACCGCGTGTCACGCGGGGCCGGCGGCACCGCCGCTCGCCGGTCACACACCTGCACCCCGCGACACGCGCGACGTCCGAAGACCGACGCGCTAGGTCTCGTACCGGCGGCAGCCGCTAGGCCGGGCCGCCGCGCCTGGGCGCGCGCGCGCGCGCCGCGCGCGGTACCCAATTGGCGGTACCCGTGTATTCCTGGGCGCGATACGTCGTAGCGGTGGGTACTGCTCAACTGCTGCTGACCTGCTGACATCAACACAACGCGCGCACACACTCCGGACCCCCAAGCACGAGGGCCACGGTCACTATGGACGGAGGTGTGGCCGACGCAGCCCATGCTAACACACCCGTATGAACACAGGCCGTTAATCGGCGGAGCTTGGGGGAAGAGAGAGCGCCAGTATGTGCCTCGCGAACCTCCGCGCGGGTACGCGTCGTAGGTACGCGGATGCACAGCGGAGCCGGAGGTAAGCCACACACGGTCAGCTAGCTTGGGCCTATAGGTATTTGGCTACCAAAGGAGCCAAGGTCGCTAGGTCGGTACTATCTTCATGTCTCTTTTGCAGTTTTGCTTTTCTAGGGACACTTCGGTGTGAACATGGCTCCGCACGAGCACTTTCCCAAACCTTATCCTCGGTCCCGTGTGTCCTGTGTGTCCCGGCTCCCCCCGGTGTCTTTTTACCGTGACCGACCTTCGTTGAAGCGGCTGAAGGCTCACTGCAGACGACCGCGAGATTCGTCAACTTTTGGGGGGCCGCGGCTCGGGCGACGTGATCGGGCACCATGGGCGACGCGTCGAGCGATCTCGCCAAGCTGTCCCCGCTGGAGAATATTGGCATCGGAGTCAGTGCAGGCACCATCGAAGTGTGCATTCTCCAGCCCATGCTGTACTGCAAGAACGCCACTCAGCAGGGGCTGCCGTTCACCCTCAATCCAGCCGTTCTGTACCGGGGGCTCACGATGTCGATCATGAACATGTCCATCCTGACGGGCGCACAATTTCCACTCACGGGTGCGGTTTCCCGCGCTATCACCGGTGGCGAGAGTCGGGGACTCTCGCCCAAGGAGCAGATTGGCGCTGGCTTTGTTGGCGGAGCCCTTTCAGGCTTCTTGTGCGCGCCAATGGAGTTGGTTATGATTCAGCAGCAGCGGAACGGAGGCGGGCTCCTTAGTACAGGCGGCCGCATAGTGAGCGATCACGGAGTGATGACCCTCTTCCGCGGCCTCTTCACCTCCTGCGGCCGGGAGGGTCTCTTTACTGCTGGATACCTTGGCGCGGCGCCCGTCATCGCTGAGGAAATACGGGAGCGATTCGGCATCGAGGGCAAGTTTGGAAGCTTCCTTGGTGCGTGCTGCGCCGGCTTGGTCGCGGCCACGCTCAGCCACCCGCTCGATACCGTCAAGACGTGCCTCCAAGGTGACGTGGCACAGGAGAAGTTCCGAAGCATGCCCGACACGGTCACGACCCTCTACCAGGAAGGCGGGATGGCGCGATTCTTCAAAGGATGGTCATGGAGGACGGGCCGGATGATCTGCGCGATCTGGATCATGGGCCAGTGCAAGGACCGCCTCGCGCCCCTCTTCTACCCGCACCACTTTCCTCCCAAGAAGCAGCCGATCTGACCTCAGACATGCACTTTCGCGCTCCAGAATAGAGTATATTGCGCTAAAGACATAGCGAAGCTCACGACAAGCTCCAGCTCGTCGTATACAGCTCGTTGGGAAGGGATCAATGCTTGCGCCGGCCTCTCCATCCCATTCCTATTTTCAAATGCGCTCTCGCGCGATGGAAGAGTGAGCCGAGATGATTGCCGAGATCATGACCGAGCTCCACTTGCCAGTTAGTCGTCCTTCGATTCTCCGACAAATCTCCGACAAAGGTTAACCGCGGACGGCCAAGCGGAGGGTGTCCGGCCGATGTACCTCAGAGTACTCCTTAGAGTTGCCTCTCGTGAAGCATGTGTGAAGATCTGTTCGCCAACTGCTACCCGCATCTTCGGCCCGGGCGGGGAGAGGTCGAGAGGTGTTCTTCGTGCATGTTGCTGCTCTGGGTGGGGGTTGCGGGCGTCTTTCCATATAAGGTATGTGCACTCAGTTGAGGCTTAGACCTTACTCCTTAGTGCAGTGCGCACGCCTAATATTAGACCCGGGGTACCCCCCGGGTCATCTCAAGACCCCGGGGCCGAGCACCCACGAGCCTGCGGACGTGTCCGAGAAGATCCTCGGTCCCATCTCCCTGATTGCCGCCCGCCCCGCCGCAATTGACTCCTCCGAAGGCAAAGGGAGCACGAGGCCCTCAAACCGGTTCTCGTCCGTGGCGCGCACGAGCTCGGCAAGGTCGTAGAAACCGCCGGGTGGCAGTGTGAAGCGGGCATGCTGCTGCAGCTCGACGCCGCAAGTGGCCGCCGCGAGCACGGAGAGAACGTTCGAATCGCCCGGTATGAGCACGACGTCCTCGCCCGAGTAGCACGTCTCGATCTTAAGGATCGTGTTGCGCAGCCGCGTGAAGACCTCGTTGAGCGAGTCGTTCGGTGTCCCATCATCGTTCGGTTCCGGAACATCGTCCATCGCATCGAGTTCACGCATGCGTGCGAGCGCTTGGGTCAAGGGGGTGCCGTCGAGCACGCCTAGCCCGCGCGCCTCGAGCCAGCGGAATTCAGGCTCCATACGAGCCCTTGGGACTGTGAGCAAGCTCGCCACAATCTCAGCAGTCTGTGTGGCTCGGGCGCCATTGTCGTAGAAGACGATCGGGCTGGTGATGCCTCGTGCCTGAAGCTCGCTGACAGTTTGACGAACCTGCTCACGGCCTCTGTCCGTCAGTCCGCGATCCGACACGCCCTTGTTGATAGGATTCGAATCCACGAGCCCTGCAGCCTCGAACGTGGTCTCGCCCGGTCGCAAGAGAATGTAGTGATTGCGGAGGCGTCCAAACCGTTCATCAATGAGCCGAGGCATCGCCATGGCAGCCGCCGGCCATCGGCACTGGAGTACCAGCGGGATGGTGTGAAGTAGCAGCGCCCGACGCGTCGTTGGTGCTGGCATGCGCGAAAGTGCGGATAACGAGGCGCTTGCTCAGATCGGGTTTCGTCGTCACGAAATTTTGACAATGCGCATACTACGGCACACAGCGGAACACGAGGACAATGTTTATGACGTGCACTAATCTCCCTCAATCTCCGAAGCGGATTGAGAGATGAGGTCGTCCTTGGTCACTGCCCATGTTCCTCCTCTGTGCCGCATCGGGCTTCCACGCCCCACGACTAAGTCCAGCGCCACAATTTTACGGAGTTCGTGCATCGGCGGCACCGCTCCTTCGGCTCGCCGATTCCGACCCTGAGGTCGCCGCCACCTTTGACTCGCCACCACCTGTGGACGCCGCCTCCTCGCTGCTGGACAAGCTCCCGGTTGTCGCTGCGGTCGGCACGCTAGCCACGACGCTGCTGCACTCGCCAGCGTTTGCCACCTTCGCAGCGCAGTGGCAGGCCATTGGCGCGAGTGGCGTGAGCGGCGACGGCTTCTGGGCGCCCTTCCAATTCTGGCTCTTTTTCGCGGCGATGCACCCGCTGCTTCAGCCGGCGCTGTGGATCAGCGAGGTGCTGCATGGCTCGCCGGGCCCGCAGATTGCAGAGCTGTTACCGGTGACGTTCCTGCTCGGCAACGTTGTTGTCATCGGTGCGCTCGCGAAGCTGCCGCAGGCGCGGACGGCCCTCAACGTGGCCTTAATTGGTCTCTTCATTAACTACGTGGGTACTGGCCTGGAGGGCACCAACGGGCTTGGAGATTACAATCTGGCGCTGGACGACGGGATCAAGGGATGCCCGACGTACGAGCAGGTGCGCCAGCCCACGATGGCGTCCTTTGACAAGACCAAGTACACTGGGCGCTGGTACGAGCACGCATTCCACGACTACACCCAATTCAAGGACACGTACGACGTCACTCTGGATATTGAGCTGTCGTCCGACAAGGTCAGATGAGCGCGCCAGCGCCGCGCGCGAGCTGCTCGCCTCCAATCGTATGAGCCCTTAGCCTCCACCATATGTCCCTCACTCTCGTCCCTCACTCTCGTCCCTCCCCCTTGCGAGTACCCTCCGACGTGTCAGACGCGCTGGCTCGATGACTTTAGTCTGCGCGGCCCTGCGCCCCTCGCCGCGCCGCGTTCTTGGGACAAGTCGCCCGTGGCCAACGGCGCGCACTACTTTCTGTACGGGCAGTTCGAGCCGGCACAGCCGGGCGTGCTCAGGGAGAGTGGCTTCGGCGTCACCTTTCCCAATTTCATCGTCGACGTCCAATCCGACGCGAGTGGAGCATATTCTGAGGCGATCCAGTTCCAGTGCCTCGAGCGTGGCGGGGTGCGCATCTTTGAGGGCATCAATTTCCTCTCACGCTCGCCCACGATGGCGCCTGCACAGCTCGACGCCATGTTCGCGCGCGCCGCGGCCGCGGGCATGGCGCCATACGGAGCGACACCCGAGCAGATGCACCTCGTCCCGCACCGGCTAACCGACGCCCCCCCGCTTGAGAATTCGTGGCAGCGCATGTGGGCAGCCTCGCCACTGCCAAGCCTGCTCGAGCTGCTCGAGGAGAGCTCGCACTCGAGCTTCGAGGACACGTCACTTGGCCGCGACGTGAGCAAGCTCGTCGAGTGAGCGCGAGCGCAGAGCGGCGTCGGGGGCTTTGCCGCCGCGCCGCTTCGTTCTACATTGATTCTCCATTCCGCCCAACCGCTGTCAGCGAATCGCGCAGGCCGCGGAGACAGCGCCCCGGGACGACCTCCAGCTCCACTGCTCACGTCGCCTGTGGCGCCGCGCGTCCGAGTGGCGTCATGGCGGATCGCACGAATTTGATCGTATGGTTAGCTCAACATCGATCGTTGAAGGTTGAACACGCACGCCAATCCGGCGGTGCGGGGCGCGCGAGATACGGGATGTATATTACGATCTAGAAATATTTTACTAGGTTCGAGAACAACCTTCAACCTGCGGTGACCGGTGTGCGCTGTGCCTGTGGAGGCCGCGCGCCCGCGGCACGTGTGCGGCCCGCCGGGCGGGAGCGGGGTGAGGCGGGAGCGCGGTCCGGGCGTCGCCAGCACGGCTCGCCGATCGCAAACGCGCGCTAAAAATATCAATACACATTCGCCTAGAACTGAAGTGTCAGGGAAGCCGCACGCACCGTCGCGCGGAGAAACGCGTCGCTAGACCAGACGGGCGTCACGCACGCACGAACCTTCGTGCTCCGCTCGGCTGTGGAGCGGGACGCGTCTCGCACCCACGGGCTCGCACCGCGACGGCAAGCGCAGTGGCGTATCGTCGTGTGGCGTTCGTGTCAGCCTCCCTCATGATGCGCTCGGCAACCAAGCCGCTGCTGCGCCATTACACTAGATCGCGAGGAGCTCCCCGATGATCTCCACTCGGAGATAACTTGTTCGAAGATCGACTCTGCTGTGGGCGTGAATACGACACGGTATAGTCCCGAGGAGAATCCCGCGGAGACGGCATGGAGCTATATCGCTGCGCCAGCACGCACCAGAGGAAACCGCCACCCACCACCAAGACGCTCATCACGCAAGACGCGATCACCACGTCCAGCCAGAACCGAGCCTCGTCCACCGCAGGGCTCGTCACCATCACGTAGAGCGTCGCGCCGGATGACGAGCGGCGGCTCTCTGCGAGCTCGGCTGCGCTATCGCTGCGAAAGTAGCAGCCGCTCGTCGCTAGCACCTGCGAGTACACGAAGCCATGACAGTCCGCCACACGCTCGCAGGCCGTGATGCAGTCCGTCGGTATAATAGCGTTGGCAGCGAGAGGCACCGCAAAGTTGTGGCCGCTTGAGGCATCGTAGCCCTCAAATATTTCCCATCGTGCGATGACCTTCGACGGCAGCAAATGAAGCAGCGGCAGAATTAGCGACGCCTTACGGCGCATGGGCGGGCGTCCACCGACGATGAAAGTCGGCACCGTTGTGAGAGCTTCTCGTGTCCGACGCTCGAAGCCGACAGTGTTTGGCTCGTTTTGCGTGAACGAAAAAGCGATAGATTCGATTCGAAGACTGTCACATTCGGCGGTTAGTGCAATAACGGCATTTCACACTCATTTCACAGCGATTCCTTGCCCGGCGAGTTCGGATGGCGACCTTGGTGCTGGCAGTAGGCCTCGTCACGCTGCCGTGGAGCCATCCAGTATCGCACGCGCGGCCCGTCGTGGCGTCAACGGTCCTTCGGCGTTGGCCTGTCGTCGTCGCCGCCGCCGACGTCGCCACAGAGCTGCCGCCGCCGCGGCCTTGGCCAGTGATTGCGAGCGCGGGCCAGTACCTGCAGGTGCAAATCTTCCGGCCGCTGCTCATGAACGCGCTCATTGCGTACTCGATCATCTCACGCCATGGATCGGGATCACCTACTCGATCGCAGCAGAAGAAGGCTGAGTATGAGGAGAACGGATCGCGCATCACCTGGGTAGGCGCGTGGGTGAACCTTTTTCTGGGCGTCTTCAAGGCGTTCGCAGGGGTATACGGCCACTCGACCGCCATGATCGCGGACGCGGGCCACACCTTTTCCGACCTCTTCTCGGACGGTCTCACGCTGCTCTCCGTGCGCATGTCCTCGCTGCCCGCGGATGTCGACCACCCATACGGTCATGGCAGGTTTGAGTCGGTAGGCTCGCTCGCCATCGGCACGTTGCTCATGGGCGTCGGCGGCTCGTTTGGCGCGTCCGCCATCGCCGCGCTCCGCGCCCCAGCCGTCGCGCCGCTCGGCAGCGTCGCGCTCTGGGCGGCCATCGTCTCTGTGGTCTCTAAGGAGGCACTTTACCAGGCGACCGCGGCGGTCGGGCGGCGAGTTCGCTCTCCCGTGCTGCTGGCGAACGCGTGGCACCACCGCTCGGATGCGCTCTCGTCGGTGGTCGCCGTCGTCGGCATCGGCGGCTCGATGATCGGCTGGCGTGTCCTCGACCCTCTAGCTGGCTTGCTCGTCGGCCTCATGGTCGCATGGATGGGCCTCAGGATTAGCCTCGAGGCCCTCGCGCAACTCACCGACACGTCGGACTACGGCGTGATGCAGGCGGCGGGCGACGCGGCGCGCGCCGTCGTGGGTGTCGAGCACGTGGACCAGGTGCGCTCGCGCACGATGGGGGGCTCGTCGCTCATCGACCTCGCCATCCGGGTCGACCCACGTCTCTCGGCCTCGTCCGCCCATCGGCTCGCGGAGGAGGCGCGGCTCGCCGTGCTCAAGGAGGTACCCGAGGTCTCGGAGGTGCTCGTGCACGTGGATACGTCGCCGCACGACGTCTCGTGCCCGCTGCAGACCTCGCGGCTCGCCGAGACGCGCCCTCACCATGTGGTCGAAGAGGACGTCGCTGCAAAGCTCTGTGAGCTGCCCGAGGTGATCGAGGTCTCGCGCGTCGACGTCTTCTACCTTCCCGCGGGCCTGGCCGTCGAAGCTCACGTGCGCATGCACGAGCACCTCACCGTGACCGAGCTGCGTGCGGTCGCCAAGACAGGGCGCCAGCGGCTGCTCGCCACGTCGCCCGACCTGACCGACGCCGCCGTCTCCCTCGATCTCTCCGAACGCTGGGATCCATCCGAGGGTGAGGGGGCGGCGGCGCTCGGGGCGGCGCTCGGGGCGGAACCTCCCGAGGAAAGTTTGGAATGCGCGCCTGCGGAGCCGCCGGTGCCCACCCTATAGCGCCGCGACGTGCGCCACCTTCTTCAGAGCTCTATCGTTGCGGAGGTCTATGGTGCATACGTCTGGTCACAGAATTCGAATCAAGGAAGAGGATGCCAGACGGCGGCGCGAGCACCCTGCCGAAGGACTCGGGCTGTACCACTCATCCTAATGTTGGGCGTGAAGAAGCTTTCCTAATATGGCGCGTGCGGGCTTCCTAATCTGGGGGGCGTGCGGGGCTTCCTCACCCGCATGCACGCATGCTGTTGGACAGTGGCTCTCTCTCTCTGATCTGCGGTCTGAATGATCTCCCATGGAACTCCATACCGCATGTGGCATGATCTCATGAGCGCCCGCCTAACCCGAACCCGAACCCGAACCCAATCTTATGGGCGCCCGCAAAACGTGGACCTAACGTGGACCGTCGGCACGGAGACGCCTTGCGCGGACCTCGGCAGACGGCAGCACGGAACCCTGCCACCTCGTGCGGACCTCGCGCGGACGCCCGTCCCGGGCCTCGCGCCCTGCAGCTTGCTCGGGTATTGCTCGGGGATCGCAAGTGTCGCCGCACGCTTCGCCTGGTGCTGGTCGGGCGCGAGGAGGCAGTGGCGCGCGAGGCTAGCGGCCGAGTAACGGCCGAGGCGGGCGCCGGCCTGCCGCCCGGTCGCCGCCGACGGTCCCGATCGAGTTTGGCGGCCGCGGGGCGGCTGTTGGAGTTGCCGTTGGCCCCCCGCCAATCGGCGGCGCGCCCACGGATCGCACCCGCCCGCCCTGGAGCGTGGTTAGAGCGTGGTCCGTGGACCGGACAGGCCGCGAGCCAAAGGCAGCCTCGTAGCCGCTGTTCTCTTGGACGCGGCTTGACCGCGGCGTCCACGCGTCCTGAAACACATTTCTCTCTCTATCAGATTGTTCATTCACACATTGCACGCGACACCCACACTACGGTCACGCCATGGCTCGGCCTACAAAGCGCACACACAATGCTCATACCGACCCCGGGAGACTCGATGCGACAGTCCGAGCGCAACACATGCATCGTGCATAGGGGACGCACGCGACTCGCCGGTCGCCCGCGCGCGTACAATGCCTCGCCGCGAAGGCGTGCAGCACGAGAGCGCTCGTGTGGAGCGTCCACAAGCCGGGTCTAAAGAGAATCCTGCCCGAGAGACCCCTCCCCCGAAGGTCACAAGCACGCATATTGCTGCATGTCGCTTCACCAACTCGCCGTCGAGCAGCCAAGCCGCCAGCCCTCGCAGCACCGAGAGCGCGAGGGAGATGATTTTATTAGCAGCAGCCTCCCTTTTTCTTGCCACCGGCGGCAGGCTCGAGGACGATGCGCGAACCGCCAGGCACACCCGGCTTGTTGTCGCCCGTCGGGTCGAGCGTCTTGCGGGTCACGATGCGGTAGATCTCGATCAGGATCGTCTCGAACGCCACGTCGACGTTGGTCGAGTCCATCGCAGAGGTCTCGATGAACGCAAGGTTGTTCTGCTCGGCGAAGCTCTTGGCGTCGTCCGTGATCACAGCCTGCGCGAACGGCGAGGCACGGGTCAAGAGGCGTAGGGAGCGAATCACGCGATGGGAGAAGAGGCACGTGGCATGCGTGGGCGTCGCGCTAGGAAGAGACCCCAAAGGAGTGCGCCGCACATCCCCACATGAGTGCAGACCCCATAGGAGTGCTCAGAAGAGATCCCACAGGAGTGCGCCGCACGTTCGGCCACAGGGCAAACACCAAGGCGTGGCCGCCCGCTGCCACGGCTACAGCAAACGCCGCCGCGACGATGAGAGAGGAGTCCGCCGATTACTACTCATGGTTCGAAACGCCGCCGCCGTGTGAGGGGCGGCGTCACATACAGGCGGTGCACCGCCCTGAACCAGCCGCCTCTGTACCAGCCGCCTCACGCCCAGTGTCCGTCTCGCGGGCGCAACCTCGCGGGCGTGTTCGCACCTGCAAGTGCTTGAGATCGCACTTGTTGCCCACGAGCATCACCACGATCGACGGGTCCGCGTGCGTGCGCAGCTCCTTGAGCCACCTCTCCACATTCTCAAACGTCAGCCGCTTCGAGATGTCGTACACCAGGAGCGCACCGACCGCGCCGCGGTAGTACGCCGAGGTGATGGCGCGGTAGCGTTCCTGGCCAGCTGCGCGCGCGGGCAGAGAGGCGGAGCGGAGGACGAGCTTAGCCAGGCATGCGCCCAAGCCCCGCTCGCGCGGCCGCCGCACTGCCCGGCAGAGCCCCGCCAACGCAGGACGAGCGGCAGCGGCAGCAGCAGCGGCAGCGCACCAGTATCCCAGATCTGTGCCTTAATGATCTTGCCATCGTGCGAGATGCTGCGCGTCGCAAACTCGACGCCAATCGTCGACTTGGAGTCGAGGTGGAACTCGTTCCGCGTGAATCGGCTGAGCAGGTTGGACTTGCCGACGCCAGAGTCACCGATGATCACAACTGCGCAGCAAGAGCATTCGTGGTCAGCCGGCACCAGCACGCAGGCAACGCGTCGGCGGCGGGCGGCGCGCACCTTTGAAGAGGTAGTCGTAGTCGTCATCCGGCCGCGGTGCAGTGCCTGACGGTGCGCGGGACAGGGCAGCTGTGAGACCAGGCGACAGCAGCAGCAGAGCAGCCACACACACTCGCGTCGCTGACTGGAAGCTGCTGCTCGGCTGCAACTCCGGTCCGGGGCGCAGTGCTGCTCAGCTGATTGCGGAGGCTACTGCACGGTCGGAGCGCAATCGCGTGCGCAGCGGTGGTCGCGGCGCTCCTCACCCGCCATTGTGCTGATTCAGAAAAGAACGCAAGCAGCGCAGTGCAGCGGCTTCCTCTGAGCGGGTGCATTCACACGAAGATGTGCTGACCATTTTCGTGAACACTGGCACGGCGCGAGAAGTTGAGGGTCGAGTCGTGAGTCCGGCAATTCAAACACACGAGCTGGCCTCCCAAAATTGGCTATAGGAATAGGAGCGGTCGCCCACAGTTCAAGTTCTTTTTTGAACTTGAACTTCAAGAATTCAAGTTCATGTCAAGAGAGAACTTTGTAACTTACTAAGCTACCTACACATTGGCAGGACCCCCTGAGTTGCGGTGGGGGAATTTCATGTCAAGTTCAAGTTCAAGTTCAAGTTCAAGTTCAAGTTTCTATCTGTACTCTGAGGGCACGCAGGCTAGTACCCTGTGGCGTGTCTCCTCCTGGTCTCCTTCCCGCTCGTGCTCCTTCCGTTGTGTCTCATCTTCTCCGTCGACTCACTCACCCCCACTGCAACACTTTAACACTGCTAGCCTCGAGAGCACTTTCGATAGGCTTCCGTTAGGTTGTCTGTTGTTTATGTTCTAGAAACTTGAACTTCATCTTGAACTTCGCCCACAGGACACCCTGCGACATTGAGCCGACATTCATACCATCGCTGTGGGTGCACTTCTGCTTTGCTTTGACGGTGGGAAGGTGGAGTGATGTTTTGTTGTTTTCACGGCGCGCTCACGAGACATGAACTTTTTGAGGGGCAAACGGAAACGCGACGAAATAACGCGAAACACGGTCATTGAAGTTACGGTATTGATACTGAATGATATCTAGTATTGAAATCCATAAATCGGTCTTTTCTTTTACATGTATTGACAAGGGTTTATTGAAAAACCGCCTCGTGCAATATAACCGCGAAACACATCTCTAAAATTGACTCTAAAAGTCAAGTCAAGAAAAGTCTAAACATAAACAACAGACAGCCGTACGAAGCCTATCGATTGTAGTTCTGAGGCAAGCAGTGGTGGAAGGGCTGGCCGGAGATGACGGTAGGATTTGTACGTGTCTTGCCTCTTGACGTGTGCCTCAAGTCAAGTCAAGTCTATACATAAACAACAGACAACCATACGGAAGCCTATCGAATGTGCTCCGGTAGCCAGCAGTGGTGGATGGGAGTGGGCGGAGATGACTTGACTTGACTTAGACTTGACTTGACTTGACTTGACTAGTCTTGAGTTTCTCCTCCCAAATGCCGATGCTCCCAGGCTCGACGTCCGCACCTGAGCCGCCGTCGCTGCTTCCGACTCCTGCTAGCAGCGCATGCTGCACGGGCGACGCTGGAACGTCGGGACGGCCCTCATCAGCGCCCGCCAGCGCTGCGAGGTCCATGGGCCAGGGCAACGGCACGACGACGCAACACCGGACTGAACCGTCCAACGTCTACGTGCCCACCTCGGACGCGAGCCACCGCGCACCACCTGTGCTGCGAATGGCGATCATCGGACCTGCGGCCAGCCAGCAGACGCTGCAGCGCCTAAGGCACCAAGAGGGGTTGGTGCTCGTGAGGCGAACAGCCAGCGCCCCGAGCCTGAACCCGAGCCTCCAAAAGGGCGCGCGGCCGCCGGCGCACCGCGCGGCCCCTCGCAACATGAGTGGTACCCGTACCTCGGTGGCATCAAATGGGCTGTCGGTTGCTGGGCACGCGTGCACTATGACGGTTGGAACGGTCGCATCAACGGTCGCGATGCCCGGAGGCGGATCGAGCCTGCCGCCCAAGCAGATGGCGCCTCTCCCCGCGGGCTACTCGTGGGGCTCGGAGGGTTCTATCGCCGCGGCGCGGGTCACCAGGCAGAGCGGGGCGAGACCAGCATCCGCAACATCAGCACCCAGGGCTGCCTCGATCTGGCGACCACCGCCACCGCCGAGGCTCGAGCCGACGGAGGAAGGCAGCGGCGGTGGTGGCGGCGGCGAGGGTGAGAATGGGCGTGGTCAGCACGCCGCGACCTCCAACGGTGCCGCCTTCGGCGTGCGACCTGACCCCGACAAGGTCGGCTTGGCGCGCAGCGATGCGCAGCGCTCGCAGCTGGCAGCTGACCGGCTCGCGGAGCGGATGGCACGCGAGCAACTGGAGGTCTTCGAGCGCGAGTCGGCGCGCTCGCGAGAGGCGCTCTCCGCCTTCTTGAACTCGCGCCACGGTCGGCGGCAGGTGCAGGCGCTCCACACGGCGATCGAGACGGCCGAGGCGGCCAAGCTTCGGGCCGCTAGCCAAATGCTGGTAGTGGACCTCCAAGCGAAGCTTGCAGGTCTGGTGGCTGGGACGACGGACGAGCACGAGCGCGGTCGGGTACTAGGTTGAAATGTTGAGCGGTCCCATCATTCCCTCGACAAAGTTCCGAGCTCGCTCCAGAAAGGGCGCCAGGTCCCTTGGTCACAAAACACCACAAAAAACTCCAGTCGAGTTCCTGTGTCGAGCCGCTCGACTGGTTTGTCGAGCTATAAAGACCGAGCTATAATCATTATCAATATGCATGCACGCTTTGCACGGGAGACGGGTTATCGGTTAATTTGTCCAATTGTCGTATGTCGAGCCTGTCGAGGCTCGGAGGCTGACTCCGAACGCTGAGATCTCGCTGGGCGACGCGTCCGTCGAGGCTCGAGCCGTCGTAGGACGTAGCGTCGACGCGTCGAGTCGAGCTGTCGAGTTCTGTCGAGCTGTCGAGTAGCTGCACGAGCTGTCGAGGACCTCTGTCGAGCACTCGAGCTGTCGAGCTGTCGAGCTGTCGAGGCTCGAGCCGTGGCATATAGCTTTGCTAAATGTTTCATATAGCTTAGGGTCAAAGGTTAGTTTTCTCTTCGAATATATAAACTCAGAGCATGTATAAGTTTCTAAGAACATACGTTTGAGATACATCAGGAATTCAGGATACAACGATACATCAGGATACGTGTATCCTTCAGGATATGACGCAGGATACATCAGGATACACATCCTGATAACAAACCCAGAAGGTCCATGCCAGTAATCAACCAAAATCGATAACACTCCCCCCGCTCCCCTTTGCTCCCCTGCCTGAAGCGCTGAAGCGGTCGGCAAATGTGGCCTGCGCTGGTAAAGTGCTCGCCTTGAGTGCTCGTCCGTCGTCCCTGCTCGTGGTGTTGCGTCTCAACTGAATTGTTTGTGAGAAAGGCCTGGTGTCGGGGCGCGAGAGTGCTCCGAGTTGACTGACACGTGTTCACGGCTGTGTATTTACTGTCGAGTGCTCTCTCAAAATCGCTGAAAAGTTTGGCCAAAATGCGGCCGCGGCGTCGGGGACGCCGAGGAAAAAAACACGCAGCGTTGAAACGCGAACGCAGGGTGAAAAGCCGTCGCTGCCCTGGCCGGTGCGTCTCATTCTCATGCTCATACCACGCGTGATAGCATGGGCATCGGACTTGCGCGCTTGAACACGCTCGTCGTGTTCGTATGCCTCTGCCCACATCCAAAGGCTCAAGCACCACCGCCGCCGTCGCCGCCGCCGCCGTCGCCGTCCCCGCCGCCGCCCTCGCCGCCGCCGCCCTCGCCACCGCCGTCCCCGCCGTCGCCGCCGCCGCCGTCGCCGTCCCCGCCGCCGCCCTCGCCGCCGCCCTCGACGCCACCGCCGTCCCCGCCGTCGCCGCCGCCGCCGTCGCCACCGCCGCCCTCGCCTCCGCCGCCCTCGCCGCCACCGCCGTCGCCGCCGCCACCGCCGTCCCCGCCGCCGCCGCCGTCGCCCGAGCCGTCCCCGCCGCCACCGCCGCAGCCTTCGCCGCCTTCAGCGCCGCCGCCCAGGCTTCCTCCGCCACCCAGCCCTCAACCACCTGAGCCCTCACCACCGCCCCCCTCCCCGCCGCCCCCCTCGCCACCGCCGCCCCCCTCGCCCTCGCCGCCGCCCTCGCCGACACCCTTGCCGCCACCAAAACCGCCTCCCTCGCCGCCACCCTCGCCGCCGCCGCCCTCGCAACCACCCTCTCAGCCACCGCCCTCGCCTCCGCCCTCGCCTCCGCCACCCTCACCGCCGCCACCCTCGCCGCCGCCACCCTCGCCGCCGCCCTCGCCGCCCCCCCCCCCGCCCCCCCCGCCCCCGCCCCCCCCCCCCCCGCCGCCCCCACCCCCGCCACCCCCCCCCCCCCC